>Ga0299907_10000076_pt1 | contig 34817 bp, 38 predicted proteins | sample RVTome_16_FD_198680 | JGI IMG/M metagenome (GOLD analysis project Ga0299907, IMG submission 198680) | Soil microbial communities from uranium-contaminated site in the Upper Colorado River Basin, Wyoming, United States - RVT152D67 (version 2) ...
CCGCCGCCACGGCGCTTCCCACCGAAGCGATCGAGTTCGACGGGCCCGAAGGGCGAACGTTGCTGGGTGCATGGGCGGCGGCCGATGAGCCCAAGGGCGGCATCCTCGTCATCCACGAGAACCGCGGACTGACCGATCACATCCGCTCGGTCGCCGGACGATACGCCGGCGCCGGATACGGAGCGCTGGCGATCGACCTGCTGTCCGAAGAGGGGGGAACGGCTGAGGTCGGTGGCGACGCCGAGGCGATGGCGGCGCTCGACGCAGCCTCGGATGAGCGATTCATCGCGGACATGAAAGCAGGCCTGAGCGAGATCGAGCGGCGGCTTCCGGACGTCAAGCTCGCCGCCACGGGGTTCTGCTTCGGTGGAGCGATGGTGTGGATGCTGCTCGACTCCGGCGAGCCGCGCCTGGCGGCGGCCGCTCCGTTCTACGGAACGGTCCCCGACGACCCGGACTTCTCCGGCTCCGAGGCCGCCGTGCTCGGGATCTACGCCGCGCTCGACTCCCGGGTGAACGCCACGCGGGACGCGGCCGAGGCGGCCCTCCAAGAGGCCGACCTCACCCATCGGATCGTCACCTTCGAGGGTGCCGACCACGCCTTCTTCAACGACACGGGGATGCGGTACAACGCCGAGGCCGCGACGGACGCGTGGGAGCAGGTCCTGGACTGGTTCTCGCGCTACGTGGACTAGAGATCGAACCAGACTTCGGTCCGACCGTTGCGGTTCACACCCCAGCGCGTCGCGAGCTTGTCGACGATGCGCAGGCCGAACCCACCCTCGTGCAGCGGCCGATCGGGTAGCGCCTCGGGGTCGAAGCCGCGCCCGGGGTCGACGACGCGTCCGGACATGACGCCCCGGTCCCCGGCCTCGACCACCACCTCGAGCGTTGTGTCGCGTTTCAACCCTGCGTGCCTGATCGCGTTAGTCACCAGCTCACTGAGGATCATCGCCATGCGGTCTGTGGCCTCTTGACCGCACAGGTCCCGGAAGCCCTGAACGGCCCGGCGCACGATCCCGAGTGAGGAGGGATCTGCCGGTACCGAGAGCCTGACCTCATGTGTCCGCTCCGCGGTTCCTAACACTGACTGACCCCCAGACAATGTCTCCCTGAGGGCGTACCCAACGGGGGCCGGGGACGAACGTCACTCTTTAGGACAACGAGGGCTTCTGGACGGGCGCACGCCCGATGACCAGGGATTCCAGGAGCCGGCGCGACGCTCCGGCGATGTCGTCCACGGCCTGGGTGAAGACCTCCTCATTGGCGCTCGAGGGTGCCCGATAGCCGCTGATCTTCCGGACGAACTGCAGGGCGGCCTCGCGGACCTCCTCGTCGCCGGCGGGCACCGTCCCTTCTCGCAACCGCTTGATGCTTCGGCACATGGCGCCGATGGTACCCCTAACCCAGCAACGCCTTGGCGCCAGTCGTGTCCGGCCCCCTACCCTGGGCAGCCATGACGAACCCCGAAGCGCGTCCCGACCTGCTTCGCGGCCTGCTCCAGTCCTGCTACGTGATCGAGCACGCCCGCGAGGGTGTGCAGCGGAGATGGGGCGGCGGCTTCGATCGCGACGCCGAACGCACGGCCGTTCGTGCGTCCAGGCTCGGGCGCCTCCTGGACGACAAGGGCTTCCGGCGCCCGGACGAAGTCATCGCCGCGCATACCGATTGGTTCGAGTCCCTCTGCGGTTCGGAGCCGGCCGAGGTGCCGCTCGGCGCAGCCGTCCTGCACAACTTCGGGAAATGGAGCGACGTGTTCTGCGAGCCGTACCTCGACGACATCACGGAGTTCATCGAGCTCGCCACCGAGCACACGCGCGTCGAGACCGAATACAAGACGATGAGCGAGAAGGAAGCCTTCCTCCCGTCGGCGGATCTGCCCTCCGGGCGGCGGTTCGTGATCCTCACCGACGTTCATATCGGATCGCGCGGGCGTGAACATCTCGCGCGCCGCGCGGTCTCGGAGATCAACGAGATCGGACCCGAGTTCGTCGTCATGCCCGGCGATTTCACCGAGGACGGCGAACCCGAGCAGTTCGCTCTGGCTCGTGAGATCTTCGACGGTCTCACCTGTCCGTACTACGCAGTTCTGGGCAACCACGACGCGGTGCAACGCTCGACGCGTGCGGCCATCGGCGAGAAGCTCTACGCGGAGACGTTCGGGCTCGAGTCGCAGGACTTCGTCCTCGAGTGCGGTGATCTCCAGGTCGCGCTCGTGGACTCCACGGACCCGACCGCGTCTCCCTTCCCGGACTGGGACGTCTCACGAGGCAGCGTCGGCGGCGAGTCCGCCGGTGTCGATTCGGGGGCGCTACGACCCGGCCAGGCCACCGAGCTCGCGGAGCGGATCGACAAGACACGTCCCGTGCTCGTCGTGCAGCATCACGAGCTCCACCCGTTCCCCGGCTTCCCGCCGGTGAAGTTCGCCCTCCGCGAGGAGGATGCGGCCGCCGAGCTCGACGCGCTGCGCGATCACAATCTCGTCGGCTTGGTTGCCGGGCACACGCATCGTTCCGCGGTCCTGCAGGTCGGCGACGGGTCGGTCACACAGCTCGAGATTCCCGCGCTCAAGGACTGGCCGCACGCGTACTCGGTCGTCGGCGTGAGTGACGACGGCGTGCAGGTCGTCGTGCGTCAGGTCTCGGACCGGGACATAGTGTGGCGCTTCTCCCGAGAGATCCCGCCGCTCATGCGGCGGTTCGCGCTCGGCCCCTGGGCGAACTTGAGCTACAACTTCAGCTCGTAGCCGCCGGCACCTTTACCCCGAGGTGCTTGGCGAAGAAGTCCTCGGAGGCCTGGATCTCGAAGGCCGGGACGGCCGCGTGGGCCCCCGGATTGATGTGTGCGGTCTTCTCCTTCGATCCGATCGCATCGAACAGCGCCAACGCCTGCGCTGCCGGCACGAGCTCGTCGTGCCACTGCACGAGGAACAGGACCGGCATCTTCAGCGACTTGGCCGCGCTGGCCCGAGCGTCGGCGGGGATCCCCATGAGGCCGAGAACGGCTGCGTCGATCCGCGATTCGGACGCCACGTACGGGAGCCCGATCACCGTGCCCATAGACAGACCCCAGTAGCCCACGGGACCCACGCCCACTTCGTCCAGCAGCCGGAGCTCATCGAGCGTCGAGCGCCACTCCTCCCGGGCCTGGCGGAAGCGACGAGCGACCTCTTCGGGATCCTGATCGGCGAGGCGCCCGCGCAGGGTGTCCAGCGTGAGTTGGGTGCCCCCTTCGACGCGGTCGCCGTGCATCGGCCCATCGATGGCAGCGGCCGCATAGCCGAGGTGACGCACCAGACGCCGGGCTAGAGCGAGGACGTTCGGGGCGCGCTTGTGCTGGGAGCCGCCGTGGCCGATCAGGACAAGAGCACGAGGACCTTCGGCGTTCTCGGGTGTCCACAAGATGCCCGGCACGGCTGTGCCGTCGACGGTGACGTCGAAGCGGCGCTCGGAGACGCCTCGCGAGACGACGGGTTCCCCGATCCAGTCCAAGCGTCAACGATGCGCGATGACCTTCGTCGGTCGCAAGGCGGACCACTCGACGACGGGCCATCCGTCGAGTGTCCATCTGATCGGGAGGATCCCGAGCTTCGCGGTGCCGCGGGACGATGCGTCGTAGTAGTGGAAGAACAGCTTCCAGGTCGCGCCGTCCTTCAGAACTGCGTTGTGGCCAGGCCCCCGTTTCGACCCGCGACCTTCGAGCACCAGCCGTCCGCCGCCGACGAGCATCGGGACACCACGATCGTCGGTGTAAGGACCCGCGAGGTCGGAGGAGCGACCGACACGGATGTTGTAGGTGCTCTCGGCGCCGCGGCAGCAGTTGTCGAAGGACACGAAGAGGTAGTGGTAGTCGCCCCGGCGCACGACCAAGGGCGCCTCTATCCCCCACGAAGGAACGATGCGCGACGCCATCGGTTGCATCGCAGGCTGCGCCGTCTTGCCCGTCGCCGGGTCGAGGGGGACGAGCTTGATGCCACCCCAGAACGAGCCGAAGTCGAGCCAGGGACGACCCTGCGCATCCACGATGACGTTGGGGTCGATCGCGTTGTAGTCGGTCGTGTCGCTCGACTCCACGACGATGCCGCCATCGGTCCATCGGTAGCGCGGGTCGCTGGGGTCGATCGTGGGATTGGTGGCCACGCCGATGGCCGACCGCTTGGACCCGAATGTCGATATGGAGTAGTAGATGTGCCATCGGCCGCCGAAGAACGAGATGTCGGGGGCCCATGGGATCACGGTTCCGGGGATCGTCGACGCGGCCCATCGTGGGAGGTTGCTTGCGAACACGCGCCCGGCCGGTCGCCACGTCCGGAGGTCCTTCGAGTGCCAGATGGGGATGCCGTTGCCGGTCCCGAACAGGTAGTAGACGCCCCTGTGCTTGGCGACGACCGGGTCGTGGACCTCCGTCGGCCAGCCGAAGTGCGGGCAGTGGTTGGGGTCGCTCGAGGTGCGAGTCGTAGGACCGTCGACCACGTTGACCCCGCCGACGATGACCGCGCCGCACAGCTGTGTGGGTTCACCGCCGACGTAGGCGGCGACGCGGTCCTCGGCACCCACGCAGACCGCCCCTCGTCCCGGAGGGCCGCCGTCCCACACACCTGTGTGTTCACCGCCGGCGCAGTCTCTCGGGCTGGGGAACTCGCACCGTTGGTCGTCGGGACAGTCCGTCGGAACCTGTTGCGCGGCCACCGGGCCGGGCACCAGCAAGGACGCCACGAGCGATAGCAGAAGGAGGCCCCTCACCTCTCAATTGTGAGGCCGGTAGACTCGCGGCGTCGGGCGCGTGGCGCAGCGGCTAGCGCACCTGGATCACAACCAGGGGGTCGCAGGTTCGATTCCTGCCGCGCCCACGGCGTAAGACCCCTGGTCAACAGGCGTTCGCCGTCCTTCCGTACCCGTCGCGCTATTGAGCTTGCCAAAGCGCTTGCCAAAGCTCACTCGCGCCTAAACTTTCACGTTCGGGACGTCGTCCAGACCGGCGGCAACCGCCGCGCCCTGCTCGAGGGCGCACCGTCCGACCTTGCGGGTCGACAGGAGCGTGCCGTCGATGTCCCAGAGGATGAGCCGCTTGGTTGCTACGCGATGGTAGTGACCGAGCGGCTCTGGGTTCCTCAGCTCGCGGAGCCGATCGCGATCGTGTTCCGGAGCGTCACGACGGCTTCTCCGCCGTCGACGAACCCTTTCCAGCCGTCGAGAACCTCGGCCTCGAGCGCCGATCGCTTCGCCTCGTCCGCGGCGAGGACGATGCCGGCGAGCGGCGTCGAGTGGATGTAGTCCCAGAGGAACTCGCGCGGGGGGCCGAGCCGGAGTGTCGGGGTGTAGAAGTCGCACCGCACGTCGCTGAACCCGGCGTCCGTGAACAGCTGCGTGATCTCGGCCTCGTCGTTCAGCGAGAAGATGGCGTGCACGAACCCGGCCAACCCGGGGTCGATGGTGTGCGCGAGCGCATCGGCCAGGACCGTCATCGGCTCGGGCGTCGGGCCCGGGACGAGTGCCGCGGCCCGGCCCCCGGACGTGAGCACCCGGTGCATCTCGCGCAGCGCGGCCGCCTTGTCCGGGAAGAACATGAGACCGAGGTTGCAGAGCACGACGTCGGCCGAGTCGTCCTCGACGGGGATTGCGTCCGCCGGTGCCTCGTACCACTCGATCTGCGGTGCGACTGACTTCGCCACCGCGAGCATGCCGGCGTTGATGTCGGCGCCCACGACCGATCCGTCCGCGCCCGTACGCTCAGCCGCGAGCCGCGCGACGATGCCCGTTCCGCAGGCGACGTCCACGACACGCTCGCCGCTACGCACGCCGGCCGCATCGACAAGTGCCGTTGCGCACGGCCGTCCGATCTGCGGGACGAAGAGGTCTTCGTAGTTCTGCGCGGCGTCCGTTCCGTACGTCTTGTCGAAGTGCTGCTTCGCGCTCATCGTTGCTCCTCCACGGTCGTGTTCGATCGCCTCAGGGATTCGTTCCGACCCGACGTTAAGTGTAGCTGTGAGGATGGCCGGCCGCCGTTGCCGGCGGCGCGTTCGCGGAGCATGCGGTCAAGAACTTCGATCACGTCCGATCGCTGCTCATCGCTAAGACCGGACGGCATTCGGCGCCGCGATCGCCTGGCGAGAACGAACAGAACGGGTCGTTCCAGGATCTCGTCTGGCACATCGGGGACCGCGTCTGAAGGCCAGGGTGTGGTCCTACGAAGATGTCCGGCACGATTGCCTCGACTGCGGCGCGGCGATCTAGTGTCGTGCTGGATGACGCGCTACGAGCACACGCTCGGATCTACCGTCAGGTTCGCCGTTGAGTTGCCGTTGAACGCGCTTCCGAAGGCGTAGCAGGTAGAACGGCAAGTTCGCTCCGGAACCGCCAACGTTCTGCAGTTATTGGTATGCAGTAGCTAGGCGTGAACGGCAAGGACCCCCATCACAACCAGGGGGTCGCAGGTTCGATTCCTGCCGCGCCCACTTCCGAAAACCGCATCTGACGTGCGGCTTTCCACTCGCACTATCGGCGCGGGTGCCCCGGGTAGTCTCCCGATTCGCGACCGACTGGCCGAACGGTTCGGGATGACGTCCTACGACGACATCACGATCTAGTCGACGCGCTCCCGCCGACGGCGACGCAAGAACAGCAGCAGCACGAAGAGCAGGACAAGCGCCCCCAGAACGCCGAGAACGATCGTGAGCCATCCGGACGAAGGAGGGACCACCTTCACCGGCTCGGCGGCACCCTGGCTCTCCGGGAAGCTGATCGTCGCCGACGCCGACCGATCGACGAGTCCGGAGCGCAGCGTGATCTTCGCGTCCCACGGGCCGTCCGGGAGACGTTTGTCGAGGTGGATAGTCACCGGCGCCGACTGGTTCAACCCGAGCGTCGTTCCGAGTTTCGCCGGGAAGGGCCCGGCGCTCAGCCCCGCAGGTCCGTTCACGAGGCGAAGCGACCCGGATAAGTCGAGGGCTCGTCCGCCTATGTTCCGTACGCGGGCTACGACGACCGGCGTGCCGTCCTTGATGCGCTGCGCAACGAGCGAGTCGATGACGAAATCGGACGCCGGCTCGCCACCCGGTCCCACAGACAGATAGATCCGGATCCCGACACGGTTCACCTGCGACGGTCCACCGCTCTCCGGTGTCGACTTCGGCAACTGCGCCCAGGCGACGCCGTAACGCTCGCCCGGTGATGCATCTCGCGGGACCGCGATCCTGACGGTGGCGACGACTTCGTCGCCGGGCGGGACATCGATCGCCTCTGGAGAGATGGTCGTCCAGGTGGCGAGTTCGTTCGTGTCGGCCCCCTCCGACGGGACGAACTGTCCCCGGACGAGGCGCGCCGCACCCGAGAACAGCGTGACGCGGACCTGCTTGTTCGACGTGCTCTTCACGCCGACCTTGCGCGAGATCGAGCCACCCGGATGAACGTGGTCGATGATGTAACTACGTGCCCGGGGATCGTCCCGCCGTCCGGTCGGAGCCTCGAGGAGCCGGAGTCCGATACTTCCCGCCTCTCCTTGCGCGGAAACGCCGGCGGCCGGCGCGAAAGCGCCGACCGCGAGCAGGATCCAACAGATGAACCGGCGCACGAGCTAGTTGTATCTCGCCGCGATCAGTTACACCACCGAGTGCGTGATGGTTCCGGCGTAGGTGCCCGCCGCCTGCGTAGCGAGCAGCGCGAACTTGAGGGTCGGGTCCCAGGTTGCCGAGTTCGTTCCGACACCCGCGGACCAGCCGACCGTCCGTCCGGCGGGGGCTGCGCTCATCGCGGCCGTCGCCATCGGGACGAAGGTGCCGGTTCCAGTCGTGTCAGTGGCAGGTCCGGACTCGTATGTGATGCTCGCTAGTTCGATCTTCTCGGCGGCCGTAGCCCCGGTTCCCGTCGTGAATGGCAGGGCGGACCCAAACGTCGTGAGCCACGTCGCTGTCGCGTTTCCGCGCAAGTCGGTGACGGTGATCGGACCGAGCTGCCCGGAAGCCTGCAAGGCGCCGGAGTAGACGATGCCCGTGCCAAGGGCAACGGTGGTGGTCGGGACGGTGATCGCGAGGCCGCCGTCCGTGATGATGAACGTTACGTCGGTGCTTCCGGTGTCCGCTGCGCCCGCTGTGGGCGCGAGACCGAACGTGCCGATCGCAAGGGCTGCTGCGATCGCAATCGTGTGGCGTAGCTTCATGGCCATTCCCCTCTGTGCTTGGGCCGCAGGATGTCGCGGCTCTCGTAGGCTGTCGGTAGAGAAACGACAAGCGGATCGGCCGGAAGGCCACCCGAACGGGCTACTTGGGGACTTCCGCGGCCGCGATTCAGGCTGCCGGATGCAGGTACCCGGCCGCCGAGTGCCCTCAGGCGATCACACGCAGCCCGAAGACCCTCTCGAGTCCGGACATCTCCCGCGACGTCAGGTGACGCTCCGGTGACGGACTGAGATGACAATCGCACCGATGCCGTGCGACCGGACGACCACTGACGCAGGGATCCCAGCGCCCAGCGATGAGCACTCGCTGACGGCCGGGCCCGACGGGCCCATCCTGCTTCAGGACCACTACCTGATCCAGAAGATGGCGCAGTTCAATCGCGAGCGCGTCCCCGAGCGAGTCGTGCACGCGAAAGGGGCGGGTGCACACGGATACTTCGAGTCTTTCGAAGACGTCAGCGACTGGACCAAGGCCGGCTTCATGCGGAAGGGAACGAGGACGCCGGCCTTCGTACGGTTCTCGACGGTCGCTGGCGAACTGGGTTCGGCGGATACAGTGCGCGACCCGCGTGGGTTCGCGATCAAGCTCTACACCGACGAGGGCAACTACGACCTGGTCGGCAATAACACACCGATCTTCTTCATACGCGATCCGCAGAAGTTCTCCGACTTCATCCACTCGCAGAAGCGCCGCGCCGACACGGGGATGCGCGACAACGACATGCAATGGGACTTCTGGACGCTGTCTCCCGAATCGGCCCACCAGGTGACGTTCCTGTTCAGCGACCGAGGCACGCCGCGGACGTACCGGAACATGAACGGTTACGGGAGCCACACGTTCACGTGGGTGAACGCGAAGGACGAGGCGGTCTTCGTGAAGTACCACTTCAAGACGGACTCGGGCATCGAGAGCTTCACCGACGCAGAGGCTAAGGCCATGACGTCCGAGGATCCCGACTTCCATCGCCGGGATCTGAGGGAGCATTTGGCGCGAGGCGAAGACGCGTCCTGGACGCTCGAGATGCAGGTCATGCCGTTCGGCGACGCCGAGGGCTATCGGTTCAACCCGTTCGACGTCACGAAGGTGTGGCCCCACGCCGATTACGCGCCTATCGCCGTCGGACGGCTCGTCCTCGATCGGAACCCCGAGAACCACTTCGCGGAGGTCGAGCAGGCTGCCTTCGAGCCAGCGAACATGGTCCGGGGCGTCGGACCGAGCCCGGACAAGATGCTCTTGGGGCGCTTGTTCAGCTATCCGGACTCACACCGCCACAGGATCGGCTCGAACTACCAGGAGCTCCCGATCAATCGTCCCCGGGTGCCGGTCCATAGCTACAACAGAGACGGCGCGATGCGATCAGCGAACCCTGCCGATCCCGTCTATGCGCCGAACGGCAAGGGTGGTCCCAGGTCGGACTCGCGGAGCGAGTCTCCGCAGATGGAGATCTGCGGCCAGCCGATCCGCGCTCCCTACAGCAAGCATCCGGAGGACGACGACTTCGGTCAGGCCGGAACGCTCTACCGGACCGTGCTCTCCGAGCTCGAACGCGACCACCTCGCGTCGAACATCGTCGGACACGTCACGCGAGGAGTCACCGACGACGTGAAGCCTCGGGTCATCGAGTACTGGCGCTCCGTTGACTGTGGCCTTGGCGAGCTCATAGCTCGTGGAATGGGCTATACGGCACGGTAGAGGCCGTGGAAAATCTGGGCAACCGCATCGGCATGGGGCCTCCACGCCCTGCTGTACCCGGGCGCTAAGCCCGGGTACAGCAGTAACGACCGTTGCCCACTCAGTCGGAGAGGGTCTTGCCCGTCTCCAGGAACGACTTGAGGTCGCTGAGGATCCAGCTCCAGCCGCCGCCCTGGTTCTCCGCCCACTTGCTCGCGACGATCTCGGCGTGGACCGGCGCACCTTCGAGCTCGTGGATCACCGTCAGTCGCGTGAACCCCGAGGGTGCCTCTTCGATCTCGTAGGTCAGACGTGTCGGCGGCTCGGTCGTCGTCTCCTCGGAGAAGTACGCGTGCCAGGTGTGCACGAGCTTGCGCGGCGGGTCGAACTCGATCACCTCGCCGTCGATCAGAACCTCGGGCGCGCCGAACTTGCGCATGTCGGCGGTCGAAAAGGCCTTGAACGTCCCGCCGGGACGGAGGTCGAACTCCTGCCGGCCCCGATACGCGTACTTCTGCGTCCACTCGGGATCTGTGATCGCGTCCCACACCTTCTGCGCCGAAGCCTTGATGTACACCTCGTAGACCTGCGTCGTCTGCACCTGCGTCATCGTCATCCAGTCTCCTCCTCGAGCTGGTCTTTCAGCTCCAACAGCGCCGAAACGCGGCGCGCCGTGTACTTGTCGATCCACCGGTCGTGGGCCTGCCGGATCGGGACGGGATTCAGGAAATGCAATTTCTCCCGGCCTTGCCGGCGCGTCACGACGAGACCCGCGTCTTCGAGCACTCGCAGATGCTTCATCACCCCGAAGCGCGTCATCTCCAACTCGGACTCGAGCTCGGTGAGCGTGCGGCCGTCACGCGCGAAGAGCCGGTCGAGAAGGAAACGCCGCGTGGAGTCTGCGAGCGCCTTGAAGACCTTGTCGTCATCGTTCACGTGGAGAGCATATGTGACCATTTAGTCACCTGTCAAGACCTCGGTTTCCGGGTTGTTGGTGCGCCGTACCATCGACGTCGTGACAACAAAAGGTGAAGGAGAGGTTCTCGAGATCGACGGCCGCGAGATCCGCGTCAGCCATCCAGAGAAGGTGTTCTTCAGCGAGCGTGGTGAGTCGAAGCTCGAGCTCGTCAACTTTTATCTGGGTATCGGTGAGCCGTTGATGCGCGCGATGGGCGGCCGGCCGGTCCTCATGCAGCGGTTCCCCGACGGCGCGGAAGGATCCTCGTTCTTCCAGAAGCGAGTGCCCAAATCCGCTCCGGAGTGGCTCACGACAACGGTCGTCACCACGCCCAACGGAACCACCTCGAACGCGCTAGTGGCCGCCGATCTCGCTCACGTCATCTGGGCCGTCAACATCGGCTGTCTCGGCTTCCACGTCTGGCCTTACCTCGCGGCCGAACCCGAGCACACCGACGAGCTCCGCCTCGATCTGGACCCCCAGCCCGGCACCGACTTCACGCACGTCCGATCCGCAGCGGGAGAGGTTCGAACCTTTCTCGACGAGCTGGGGCTCGTCGGGTATCCGAAGACGACGGGGAACCGAGGCTTGCACGTGTACCTGCGGCTCCAACCGCACTGGGACTCCTACCAGGTGCGGTCGGCGGCCGTGGCCGTGGCCCGCGAGCTCGAACGGCGCCGGCCCGATCTGGTGACGGCCGAGTGGTGGAAGGAAGATCGCGGCGAGCGTGTGTTCCTCGACTACAACCAGAACGCGCCGCACAAGACGGTCTTCGGAGCGTGGTGCGTGAGGGCCCGGCCCGGCGCACAGGTGTCCACACCGCTGCAATGGGACGAGATCGACTCGATCGAACCGGACGACCTCACCATCGCGGCACTCCCCTCTCGGCTCGAGGCGCAAGGAGACCCGTGGGCAGACATGAATTCGAACCCGCAGTCACTCGAGCCGCTCTTGGCGTTGCACGAGCGCGACCGTGCCAACGGTCTGATGGATGCGCCCTGGCCCCCTGTCTACCCGAAGCAGCCCGACGAGCCACCCCGGGTTGCCCGCAGTCGGGCCCGCAAGACGTGACCCCCAGCGAGTCGATCCGGGTCGTCTCGGCGGAGGAGTTGAAGGCAAAGCTCGAGCGCGGTGACGACTTCAGATTGGTGAACGCCCTCGGCGAGTGGGAGTTCAACGCCAAGCACATCCCCGGCTCGGAACACTTCGCCACCTTGGAGCAAGCTCTTGAGTCGCTGAACCCCGACGAGGAGATCGTCGTGTACTGCTCCAACCCGGCCTGCCGTGCCAGTCAGAAGATGTACAAGGACCTCGTCGAGCGGGGTTTCGAACGCGTTCAGCGGTTCGAGGGAGGCCTCCAAGCGTGGGAGGACGCCGGGTATCCCCTCGAAGGCGACAAGGTTTAACTGGTCGGGGCGTCCCTTTCCGCTTCGAGCGCGGCCCGGTCCCATTGGGCCAGGTCCGCTGCCCGTCCGTACGTGCTCTGGAGGAATGAGAGCAGCGTCGAATCAGGATCGCCGGATGTCCGGACGTCGGCGTAGGGAAGGATGAACTCTCCCAACGTCTCGTCGTAGAACGCCGCGTCGGGCTCGACGACCGACGAGCCGAATCCGGCCGGTTCCGGATACGCGTAGGAGTAGAAGATGCCCTCGTCGGCACCGCCGGGCCAGTAGCCGCAACTGCTGACCTCGTGACTGTATGCGTCCTCCATGACCCAGTCCGCGCAATTGGGAACCCCACCCGGATGGCGTGGTGCCTCACGGCCCGAGAACCGAGTCACGGCGAGATCGAATGCACCCCAGAAGAAGTGCACCGGACTGACCTTCCCCGTAAACCTGGAGCGGAACTCCGATAACACGCGTTCGGCGCTGACCAACGACCGAAAGAACGCTGCTGCGGCTTCAGGATCGTAGGACGCGTGCTCGTTATCGTCGGCGAATGGGATCGCCACCGGAATCTCAACCGGGCGGCCGAACATCCGAACGTCGATATCCAGTTCCTTGAGGCGCGCGCGGAACTCGCGATACAGGTCAGCCACCGACCGCGGTTCGAGCTGGAGCTCCCGCCGTGCGCCGGTCGTCGTCGCGATCGACAAGGCGTGGCGAAAGAAATCGAAATCGATCTGGATGCCTCCGCCCCGATACGGGAGCACGGGAGTCGTCAGACCGGTCGCGGTGACATGGAATGTGGTGGCCCACCAGTGGTTCACCGGCGGCGCGAGACTCAGGCAGACCTTCCCGACGATCTGCGTCCACATGTGAAGCGTGTCGCGCGTGTCCTGCCAATCAGCGACCGGGAGCCTCGGCCACGGGTCTAGCGCGTCCCATGCCGACGCGTCGGTTCCTGCGACCACATCGCCGCGTGCCACCGCTCGCTCTCCTTGGTCACTAATCGCGGAGGACTTCCTGTAGCGTGCGCTGCTATCCGCTGTTGTGACAACACGTTAAGCGGCAAGCCATTCCCGATGTGAACCTCGTCTACTGTCGGCGCAAGGCCTCACCGGACGGTGTGTTTGACCTCCTGCAGGACCCACGTGTTGGCGTCGGGATCCTTGAAGTCGGCGAAGGAGTTGTAGTTGCTGTGGCTCGGATCGGGGCCGGGCTTCCGCTCGCCGGCCGCGAAGTGCGTGATGGCGCTCACGTCCACGCCCCGCCCCACGAGCGCCTCGCGGGCGGCCACGATGTCGGTGACGCACAGGTGCGTGCCCCTGTACGAGCCGGGCGGCGCGTCGGTCATGCCCTTGCCGATCGTGATCGAGCACGCCGAGCCGGGCGGCGTCATCTGGACGACGCGGAACTCGTCGCTGATGGTGTGGTCGACATCGAGGTTGAAGCCGCACTTGTCGACGTAGAACTCCTTCGCGCGATCCACATCCGTCACCGGGATCAAGACCAGCTCCAGCTTGAAGTCCATGTCTCTGCCTCCTCTGGGTTGCCGTCCTTCATCTCATGAAACGCCGGAGCACTCGAAAACTCATCGGTGAAGCGATGAACCGGCGGCCGACCCCGCCGTGACGAGGGTAGCCTTTGCGCTCGATGGGACAGAAGCGATGAAGCGCCTCTACCTCCTCCGGCACGCCAAGTCGAGCTGGGATGACCCCGAGCTGCGCGACCACGACCGTCCGCTCGCGCCTCGAGGGCGAAAGGCGGCCAAGAGCATGGCCGACTACATGAAGGCGAACGGGTATCGTCCGGCGCTCATCCTCTGCTCCTCGGCCACCCGCGCGCGACAAACGATGGATCTCGCGGCGGGATGGCTGAAGCATGACGCTGCGGTCGAGATCGACGCCGGCATCTACGACACGGGCGCACCTGGAGAACTGGTGGAGATCATCAGCCGCGCGCCGCCGGAGGCCGAGTCGGTCCTGGTCATCGGACACAACCCCGTGATGCAGGAGCTCGCGTTGGTCCTCCTAGCCGAGGGCGAGCCCGTAGCCCCGATCCGCAGGAAGCTCCCGACCGCAGCGCTGGTCGTGCTGGATCTACCGATCGAAGGCTGGACCGGCCTCGAACCCGGTACAGCCAGTCTCGCGGACTATCGGACGCCGAAGCAGCTCAACACCTAGGCGGACCGATCGACCGGCGACGACCGATCGTAGTTACTCCGGGAGATCTCGATCGCATCGCGGAGATCGGAAGCAGATCAGCGATGAACGGGTCGGTCCTGTTGCAGGTCGCCCAGCCCGTTCCAGGCAAGGTTCACGATCTGCGCGGCGACGTATTTGCGTCCCGGACTGCCGGCGACGCTCCACCATTGCCCCGGCACCGCGATCATCCCGACGAGGCAGCGCGCGAGGATGGGCGCCATCTTGCGGTTGTACCCGCGCAACTCCAGCTCGGTCAGCAGAAGCTTCTCGACGGCCTGCGCTACTTCGTCGAGCACGCTCGGTAACGAACCGCCCCCGGTTCCCGCCGGCGGATCTCGGACCAGGATCCGGAATCCGGCCCCCTCCTCCTCGATGTAGCCGAGGAAGGTATCGACGGCGCGCATGATCGTGCGGCGCGGATGACCGGGAGTGAGAGCGTCCTTGATCCTGTCGACGAGGGCGCGCACCTCACGGTCCGCGATGATCGTGTAGATCTTTTCCTTCTCGCCGAAGTGCTCGTAGACGACCGGCTTGCTGACGCCGGCTCGCTCGGCGATCTCCTCGATGGAAGTCGCCTCATACCCCTTCTCGGCGAACAGCTCACGCGCGACGCCGAGGAGCTGCTCTCGTCGCTCGGGTCCCGTCATGCGGGTGCGACGAGGCACGTCGAGCTCTTTGGATGCGGCCTTCGTGCCGGGCCGCTTCGGCTTCAAGCGGTGAGCTTGCGTTTGGCGAGCTGGTCGGCGGTCGGAACCTTGACGTCGCGGATCAGGCGGACGATGGCGAGAGCGCGGATCACGTACCACCCGAAGTCGATCTGCCATCGCCCGATGCCCAGCCGTGCAGACCACGGGAAGGCGTGGTGGTTGTTGTGCCACGACTCGCCGAAGCTGACCGGCGACAGCGCCCAAACGTTCTTGCTCTCGTCCTTCGCGCGGTACGCCTCGCGACCGTAGAAGTGGCAGATCGAGTTGATGCTCCACGTCACGTGGTGCAACAGGAAGACACGCACCAGCGAGCCCCACACGAACGCCGTGAGCGCACCCACCAGTGAACGCGTGACCGCGAACCCGATCATCGCCGGAAGAACGAACGTCAAAACCGTGAGGAACGGAAAGGCACGGCTGATGCGCATCAAGTCCCGGTCCGCGACGAGATCCGGCGCGTACTCGTCCGGCTTCGTCGCCTCGTCGTCGAACAGCCATCCCGAGTGGGCGTGCCACAACCCGATGACCACGCCGAGGATGCCGGGAGCTTTCGCCAGATGCGGTGAGTGCGGATCGCCGTACTGATCCGCGAAGGCGTGGTGACGGCGATGCGTGGCGCACCAATCGACGACGGAGCCCTCCACTCCCATCCCGCCGAGCACGGCCAGCACGATGCGGACGGGCCGGACGGCGCGGAAGCTCCGATGCGTGAACAGCCGGTGGTAGCCGACCGTGATCCCTAGGCCCGTCGCAGCGTAGAAGGACAGGAAGAGGATCAGATCGGTGGTGGTGATCCCCGTCCCCCACAGCAACCACATGGCCAAGGCCACGCCGGCCATGGGGATCAGCGTCACGGCCAGCGTGACGCGGCGCTGGACACGCAGCTGCGCCTCCGTCAGCCGGATGACTCCGCGGACCTCGGGTCGTGTCTGAACGTCCAGGGTTTGGATGGCCATGAGTTCTCCTCGGGAGAAATAGAACCTACGCTGCCGTATCCTACGGAACCGTAGGTTTGCTGGCAAGGGCTCCCCGAAAAGGGCGTGTCACCTGGCCCATATCATCCGGCGATGTTCGAGGAGTCGCCCGACATCGACCGCAATGACCTTCGCTCATCGCTCAACAGGGTCTGGGGAATCTCGGTGTCGTCTCTGAGCTACCAGCCGGTGGGGTTCGGCACGCACCACTACCTCGCCCGGGATGAGGACGGCCGGTCGTGGTTCGTCAACGTCGACGACCTGGAGGAAAAGACTTGGATCGCGGCGGAGACGGATCTGGCTTTCGACGGCCTCCAGCGCTCGCTGCGAACCGCGCTCGAGCTTCGCCGCGCCGGCCTCGAGTTCGTGCACGCACCGATCGAAGGTTCGGACGGGCGGGTCGTCGACCGTCTGGACGACGACGACTACGCCGTCTCCGTGTCTGCGTACATCGACGGCCGTTCGAATGAGTTCGGCGCGTACCGTTCGGATGACCAACGACGCCGCGTCCTCGAGATGGTCGGGAGGATGCACGCAACGAGCGCCCTCGTCCCGTCCGACCTTCCCAGACGCGACTCCTTAACGATCCCCGCACGCACCGCGTTCTTCGACGCTCTGGGAGAGCTCGCTACTCCCTGGGCGGGCGGGCGCTACTCCGAACCTGCGCGAGAGGTTGTCGGCGAACACGCCGACGCGATCCGTCGCTCGTTCGATCGATACGACGCGCTCGCACGGAAGGTGACCGCCGAGACCGGCGACTGGGTTGTCACGCACGGCGAACCACACGCGGGAAACATCCTCGAGACGCCCGACGGCTCCCTATTGCTCATCGATTGGGACACCGCGGCCATCGCGCCGCGCGAGCGCGACCTCTGGCACATCCGGCGTGAGGACGACGACGACTGGACGGCCTACGGACGCGCAGCCACCAAGATCGACACCGACGCCATCGAGCTCTATCGGCTGTGGTGGGCGCTCTCGGAGATCGCCGGCTACACCGAAGCCTTCCGGTCCGCACACGACGACGATGCGAACATGCGCACGGCCTGGCGGGGCTTCAAGGAGTACTGCTCGCTCCCCGACCACCTCGCGTGAAGCGGACTCACGCTCGTCAAGCGCCAGTGTTCACCTCGTTCACGACGTCCATCAAGCGGCCGAGCGTCGTCAACCGTCCGTCGAGCGTCTCGCCGCCGATCCCGGCCCGGATCGTCGTGATCCCGGCGTCACGGTAGGCGCGCAGACGCTCGCCGATCATCTCGCGTGTTCCAAGCAGGTTCGTCTTCAGACCGATCTCCGTCGGCACCCGGTCGCGTGCCTGCTCACGCTCGCCGTCCAACCACAGCTTCTGCACCTCGCGGACGACGTCGCCGTACCCTTGGCGCACGAACGCGTTGAGGTAGAAGTTCTGCTCGCGCGAGCCCATCGCACCGAACGTGAATCCATACCCGCGGGCGTGGCGCTTGGCCGCCTCTTCCACGTCGTCGGTGAACTCCACCGCGGCCGGTACCTGCAGATCGAGGTCGTCCAGTGATCGTCCCGTCTTCCCGGCCCCCGTGCGCAGCTCGTCGAGAAAGACTTCGGCCGACTCGGGCATGAACGACGTCCCGACCCAGCCGTCGGCGAGCTCCCCCGTCATCTTCAGATTCGCGGGTCCGAGCGAAGCGACGTAGATCGGGACGTGCACCGGGCGCGCCGCCGCGCGGATCGAGCGCCCCGGTCCGTCCGGCAAGGGCAGTGTGTAGATCTTGCCGGCGTACGCGAGATTCTCGCCGCTCGTGATCATGCGGACGATCTCGATGGTCTCTCTGGTGCGCTGAATGGGCGAACGGAAACGAACGCCGTGCCAGCCCTCCATCACCTGGGGGCCGGACGTGCCGAGCCCGAGGATGAACCGGTCTCCGGATAACGCCTGCATGGACATCGCCGACATCGCCACCATCGCGGGCGTGCGCGCGCCGACCTGGACGATCCCGGAGCCGAGATGGATCCGCGAGGTCTTGGCGGCGAGGAAGGCAAGGGGTGTGAGCGCGTCGGTCCCCCACGCTTCGGCCGTCCAGACCGAATGGACGCCGAGCCGCTCGGCCTCCTGGACGAACCAGACGGTCTCGTCGCCGCCGGGCCCGGCGCTGACGGCGATTCGGATCGAGCTCACCGTCCCTCCGCCAGAGCCTTGATGCCCTCGAGGGTGGCGGTCATGTTCTTGCCGTGTTCGTCCTGACGGCGGGCGATGATCCGTTCCTCCTTATCGGGCATGGCGTCGATCGCCGCGTTGAGACCGGACCGGGCCGGGCCCATCCGCATCCACTGCTTCAGGCGCGTGCCAGTGCCTTCGGGCTCGAGCTCGAACCGCCACGACGCGCCGGGCTCGTCGGCATCGCCCACCGCCCACTCGAAGATGCGCTCCGGCTCACAGGCCACGACGAAGGACGTCGTCGTCCATTCGCCGACGGCCGGATGCCGGTTCCGTCCGGTGAACCTCGATCCCGCTGACGGTCCGCCGTCGTCGAGCCACGTCGCTCCCTGGAACTCCTCCGAGAACCGGGCCGGGAGCTCGATGTCGGTGACGAGCTCCCAGACGCGGCTAGGCGGCGCATCGACGTAGATCTCCACTTCGACGGTCGGTCCGTCGGCGTAGCGCACGACGGAATGGTACGCCGACGCGACACTCCAACGACTGCGGCCCTGAGGATGAGGAATCCAAGGAAGGAGACCATGGACAGCAATCGATTCGACATCGCCAACAACGAGAGCACGAACCGGTCCGAGTTGTACGTCGAAGGCGAGATGGCGAGCCTCGCCACCGCGGGACGCGGGATGAAGGTTGTGCCGCTGTGCTGGTTCGTAGCCGAGTTCATCGATACGAACCCCGAGTACGCCGACCTCCTTCCACGAGCCGCCACGAACGCCCGAAAACGGGTCTAGGACCAAAGTCCCACCCAATATCGCGCCCCGGCCCGATGCGCCGGCCCCCTCTCACCCGTAGGGTGACGACGTGAGCGAATTCAACATGTGGATGGCGCTGCATAGTGCCATGCAAGACGGCGCCCCGCGGCGCCCGCTGAAACGAGCGATGCTCCGGCGCATCGCCTCGTTCGCCAGGCCGCACCGCGCCACGATCATCTCGTTCCTGTTCCTCGCCACGATCTCCGCCGCTCTCGGCGTGGCCTCCCCCGTGCTCGCCGGCCGCGCCGTCGACGCCATCGTCGAGCACCGGGACGCGAGCATCCTCCTGCTCATCGGCGCACTCATCGGTGCGGCTGCGCTCCTGGACTCCGGCATCGGACTGCTAGAGCGCCTCCAGTCCTCCCGCCTCGGCGAGCGCTTGATCCTCGACCTTCGCCGTGCGGTCTTCGAGCACGTCCAGCGCATGCCCATCGCCTTCTTCACCCGGACGCACACCGGCGCGTTGGTCAGCCGCTTGAACAACGACGTGATCGGCGCGCAGCGCGCGTTCACGTCGGCTCTGTCGGGTGTTGTCACGAACGTCATCGCGCTCGTCCTCACGCTGGGCTGGATGTTCCGCCTGTCCTGGCTCATCACCGCGATCGCTCTGGTGCTGCTGCCCGTCTTCGTGATCCCGGCTCGGCGCGTCGGCCGGAAGGTCGGCTTCCTCCAGCGAGAAGCAGCCGACCACAACGCCGCGATGACGTCACAGATGACGGAACGCTTCTCTGCGCCGGGGGCCACGTTGGTGAAGCTGTTCGGCCGTCCGGCCGAGGAAGCCGGCGAGTTCGGCCGGCGCGCGACGCGCGTGAGCGACATCGGCATACGGTCGGCCCTCGCGATGGAGGTGTTCTTCCGCTCGCTCACTCTCGTGTCTGGACTCGCGCAGGCCCTGATCTACGGTCTCGGCGGCTACCTGGCGCTGCGAGGCGATCTCGAGCCGGGCGCGGTCGTGACGATGGCCCTGTTGCTCACCCGCCTGTACGGGCCGCTCACCGCGCTCGCGACCGCGCGCCTGGACGTCGTCACGGCTCTGGTGAGCTTCGAGCGTGTCTTCGAGGTGCTCGACGTCGAGCCACTCATCGTCGAGCGACCCGATCCCGAACGCGTCCCCGACGGCCCGGTGTCGATCGAGCTCGAGGACGTCCGCTTCCACTACCCCGCCGCCGACCAGGTGTCGCTCGCGTCGCTCGAGGAGGTCTTCACCCTCGACGAGCGACCCAGCGGTGAGATCCTTCGCGGGATCTCGGTGCGCGTCGAGCCCGGACAATTGGTGGCCCTGGTCGGATCCTCGGGGGCCGGCAAGTCGACGCTCGCCTCGCTCGTCCCCCGGCTCTACGACGTGGACGCGGGCGCGGTGCGCCTCGGCGGCGTCGACGTTCGCGACCTGTCCTTCGACTCCATCCGTGAGACGGTCGGCGTCGTCACGCAAGACGGCCACCTTTTCCACGACACGATCCGGGCCAACCTGCGCTACGCCGATCCCGACGCCACCGATGACGAGCTCTGGAGCGCTCTGACCAACGCCCGCCTCGACCATCTGGTCCGCTCGCTGCCCGACGACCTCGACACGGTCGTCGGCGAGCGCGGCTATCGACTCTCCGGCGGTGAACGCCAGCGGCTCACCATCGCGCGACTCCTGCTCGCCAAGCCGCGCGTCGTGATCCTGGACGAGGCGACGGCGCACCTCGACTCCCGATCCGAGGTCGCCGTCCAGGAGGCACTCGCGGCCGCCCTCGCCGGCCGAACCGCACTCGTCATCGCCCACCGGCTATCGACCATCCGCGCCGCCGACGCGATCCTCGTGCTCGAAGACGGTCGTCTGGTCGAACGCGGCACACACGTCGAGCTCCTCGCGGCCGGCGGGCGTTACGCCGAGCTGTACCGCACGCAATTCGCGGACGGTCCCGGCACCGCCGAGACCGTCGCGGCGACCTAGCCGGCAGCCCCATACTGGCGGATGGCCGTTCGGCTCATCCTCGACACCGACATCGGCTCCGACGTCGACGACGCGCTGGCTCTTGCGTTCGCCCTCCGCCACCCGGACATCGAGCTCGTGGCCGTGACCACCGTCGCCGACGACGTGGCGTTCCGTGCACACATCGCGCACAAGCTCCTCCACATCGCCGGCCGCGACGACATCGAGGTAGCTCCCGGCGTGGGTTGGAACGAGCCGCCCGCGGGACGACGGTCCTGGTTCGGCCACGAGGGCGACGCGATCCTGGATCCCGGCGACGAACGTCCTGTCTTCAGCCGGGACGGCATCTCCCTCCTCCTCGAAGCGTCCAAGGACGCCGGCCTCGAGATCGCGACGGTGGGGATGCAGTCCAACATCGCCGCCGCGCTCGATCGTGATCCGGACTTCGCTCGACGGGTCCACCGGCTCGACGTCATGGGTGGCGTGTTCGCGCCGATCCGGCTCGGGAGCCGAGAGCTTACGCCCTCAGCGGATCACAACTTGATGGTCGATCTCGACGCCTCGATCCGGTCGCTGAACGCCGGCATCCCGACGATGTACGTTCCGCTCGACGTCACCATCCGGACACCGCTGCGGCAATCACATCTCGAGCGGCTCCGCTCGGGGGACGACCTCTGTCGAGCGCTGGCCCGATTGATCGACGTATGGATCCGTGCCGCCAAACCTCGGGACGACATCGTCGCGCTCCTCCACGACCCGTTGGCCGTTGCTTGCACGGTCGATCGACGCTTCGTCACATCGGACGAGCTTCCGGTGACCGTCGCGATGCACGAGGGGGCTGTACGCACGTTCATCGACCGCGTGGCCGGTCATCCGGCCGAGGTGATGACGTCGGTCGACGCTCCGGCGTTCGCGGATTTCTGGCTCGAAACGGTTCTGGGATAGGCAGATCTAGGTGTGCGACGGCGCCGGAGGTGCGCTCTCGAGCTCGAAGCCCACCTCGTCGACGTAGCACCAGAACCATTCCTCGCCCGGCTCGAAGGACCGGATGATCGGGTGGCTCGTCTCGCGGAAGTGAGCGGTCGCGTGACGGCTCGGCGAGTTGTCGCAGCAGCCGACGTGCCCACATTGCTGGCACATACGCAGGTGGACCCACGTCCCGCCGGTGCGGAGGCAGTCCTCACATCCGTCGGCGCTGGGCTCGGCGTCCTTGATCGTGTCGCTGTGCGTGCAGCCTTCCGTCATCTCTCACCTCTCAGGCATCGGCACTGGCCACACGAAGGTCTCGTGCTTCCTCCGGATGGCGCTCAAGGTAGCTCTTCACGTACGCACAGTGCGGAACGACGGTCAGATCGTTCGCGCGGGCGTAGTCGAGGGCCGTCTGGACGAGCCGACGTCCGAGTCCCCGGCCCTCTAGAGCCTCGGGAACCTCGGTGTGAACCAGCGTGATGCGATCCTCTTCCCGCCTGAACGTCAGGAAGGCCGTCAGGCCGTCCACGACCAACTCGAAACGCTGTTGCTGATCGTCTCTCGTTGCCGGCACGTCGGTCATCGTTGTTACTTGCGAACGCGGCTCTTAGCCGGCGTATTCCCGCGCGCGCTCTGAGTTTCGTGGTCGTCTAGCAGTGCGACAAGACGCTTCGGTGCGATCAGCCGGTAGCTCTCCTCGATGAGCTCCGCGATCTCGTCCCAGTCCTGGTCCATGTCGAGGTAGGCGCCGACCCATCCCTTGGGCCCGCTGTACGGGGGGACGAAAAACCGATCCGGATCGGATGAGACCAGCGCCTGCTGGGCCCCCGCCGCACCTTTGACGCTGATGCCGGCGCGACCTTCCTGGTAGCAAAACACGAAGATCTTGTCCGTGACGCGGAAGGCAGGAGACGTATGACCGCCGAACGGCTTCTCCACGGCCTCGGGTAACGCCCTGCAGATCTTCCGAACCCGCCGGTACGCGTCGCTGCGCCTCATCTCATGCCATGGCCGTCGCTTCGAGCTCGATCATCAGGTCCGGGAAGGCCAGTCGCGTGACGCCCAGCAGCGTGCCGGGAGGCATGACGCCCGCGGCGCCCAACCGTCCGGCGAGCGCACCGACATGTTGTAAGAAAGCATCGACGTCGGTCGTGTACATGTTCAGGCGCACCACGTTGGCAAGGGTCATGCCGGCGCCCGCAAGTACGGCTTCGAGGTTGTCTAACGCCAGCGCCACCTGCGCGCCCATGTCGCCGGCATGCTGCGGCGTTCCGTCTCCGTCGACGGCGGTCTGACCTGCACAGACCAACACCTTGGTTTGGCCCTCGATCACCTCCGCCTGATTGAAGCCGAAGTTGAGTGACCACGACCACGGATTCACAGCCGTACGCTGCATATCCCCTCCCTTGCTCGACGGCGTATCGCCCAACTCTATGTCGCGGCCTCGAACCGCACGTCCGGGCTGTCGGCGTCGGGGGCTTTGAATGCGAGCAGCTGCGATCCCTCGTCGTTCAGCTCGGATCGCTGCTCCTTTGACAGGCGTTGCAGAGGATGGATGACCAACGCCGCCGAGCCCTTGCTCCGTTTGATCCTCCACGCCGCCCGGATGAACCCGTCGACGAGTACGGCGCCGATGCCGAAGGTCTCGCGCGTTGGAAAGGCATGGGAGGTGATGCGCGTACGGTCGGCGTGACCCAGGAACACGTTGTCGAACACCGGCAGGAACCGAGGCAGCGCGGTCGTGTCCGGATCGGCCAGGACTCCGTCCGGGATGTCGAACAACTCTCGGCCCCCTTCATCACGGAACGTGCGCAACCGCGGACGCAGGCGCTCGAACACCTCGCGAAGCCCCGTCAGGCGCGACCAGTTCGAGGCGTCCGCCACGCTTGCCGGACCGAACGCAGCCAGATACCGGACCATCAGCTCGTCTGGCGTTGAGTCCGCACCGACGGGACGGCCGAGCCAATCCTCGGCGGTCGCCCATGTCGGCCTCCCCTTCTGGCCCCAGACACCGCGGGGCGTGACCTGGACGACGGGCATCAGATAGGTGATCGCGGCGGCCAGGGCCATGGGGTCGCGGTCGGGCCAGCGCTCGCCCAGCAGCGTGCCCAACTCGGCAAACGTGCGCGGCCGTTCCGCAAGCAGCTGCCGACCCGCGTCGAGAACCTCATTCACGTTCACCGCTTCGAGCTCGGTGCCGAACGGCTTGCGCGCGAGCAACCTCCGCCCGAACAACGCCTGGAACAAGGGTCGCGACGCGAGATAGTCGCGCGCCGTGAACAGGTGAAGTGTCATCCTCATCATCGATGCGCGCACCGCGCGGCGGCCCTCGAGCAACTCCGCGAGCTCGTCGGGACGGAACCCGTCGAGCCGGGTCCACAGCCCGACATAGGGATCCAACGGCTCTTGAGCCTGCATGCCGACGAGCCGCTCGATCGCCTCTTCGGCGGGCAGGTTGACGCGTTGCAGCAGCATCTGCCGCTCCAGAAGCGAGCGATTGAGCGCGCGGAGGCCGATCCGCACTTAGAGATCCCTTCTACTGGAGCGCGGCGGTGATCGCCGCTTCCGGTGCCCCGCCCGATAGGACCGCCTCTACGGCTCGGGCGGCCACGAGCTCGACGCCGGCGCGATCGGCGAGCTCGAGGGCGGCGCGAGTGTTCGGCACACCTTCGACCGTGCTGCCGATGGTCTCGCGGGCTTGCTCGGGTGTTTGGCCGGCGCCGAGCAGCCGGCCGAAGTTGCCGTTGCGTCCCCCGAGGCACGTCACGTAGAGATCACCCGCGCCCGCCGCGCCGAGGATCGTCTCGAGACGCCCGCCCGCGGCGGTGGCCAGCCGGCCCATGTCCTGAAGTCCATCCGCGAACATCGCCGCGCGGGCGTTGGCGAAGCGATGCACAAGCACCCTCTCCGTCAGGCGCTCACTCAGGCCCTCGCACATGCCCACGGCGATGGCCGTGACGTTTTTGTATGCGGCGGCGATCTCCACGCCCGCAACATCGTCGGTAACAGTCGCGAAGATGCCCGCGGGTCCCAGAATGCTCGCCATCTCTTGCGCGAGGCTGAGATCCACCGACGCACACACCATCGCCGTCGGGGCACCGGCGACGAGCTCGGGCGCGAGGGCCGGGCCCCCGAGGATCACGACGCGGGCGATGTTGCCCACAGACGAGGCGAGCACCTCCGACGGCGTCCGTAACGTGTCCGCGTCCCATCCCTTCGTCGCGACGATCCATGTGACATCCGGCCCGGCCAGCGGAGCGATCTCCGCCACGACGTCGGCCAGTCCATCGCTCGATACAGCGAGCACGACCCGTTCGGTCTCCGGTAAGACGGCTGCCCAGTCGGCGTAGGGACGACAGTCGATGGCCGCGTCGAGGTTAACGCCCAAGGCGGGGTGCGGCCGGCCCGACCTGCACGCCTCGATCGAGGCATCGTCGAAGCGAGTCCCGAGCAGCGCCGTGGACAACCCGGCTCGTGCATGGACGATGGCAAGGGCGCCACCCATCGCGCCGGCTCCGATGACGGCGATCACCACTACGTCCCGAAGAGTCTCGACGTCGCGAGATCGGCTCCCGCGCGCAGCGCCCGGACCTTCTCCCAACAGACGTCCTGGGCGATCCTCCGGAACCCCGCCGCTGTGTCGAACCCGCAGTCCGTCCCGGCGATCACGCGGGTCGGATCGCCAACGGCGGCTGCGATCCGCTCGATCCGCTCCGCGACAACCTCGGGGTGCTCGACGTAGTTCGTCGTCGTGTCGATGACGCCGGCGATTAGATTCAGGTCCTCCGGCAGTGTCTGGCGTTCGAAGCAGCGGTATTCGTGTGCGTGACGCGGGTTCGCCATCGACAGGACGAGCGCTCCCACCTGCGCGCGACACAGGTTGGGCAGGATGTCGTCCAGCGCCACGTCGAAGACATGCGGCCCGTCGTAGTTGCCCCAGCACACGTGCAGCCGGACCCGCTCCCGCGGGATGTTGACGAGCGCTGTATTGATCTGGTCGACGACGTGATCGACGAAGGCACGGAATTCCTCGATGGGCCGATCGGCGAACGTCGCGTGGCGCTCCATTGCAAGATCCGGGCCGTCGATCTGTAGCACCAGACCCTGCGACACGATGTACTCGTACTCCTCCCGCAGCGCCTCGGCCACGGCAGCCACGTATTCGTCTCGGTCCCGGTAGTGCTTGTCCTCCATCGCCAGCGCGACGATCCCCGGAGAAGCCGCCGTCATGAACGACTCGGCGAAGCCGTTTTCCGTCTGATCGAGAGCACGGCGGTATGCGGCGCATTCGGCTTCGACCTCGCTCGTCCCGGTTGACGAGACCTCACCGACGCACGCCGGCAGCGCCCACAGGCTCACCTGCTCCTTGGCGAGATCCGGGGCCCGGAGCTCGACCCAATCGGGGAAGCGCACGATGTCGGCCATGATCGGCCGGCTGCCTACGCCGCCGAATCCCGTCATTCGGTGCTGGACGTAGGAGAAGAAACTCTCGCGAGCCTGCTCGCCGTCGCTGCCGATGTCGATCCCGCACTCGATCTGCCGCGCCACGACGGCGCGCGTTGACTCCTCGATCGCAGCGGCGAACTCGTCCTCGTCGACGGCCTCGCCGCGAGCCCGGCGAGCGTGCAGCGCGACCAGCTCCTTCGTCCGCGGAAGGCTACCCGCGTGCGTCGTCAGGACGCGTTCATCGCTGGTCAGCACGACGGCAGTGTAAGCGCCGGGATGCGAGTAGCGTTGACCTCGAAGACCTCGGCGCTCCCTAGTCACGTCGAGAAAGTCACAGCAAATCGACAGGTTTTCCCTCTAGCTATCCACAGGCAAGCCGATGTACGTTTCCGTTGCACTCGACGTGGTGAGACGCCGAGAGAGTCCGAAAGGGTTCACTCGAGTTGCCCATCCGCTGAGTGTGACGAAGGACCTTCGGGTTCCTCGTCGGTCGGCTCGAACGGCAACGAAGGGGAAGGGGCGCGAAGGAGGTCGTACGAAGGCGGCTAACCCCACCGGATGACGACCCAACCCGAACGATCCGATCCTTTGAGTCTTTGGACCGGCCCCGAAGGCCCCGGCCGAAACGCCGGGGCCTTCGCCTTTCCAGCGCAGTCCGCGGCGCCTACTCTGGATCTCGATACCGTGCGCCGAACGATCGATGACCTGCTCGCCGACGCTCGCGCACGGCTCGAGCGGGTGTCGGCCGCCGACCTGGATGCCGAGCTGTCCGGCGGGGCACTCCTCATCGACACTCGTCCGGTCGAGCAGCGCATCGCAGACGGCGAGATCCCGGGAGCGATCGTCATCGATCGCAACGTCCTCGAGTGGCGATTGGATCCCGCGAGTGAGCACCGCATCGAGGGAGCGAGCTACGGGCGTCGCGTCATCCTGTTCTGCGACGAGGGGTACAGCTCGAGCCTCGCGGCGGCCATACTCCGGGACCTCGGCCTGGACGCCACGGACCTCATCGGCGGATACCGGGCCTGGATCGCGCTCCACCGGGCCTAGAGCCCGAGTTGGGGCGCTGTGGCTAGCCTCCGATCAGCTTGCTGAGCAACTTGCCGGGCGTCGCTGCCGGAGCCTGCGCGGTGGCTGTAGGTGTCGGTGTCGGCCCTGGATCAAGCCAGATGTACGTGTTGCCCACACCCGTATCGACGACGGGACGCATCGTAGACGTGATCACGTTGCGCTCGAACGCGTTGTACGAACCCGTCACATGGAGACCCCAGGCATGACCATGAAGTCGGTTGTCGCGGACGAGATTTCCTTCGCTGTCTCCCGGGATTATGCCCTGCGTCGACTTAACGATCGCGATGCCTCTTTTCGTCGAACGTACGTCGTTATCAGCGATCTCGTTGCGGTTGCTGCCGGCGACGAAGATCGCGTGGTTCCGCGTAACCGGCGGGATATCGATCTGGTTCGCTTGGATGAGGTTCTCCTCCCCCGGCCCGTCCCACTCGGTCGATATCCCGCTCCGATCGTCCACGGAGATCCCGTCGTACGACAAGCCACCGATCTCGTTGTCCCGGACGACGTTCCCCCTCGCGCCGCGGTACAGCCAGACGGCCGAGCCCACGTTCGCGGCCCGGTCGCCGTTATCGCGCATCACGTTGTTCACGATGAAGGAGTCGCTCGTCCCTTGGTCGAGGGTGATCGCCCCGTGATCACCCTTCTGGATCGTGCAGCCTTCGATGGTTAGCCATCGCGCCAGCGCGTAGCGGAGGGGAAGACCGTTGTTCGGCGACCCTCCGCTCTTTCTGTTTCCGTCGAGCGTGAGGCCTCGAACGCTCATGTTCACCGAACCCACCCATACGTCGGCGTAGGTGACCCCACGGACCGCGGGCCGGTCCAGTTCGATCGTGTCATCACCTACCGACTGCACTCGCGCATACAGACCTTGCGCCTGCGCGACGGGCGCGCCGGCCGGATGTGCCACAGCGGCCGTTCCGAACAGTCCGCGTCGCACGTTCTTCAAGATCTTGCCCGACATCCCGGTGTACGACACGATCTCGTCTTGGATCCAGAGGAAGTTCGCAGTGTTTCTGCGCCAACCACCCGGGTCGGAAAGCACGATTAGGCCCGACGACGCGACGGCGTACTCCAGCTTGGTCGCTTGCACGGTCGACGCTCCACCGGCCGCTCGGATCCCAACAACAGCGCCGGGAAGAACGCGATTCGTCGAGTCGACATTCAGCACGTTGGATCCGGTGCTGATCGAACCGTCTGTCCTGGTCGTGCGGCCCTCCACGATCGCGGTGTTCGAGACGCCGTCAAGGTGCAGAAGCCTCGCGCCTTCGATGCTGACGAACGAGACGTTGGAGTCTTGTCGGACACCCATGGCCTTATACGTGCCGGCCGGGAACACGACCGATCCGCCTCCCAGGGCAAACATCGCGTCGTTGGCCTGTTGGATGGCCGCCGTATCGTTGGCCATGCCGTTTCCGACGGCTCCGTACTCGCGAACGTTCGCTACGAGACCGGGTATCTCGGTCGGCGGCGGATCCTGCGCCCAGCTGACTCCCGCCGTGGCGATCATCGCAAGGACGACCGCGGTTGCGGCCATCCGGCCGGTCATCCGGCGCCTGCGCCGAGTCGGCGCAGGCGTACTGACGTCCAGCATCAAGTTCCCTCCATCATCAGCGTCGCCCGCCGATCGCTTCTGTTGCCCGCTGTCTACTCTCGCATTTCCGTGACCACTCGTGTGTGAGACGGCGATGCCTGGCCGGACCGGACCAAGCCCATCGCTAGTTAGCGAGGCTCACGACGGGGACCGGCGGTTCGTCGGCTAGTGGGGTCGGGTCGACGCCGGGCCGAAGGCATACGCAACGAGCTTGCCGATCGATACCCGACTCGATCGGGCCGCGGCGTCCCTGGTCGCCATGTGCCCGGTCTTTGTCGCCGCAGGCCCTTGCGTGGAAAGCGTGGTGGCTCCGGGTGTGCCGACGGGTGCTTTCCGCCGAGTATTGCCCGATGCAGACACCGGGTCGGGGGTCGGGTCCGGACTCGGAGTGGGGTCGGGGGTCGGGTCCGGAGTGGGACCCACGAAAGTGTTGCCGACGCCTGTGTCGACGATGTGGTACTTCGTCAGCGTGATCGTGTTGCGCTCGAACGTGTTGTAGGAGCCGGTCACGTGGAGCCCCCGGGTGTGTCGAGACAGTCGGTTGTCTCGAACGAGGTTCCCCTCACTGTCCCCGGGGTTGAGCCCCTGGGTCGAGAGGACGACGGCGATCCCTCTGAACATCGACTGGACGTCGTTGCCGGCCACCTCGTTACGGTTGCTCCCGGCCACGAAGACACCGGCGTTGCCGGGCGATGCCGGGATATCGATGCGGTTGTCCTGGACGACGTTGTCGTCCGAGGAAGCGTCCCACTCGCTCGAGGCCTCGGTCCGGTCGTCGATGGTCACGCCATCGCGGGAGACGCCACCGATCTCGTTGTCCCGCACGACGTTGCTGGTCGCGCCCCGGAAGAGCCAAACGGCAGATCCTTTGGCCTCGGCCGCAGACCCGTTGTCGACGAGGACGTTGTTCGCGATCACCGAGTCGCTCGTTCCTTGATCCAGTGAGATCGCCCCGTGATCGCCGTTGCGGATGGTGTTGCCCTCGATGATCAGCCATCGCGCCAGCTCGTAGCGAAGGGGAAGCGTGTTGTTCGACGATCCGGCGGAGGTCCTGTTGCCATCGAGGGTGAGGCCTCGCACGCTCATGTTCACCGAGCCCACCCAGACCGCGGCGTCCTCTACACCACGGACGGCGGGGCGGTCCAGCTCGATCGTGCCATTTCCGACGGAGAGCACGCGGGCGTAAAGCCCCTGCGCCTGAGACACAGGTGCTCCGGCCGGGTGGTCAACGGCTGCGGTTCCGAAGAGGCCACGGTGGACGTTCAGCATCGACCAGCCGGGCATCCCGCCGTACGCCACGATCTCGTCCTCGATCCACAGGTAATTCGTACCGTTCACACGCCAACCGCCCGGTTGCGACACCACCACCTCGCCGGCGCCGGCCGTGAGGGCCGCCCCCAACGTCGTCGTTTGGACCATCGATGCACCATTGGCCGCCCGGATCCCGACGGCCGCCCCGGGGAGAAACCGTTTCGTGGAAGCCACGGTCAGATGGCTGGAACCCGCCTCGATCGATCCGGTCGTCCTCGTCGTGCGGCCCATGACGATCGGGGCGCTCGAGACACCATCGGCATGCCGAAGGGCCGCACCCTCGCTCCCCAGGAAATGGACGTTGGAGTCTTGTTGAAGCCCCATCGCGACATATACGCCGGCCGGAAACAACACGGTGCCGCCGCCCACGGCGGCCACGGCGTCATTGGCCCGTTGGACCGCGGCCGTGTCATTCGTCAGTCCGTCGCCGACGGCTCCGTAGTCGCGGACGTTGACCGTCGAAGCCGGGTCTGCCGCCCAGCCTGTCCGTACCGATCCCGCCGCAACGAGCACCACCGCCATCGCCACAACGACCACGCGGACCCCCACTGAACCGGTGCGGGTCCCGCGATTGAATACAAGAGCCAGCAATCCCTCCGCCATGAGTGTTCATCGGCCGAAAGGGTGCCCTCCTGATCCCGTGGATTACCCTGTCTGCCCTTGACCGGCAACGACGCATCGCTTTGGAACCGATCGATCGTTGCCCTGCTGGTCTGCGTCTTCTGCAGCGCCGCGGCCGCACTCGTCGGCGTAACCGCGCTGGGCAAGCAGATCTACGACCTTACGCACCGCGAGCTCGATCTCGGCCTCCTGGGCTTGGCCGAGTTCGCGCCGTCGGCTCTGCTCGTGCTCGTGACGGGCGCGGTGGCCGATCGATTCAATCGCGCACGCGTCAGCTCGATCAGTGCGGCCGTCGGAGCCGCGGCCGGCGTCGGCCTCGCGATCTACGCCGCGTCGACGCCGACCAGCGTCATCCCCATCTTCGGGCTCGTGCTCGTCTTTGGGGCCGCTCGTGCCTTCCTCGCCCCGTCGAACCGCGCCTTGCCGGCGGATATCGTCCCGGCGCGGCACCTCCCGCGGCTCCAGGCACGCCGCGCAACGTCGTGGCAGTCGGCGACCATCGTGGGCCCGGTTCTCGCCGGCGTGTTGTACGCGGTCGATCCCGTCCTGCCCTACGTGGCGATGGCGTCGCTCCTCGCGATCGCGAGCGTCAGTGTGTTCTTCGTCGATGTTCCTTCTCACTCGTCGCCACGGCCCCACCTGGAGGACACATTCGAGCCCGCCGTTCAGCCCGAGGCGAGCGCACCGTCGTCGCGTGCCGGGTTACGCGACGCTCTTGAGGGACTGCGTTTCGTCCGTCGTTCGCCCATCCTGTTCGGTGTCATCTCGCTCGACCTGTTCGCCGTGCTGTTCGGCGGAGCCGTCGCGTTGCTCCCCGCCATCGCCGAGGATCGCCTCGGGGTGGGGGCGGTCGGTCTGGGCTGGCTCCGTGCCGCCGGCGGTATCGGTGCGGCGGCGGTGACGCTGATGCTCGTGCGGAGCCCCGTCACTCGGCGTGTCGGACGCATGTTGCTGTTCGTCGTCGCGATCTTCGGCGTCGGGACGATCGTGCTCGGCGTCACACGCTCGTTCGTCGTCGCTTTCATTGCGATGGCGGTGCTCTCCGGCGCCGATGCGGTGAGCGTGTACATCAGGTCGACACTGGTTCCGCTGGCTACACCGCCGGACAAACGCGGACGTGTCCTCGCCGTGGAGAGCGTGTTCATCGGCGCGTCCAACGAGCTGGGCGCCTTCGAGTCCGGTGTCGTCGGTCAGGTCCTCGGTGCGTCGGGAGCCATCGTCCTCGGCGGAGCGGCGACGCTCGCTGTAGCCGGCACCTACTGGGTGGCGTTTCCAGCTTTGCGCGACGTGGACCGGTTTCCGCAAGCCCGCTAGCGGTTCCGCGGCACCTCGTTGAACGGCTTCACGTGGTCGTCCCGCGGTTCCTTCGGCATGCCGAGCGCACGCTCGCCGATCACGTTGAGCTGGATCTGGTCGGTCCCGCCGTAGATCGGCGGAGCCTGCGCCATCAACGCCGACGCCGTGATGCCCGCGAGGAACGGATTGCCGGTCGCCTCGTCGAGGACCTTCTGCTGCTCCGGATCGGTGGTGTGCAGCATCCCCTGAGCTCCCACGATCTGCAGACCGAGATCCCGGGACAGCCGAACGATGTCGCTCATGAGGAGCTTGGAGATATTGGCCATGCCCGGGATGTCGCCACCGGCCGCGCGTGTCGCTTTCATGCGCTCGGTGTTGAGCCGGCCGATCTCTCCAAGGATGTAGAGCTGCGCCAGGCCCTGTCGGATGACCGGGTTGTCCCACGTGCCGTTGCCTTTCGCCAGCCCGGCGAAGAGCGTGGCGCCGCCGCCGCGCATCCGCGCGCCACCACGCCGACGAGCTCCAGCGTCACCCTTCTGGACGAAGTCACCGACCCGCTTGTCCAGCTGTCCTGCCTTCGTGCCGGCCGGAGCCCATGCCGCGCCGCCGCCACCACCGGCTCCGAGGCCCGAACGCTCGTGTGCGAGCGTCGTGTTCGCCACGGCCCAGCCGCTGTTGAGCCCGCCGATGACCGCGTCGGCTTCGACGCGCGCGTCCGAGATGAAGACCTCGCTGAACAACGCGTGTCCGGACATCTCACGCAACGGGCGCACGTCGACGCCGGGCTGGAGCATGTCGAACGCGAAATAAGTGATCCCCTGGTGCTTGGGCACGCTGGGGTCGGTGCGCGCGAGCAGCATCCCGAGGTCGGCCATCTGAGCACCGGACGTCCACACCTTCTGGCCGTTGATGATGAACTCGCCATCTTGCTCGACGGCCTTGGTGGAGAGTCCCGCCAGGTCCGAGCCGGCGGCGGGCTCACTGAAAAGCTGGCACCACGCTTTCTGGCCCGTGACGATGTCGCGTACGTATAGATCGATCTGCTCCTGCGTGCCGTGGGTGGCGATGGTCGGCGCAGCGAGCAGGAGGCCGAGGCCGGCCGGGGGGCCGAGGGCGCCGAAGCTCCCGATCTCCTGCATGACACGGGCGGCGTCGGGGCGCGATAGTCCCCGACCGTAGGCGTTCTCCGGCAGCGTCGGCGCGGCCCAGCCGGCGGTACCGAGCCTCTCCCACCACTGCGCGAGGGTGAGTTCCGGGTCCCAGTTCTGCTCGAGCCACGCCCGCAGCTCTTCGATGAACTCGTCGGTCGTGGTTGTGGGCTCTGGAGTCGCGATGGCCATGGGTTCTCCTCCTCTTGTTCGCCATCGAGTCTACTTGACTCGCCAGTCAAGTGGCCGGTTCATGCGTCGCGGGTCGAAACTCAAGCGTCGGCGAGGAAAGGGGACGGACGTGGCCTTCTGCGCCAACTGCGGGAGCGAGGTTTCCGATCAGGCCCCCGTGTGCCCCAAGTGCGGCCACCCCCGGACGGCCCCACGCACCGGTCGGACGGAAGGGTCGGCCGTCGCCGCATTGATCCTCGGGATCCTGGGCATCACCACGTGCCCGCTCATCCTGAGCATCCCCGCCGTCATCGTGGGGAATCAGGCGCGAGCGAAGATCCGTCTAGACCCAACGCTCGAAGGCGACAGCCTGGCCCGGGCCGGGGTCGTCCTCGGATGGGTCGGCATCGGTCTCGCGACGGTGGGCATCGCCATCGGCATACTGGCGCTTGTGGCGAGCGTCGCCGGTTTGCGCTGATGGCCTTCTGCGCGAACTGCGGCCATGAGACCTCGCCCCAGGCGCTTTCGTGTCCGCAGTGCGGTCATCCCACAGGCGTCGGTGCACTCACCACCTTCGAGTACGCCGACTTCTGGACGCGCTTCGCTGGGGCGCTCCTCGATTTCCTGATCCTGCTTATACCGTCGTTCGTGTTGAACATCTCGATCGTGCCCTTCCTCGGCGGGCTGCTATTGGACTTCGGGTACCACTGGCTGATGGTCGCGTACTGGGACGGGCAGACCATCGGTAAGCGCGCGGTCGGCGTCCGCGTGAGCCGACCGGACGGCACACCCGTCGACCCGGCCCTGGCGGCGGGTCGCGCGGCCATGCGTCTCGTGTCCGGCTTCGTGCTCCTGCTGGGGTTCATCTGGGCCGCGTGGGATCCCGAGAAGCGGACCTGGCACGACATGGTGGCCGACACGCGCGTCTATCGGGTAACGCGGCCGTGACGCAGACCAGACGCGCACTCCTTCGCATGGAGGTGCCCTTCGGCGCACTCGGTGTTGCCCTGATCGCAGGCGCTCTTTGGTTCGCCGCGGCCGGTATCCCACACTGGATCCCGCCCGCGCCGCTCGTGCGGGCCGGCATCCCGTCGCCCCTCACAGGGATGACGCGAAGTCTCGTGGCGCTGGCGTCGGGCGACGTTGAGACCGCGTTCGGCTGGCACCCGCTCGGCCCGGTGGTGTTCGTGGCATGTCTAATCGTGCCGATCGTGGCGGTCGCCTCGTGGATCCGCGATCGACGGTTCGAGCGGCTCGCACGGG
>Ga0299907_10000077_pt1 | contig 34477 bp, 31 predicted proteins | sample RVTome_16_FD_198680 | JGI IMG/M metagenome (GOLD analysis project Ga0299907, IMG submission 198680) | Soil microbial communities from uranium-contaminated site in the Upper Colorado River Basin, Wyoming, United States - RVT152D67 (version 2) ...
CCCCGGAACCTCCGCGGCGCGCGCCACGAACCACGTCGCAGCTGAAGCGACGACGAGGATCGACCCAACCAGCTTGAAGAACCCGTGCCTGACCTCGCTCCACAGCGGAGAGAGCCAGAGAAGCGCGGTGCTTCCGGCGACCGTCTCGGCCAGGACGAGCGCCATCACACCCGCAGAGCCCCTCACGCGCCGTCCCGCCGCATCCGGTCTCAAGGGTAGCGGCGCATGTACGAAGGCCCGGTAGGCTTTCGCGACCGTGGACGACTGGCGTTCCTACGACGACGTCGCCGAGACGTACGAGCGCGTGCACGCGCCCCGCTTCGCCGAGCCGGCATCCGACCTCGTCTCGCTCGCGGGGGTGAGCGCGGGAGCCCGCGTCCTGGATGTCGGGACCGGAACCGGGATCGCGGCCGAGGCGGCGGCCTCCGCCGGCGCGTGGGCGATCGGTATCGACCGCTCGCCCGGCATGGTCGCCGTCGGTCGTCGCGCGAGACCGTCGTTGCGCCTGGTCTCGGCCGACGCCATCGACCTCCCGTTCCCGACGGGCGTGTTCGACGCCATCTTGTCGAACTTCGTCCTGGCGCAGTTCACGAAGGCGGAGACCGCCCTCCACGACATCGTGCGTGTGCTGCGCCCCGGCGGGCTACTGGCCGTGTCTGTGTGGGCGGACCGTCTCGACGACTTGCAGCGAGCATGGACCGACCTCGCCCTGCAGGTGGTGCCGAAAGACCTGCTCACCGACGCCATGAAACGCGCGCAGCCGGGACGCGAACGGTTCGCCGACAAGGTCCACCTGCAGGCGACGCTTGCCCGCGCAGGCCTGGAGAGGATCCGAGTCCAGTCGCACCGGTACCGATTCACCTACGGACTGGACGAGTACGTGGATGGCTTGGGCGCGTTCAGCACCGGCCGGTTCGTGCGCGGCATGGTGGGCGAGGCGGGATGGGTCTCGTTCCTGGATCGCGCCAAGACCGTGTTCCGAGATCGATTCGCCGATCCGCTCGGCGACTCCCGCGACGCGCTGCTCGCGGTCGGGCGGAAACCTGCGAACTAGGCCGACGTCAGGTCCAGGACCCGGAACGGCTCGGCCAGCTCCACACCGATCTGGGCGCCCGACTCACGCGCCTCCTCCTTCAGGAAGCCCTCGAAGAAGCGGATCCCCTCCGTCAGCTGGCTCTCGTGTCGAGCCAGCGCCTCGATCTTCGTAGCGAACGTCTCCGTCACGTCCTCGTGGTGATTGGGCTCGTTCGTCCAACCGAGCCACACGTCGTACACGTCCTGCACGGCCAGGCCCTGAACGAGGTGCTCGGCGAAGAAGTGCGGGTTGCCGCTGCCCGGAAAAGCGGCATCGAGCGCCACCCACCCGGCCATCCGGTGGTCGGAGTGGTTGTAGTAGATGTTCTGGAAGAACACGAACGTGGGATCGCACGAGAGGAGCGTCTCGGCGCGAACCTCGCGTATGCGGCGAACGACCGGCTCGCGCGCCGCCGCCGTGTTCTCGAGCTCACCGTCGTGCGCGTCGAGAACCGTGGCGCTCGCGAGGCCGAGCACGTCCGCAGCCTCTTTCGTCTCGCGGACCCGCACCGACGCAAGCTCACGCCGATCACGGCCCGCCTCCGCCGAACCGCGATCGCCGTTCGTCAGGATCAGCAGGTGGACCTCGCGTCCGGCCGCCGCCCACTTCGCGAGGGTGCCGCCGGCCGCGATCTCCGCGTCGTCGGGATGGGCGAAGACCGCGAGCACCGGCCCAGTGCGCACGTCCTTCTGGGTGCCGGCCGAAGCGCTCAGCCTGCCGCCTTGTCCAGCACATAGCGCACCAGCGTCCGCACGGGCACGCCAGTGGCGCCCTTCGGGCCGAGCTCGTTGCCCCGCTCCGAGAACGCCGGGCCGGCGATGTCCAGATGCACCCAGGGCGTGTCGCCGACGAACTCGGCCAGGAACCACGCCGCGGTGATAGCACCGCCGTAGCGCTCCCCGATGTTCTTGATGTCGGCCACGCTCGAATCGATCAGCTGGCGATAGTCCTTGTGCAGAGGCAGCTCCCAGGTGGGCTCGCCCTCGAGGTCTCCCGCGGCGATCACGTCGCGGATCAGGCCGGCGTCGTTCCCCATCGCCCCCGTGATCCGGTCGCCCAGCGCGATCATGCAGGCGCCCGTGAGCGTCGCGGTGTCGATGATCACGGAGGGCTTCTTCTCCGCCAGGTAGGCGAGTGCGTCGGCCAGCACGAGGCGCCCCTCGGCGTCGGTGTTCAGCACCTCGGAGGTCTTGCCGCCGCGGTGCGTAATCACGTCGCCCGGCTTCTGCGCGGAACCGCTGGGCATGTTCTCCGATGACGGGATCGCCGCGATCACGTTGATCTTCGGCTTCAACTGGGCGATCGCACGCATCGTCGCGAGGATCGAGGCAGCGCCACCCATGTCGATCTTCATCGACTCCATCCCCTTGGCGTCCTTGATGGACAGCCCTCCCGAGTCGAAGGAGATGCCTTTGCCCGTCAGCGCGATCGGCGTCTTCTTCCCGGCGCCGGTGTAGGTGAGCTCGATCAGTCGAGGCGGGTTCACCGAGCCCCGTCCCACGCCCAGGATGCCGCCGAAACCGCCCAGCTTCAGCTGGGCCTCCGTCCAGACCTTGCACGTGAGCCCGACCTGCTTCGCCATCGCCTGCGCCTCGCGCGCGATCTCGGCAGGAGGCAGATCGCCGGCGGGCGTGTTGACCAGGTCGCGAGCCCAGCCGACGGCCTCCGAGACGATCCGACCTCGATCCGCGGCAGCCTTCATCGTCTTGACGTCCCACCGCGAGGACCCGAGGACCACCACCTTCTTCAGCGCGTGGCCGTCCGACTCGGACTTGTAGCGTCCGAAGCGGTAGGCGCCGAGGGCGAGACCCTCCGCGGCTGCTTGGACGGCCCGCTTCGCGTCCCGGACACCGAACGCCGAGGCGAACGTCGTGGCAACCGACCCGAACCTGCGCGCGGTCTCCGCCGCTCGTCCGAGCGCCCGACGGGCTGCGTGCACGTCGAAGTCATCCTTCTTGCCCACGCCGACCAGCAGCACCGCGTCGGCGGCGAACCGGTCGTCGGCGCGCCTCGTCACCAGCAGGGACTCACCCTTCTTGCCGGTGTGCCGTGCGGCCGAGTAGGACTCCGCGAGCTGGGTCTCCTTGACGCCGGGTCCCGGCTCGGGGCCCTGGAAGACGGGGACGATCAGCAGACCTGTGGCGACGTCGCGAGGCGAGTCCGACGAGAAAGAAAACGTGGTCACGGGAGCGCTCCTTGTGTCGGGTCTGGTCGGGCGGCGGGCAGAGTCTAGTTGCCCGCCGCGACATCGGGACCCACGGCTAGGCTGGTCGGCGATGAAGACGCGGAACCTCACGGATCTGGTGCGGTTCGGCGACGACGCTCATGTCGAGGTCCTGGCCGAGACCGAGCGACTCTTCTCGCAGGTGGTCTGCCTTCAGGAGTCGCAGACCTTCGGGCCGGTCGCGGATCCGTCGAGCGATGCCCTGGTCACGGTGCTCGCAGGCGAGGTGGCTGCTCAGGTGGGCAAGGGCCGCGCCCGGATGAAGCAATGGCAGTCCGTAGTGGCGGAGGCCGGTCAGGAGCTCACCTTACGGAACGCATCCGGGGAGCCCTCGGTCGTGCTGTTGGTGCTCGCCCCACCCCCGCCTCCGTCAGGCTCTCCGCCGATCGTGGGTACATGAGCGAGCGGGGCGCGGTCGTTGCGGCGGCGATGGCAACGCCGGTCGGCACCGCCCCGTTCCGGGGGGAATACCTGGCGGCCGTCGAGGAACCGGGTCCCGCCGGCGTGGCCTGGGATGCGGACGGCACGATCACGTATGCAGGGCCTGCCGAGCAGCTCCCGTCGGAGCCCTCCGTTGGTTCGCCCGACCGCGGGTGCCTCGTTCCGGGGTTCGTCGACTGCCACACGCACCTGCCATTCGTCGGGTGGCGTGCCGACGAGTTCGAGGCTCGGCTCCAGGGAGCGACGTACCGCGACCTGCACGGCCGGGAGGGCGGCATCTTCCGATCGTCGCGCATGCTGCACGAGGCGAGCGACGACGAGGTGCTCGACTTCTGCCGGCCGCTGCTCGCCGAGATGGCAGCTTCGGGGACGACGGCGCTGGAGCTGAAGACCGGCTACGGGCTCTCGGTCGAGCAGGAGCTTCGCCAGGCTCGCCTCGCCCGGAGGCTGGCCGAGGAGGCGCCGCAGACGTGCAGCGTGACGCTGCTCGCCTGCCACGCCGTCCCGCCGGACATGGATCGCGAGGCGTGGGTGTCCTTGGCCTGCGACGAGCTGATCCCGCTCACCGGCGAGGAGAGGCTCGCCGACCAGGTCGACATCTACGTCGAAGACATCGCGTTCTCGCTGGACGACCTCGAGAGGGTAGCCGAGGCGGCCGCGACCGCTGGGCTCCCGCTCCGGGTGCACGCCGACCAACTCGGGCCGACGGGCGCGGCCGCGGCCGCCGTCCGCATCGGCTCTCGCTCGGCCGACCACCTGAACCACTGCGGCCCGGAAGGCGTCGAGGCGCTCGGCCACGCCCCCGCCACGGCCGCCGTACTGCTGCCTGCCTCGACGTTCTTCCTGAGAGCCGGCTCGCCACCGGTCGCCGACCTCCGAGCCGCCGCGGCACCGGTCGCGATCGCCACCGACTTCAATCCGGGCACGTCCCCGGTGAGCTCGATGTCGCTCGCGGTGGCGCTGGCCTCGACGCTGTACGGCATGCCGCCGCTCGAGTCGCTGACCTCGGTGACCGCCAACCCCGCGTGGGTCCTCGGCCTCGACGACCGACTGGGGATATTGAGGCCGGGCCTGCGCGCCGACGTGGTCCTCCTCGATGCGCCTTCGTTCGCACAGGTGGCCTACCGCCCCGGCCACGATCCCGTAGCCGGAGTATGGATCGCGGGCGAGCCGGTCGTGGTCAAGTAGTCCGTCTCAGCCTATTGGAGAGAGCCCACGACCTCCGAAGCCGCATCGACCAGTATGCCTTCCCGAACCAGAGTCACCGCGGCGTCGATGTCAGGCCCCATCTCTCGATCGTGTTCGACGAACGGGACGCGGGCGCGGAGCGTGTCCTTCGCGGCGCGGGTTGCGATCCCCGGCTCCAGTGGGGAACGAAGGTCGAGCGCCTGGGCCGCGCCGAGCGCCTCGAGCGCCAGCACGACCTCTGCATTGGCGACGATCTCGCGGGCGTGACGCGCGGACGTCATCCCCATGCTCACGTGATCCTCCTGGCCCGCGCTGGACGGGATGGAATCCACGGAGGCCGGGTGAGCGAGAGATTTCGACTCGCTCACGAGCGAGGCGGCCGTGTACTGCACGAGCATGAACCCGCTGTTCAGCCCGCTGCCGTGCACGAGGAACGGCGGGAGGCCGTTCGACTTCTTCTCGTCGAGCAACCGGTAGAGCCGGCGGTCCGAGATCGACCCCAGCCCGACGGTGGCCAGGGCGAGCGCGTCCATCACGACCGCGACGGGCATACCGTGGAAGTTCCCCCCGCTGCGGACCGCGTCGTCGTCCGGTAACACGATCGGGTTGTCGCTGACGGCGTTGACCTCGATCGCGAGCACGCCACGCGCGCTGGCCGCAGCATCGCGCACCGCCCCGTGCACCTGTGGCGCGCATCGCAGAGAATAGGCGTCCTGCACGAGGTGGCTGCTCTCGCGGTGTGATGCCAGGATCGGCGATCCTGCGAGCAGCAGCCGAAGGTTGGCGGCGCTAACCATCTGGCCCGGATGGGGCCGAAGGAGCTGGAGGCGCTCGTCGAAGGGCGCGTCGGTGCCGAGCGCGGCCTCGATCGTCATGGCGGCCACCACGTCCGCGGTCCGGCACAGTCGCTCGACGCGATCCAGGGCGAGTGCGCCGACGGCCAGCATCCCCTGCGTGCCGTTCACGAGCGCCAGGCCCTCCTTCGCTTCGAGCGAGATCGGTGCGAGCCCGGCGAGTGCGAAGGCATCGGCGGCGGGTTCCGTGACGCCGGGAGCCGAACCGAGCACGCTGCCGTAACCGATCATCGGCAAGGCCAGGCTCGCAAGCGGCGCGAGGTCCCCCGAGGCGCCGAGCGAGCCCTGCTGAGGCACGGCCGGCACGACGTCCCGGTTCAGCATCTCGACCATCAGCTCGACGAGCTGCTCGCGGACGCCCGAGTGGCCGAGCGCCAGCACGTGGGCGCGCAGCAGCAACATCGCACGCGTCTCCTCGCGCGAGAGGGGACGACCGACCGACGTCGCATGCGACAGGACGATGCCTCGCTGCAGCTCGCCCGCCTGAGCGGGCTCGATGCGGGTGTCGGCTAGCGCCCCGAACCCGGTGGTCACGCCGTAGATCGTTCGGCCACTCTCCACCGCCCGCTCGATCACGGCGCGCGCGGCGCGCACCCGATCCCTGCTGGCCTCAGGGAAGGTCACATGCGCGCCGCGCGCGACGGCGACCACGTCCTCCAGCGTGAGCGGCTCTCCCAGCCCGACCGGCACGGCGCCCACCCTACCGTCTGCCCGAGGCGGCTCTTCCCGATGCCGTGACACACTTGACGACGTGACGATCGTTCGCGCCGCCCTGCTGTTCGCCGACGATCGATGGATCCGGGATCACGCGTTCGTGATGCAGGGCGCGGCCGTCCTCGCCACCGGCACGCCTTCGCAGCTCGCCGAGCGGTTCCCTGACGACGAGCGGGAGGACTGGGGAGACGTTGCCGTGCTGCCCGGGACGGTCAACGCCCACGCCCACTCCTTCCAGGCGCTGCTGCGCGGCTTCGGCGACGACCTGACGTTCGCCGGCTGGCGCGATCGGGTGCTCTACCCCTTCAGCGAGCAGCTCGACCGTCAGGCAATCCGCGCAGGAGCCCTGCTCGACTTCGCCGAGATGCTCAAGGCGGGCGTCACCACCGTCGCCGACTTCTTCTACATCCACGACGGCACCAACGAGAACGATCTCGCCGTGATCGAGGCCGCCCGAGAGCTCGGGATCCGACTCGTGCTCGCTCGGGCGATGTACGACTGGACGGGGGCGCCGAAGCGCTTCCAGGAGAGCCCGGCGAGATCGAGAGAGAACTTCCTCGAGCTGCACGCCGCCCACCGGACAGATCGGCTCGTGTTCCCGCAGCCCGCGCCGCATTCGTTGCACGCCGCGAGCCCGGAGATGGTGCAGGCCGGCGCCGCGCTGGCCGAGGAGCTCGACGTGCCGTTCCACATCCACGTCGCCGAGTACCGGCAAGAGCGCGAGCAGATCGTGGAGAACCGCGGTATGTCGCCGGTCCGCTACCTCGATTCGCTCGGTGCCCTCACGGAACGGACGATCCTCGTCCATTGCGTGTGGACCGACGAGGACGACCTGGCGCTCATCGCCGAGCGTGGCGCCCGGATCGTGCACAACCCCGGCGCGAACGCGTTCCTCGGGGACGGCGTGGCGCCGTTCAGGAAGATGCTCGAACGCAACATCCGGACCTCCCTCGGCACGGACGGGGGCTGCACGAACTCCCGGCAGAGCATCTTCGATGACATGCGAACGGCTGCCCTCCTGCAGAAGGCCGTACACGCCGACGCGAGCGTCGTGCGCGCAGAGGACGCCCTGATCGCGGGAACGGCGCGCGGCGGCGAGGTGCTCGGTCTACCGGTCGGGAGGATCGCCGCCGACCACGCCGCCGACCTCGTGGTGCTGGACCTGGACGCCCTCAGCCTGCAGCCGCGGGCCACGGCCGAGAAGCAGGTCGTCTACGCGATGCAGCCGGACGCGATCGCCCGGGTGGTGGTGGGCGGCGACACCGTCGTCGAACGAGGTCGCCTGACGCGCTTCGATGAAGCCGAGATCATCGCGATGGTGCAAGCGGCGACGTCCGGCTGGAGCCGCCCGTCCTGAGCCACTCGCGCCGTCGAGATCAGCCGCCTTCCATCGGGATCCGGATGCCTCGCTCGTGCGCGATCTGCAGCGCGCGGTCGTATCCGGCGTCGGCGTGGCGGATCACGCCGGTGCCCGGATCGGTCGTGAGGACGCGTTCCAGGCGTCCCGCCGCGTTCGCCGATCCGTCGGCCACCACGACCATGCCGGCGTGGATCGAGTAGCCGATGCCCACGCCGCCGCCATGATGCACGCTGACCCAGTGTGCACCCGCGGCGGTATTCACCAGCGCGTTCAGGATCGGCCAGTCCGCGATCGCATCGGACCCGTCGATCATCGCCTCCGTCTCACGGTACGGCGAGGCGACGCTTCCGCTGTCGAGGTGGTCGCGTCCGATCACGATCGGAGCCGCGATCTCTCCGCTCGCGACGAGCTCGTTGAATCGCGCTCCTGCCAGGGCACGCTCGCCGTACCCGAGCCAACAGATGCGAGCAGGGAGGCCCTGGTAGGCGACGCGCTCCGAGGCCATCTGCAGCCACCGCTGCAGCCGCTCGTTCTCCGGGAACAGCTCTGCCACGGCCCGATCGGTAGTGGCGATGTCGCCGGGGTCCCCCGAGAGCGCCGCCCAGCGGAACGGCCCCTTCCCCTCGCAGAACATCGGTCGCACGAACGCGGGTACGAACCCCGGGTAGGCGTAGGCGCGCTCGAAGCCTCCCCGCTCGGCCCCGGCTCGCAGGTTGTTGCCGTAATCGAAGACGACCGCCCCGGCGTCGAGGAATCCCACCATGGCCGCGCAGTGCTCCGCCATGCTCGCGTGCGCTCGCCGTTGGTACTCCTCGGGATCGCGGCCGCGCAGATCCGCCGCCTCGTCGAGTTGAAGCCCTGCGGGGACGTACCCGCCGAGCGGGTCGTGCGCACTCGTTTGATCGGTGACGAGGTCGGGGGCCCATCCTCGGGCGAGTAGCGCCGGCAACACGTCGGCGCAGTTGCCGAGAAGCCCGATCGAGACGGCCTCGCGCGCCCCTCGCGCCTCGTCAGCCCACCGCAACGCCTCGTCCAGATCCGTCGTCTCCCGGTCGAGGTAGCGCGTCTTGATACGGCGCTCGATCCGCGCGGGATCGACCTCGACGCACAGGGCCACCCCACCGTTCATCGTGACTGCGAGCGGCTGCGCGCCGCCCATGCCTCCCAGACCACCGGTGAGTGTGACGGCGCCAGCCAACGTCCCGCCGAACCTCTGCGTGGCGCACTCGGCGAGCGTCTCGAAGGTGCCCTGCAGGATCCCCTGTGTGCCGATGTAGATCCACGAGCCCGCGGTCATCTGGCCGTACATCGTGAGGCCCGCTTGTTCGAGCTCGCGGAACGTGTCCCAGTTGGCCCAGTGCGGCACGAGCATCGCGTTCGAGATCAGCACGCGCGGGGCCATGTCGTGCGTGCGGAAAACACCTACTGGCTTCCCGGATTGGACGAGGAGCGTCTCGTCGTCGCGCAGATCGCGAAGACTTCGCACGATGGCATCGAACGCCTCCCACGATCTGGCCGCACGTCCGGTTCCCCCGTAGACGACGAGGTCCTCGGGCCGCTCGGCGACATCGGGGTCGAGGTTGTTCATGAGCATCCGCATCGCGGCTTCCTGCGGCCACGACCGACACGTCAGTTCGCCACCACGCGGCGCGCGCACCTCACGCACGTCCCGGCTCCTTTCGCCTCGGCATCGTTGCCGGGGCCTGCGATGCTACTCCCGGACGAGAGGCGGGGTGTTTGCAGCCGTCCCGCCCGGCGGGTAGGTTGCCGCGCAGTGGCCTCCGTCGGCGCCTTTCCATCCTCTGGCCCATCCTCTGGCCCATCCTCTGGCCCACCGTCCGGCGGCGCTCGCCTCGATCCGATCCGCGTGATGATCGCGGACGACGAGGTGGCGCTCCGCATCGCCCTCGCCGAACTGCTCGACCATGAGGAAGGCGTGGCGGTCGTCGGTGCCGCGGGAGACGCGGATGAGGCCATCCGCCTCGCCGACGAGCTCCGGCCGCGCGTCGCGCTCGTGGACGTCAAGATGCCTCGCGGAGGAGGCCCTCGCGCGACGCGCGGGATCACCGCCGCGTCGCCCGACACACGGGTCATCGCCCTCTCCGCGTTCGAGGATCGCCCGTCGGTGCTCGAGATGCTCCGTTCGGGGGCCGTCGGCTATCTCGTCAAAGGGGCGGAGGCCGACGAGATCGTGGATTCGATCGCACGCGTGGCGGACGGCGGTACTCACCTGTCCAGAGCGGTCGTGGGCGGGATCGTCGACGAGCTCGCATCCCAGATGCGTCAGGACGAGGGCGAGCGCCTTCGGCGTGAGGCTCGGCGAGACGAGATCGCGCGCTTCGTCAACGGGAACGAGATCTCGATCGTCTACCAGGCGATCCTGGATCTTCGAACCCTCGCGGTCGTGGGGATGGAGGCGCTCGCGCGGTTCCGGTCGCCTCTCGACCTCGCTCCAGAGCGGTGGTTCGAGGAGGCAGACGACCTGGACCTCGGCGTGGAGCTCGAGCTCACGGCGATACGCCGGGCGCTCGAGGCTCTGCGCCGGCTTCCCGACGACGTGTACCTCTCGCTGAACGCCTCCCACCGCGCCGCGATGTCGCCGGAGGTGACGGCGATGATCACGCCGCACGCCCCCCGGATCGTCGTGGAGATCACGGAGCACGAGCCCGTGGAGGACTACCCGCAACTGGCCGACGCGCTCGCGACGCTCCGACGGCTGGGAGCCCGCATCGCGATCGACGACGCGGGGGCGGGTTTCGCGAGCCTTCGCCATACGCTCCAGCTCGCGCCGGACATCCTGAAGCTCGACATCAGCCTGACACGCGACATCGACGCCGACCGCGCGAAACGGGCGCTGGCCGCCTCGCTGATCACTTTCGCGAACGAGACGGGGATGCTCATCGTCGCCGAGGGGATCGAGACGGCCGCGGAGCTCAACGTGTTGTTGGAACTAGGCGTTCCCTTCGGCCAGGGTTTCTACCTGGCGGAGCCGGGGCCGATCGCCTGACGGACGACTCAGGTCGTCCGGCGGTCCGCGGCCCACGACGAGCCAGTCGTTCCCTTGCTGAACTGCTTCATCTCCGTGGCGATAGCCACCGCCTCGGCATAGTGGTTGAACTTCCGCCTATCGGTCGATGCGATGCCGATCGAGATCGAGATCGTGGTGAACCGCTGGAGCTCGCCTCGACGGTTCATGACCTCGATCCAGCCGTTGGCCCTATCGGTCGCGTCGTACCACTCGCCCGCGGCCGCGTCGAAGCGCTGAACGATCCCCTCGGCCACGGAGGCCGCGAACTCCGGCTCCACCACGACCACGAAGTCATCGCCTCCGACGTGACCGACGAACGCTTCACCGCCGGTGGTCTCGAGGGCGACCTCCTCGATCAGTTTGGCCGTGGCCTGGATGGTCTGATCGCCGCGCAGGAAACCGTAGTGATCGTTGAAGGCCTTGAAGTGGTCGAGGTCCGCGTACAGGACCGCGAAATCACGGCCCTGATCGAGGCGCATGTCGATCTCGTCCTCGATCCGAACGTTCCCCGGCAGGCCGGTGAGCGGGGAGGCGGCTCGATGGTCCTTCGAACGGCGGAGCACGCCGCGGATCCTCGCGAGCAGCTCCGGCGTGTCGAAGGGCTTGACGATGTAGTCGTCGGCCCCGATCGCGAAGCCCTCCAGCTTGTCGGCGGACAGACCGCGTGCCGTGAGCATGATGACCGACACGGCGGAGGTCCTCGGATCCATCCGCAGCCTGCGGGTCAGCTCGAAACCATCCATGTTCGGCATCATCACGTCCGCGAGGACGAGGTCGGGAACATCCTCCTGGGCGGAGGCGAGGGCCTGTTCACCGTCGCTCGCGATACGCACCTCGTAGCCGGCGGCGCGTAGCTCGATCTCGAGGAGGCGAGCGATGAAGGGATCGTCGTCGACGACGAGCAACCGCTCTCCGCCGCCCGACGTCGGCTCCTGCTCGGCCTGCTGCTCCTGGTCGGTCACTATGCTCCCCCGGGTCGTTCGCGATACCCGACCCTGGAATCGGCACTTTACCCCCGAAGGTGTAGCCCATCGTGGAGCGATCCGGCGTTCGGCCCTCCCGCATGGGACCATGTTTCGGGTTCCGAAGTGCTGATGGGAGTCCGGATGGCTGTGCTGGAAACGTTCCTGGACGCGATGGGGAACACCCCGCTCGTCCGGCTCCACCGCGTCACACGCGGCGTGAAACCCGTCGTCCTGGCCAAGCTCGAGATGCTCAATCCCGGGGGCTCGGTGAAGGACAGGATCGGCATACGGATGATCGAGGCCGCCGAACGAGAAGGCCTGCTGCGGCCGGGCGGCACGATCGTGGAGCCCACCTCGGGCAACACGGGACACGGCCTCGCGATCGCCGCGGCGATCCGTGGCTACAAGTGCATATTCGTCATGCCGGACAAGATGAGCCAGGAGAAGATCTCGCTCCTGCGGGCGTACGGGGCCGAGGTCGTCATCTGCCCCACCGCGGTGCCACCGGAGCATCCGGAGAGCTACTACCGCGTGGCCGACCGGCTCTCGTCGGAGATCCCCGGCGCCTTCCAGCCGAACCAGTACTGGAACCCGGAGAATCCAGCCACGCACTATGAGACCACGGGCCCCGAGATCTGGGAACAAACAGCCGGCCGCATCAACGCGTTCGTCGCGGGTGTGGGCACCGGTGGGACGATCACCGGCGTCGGTCGCTACCTCAAGGAGCGGAGCGCCGGCGTGCAGATCGTGGGCGCCGACCCCGAGGGATCGGTGTATTCGGGAGACCGGCCCCGCCCGTACTTGGTCGAGGGCATCGGCGAGGACTTCTGGCCCGGCACCTACGACCCCGACGTCGTCGACAGGTTGATCCGGGTGTCCGACCGCGATTCGCTCTTGACGGCGAGGGCGGTGACACGGCAGGAAGGCATCCTGGTGGGGGGTTCCGGAGGCACCGCGGTGTTCGCGGCGCTGCAGTTCGCCCGCGAGCTCGACGACGAGGGTGCCACGATCGTGGTCCTGCTTCCCGACTCCGGCCGCCAGTACCTGTCGAAGCTGTACTCGGACCCGTGGATGCGCCAGTACGGGATGCTCGAAGGCCCCGAGGTCGTGAGCGTCGAGCAGGTGCTCGCGAGCAAGGGCGAGGAGCTCCCGACGCTCATCACGGTGGGCGCGCACGACAAGGTCAGACAGGCCGTGGACCTGCTCCAGGAGCACGGGATCTCGCAGGCGCCCGTGGTTCGGGAGGAGTCGACGGAAGTCTCACAGTTCGTGGGCTCGATCCGTGACCGCGAGCTGCTGGAGCGAGTCTTCCGCGATCCCGACGTGCTGCAGGCCGACGTGGCCGAGGCGATGTCCCCGCCCATCCCCGCGGTCGAATGGGACGCACCGATCGAGGCCGCGTTCTCGGAGCTGGAACGAGCCCCCGCGGTCCTGGTGGCGAAGGACGGGCAAGCGCTCGGCGTGCTGACACGGTCCGACCTGTTGGACTTCCTCGCTCACGGGCGAACCGCGTCACGGTGAGCGCTCTGGCACTCGGGGTCGACGTCGCCGTCCAGGGCGGCAAGGGACTGGACCTCGTGCTGCTCGATGATGCGCGCGCCACGGTGGCGATCGTTCCGCGGGCGACCCGAAAGGACCTGGCGGATGTCGTCCGGGAACGGCGTCCCACGATCGTCGCGGTGGACGCGCCTCCCCGATGGGCGTCCTCGGGCCGATCCCGCCTCACGGAGAACGAGCTCGCACGGCTCAACATCCACGCCTTCCGTACGCCGTCCGCCGCACACTCGAGCAACCGGCACTTCGACTGGATGCGCGAGGGGATCGCCGTGTTCGAGGCACTGGCGCATTGCGGATACGGGCTCGCCACCGGGAGGCCGTACGAGGGCCGCGCGATCGAGGTGTTCCCGCATGCCACGGCAACGGTCCTTGCCGGGTGCCTTCCACCCACGGGCATGCGCAAGCGGGCGTGGCGCGAACGGGTCCTGCGGATGCAGGGAGTGCGAACCGACGATCTCACGACCATGGATCAGCTGGATGCGGCGCTTGCGGCGCTGACCGGCCTGCTGGTGATCCAGGGGAAGGAGTCGCACCTGGGCGACCCGGCCGAGGGCGTGATCGTGCTGCCGATCACGGCGCCGGCGCCGAGGTACCGGCGCGGAACGGTCGCGGCAGACAGCGCCGCAACCCTTTTCGGATGGTGCGCCTGCGGGGCCTGCGATCGGCAGGTACGCGCGGGACGAGAGTTCGCACCGGGGCACGACGCGAAGCGGAAGTCCACACTGTGGCGTCGGGCGAGGGACGGCCACGATGCGACCGAGGAGTTGAGGCGAAGGGGATGGGAGCTTCCACCGGAGATGACCTGAGGTTCGAGACCCGCGCGATCCATGCGGGTCAGGATCCGGAGCCGGCGTACGGATCGGTGAACGTGCCGATCTACCAGACGTCCACGTACGCCCAGCGGGCCGTGGGTAGGCCGGTGCGGTGGGACTACGCTCGCGGCGGGAATCCTACCCGTGAGGCCTTCCAGCAGGCTCTGGCCGCGCTCGAGGGCGGCACGCACGCGCTCGCGTTCGCGAGCGGGCTGGGTGCGGAGTCCACCCTGCTGCTCACGCTCCGCCCGGGAGATCACGTCGTGCTGGGGAACGACGTGTATGGAGGCACGTATCGCCTCTTGGCGCACGTGCTGGAACCCTGGGGCCTCGGATCCTCCACGTGCGACCTGGCGGACGCCGACGCGTTGCGGGCCGCGATCCGCGACGAGACGCGCTTCGTATGGGTGGAGACCCCGTCCAACCCCCTGTTGAAGATCGTCGACATCGCCGGGGCGGCCAAGATCGCGCACGACGCCGGCGCTCGGCTCGTCGTCGACAACACGTTCGCGACGCCGGCCCTCCAGCTGCCGCTCGCGCTCGGCGCCGACGTCGTGGTGCATAGCGTGACCAAGTATCTCGGTGGCCACTCCGACCTCATCGGCGGCGCCCTGGTGACCAACGATGACGAGCTCGCCGATCGGCTCGCGTTCCTGACGAACGCGGTGGGGGCGGTGCCCGGACCGATGGACTCCTACCTTGCGCTCCGCGGACTGAAGACCCTCGCGCTCAGGATGCGCGCGCATTGCGAGAACGCCGCACGGGTGGCGGGCTTCCTCTCACAGCACGAACGGGCTCGTGCCGTTCACTACCCCGGCCTGTCGTCGCACGAAGGCCACGAGCTGGCCGCCCAGCAGATGTCGGATTTCGGCGGGATCGTCTCGTTCACGGTTGGCTCCGCGGAGGAAGCGCGGGACGTGGCCTCGAGCACGCGGCTCTTCTTCCTGGCGGAGTCGCTCGGCGGCGTGGAATCCCTCATCGAGGTCCCGGCTCCGATGACGCACGCGAGCGTCGAGGGCTCGCCGCTCGAGGTTCCACCCGAGCTGATCCGCCTGTCCGTCGGGATCGAACACCCCGACGACCTGATCGCCGACCTCGATCGGGCGCTCCGCTAGAGGACGAGCACGCCTTCGGTAATCGACAAGCCGACCGCACGGATGCCGGGCTCACCACCGGCGAGGACCCGGATCGAGGGCGGCGTGCCGTCGAGCCACTCGGTCAGACGCGCAGCATCGCCTGCCATCTCGACCCACGCGATCCCCCCGACCTCGATCCGATGCTCGACGGGCATCCGGCCGGGGTACGCGTCGGGAGCGACCTGCCAATGGATGAAGAACGGCAGCCACGTATCCCGCCTGGGATCCTCGAGGCCAGCGCCGCGCCAGCGCACCTCGCTGCCGTCGGGCCGGAGCCTGGCGCCCGGCACCACATCCAGGCCGAGCCTCGCAGCCGTGGCATCGATGTCGTCGTCTGCCATGCACACCGTGAACCATCGGTCACCCTCCGCCGTCAGCTCCGCCAGGAAACGCCCGAACCCGCTCGCGTCGGCGACCGGACGATCCACCACCGCGAGGAACTCCACGTAGTCGTGGCCGAGCGGCACGATCCGATTCGCGGTCCCCCACGCAGCGTGATGCCCGCCCGGCACCGAGGCGAGTCCGTACCCGTCGAGGAATCGCTTCGCGGTCGCCTCCAGATCCCGCGAGCCGAGCACCACGTGGTCGATGCGCAACCTGACCGGCCGCGCTAGGCCTTGGGCCGCTTCAGATATGCGATCGTGGACGCGCCACCCATCGGCGTCTGCTGCTGCACCACCGACACCAATTCCCAACCATCGACCCCGAACGTGTTCAGGATCTCACCCGGATTGTGCTCGAGTAGCGGCGCCACGAAGTATTCCCAGGTCGTCATCGTGCCTCCCCCATCAGTCGCTCCCTGGTCTGCTTGATGCACGCGTCCATGATGACGGCGAGGCCGGCCTCGGATGCGATCCGCTCCGCCTCCTCGTTCACGATGCCCTCTTGCATCCAGAGCGTCCGAGCGCCGATCCTCACCGCCTGGCGCGCGATCTCCGGTGTGTGCTCGGACCTCCTGAAGACGTCCACGACGTCCACGCGTATGTCCGCGGGCAGGTCGAGCAATCGTCGGTAGGCCGACTCTCCCAGGACCTCGGTCTCGTGCGGGTTCACCGGTACGATCCGGTAGCCGTGTCGCTGGAGATAGGCCGCTACGTCGTACGACGGACGATCCGGCTTCGATGAAAGACCCACCACCGCGATGGTCTCGGCGTCCTCGAGCAGGGCTCGCAGCGCATCCTCCCCCGGCGCAGACGCGTTCACGCCGGCACCTCACGCAGCAACGCCAAGAGCTCGTGGAGCATGCGTCCGGTCGCACCCCAAATCGTGCCGCCCTCGACCTCGTAGAGCCAGCCGTCCCAGCGCGCCCCGCCGGGCCGCGTCCACGCGATCTCCCGCTCCGCGGCCATCAGGGACGCAACCGGCACCGTCAGCACGCGTGCGATCTCTCCGTCGACGGGCGCAAGCGACGGGAGCTGGGGAATGACGGCCACGAACGGCGCCACCAAGATCCCCGAGACGAACGTGTGGACCGCGGTCAGCGCGCCGAGGACCAGCGGCGCCGTGCGATCGAGACCGATCTCCTCCTCGGCCTCACGAAGCGCGGTCTCGACGAGGGAGGCGTCTTCGGGCTCGCAGAGTCCACCGGGGAACGAGACCTCCCCGGGGTGACGGCGCAGTGTGGCCGATCGTTCGGTGAAGACGATGGACCGCTCGGGTCCCTCCACCACCAACACCAGCACCGCCGCCAGGCGGTCACCGGGGCCGGGAGCGATCTCGGGCGTCCGCGCGAGCCTGTCGCTCAAGGTGGCACGGTCGTCGGAAGCGAGCACGTAGCCATGCTAGTGGCGCGGATCGGATACGCACGGCGCTACCATCCGGCACCATGGCGGGCACGATGGCCGACACGATGGACGCCGCCGAGGCTGCGGCGAGGGCCGTTGAGCCCGACGACGTGCTCCGCTACGCCCGAGCGTTGATCACGGTCCCTTCGGAGAATCCCGGCGGCACCGAGGACGGCGTGGCGGCGGTCGCGGCCGAGGTCCTCGCAGCGCTCGGCGCCGATCCCGAGATCGTCCGCTCGGACGAGCAACGTCCGAGCGTGCTAGCCACGGTGGGTGGAGCTGGCACACCCTCGCTCGCGTGGAACGGTCACCTCGACGTCGTGCCCGCCGGTTCCCTCGACACGTGGTCCCGTCCGCCGTTCTCAGGCGACGTGGTAGACGGGAGGTTGGTCGGTCGAGGCTCGGCGGACATGAAGGGACCGATCGCGGCAGCGATGGCGGCCTACGGGGGGATCCTCCGTGCAGGGGTCGCCCTCAACGGTTCCCTCTCCTACCACCTGGCAGCAGACGAGGAGTTCGGCGGGGTCCACGGCACCAGGGTTCTGTGGGAACGCGGCGTGTTGACCCAGGATGCGGCGATCGTTGGCGAGCCGAGCGAGCTGACGCTCGGCCTCGCCGAGCGGGGTGGCGCCATGGTGGTCGCGACGGCGTTCGGGAAGGCCGCCCACGGGTCGCAGCCCCACCGCGGGGTCAACGCGATCACCTCGATGGCCCGGTTCCTACTGCGCCTCGAGGACGTGCTGCCCGACCTCGAGCACCGGCTCGCAGGCCGGCCGACGGTGAATGCAGCCATGATCGAGGGTGGCAGCGCGCCCAACGTGGTCCCCGACCGGTGCAGCGTGGAGATCGATCGCCGGCTCATCCCGGGCGAGACAGACAAGGAGGCCGTCCTCGGGTCGTTCCGAGAGCTGGCCGATTCCCTTCGCGCGGAGCGCGACGAGGTCGACCTCCGCTTCGAGATCAGGGAATGGGCCGAACCCGCGGAGACCGAAGCCGGCACAGAGATCGCTCGGGTGGCGCGGGACGCGGTGGAGGCCGAGACCGGCCAGCCTGCCGTCGACGCAGGGTTCACCGGAATCACCGACGCGCGATTCTATATCAACGACGCGCACATCCCGACCGTGATACTCGGCCCCGGGTCGCTCACCGTCGCGCACACGGCCGACGAGTGGGTGGATGTCGGCGAGCTGGTTGCCGGCGCCCGGATCTACGCAAGGTTGTTCGTGGGCTACCTGGGCGCCTGAGCTTCCTCTCTGGGGCGTTATCCTTGAAGGGATGGATGCGCCCACGACCGACGTGCTGACCGTGAGCGACAGCGCCGCGCGCAAGGTCGGCGCCCTCGCGGAGAAAGAGGGTCGCGCGGCGGCCATCCTTCGCGTCCGCGTGACCGCGGGTGGCTGCTCGGGCTTCCGCTACGAGCTGGAGTTCGCCGACGCGGCCGGCGGCGACGATCACGTGATCGACGCGGCCGGCGGCGTTCGCATCGTGATCGATCGGCACAGCGCGCCGATCCTCCGTGGCTCGACCCTGGATCTCGACGAGTCTTTAGTGGGCGGCGGCCTGCGGGTCCGCAATCCGCAGGCCGTGCACGAGTGCGCCTGCGGCGAGTCCTTCAGCGTGTAGCCAGATCCGTCACCCGACGGTGAGCGTTCCCGTCATCGACGGGTGGATCTCGCAGTGGAACGGGGCGTCCTCCGAGATGTCGACGTCCACGGTCACCGTGGCTCCGCCCGCCAGAGGCTCATCGATGCTCCCGTCGTCCAGCGTAAAGGTGTGACTGATCCCGTCCTCGTTGATGATCGTGATCGAGTCTCCGCCGGCGGTGACCGTCACCGTGGTGGGATCCCATGCCGTGCCGCTCGCGACGAGGTCGGCCTCGCCGCCGCCGGTCGAGCCGCCGCCGGTCGTGCCGCCACCATCATCATCGTCACCGCCACAGGCGGCTCCGACGGATGCGCCGACCATCAGACCGCAGACGACGGCGAACCGGAGAGCCTTCCCTTGCATCATGTCCTCCCGACGTCGGGTTCCGAGTGCAGCGAACCACGCGATCGGCCTGAACGGCAACCCAGCAGACGACTAAGCTCAGATCGAAGATGTCCCCGAAAGCCGACCACACTCAGTGGCGCGAGCTGTATCACGAGGTCGTGACCACGGGCCTGTGCACCGGCTGCACGGCATGCATCGTCGCCTGTCCTTTCCACGTCTTGGGCTACGAGGACGACCTTCCGGTACAGCTGCAGGAGAACGGCCCCGACTCATGCAGCCACGGCGATCGTGGGTGCTCCTTGTGCACGTTGGCGTGCCCGCGATTCCGCGACTGGGAGTCCGAAATCGACGTCTCGCTGTTCGGGATGGCCCGCAAGCCCGAGGATGTGATCGGTCACCATCGTGGCATCTACCTGTCGCGCGCGACCGACCAGCCGTCGTTGGCGCAGGGCCAGGACGGCGGCACCGTCTCCGCGATGCTGATCTGGGGACTCGCGATCGGTGAGATCGACGGTGCCTGCACGTCGAAGCTCTCGGACGAGCGCCAATGGGATGCGGAGCCCACCGTCGTGACCGACGCAGCCGGCGTGCTCGCCACCGCCGGCAGCCGCTACACGTACAGCGCCAACCCGATGGCGCTGCTGAAGGCCGCCGAGCTTGGCCTCTCGAAGGTGGCGCTGGTCGGCATGTCGTGCCAGTCGAGCGTCACCGGCTCGCTGCAGGCGCGACGGGTGAACAAATGGCGCAAGAAGATCGCCTGGACGTTCGGGCTGCTCTGCTCCAAGTCGTTCACCTACGACGGGCTGATGGTCGAGATCGCGCAGAACGAGCTCGGCATCGATCTCGACCACCTCGCCAGGGTGAACGTCAAAGGCAAGCTGCTGTTCTACACGGACACGGGTGAGGAGCTCACGTACTCGCTGAAGGAGGCCCACCGGTTCACGCGGCCCGGCTGCCTCAAGTGTCCGGACTTCGCCGCCGAGCACGCGGACATCTCGTTCGGCGGACTGGGGCAGTCCGAGGGGTGGACGCTCACGATCGTGCGCACCGAGCTCGGCCAGGACATCTGGGACCGAGCCATCGCGGACGGCGTAATCGAAGCGCGCCCTGCGTCCGAAGATCCGAAGGCGGTTGAACTGATGTTCAAGCTCGCCGCCAGGTCACGGGAGCGCTGGCCCTCGGCCGGCGAGATACCCGCCGCCGGCGTCACTCCCGGCCTCCTCCCCGATCCCGCCTGATCGCGGCCTCCCGCTCGGTGGGGACTGAAGGGGATCCCCGGAAGGCCGATAACTGTGAGCAGGGGTTCGCCCGAGCGAACCCGACGGGATCGTTGAAGAGACTCCAGAGGGATCGGCAGATGCGGAGCGCTCGCGTGACGGATCGACGTGGCGCGATCCTCGAGGCGGTCGCCTTCGCGGCCAGCCGATTGCTGCTGGTGCCCGACTGGCGGCATGCCGCCGCAGACGTCCTCGAGCGGTTAGGCGAGGCGGCGAGAGTGTCGCGCGCGTACGTCCTCGTGAACGAGATCGACCCAGCCGGTGAGACGCGCGTGACGCAGCGAGCGGAGTGGTGCGCTCCCGGTATCGCGCCACAGCGGGACAATTCGACCCTTCTCGCCTCATCGTGGACCGAGAACGGGTTCGACCGGTGGCCTGCGGTGATGGGGGCGGGCGACATCATCGTCGGGCCCGTCTCGTCGCTTCCCGACAGCGAGCGAACGGAGCTGGCACTCCAGGACATCCAGTCCATCTGCGTGGTCCCAATCTCCGTCGCCGGGGGCTGGTGGGGATGCCTGGGCTTCGACGACTGTCTGGACGCCTCGCGCGAGTGGACCAACGATGAGGTCGAGGCGCTCCGGGCGGCCGCAGGCGTCCTGGGTGCGGCGATCGAGCGGCAGGCGGCGGACGTGCGGCGGCGGGAGGCTGAACGACGGTATCGAGCGTTCGTCGAGACGATCCCCGCCGTGACGTACACGGACATCCCGAACGATCGCGGCAGGTCCGATATGGGCTTCGTCAGTCCCCAGATCGAACGGCTCCTCGGCTACCCCCCGGAGAGGTTCATCCGCGATCCGGACCTGTGGTTCTCGCTGATCCATCCCGACGATCTCGAGAGACTTCGCTCGATCGACGCGTTCAACGCGAGCGACCCGTCCTCGTTCGACGAGGAGTACCGGATGCGCACCGCGGCCGGGCGATGGGTGTGGGTGCACGACACGTCGACCGCCGTCATCGGCCCGGATGGCGCCATCGACTGCTTCGTCGGATTCATGGAGGACATCTCCCCGCGCAAGGCCGCCGAGCGTCAGGCCCAGAAGGCCGAGGAGGAACTGCGTCTGCTCTTCCGGCACATGCCCGCCATCGCGTACCGCGAGGCACCGACGCCGGAGGGCGAGGAATACGACGAACACTCCACGCCGTGGTACGTGAGCCCGCAGGTCGAGATGCTCCTCGGGTACACCCCCGAGGAGATGACGATACCCGGATCCTGGGTGAGCTCGATCCACCCCGACGACGTGGCGGCCGTCGTCGAAGAAAGCCGACGAACCGCGAAGAGCGGCGAGCCTTTCCGAACGGAGTACCGAAGGATCGCCAAGGACGGGCGCGTCGTGTGGTTCCTCGACGAGAGCGTGCTCGTGCACGACGACGACGGGAAACCTCTGGGATGGCATGGGATCCTCGTCCCCATCTCCGAGCGGATCGCGGCAGAGGAGAAGGTTCGCGAGACCGAGGAGCGGTTCCGGACCATCGTCGAGCAGAACCCGGCGGTGATCTACACGCAGGAGTTCGACCCCACGGAACCGTCGGTTTCCCGCACGACGTACATCTCACCTCGGCAACAGGAGCTGCTCGGCTACACCAACGAGGAGGTGATGGCGGATCCGGAGATCTGGACGCGCCAGATCCACCCGGACGACAGGGATCGGGTCCTCGCCGCCGACCTCGAGAGCAACACCACTCGTGCGGGATCGTTCAGCCTCGAGTACCGGCTCATCGCGAAGGATGGCCGCGTCGTGTGGGTACACGACCAGGCGAAGCTCGTGCAGATCGGGGACGGTCCGCCCTTCTGGCAGGGATTCCTCCTGGACATCACCGAGCGCAAGATCGCCGAACAGTCCTTGCAGGAGAGCAACGAGCGGCTGAACCTCGTGGTCGACACCGCCTTGGACGCGGTGGTCACGATGAATGCCGCCGGGATCATCACGGGCTGGAACCCGCAGGCGGAAGCGACGTTCGGTTGGTCGCGAGCTCAGGCGATCGGTCGCGTGCTGGCCGACACGATCATCCCCGAGTCATTCCGGGACCGGCACAAAGATGGCCTCCGCAGGTACCTGGCAACGGGTGAGAACCACGTGCTCAATAAGCGGATCGAGGTGCAAGCGACGCACCGCGACGGGCACCCGTTCCCCGCGGAGCTGTCGATCCTGCCACTCAGGCTCGGAGACAATGTCAGCTTCTCCGCCTTCGTTCGCGACATCAGCGAGCGCAAGGTGGCGGAGCGGGAGCTCGAACGGTCGCTCGAGCTCGAGCGCCAGGCGAGTCAGCGCCTGCGGGCGCTCGACGAGATGAAGAACACCTTCCTCCAGGCCGTTTCCCACGACCTGCGCACGCCGTTGTCATCGATCCTCGGACTCGCCATCACCCTCGAGCGAGGCGAACGGCTTCAGCTCTCGCCGGAAGACGCGCGTGATCTGGCCGGACGGATCGCGGCGAACGCCCGTCGGCTCGAGCGCATGGTCAGCAACCTGCTCGACATGGACCGGCTCGCTCGCGGCATCGTGGAGCCGACGATCGAGCCCGCCGACGTGGGCGCCATCGTGCGCCGGGTCCTCGGTGAATCCGGGTTGGTCCCTATCGAGGCCCTGCGAACCGAGCTCCCCGAGCTCATCATGGCCGTCGACTCCGCCAAGCTGGAACGCATCGTCGAGAACCTCCTGGCAAACACGGCACGGCACGCACCGCCGGACGCGACGGTGTGGGTGTCCGTGCGACCGGAAGGGGACGGGATGCTCCTCGTGGTGGAGGACGACGGGCCCGGTGTGCCGACGGACATGCGCGAGGCCGTGTTCGATCCTTTCCGCCAGGGCTCCGACATGGCGTCGCATTCCCCGGGGGTGGGTGTCGGTCTCACGCTGGTCCGGCGGTTCGCCGAGCTGCACGGCGGTCGCGCATGGGTCGAGGAACGTGACGGCGGGGGCGCCTCGTTCCGTGTATGGCTCCCGTCCGCGCCGGTCGTGGCCGAAGCGGTGGCCGAAGCGATCTGACCTGGATCGGTTACGTCGCGCCCGCCGAGAAGGCCAGATCGGTCACGTGGATCGTGCCGTAGGGCACACGTGAGAACCGGATCTCAACCGCCTCGATCTGGCTGAGGTCGACTCCCGCGAACAGCTCGAGTGGGAACCGGAGTTGCTGCAGCAGGATGTGACCGAAGCCACGCCGCCGTGGGAAGGGGTTCGCAAGGGCCTCGTTCCCGACATCCGATGCTCCCACCTCGGCTCGAGCGCCCGTCCCGTCCTCGAGCACCACCACGAAGTCCTGGTAATCCACACCGAAGCTCTGGGCGGGATCCATCGCCGTGCGGAGCTGGAAGGCGTCGAACGCGGATACGTCGTGGCCGCCGGGAAGCTCGAAACGGACGCTTCCCGTGCCACCTCCCCACGACAGGATGCCCTGCGAGAGGCCCTCGAGGTGACGATCGTCGTATGCGTACCGATCGGTGAAGCACGGCACGTCGTACGTGTCGGCGCACCAGCCGTAGAAGCCGATGTCCTCAGGGACCACCGCACCGCCCTGCTCGTTGACCCCGAGGTCGGCGGGCTCGGTGAAGCGATCGACGTCGAGTCGGCGGCTCGCCTCGTCGGGCGCCAGGTAGCTCACGAGCGTCCGAGCCGGAGCGATCGACGCGGGAGCGCTCTCCCCCGTCCACATGGGATCGAGCGTGAGATCGTTGCCGAGATAGCGCCGGAAGAAGCTCACGATGTAGGTACGCCCCACACGCCGCTCCTGTCGCTCGGTCAACCTTCCAGGGCACGGCCACCCGTCATCGAACGCTCCCGGATACCCACCGGAAGGCGACCACACCTTGTTGAAGAAGTTGTGGTTCGCGCCGAAGACGGTGACGGCGTGCTTCGGCGTCGGATCGCCGGGAACCAGGTACCGCGCGTCGTCGAAGAAGTGGATGCCCTGCAGGTCGTAGACGTCTCCGTCGCAGTAGGGCAGCAGCACGGCGAGCGGCACGTCGCTCACGGTCACGCGAGTGAAGTCGACGGGAGCGAGGGGCAGCACCGCGTCGATCCCGTACGGCGTGGCCCGCTCACGATCGACGATCACGTTCCAGACGACACCTTCACCACCACGCGAGTGACCCATGGTGCCGATCAGGGACAGGTCCACCGCTCCCACGAACGTCGTCCCGAACGGATCACCGCCCACCGTGGACCAATCCCTCCACAGGTCGATGTGCTTCTCGATCAGCAGGCCACGCTGGCGCATCCCGGTGTCCTCGACATAGTTGCCCAGCACGTTCACGCCGTTGCCGCTGATCGACACCACGATGTAGCCGTAGCTCGCCAGACGACCGCCGATGTAGGCGTAGCCCTCGTGGTTCGGGATCGGCTCCCATCCGGGCTTGCACGGCCACCGGTAGGCCGACCGGTTGCCCCTGAAGCACGAGGAGTGGTTCCCGTGCAGGAACAGGACGAGCGGGTACGGCCCGGCCGCGAGGTCCGTCGGATGGTGCACGTCGGCGGTGAGCTCCACCTTCCCGCCGAGGCCCGGGGGCTGGTACACCCGATCTCCGAAGTCGTATTCGACCCTGGTTACGTCGAACGCTCCGGGCGCCGCCGGGCCGCTCCTCGCAGATCCGGCGGCGGTGAGCGCGCGCGCGCCTGCTGTCGCCCCGGTCGTGGGGAACGATGCGGCCGACGGCACCGAGGCGGACCCACCGTAGCCGACCCTGAGTGATCCGGTGAGAACGGCCGGATTCGCCGTCACGGCCCGGATCGAGCGCAAGCCGGAGGCCGGGATCGCGAAGGCCACCGGTCGTCCGTCGGCAACGAGGGTGTAGCGGAGAGCGCGTGGCGGGAAGTTCCCATCGATCGTGACGCGGAAGATGGGACGGTCGTCGGCGGTCCGAATAGCGACGCGCTCCACCGTGGCCGGCCCGTCTCGTCGGATCACCGTCCCCGGGTCCGCGAGTGCCGCCCGCACGGTGGCCGCCGGCAAGGCCCTCGGCTCCGGGAGCGGCCTGCTGCCACCCGGCACGTCCGCCAGCGCCGCAGACGTGATCGAGGAGATGACGATCGAAAGAACCAGAGCCGAACGACGAACAGGTGACCAGCGCATCGACGACACCCCTCTCGTCTCGGGCCAGCTCTCGAAGCCGGCTGGTGATGCTAGTGCGTCGGCATGCAACGACGCCAATCGAGCGCGTCGACCCTACGACGCCGCGAGAGGACGATCGGTTCCGGTTCGAATAGGAGCGGCTACAGAACTTCCCATGCGGCGACGGTCGGGTGATCGACGGCGGCCGGCCCCACCTGGGCGGCACCGCCGGGAGAACCGACGCCCGAGATGTCGTCGTTGAACCACTCGGCGTTGATGGGCGTGAACTGCTTCCATTCCGATGGCACGTCGTCTTCGTAGAAGATCGCCGTGACGGGGCAGACCGGCTCACACGCTCCGCAGTCGACGCACTCGTCCGGCTGGATGTACAGCATCCGAGGACCTTCGTAGATGCAGTCGACGGGGCACTCGTCCACGCACCCGCGATCCTTCACGTCGATGCACGGCTCAGCGATCGTGTAGGTCATGGCCGATCCTCCATTTCCACGGTTGCCCCGGTGTCAATCGGAAGAATACTACGGCACCGGGCGCGCGCCCCAACTCCGGCACCGGTTGCCGAGAGGGTTGCCCGCTGACATCGTGCCGAGCCGATGGAGGCGATCACCTTCACGACCGAGGACGGCGTACGGCTCGAGGGGGAGCTGCGCGTGGATATCGAGGAGCCGCGGGCGGGCGCGGTGATCTGCCACCCCCACCCGAAGGAGGGCGGCAGCAAGGACCACCCCATCCTGTGGGCGCTCCGAAACGCGCTCGCCGGCAAGCTGGGCATCGCGGCGCTGGGCTTCAACTTCCGCGGCGTGATGGGCTCGGGTGGCACGTACGGGGGCGGGTGGGACGAGGTGAAGGACGCGCGAGCCGCCCTGTCCTTCGTGCGCGAGCGGGCTCCGGGCACGCCGACGCTGCTCGGCGGATGGTCGTTCGGCGCGAACGTGGCTCTCCGCGCATCTCGAGGAGACGAGCGGGTGAGCGCCCTCGCACTGATCGGCATCCCCCTCGAGCCCGGCGACCTCACGCTCCCGGAGCTGCCGGACCCGCAGGAACTGCGGCGTCACGCTCCTCCTACCCTGTTCGTGGCGGGCGACCGCGACCGCTTCTGCCCGGCCGAGCGGCTTCGTGACTATGCGGCGGAGGCCGGCGCGACGTGCCTCATCGTCGAGGACACGGATCATTACTTCTGGCGTCGCGAGCGGGAGCTGGCCTCGGCGATCTGCGACTGGACCGAGGCCGCGATGGGCCTCGGGTAGATCACCCCAGCCGGCGCACGTCCTCCGAGCGTCCGTGCCCGTTCGATCGTGGATCCATGCGCTCTGGTCGGCCGCGCGAGATCCACACCAGCGGCAGGAAGAGGAACGTCCCGCCAAACAGACCGGGCCACACCAGCAGGCCGAGCAGAGCGAAGAGGGCGCTCGCGGCGAGCCAGAGCCACGGGTTCCCCCACCAGAGCCTGTCGACACCGGCCACGGCCTAGAGTGGGACGTGGGATAGGACCATGATCCGCGGCTCGGTCATCTCCTCCATGGCGAACCGCAGTCCCTCGCGACCGAACCCCGAGTCCTTGGAGCCCCCGTAGGGCATCTGATCGGCCCTGAACGCGCTCACGTCGTTCACGATCACCCCGCCCACGTCGAGGGTTCGGTGCGCCTCGAAAGCGCGATCAATGTCCTTCGTGAACACACCGGCCTGCAGGCCGTACTTCGAGTTGTTGACCTCGGCCAGCGCCTCCTCGAACGTCTGGTACGGGGTGATCGTCGTGACCGGACCGAAGATCTCCTCACAGCGCACCTTCATCTCCGGTTCGGTCTTCGCGAGGACCGTCGGCTGGAAGAACGGGCTGTCGGCGGAACCGCCCGTGAGGATCTCGGCCCCGCCTTCGACGGCTTCCTGCACCCACTCGGCGATCCGATCCACCTCTTTGCGCTCGATCACCGGCCCGACGTCCACCGTGGGATCCATGGGGTCGCCGACCTTGAGCGACTGCACCTGCTTCACGAGCCGTTCGGCGAAGTCATCGTAGACCTCGGACTGCACCAGCACACGCTGCACGCTGATGCAGCTCTGCCCGGCCTGGTAGTAGCCGCCGTACGCCACACGCTGGGCCGCCAGGTCCAGGTCGGCGTCGCCGTGCACGATCACGCCGGCGTTGCCGCCGAGCTCGAGGGTCACGCGCTTCTTCGGGTCGAGACCCTTGAGATACCACCCGATCGGCGCCGAACCCGTGAAGGAGATCTTCCGGTAGCGGTCGTCCCTCGCCATGCCGTCGGCCACGCTGGAGCTCACCGGTAGCACCTGGTACATGCCCTTTGGTAGATCGGTCTCCGCGAAGAACTCCGCGAGGCGGAGTGAACCGATAGGCGTGGCGCTCGCGGGCTTGACCACGATCGGTGCTCCGATCGCGAGCGAGGGCGCCACCTTGTGCGCCACCAAGTTCAGCGGGAAGTTGAAGGGTGTGATTCCGAGCACCGGCCCGATGGGGAACCGGCGGAGGATGCCCATCCGGGAGCCGAGCGACGCCTCGGTGTCCAGACGCATCGCTTCGTCGGTGCCATGACGGATCACCTCGGACGCCCAGCGGAACGTCGAGACGGCTCGTGTCGCCTCGACGGTCGCCCACTTGAGCGGCTTCCCGCCCTCTCGCGCGATCAAAGCCGCGTTCTCCTCGATCGTCTCGCCCAGGCGGCGGGAGATGTGATCCATCGCGTCTGCGCGGGCGTGCAGAGGCAAGTGCCGTGACTCTTCGAAGGTCGCGGCCGCGGTGGCTGCCGCCTCCTCGACGTCGGCCGGCGTCGGGACGCCTATCTCGGCGACGACGCTCTCGTCGAAGGGACTCCTGACTTCGAGGGTCCCCTCGCCCGTGCGCCAATCGCCGTTCACCAGATACGGACGGATGCTCATCCTCGATGGGGGCTATCGCTCGGACCGTCGGTCCTCGCTACTTGAGCCCCCACAGCCTCCCTTCCCGTTCTTCATCGAGGGCTATCGCTCGGACCTTCGGTCCTCGCTACTTGAGCTCCAAACCCTCTTCCCGTTTCCCCGTTCGTCAGTCGAGGGACACCATCACGTGCTTGATGTTGGTGTAGTCCTCCAGCGAGTACACCGACATGTCCTTTCCGTGCCCACTCCGCTTGTAGCCACCGTGAGGCATCTCCGGCGTGAGGGGGATGTGCGTGTTGATCCACACGCATCCGTACTGCAGTCGTCGGGCCATCCTCATCGCGCGGCCGACGTCGCGGGTCCACACCGACGAGGCGAGACCGTACTCCACGCCGTTGGCCCACGCGACCGCCTGGTCCTCGTCGTCGAAGCGTTGGACCGTCACGACCGGGCCGAAGACCTCTTTCTGGATGATCTCGGAGTTCTGCTCGGCGTCGGCCACGATCGTGGGCGAATACCAGAAGCCGTCTTCGTCCCGCTTCTTGCCGCCCGTGAGGACCTTGGCACCGGCCTCTTCGGCGCGATCCACGAACCCGATCACGCGTTCGAGCTGGTCTCCCGAGATGACCGACCCGACCTCGGTGTCGTCCGCGAAGGGATCGCCCATCTTGATGGACTCGACCGCCGGGACCAGTTGGTCGAGCACGTTGTCGTACGCGCTCGACCCCACCAGCACGCGGGTTGCGGCCGTGCAGTCCTGTCCGGCGTTGAAGTAGCCCGCGATCTTGATCCACTCGACCACGGAGGCCATGTCTGCGTCGTCGAAGACCACGACGGGGGCCTTGCCCCCGAGCTCCAGGTGAACCCGTTTCAGGGTCTCCGAGGCATTGGAATGGATCAGCTTGCCGGTCGCCGTGTCGCCCGTCAGGGAGACGATGCCGACGTCGGCGTGTCGAACGAGTGTGTCCCCCACGGGGACGCCGTCCCCCGTGATCACGTTGAACACGCCGGCCGGGAACACGTCGGCTGCCAGCTCGGCGAGCTTGATGGCAGTGAGCGGCGTCAGCTCCGACGGCTTGAGGACCACCGTGTTGCCCGTCGCGAGCGCCGGTCCGATCTTCCAGATCGCCATCATGAGCGGGTAGTTCCAGGGAGCGATCAGCCCTGCGACGCCGATCGGCTCACGCCGCACGAAGGACGTGAATCCGGCCATGTACTCACCCGCCGCACGACCTTCGAGGGTTCGGGCGGCGCCGGCGAAGAACCGCAGGTTGTCGACGATCGGCGGGATCTCCTCGTCCATCGTGACCTGGTACGGCTTCCCGACGTTCCTGGCTTCCAGCTTCACGAGCTCCTCGGCGTTGGACTCGACCGCATCCGCGAGCTTCAGGAGCGCGAGCTGTCTGTCCTTCGGCGTGGAGTCGAACCATGTCTCGTCGAAGGCCTTCTTCGCGGCCTCGACCGCGCGGTTCGCGTCCTCCGCGGACCCTTCCTGAACCGTCGCGATGACCTCGCCGGTGGCGGGGTTGATCACGTCGCGAGTCTCCCCCGTCGACGAGTTCACCCACTCGCCGTTGATGAACATCTGGTGACTGTCTGCCATGATCCCCTCACCTTCCGCATCGGACCGTTCGGGTTCCCGAGGAACCCTTCGACACCAAGTATGCCGCGAACCTCCGAACTGGGCCACCCGAGGTCCCTCCCGGAGTCACTTCCGAGTTGACCGAACGAGGTCCTCGGCGGAGCATGGGATACAGGAGCATCCGAGGAAGGCTGCCGTGCGAGTACTGGTGGTGGCGAACAGGACGCTGGGAGGCGGGCAGGTCCTGTCGAAGCTTCGCGAGCTCGAAGCACACGGTCCGATCGAGATCCACGTCGTGGTGCCGGCCGAGCCCCCGCCCGATCACCCGTGGACCGAAGGGGAGGCCCGGCGGGTCGCCCGCGAGCGTCTGGACGCCGCCCTCGCGCGGTTCGCCGATGCCGGTCTGGAGGCAACCGGCGAGGTGGGAGACGAACACCCAACCGAGGCGATCAACGACGTCCTCATCGGCGGCGAGACCTTCGACACGATCATCCTGTCCACGTTGCCTCCCGGGGTCTCACGATGGCTCAAGTTCGACCTCGTGAACCGGGTCCGTGGGTTCGGCATCCCGGTGATCCACGTGGTCGGGCATCCGGAGCCTTCGCCACGCGGCTAGGCTTGCGCGGCGACGCCACGAAGAGGAGCACAGCGTGGAGATCCCGCAGGAACGGAAGGTCGTCACCGAGATCCCCGGGCCGCGATCACGTGCGCTGATCGAGCGCCGGGGTAAGGCGATGACCTCGGCGTTCCCGGCTCTCCACCCGCTCGTGGCGGCCAGGGCATACGGTTCGATCGTCGAGGACGTGGACGGCAATCGGCTGATCGACCTCGCGACGGGCATCTCGGTCCTGAACGTGGGGCACACGGCCCAGGAGGTCGTGGACGCCGCCAAGCGGCAGCTCGACCTCGACAGCCACACCTCCGGCGTGACGGCGAACGAGCCCTCGATCGAGCTCGCCGAGCGGCTGAATGCGCTCACCCCGGGCGAGTTCCCGAAGAAGACGTTCTTCGCCAACTCGGGCGCCGAAGCGGTCGAGAACGCGGTGAAGATCGCCCGGTACGCGACCGGGCGATCGGCGGTCGTGACGTTCGATCACGCGTTCCACGGCCGCACCTTGCTCGCGATGACGCTCACGGCGAAGGTGATGCCCTACAAGCAGGGCTTCGGCCCGTTCGCACCCGAGATCTACCGCCTGCCGATGGCCTACCCCTACCGCTGGCCGAGCGGGCCGGAACGCTGTGCGGAGGAAGCGCTCGCCTACGCGGTGGAGGAGATGCACAAGCACATCGGGGAGGGGAACATCGCGGCGGTGATCCTCGAGCCGATCCAGGGAGAGGGCGGTTTCATCGTGCCGGCGCCGGGGTTCGTGAAGGGGATCGCGGAGTTCTGCGCCGCCAACGGGATCGTGTTCGTGGCCGACGAGATCCAGTCGGCGATGGGTCGCGCCGGCCGCTGGTACGCGATCGAAGACGAGGACGTCGTGCCGGATCTGGTCACCACTGCGAAATCACTGGGCGGAGGGCTGCCGATAAGCGCCGTGACCGGTCGCGCGGAGCTGATGGACGCGGTCCACCCTGGGGGCCTCGGGGGGACGTACGGAACGAACCCGGTGGCCGCGGCCGCAGCGATCGCCGTGCTGGACCTGATCGAGCGCGACGACCTGCTGGCTCGGGCTCGCCGAGTCGGCGAGATCGTGATGGAGCGCTTCCATCGGTTCGAGGCACGCTTCGGCGTCGTGGGCGACGTTCGCGGGCGCGGCGCGATGTGCGCGATCGAGCTCGTCGAGGACCGGGCCACGAAGGAACCGCTCGGGGCCGATCGCATGAATGCGATCAGCCGGGGTGCCCTCGAACGCGGCGTCATCGTCATCACCGCGGGGACGTACGGCAACGTGCTCCGCCTGCTTCCCCCACTGAACATCGAGCAAGAGCTCCTCGATGACGGGCTGGACGTCCTCGAGGAGTCGGTTGCCGCCGCCGGCTAACCGGTCGGCGCGATGTTCTGGTTCAGATGGAAGAGGTTGCCCGGGTCGTACGTGTTCTTGACCTCGACCAGCCGATCGTAGTTGGCGCCGTAGTTGGACCGGACGCGTTCCTGGTCGTCGGCAGCCATGAAGTTGATGTACCCGCCCTCCTCCGAGAGTGGCGCCGTCGCCGCGGCGTAGTCTCGGACCCAGGCGGTGTTCGCCTCGTTTTGGGTGGGGTCCGGCCACATCCCGGCGATCACGGTGGCGAAGTTGACATCGCGGTGGCCGAACGCCGTTGCGTCGGACGCCACCCGGTGACATGCCCCGTTTATCGGGTAGATGTGCACGGTCGAGTTCACCGCCGGGACCTTCGGGCCGTGCTCCAGGTGAACCCCGATCGCTTCGTCCGTGAGCTCCTTGACGTAGTTTGCCTTCCAGTAGTGCTGGAGGCCGGGCGGCACGAGCCCGTCGAAGGCGCTGTTGAGCGCCGGGTACGGCATCGGCCCGACGTGCTCGGCCACGACCGGGGCCACGTCGTGCAGCGGCTTCAGGGCCTGCTCGCCCTGCTCGACGGGACCCGCCCAGCACCCCACGAACGCCAGGAACGGCTCGCCGTGCCGATCCTCCGGGATGAAGGGGAGCGGCGGCGCGATCTGCCACGCGGGGAAGCCGCCGAACTCTTCGGGAGCTTCGCCGATGAACCCCCGGTACCACTCCAGGACCGCGCGAGCGTCGTCCAGCTCGAAGAACATCGGGCCACCGTAGATCTGCTCCAGCGGATGGACCCGGAACTCCAGGGTGGTCACGACGCCGAAGTTTCCGCCGCCGCCGCGGATCGCCCAGAACAGGTCGGCGTTCTCGCCGGGGTTTGCCGTCAGCGTGCGGCCGTCTGCGACGACCACTTCCGCCGAGACCAGGTTGTCGCAGGACAGGCCGTGTCCCCGGGCCAGGTAGCCGATCCCGCCGCCGAGGGTCAGGCCCCCTACGCCCGTCGTCGAGATGATCCCGCCCGTGGTCGCAAGGCCGTGCGCGTGCGTGGCGTCGTTGAAGTCTCCCCACGTGGCGCCGCCCTGAGCCCGCGCGGTCCGGCCATCTGCGTCCACGGTCACCTCACGCATACCGGAGAGATCGATCACCACTCCGCCGTCCGACGTGCCGAATCCGGGGACGCTGTGGCCACCGCCGCGCACGGCGAGATCGACACGCCCATCCCGAGCGGCGTTCACCGCGGCGACGACATCCTGTACGGACGCGGCCTTCACGACGGCCGCGGGGCGCCGGTCGATCATCGCGTTGTAGACGGCTCGGGCGTCGTCATAGCCGGCGTCGTCGGGACCCGTGACCTCGCCCTTCGCCGTCGTCCGGAGGGCATCGAGTACAGATGGGCTCATGTCCTCTCCCCTTCCTGCTCTCCTGAGGGGCCGATCTCGATCCGATCGACCGCGGTGATGGTCCAGTCGCGGGTCATAATGCCACGCTCGCTGGAACCGTGCTCTCGACGCGGATCACCAGATCGGCGTGCTGTTCGTCGCGTCGCCATGACCGGCCAACGCCGCTGCTAGCGTCGGGCTCGTGGCTCAGGATTCCAGGCTGCGCCGGCTCGCGCTCGACCTGACTCCGCTGCGGGTCTCCAGGGACTTCCGCCTGGTGTGGATCGGCCTGCTGATCACGTCGTCGGGGAGTCAGTTCACGCTCGTGGCGGTGTTCGTGCAGGTGACACGGCTGACCGGATCGGAGGCGGCCGTCGGTGGAACCGGACTCGCGTGGCTGGCCGGCCTCGCGGTCGGATCGATCGCCGGTGCGACGATCCTCGACGCATGGGATCGAAGGACGCTCTTGATCCTGGCACAGGTGGGACTCCTCGCGGGCGTGTCCGTGCTCGTGATCGGTGCGCTCGCCGGGGATCCGCCGCTGGGCTTGATCTACTGCGGGCTCGGTGTGATGGGGGCCTGCAGCTCGATCGATAGCCCGACGCGATCGGCGATGACGACCCGGCTCCTCGGCGCCAGGCTGATACCGGCTGCGCAAGTGCTCAATCAGGTGGTCTGGAATACGGCAGCCTTGCTGGGGCCTGCGGTGGCCGGCCTGCTGATCCATCGTGTCGGCGTCACGTGGGCCTATGCGATCGACCTCGTGTCCGTCCTCGCGATGCTGGGCGCCGCTCTTTCGGTGCGGCCGATGCCTCCGATCGAGCGAGAACACGGCGACACCGGCCTCCGAGCCATCCGCGAGGGGTTCGCGTTCGTTCGGAGAAGTCGACTGCTGATGGCAACGTTCGTGATCGACCTGTTCGCGATGGTCTTCGGGCTCCCACGAGCGATCTTCACATTCCTCGCCGAACCACAAGTGGTCGGTCTCCTGTTCTCGGCCCCCGCGATGGGCGCACTCCTTGGTGCCCTAACCAGTGGCTGGACACGCCACGTGCGGCGTCACGGTCTCGCGGTCATCGTCGCCGTGGTCGTGTGGGGCATCGCGATCGCCGCAGTCGGCATCGGGCACGACCGCGTGTGGTTTGCGGTCGCGATGCTCGCGGCCGCCGGCTGGGCCGACGTGATCTCGGCGATCTATCGGACGACGATCCTGCAG
>Ga0299907_10000078_pt1 | contig 33942 bp, 31 predicted proteins | sample RVTome_16_FD_198680 | JGI IMG/M metagenome (GOLD analysis project Ga0299907, IMG submission 198680) | Soil microbial communities from uranium-contaminated site in the Upper Colorado River Basin, Wyoming, United States - RVT152D67 (version 2) ...
CAGACTCCACGCTATGGACTAGGCGGGCATTGAGTTCAGCAGCGAGACGCTCGTCAAGCCTGGTGCGACGGGTCACGCCACGATGGTGATTCGCCAAGACTCGACGCGCCACGCCATAGAGCCACGGTCGAGCCTGATCGGCGGGTGGTATCTCCTCAACATGTCGCCACGCAACCATGAAAGTCTCAGAGACGACATCGAGGGCAGCGTCGGGATCGTTTGTACGCCGCGCCGCGTAGGCAAGGATCAACCCCGAGTACGCGTCGTAAATCTCCTCGAACCTCGCCCGACGGTCAACCATGATCGACCCCATGCTCCCATGGCAGGAGATGTGCGAATGTCAAACACGCCACGCATCACTCATGTCCGGAACACCCTCGAACGTTTCGTCGATAGAGGCCGGCCTTGGGCTTGCTGTCCTGTGCGGATGATTGTTCGAGATTCATGTTTCGATCGTGCAACCGTATGCGAGGCTGCTGAGTGGTTTGGGTGTGGACGACGCCGACATCTGGCTGAAGTGCAAGGACGATCTCGCTCGCTACGCGGCTGTGTTGATTGGTCCGGGTGACGCTGAGGACGTCGTTTCGACGGTGTTCCTTCGGGTTCTGGATCGGCGGCGGTTGAACGAACTGGAAGACGCACGCCGCTACCTCTTTCGGGCGGTTCTGAACGAGTGCAAGACAAGGGGTTCGAGGAACAGGGCCGCATCGGGACTGGTGGATCTGCCGGCGCCTCAGCCTCCGGACCCCCAACCGGAGATTCTCGAGGCGGTGCTTTCACTCCCCATGGGCCAGAGGGCGGCGACCTTCTTCGTGTACTGGTCCGATATGAGCGTCGCCGAAGCTGCGGAAATGATGGGGGTTCGGCCAGGAACGGTGAAACGGTATCTGCACCTGGCTCGGAACAAGCTGAAAGGAGTTCTGGATGACCATGTCAATGCCGACTGACGATGTTGCTGTGGCGTTCCGCCGGACGTACCAGGTGATCGTTGACCAGACCGAGCTTCCTTCTGGTCAGCTTCCGGCATATGGGTTGACCCAGCGTCCACGTAGTCCTCGCCATGGATGGGTGTTCGCCGGCGCGGCTGTCGCCGTGGCATTGGGCTTCGTCGGTGTTGCTCTGATCCGCGACGACGTGCCGCCTGCGCAGAGCGAGGTGGTAGATCGGATAGCGCTTGTCGAGGTGCCGTCCGAGCTGGGTGGACAGCCAACTGTCGTCAACTCGAGTGTTACCTCGGATGGGTTCGATCCGGTGCCTCCGATCGACATGTGGTATTGGGAGTCAGGCGAAGAGGCGTGGGTGGTCCTTCTCGAGGCTCAGGCGGACGCTGATCTCACAACTGTTCTGGGTCCGGCCGATGATGGGAACGGGTTGACTGCTCCCACAGCTGGTGAGGTGTCGTCATTTTCCCTTCCCGACACAGGGTGGCTAGGACGGAGCTGGCTCGACGGCTCCGACTGGCGGATCGCGGTCGGCTATGACGAGTCGGCGGTAACAGCAATCGTCGAGGCAGCAACAACCGGGGATCCGTCCGAGGCTGACGTGTCTGGCTTTGATCTCGTCTATGAGGGACCGCAGTTCATCTACCCGCCAGCGGATGTCGAACTGTCCGAACTGTTCTATACCTCACCGACGGGAGGGTTCTCCGTTGCCCTCTTCAAAGGATGGGAGCATGCGACAACAGCTGCTGTTCTCCGCTCACCGAACGCTGAGTTGACGGAAGTCAACGGCATGGAAGCCGTGATCACAGGAAACGCAGTCAACTGGTGGATCGGCTGGCAGATCGACGACAGCTCAACGGCCCTTGTCGAGAGCAGCGATTTCGGACCTGACACCCTCAGAGCTATCGCCGAAGGCATTCAACCTGTGAGCTCCGACGACTGGGAGAGTCTCGCGGGCTCAGCATCCCCAGCCACCACCATCAACTCGAGACCCACGGCTGAGTCCTTCGACACAATCCGGCAACCCACCGTTCTGGCCTCTGGGGACGACTGGGCGATCAAGAGCCAGGCAGTCACCACACCCGAGGACTCCGCTGAACCGGGCAAGCTGGGGCTTTGTGGATGGGTCGAAATCGAAGGCCAATTGAGCATCGACTTCGGGTGCTCGATCGAGGAGCCTGGTCAGCGGCTACCCGTCAGAGTCTCCACCCCAGACGGACCCGTCGTCACCGGAGAACTGCGGATCGAGGTTGCCGAAGTCCGCTTCGAGGGAGCAAGTCTCACAGTGCCGGTCACCCAGATACACCCGGACATTCCATACGGATGGTTCGCAATTCAGCTACCGCCAGGCACAGCGCTCACCGAATACACCTTCTGGTCTTCCGAGGGAATCCAACTTCCAATCGACCCAGGCACCGGCGACCAGCTGACCGGCACAGTCCACTCGATCAACTAACTATGGGCCGGCTTCGAAGTGCCTGCCACTGTCGAGCGAGTGCTGGACCAACATGAATGAGGACTGTGACACCTCAAGATCGAGGTGATAGCCGACGAGTATTGCCTCATGCTGAGTTCGCCGAAGGTCGTTGATCACAACTTGGCTTCTGGCGAGGTTGTCGAATGGACTGCATTTGGAAACAGACCCTTCGACTCTCGATCCGTCTTCGTTCCCGTACTCATCGGGGCAACGATCGGCTTTGCGATCCATCAGATCACTGGGATTCTGAGCGATTCCCTGATGCTTGGACTCGGCTCTGCGGCCGGGTTTCTCATAGACTTATGGAGGGAAGACAAGGAGCTACGGGCGGATAACGAGCCGGGAGGAGCTCAAACTCAGCTCGTCCTGACATCCGATCGGTTACTGGTCATTGGCCGCCCCCTGTTCGGCCTCACCTGGTCCCGGATTGAGGGCATCCTTCATCGCAGAGAGATAGGGTCGGTCTCGCTGGTGACTCAGAGCGCAGGTCACGACCATCACCACTCCACACCCACCCGAAAGACGCGCAGCGTTCTCACCGTTGAACATGTCAACGGCGAGTCGTGGCGGTGGGTCGTCGCCAAACCAGCGGGAACCTTCCCAACAGTTCATGGATAGCGCACAACCGGCAACAGGCCATCCTTGATGATCGGTGTCGTCGGAATCACCTAAATGCAGGTGCGCTCTTTTGGGGAAATGAGCGTTATCGCACGAGAAAAGGCCGATCGTGCGGGACGGGTGGCTGTGGTGATCCTTCACTAGTCTCTGACTCCAAGTCGCTGGCCTCCGGCTGCGACCCGAGCCGGAGACGAGATCGATGAGCGATGAGCACGCGACGCGCGACGCGTGGGACGCCTTCGGTGGCGGTTACGACCGAGCCTTCAGCTCGTCATTCACTGCAATCGCCCGGGCAGCTCTCCGATTCGCGGACGTGCAGCCAGGTATGCGGTTGCTCGACGTGGCGGCGGGAAGCGGTGCGCTGAGCATCCCTGCGGCCGAGCTCGGTGCCGAAGTGCTCGCGACCGACCTCTCCCCTGGCATGCTTGACCTCTTGCGTGCTCGAGTCGAGGAGGCAGGAGTCACCGGCATCAGGACCGCGGTCATGGACGGGACGGACCTCGACCTCGAGGACGAGACCTTCGAGCGGGTCTGCTCACAGTTCGGCGTGATGCTCTTCCCGGACACCGATGCGGGGTTGCGTGAGATGTTCCGTGTCACCGCGACCGGCGGTCTCGGTGTCGTCGTCATCTTCGGCCGACCCGAACACGTCATGCCCATCTGGTTGTGCGAGCAGGCGCTGCACGCCGCGCTCCCGGATCTCGAACTCCCGCCGGGGAACCGACTCCAGACCGACCCGATGAGCCTGGCGGATGCAATGGCCACCGCGGGGTTCGCCGATGTGGGGCGCCAGAAGCTGGACCTGAGCGTCGAGGTCGGCTCCCCCCGCGGCGCCTGGGACGTCATGAGCGCGGCAATGGCGATGCTCCTGAGCCGGCTGCAGGACGAGCAGGTCGTGGCCGTTCGCGACACATTCGTCGCCGCGGTGCTGGAGCGCTACGGGCCGAACGTCACGAAACTCCCCGTCGAGGTCATCGTCGGCATCGGCAGCAGGCTGTAGGCGCACGGAAGCCGCAAGTGACGGTGTGCCGTTATCGTGATGGGCGGGCCAAATGGCGTGGGCTTGCGGGTGACGCCGCGCAGGTTTTGACCTCGAATCGGAAGGGGCGCCCACCCGGGTGTGGTCTCCTGTATGAGCGTTATCGCTCCAGAATCGTTGATCTGTGCTAACTGACAGCTTGAATGCAACCATTCGACCGCTCCGCGAGTGGTTGAAGTGTGGACGACGAAACTATCTTTAGGAAGAAGCGGGACGATCTGATCCGCTATGCCACTGTCTTGGTCGGTCCGGCCGGAGCTGAGGACGGGCCGGTCAGGACCTCGTCGACCTCCGCGTCCACGTTGAGGCCGACGACTTCTGTCACTGGTACGGAGTGATGGGACAAGTCGAACAAGATGAGCTCGAGTGGCGAGGAGGGCCAGCCCAGCCGTGCGACAGCTAGCCATGTTGCGCACCCACGAGCAGGCACCGAACCTCGAAGTGCTGATCCAGGACGGCGTCAGATTTGGGTGAATTCGCCCGAGATCAGTTGTTCTGCGCTAGTTATGGACCGGATTGGCCGGCAAGGTATACGCCTTGCTCGGTGACGATGATGTAGCTGGTCCCGAAAACTTCGTCGGTGCGGCCGCCGGATTGACCGTTGACCAGGTTGATGGTCTCGTACCCCCACCAGTCATCGGAGCCGGTCTCGACCACCAGCCAGTCTTCGTAAACTCCGCGGGGGTTGAACCCATTGCCGGGCAGGTATTGGTGGCGGATTTCCAGGCTGGTCGGGTCGAGGAGGATCAAGCCTGAGTTCTCGTATTCACCTTCGACTTCCGGTTCGTTGTTACCCGGCTTACACAATTCGTCGCACCAGATCCGTGTTCCTTCTGATCCGGTGAGGACGACGGCACTGCTCGTGGATAGCCCGCGGTTTACGGGTAGCTCGAGAGTTCGTACGAGATCCAGGGGCTCTGTGTCGATGACCATCAAACCGAGTGCAGTGTGTGTGGTGTGCAGTCTGTTCTCCGCGTCCCGCCATGCGTCACCTGTCTCGCCGGTCACGAAGAGTTGGGAGCCATCGTGGCTGAGCCACGCGGAGAGACTGGCGGATGGCTCACTGCCTTTGGCCTGGGCCGGTGGGATCAGCCAGGACATCACACTCGTCCAGGGCGACGAAGGCTCGGCAAAGTCGGTGACCTCGGACGTTCCCGTGAGCAGATCGACGGTGGTGAGACCGGCACCGTCGGCACGGACAACTAACAGGCGGCCGCCGACCTCGTCGAACACGATCGCCGGTTCAACCTCGCCAAAGGGCCATTGCGGATCGCGTACGTCGTCCGGCGCCAGTTCAGCGTGTCCATGCACGATGCCTGTCACCTCGATTGGCTCTCCGAGGATGTTCGTGGTGAGGTCGCCGACACGTACCTGGGGTGGTTCCCCGATCCTGGCTTCGTCGTATCCCAAAGTCTCGTAGATGGCCACCTTGCGACCACCGTCGAACAGCGCTGCGTCGTGTACCCATCCAATGTCCTCGTCACTGAACACAGTGTCATCGGCGAAGGAACCGGTTCGCGGGTCGAACAGATAGAGGTGCGGAGTGTCGAAGCCAAATCCAATCATCACCACCCTGTCGAGCTCAATGCTGTAGCCCAAGGGCCGAACACCCCCTGTAAACGGTGCCTCCACCTCAAAGTCGACACGGTGAGCCTCCGGGTCGAAAACCACCGCCGTCCAGTCGTTCTCCTCGAACGTGAACAGCAGCAGTCGACCATCGGGCAACGCCACATGCTCCTCAGCTAGGTACCCGGACAAAATCACCGGAGACCCCACTGGCTGCAACGTGGCCTCGTCCAATCGCTGTAACGATGCCACGCCCCCTGGCTCCGTCGTTGTCGACCAAAGCAGGCTCATCGCCGTCGTCGCCGTCGTCGCCGTCGTCGCCGTCGTCGCCGTCGTCGCAGCGACGTGGACCGTGGTTGTAGTCGTTTGGTCGTGGTTAGAGGAGGACGTCGATGTTCCAGCACACGCCGAAACCATCAGAAGGCCTGCACCAAGGATTGGAGCGCTGATCCTCACGCCCGTGAGACGATCAATGGCGTCGCAAAGTTCATACGCCCGTCTCCATCCAATTCGAGGTACTTGACCATCGGCGGGACCCGACGACGACGCCCTAGCCAAAGCCTTCATCGACATGGCAAAGGGTCTAGACCGGGCCAGCCATGGGGAAGACGTGAGAAAATGGGGTCGTGATTCGCAGCTATCGGAAGTGCCTATGACCAAGAGTGGGTTACTTAGGATGGACAACGTCGGCATCGTGGTGGAATCTCTCGATGACGCCATCTCCTTCTTTGCCGAGCTTGGGTTGAGGCTCGAGGGTCGGGGGATGGTTGAGGGAGAGTGGGCCGGGCGCGTCACTGGACTGGGTGACCAGCAGGTCGAAATCGCGATGATGGTTACTCCCGACGGCCACAGTCGGCTCGAACTTTCCCGATTTCTTACTCCACCTGTTGTCTCTGACCATCGAAACGCCGCAGTCAATGCCCTTGGATATCTACGCGCAATGTTCACTGTGAGCGACATCGACGAAACTCTTGCTCGGCTACTTACGCGGGGTGCGACACTCGTCGGCGACGTGGTGCAGTACGAAGATTCGTATCGCCTCTGCTATATCCGTGGTCCCGAAGGGGTGCTTATTGGACTAGCCGAGGAACTCGGTGCCGGGTCGTAGCTGATGGCTCGAACCTCCTGAGGGGAATTGACCACACCACCTAGGCGCCACCGCGCACAACGCGCTGCCCCCAACGCGGGAATCGGCCGATCGGCGCTCTTTACCCCGCTAGCGGAGTGCGCGGTAGAAGGTTCGGAGGTCGTTGACGAGGAGGTCGGGCGCTTCGAGGGCGGCGAAGTGGCCGCCGCGGGTGTGCTCCGTCCAGTGAACGACGGTGTGTTCGCGGTTGGCGGCCCGACGGATGCTCGGATCGGTGGGAAAGACCGCGATCCCGGTGGGCACCTTGGACCTGGTTAGGGGCCTGGCAGGCGTGGTGCGGGCCTCATAATACTGGTGGGCCGAGGTGGCGCCGGTCCCGGTGAGCCAGTACAAGGTCACGTTCGTCAGCAGATGGTCGCGGTCGATGGCTTGATCGGGCAGTGTCTTGGCCGGGTCCGTCCAGTCGTGGAACTTGTCGACGATCCAGGCCAGCTGCGCGACGGGGGAGTCGTTGAGGGCGTAGCCGAGGGTCTGAGGACGCGTGGACTGGATTGCGGCGTACCCCGTGGCGTCGCGGTGCAGCCATTCGATTGCCGCGAGCCGATCCCGTTCAGCTTCGGTGAGGTGCTCGTAGTCGGCCGGGGTGATGGCGTCGAACTCCAGTCCGCCATAAATGTGCACCCCGATGACCTGCGCGGGTGCGATCCGGCCGAGTTCGGGGGAGACCACAAACCCGGTGTCACCGCCGTGGGCGCCATATCGCGGATAGTCAAGCCGCCGCATGAGCTCGACCCACGCGCGGGCGATCCGGTGGTGGTTCCAGCCGGGCGCGGTGACAGGCGTAGAAAAGGCGAATCCGGGCAGAGACGGCGCGATTACGTCGAATGCGTCCGCGGCATCACCACCATGGCCAACTGGGTTGGTGAGCGGCCCGACGAGTTCGAGGCTTTCCACAATCGACCCAGGCCAGCCATGGGTGATGACGAGCGCCAGCGGGTCCGGCTCGGCCGACCGCACGTGCAGGAAGTGGATTCGCTGCTGGTCAATGACGGTGGTGAATTGGGGCAGCGCGTTTAGCCGCGCCTCCCAGACCCGCCAGTCATACGAATTCATCCAGTAGTCGACTAGCTCGCGTAGGTACCCCACCGGGACGCCCCGTTCCCAGCCCGACCCGGGGATCTCGGCCGGCCAGCGGGTCTGCTTCAGCCGGGACCACAGGTCATCCAGGTCCTTCTGCGGCACCACGATCCGGAACGGCTCGATATCGGTCACTTACATATCTTTCCATGCGAGACAGGTGAAAGGTCCGGCCATTTCGACCCTGACAACTCAACTCATAGGCTCTCACCAAAATGGACTTGGAGATATTGCTAGTGCTGGCAATAGGTATAGGGGCAGTCATAACTGCTTCCTCATTCGATTGGCATCGACGGCTTTCAAGACCAGCAGTCTTGGTCCTGAAGATGACGGGGAGGATGTTCGGGGTCGCTGTCGGCCTTATGGGAGTGGTCTCCCTGCTAGGAGCGGCGTTCTCCGGGCCGGGCACCGAGAGACATAGCTTTGTGGTCCCAACGCTGCTCGTTGTTTCCGCTGCGACATATCTGTGGGGGTTGGAGACTCAGTACCGCGAAACCGGCAGTTGGTTTCGACGGATCGGCTGGGTAGGGGCAGTACTGGCTTTGTCACTTACCGCCATATCCGATCTCGCTCTACTGGTTTCCGCCGCGGTCTTGCCGACACTTCTCAACGTGGACTGGGAAGGCCGAGGGAGAGTCGGTGAAAGAGAGGCATCTCTCGGCCGATCGGAATAAGGCGGATCAACTAGGAACGCCGGTCCGTCGACCTGAGGGCCTCCGGGAGGCCCTCAGATGTCAGGGTGGTCGGGGTTCACTAATCGCATGATCATCTGTGGAAGTCCGGAATCCTTGTCGCCTCGATGCTGGTAATCGACGAACCCGTGCCCCCGGCAGGGCACCGTTCAGTGGCGCCATATCCCCGCCGCCTCGTCGTCACATGACTGTCATCTTCGGCCGCCGGGCGGGGTCGCGGTTGTAGAGCCTCTTCGCCCAGATGTAGCAGACCACCGTGATGCCGACGGACCAGACAACGGCGATGAGGGCGCTGTTGCCGATTGGGATGCCCACCAGCAACCCCCGCACTGTCTCGATGAAGGGGGTGAAGGGCTGGTAGTCGGCAAACCACCTCATCCCGGTCGGCATCGAGTCCGTGGGGACGAAACCGCTGCCGAGGAAGGGCAGGAGCATCACGGGCATGGGGAGGTTGCTCGCGGTCTCGACACTCTTGGCCAACAGGCCGCATGCGACCGAGAACCAGGTGACAGCGAATGTGATCATGGCGAGGACACCAGCCGCGGCGATCCACTCGACCGGGCCGGCGCTGGGCCGGAACCCTACGAGCAGGGCGACACCGATGACGACCGCCATGCCGAGCATCGTCTGGATCACATTGCCGAGCACGTGTCCGGTCAGCACCGAGACTCGGGCGATTGCCATGGTGCGGAACCGGGCGATGATGCCTTGGCTCATGTCCATGGAGACTGATACGGCGGCGCCCGTAGCGGCGCCGGCCACGGCGATCAAGAGGATGCCGGGGACTACGTACCTGAGGTACTCGGCGCGGTCCCCGGAGCCCGGGTCGACACTGCTGCCAAGTCCAGCACCCAGGGTGCCGCCGAAGACGTAGACGAACAGCAGCAGGAATACGATCGGTATGACCACGACCACCAAAATCGTGACCGGATAGCGCAGCATGTGATGGAGTTGGCGGCGCAGCATCGTTGCCGAGTCGCGCAGGGCATAGGAGCGTGTGCTCATGATGTGGTCTCCGAGTCTGTTGTGGGGCGGCCGGTGAGGGCGAGGAAAACGTCGTCGAGACCCGGGGTATGCACGGTCAGGGCCTCGACTTCGATGGATTGATGGTCGAGTCGGTCGAGCACTGCCCGCAGCGACTCGATTCCGCCGTCACTCGGCACCTGCAGGGTGAGTTCGTCGTCGTCACGAACGACCTCACCGAAGATGAGGGCGGCGGAGGCGAGCTCCCCCGGGTCGGTGAAGCGCAGACGGATGTGCCCGCCCGGGGCAAGTCGTTTCAGTTCGGCGGCGGTGCCTTCGGCAGCAAGCTTCCCATGGTCCAGCACCGCGATCCGGTCGGCCAGCTTGTCCGCCTCGTCGAGGTACTGCGTCGTGAGGAAGATCGTGACCCCGTCGGCGACCAGGTCGCGAATCATCTGCCACATGGTGAAGCGACCGCGCGGGTCGAGACCGGTCGTCGGCTCATCGAGAAAGACAATCCGCGGGGCGGCGACCAGACCCATCGCCAGGTCGAGCCTGCGTCGCATGCCGCCGGAATAGTCAACCGGCGTCCTCTTGGCATCGTCCACCAGATCGAACTGCTCGAGTAACTCGGCGGCACGCCTCTGGCCGTCCCCCTTGCTCAGGTGGTTCAGGTCCGCCATGAGCATCAGGTTCTCCTCAGCGGTGAGCATGTTGTCCACCGCCGAGAACTGACCGGTGACCCCGATCACGGCGCGGACAGCATCGGGATCCTGGGTGAGATGGTGACCGTCGATCCACGCCTCGCCGCCGTCGGCGGTCAACAATGTGGACAGGATGTTCACCATGGTCGTCTTGCCGGCTCCGTTTGGGCCGAGCAAGGCAAAGACGGTCCCCTCGGGCACATGGAGGTCGATCCCGTCGAGCACGACCTTGTCGCCGTAGGACTTGCGCAGCCCCTTTGCGACTATGGCTCCGGGTGTTGGTGCGGTCTGCATGGTTCTCCTTCCTGGTTCCAAAATGGTCACGAACGGTGGATCACTATGTCGCCGAACGAGGTGCGGGCGTGAATCTCGACCGTCTCTTGCGATGTCTCAGGGCCGTCGACACTCTCCAAAGCGTTGTGCACGCGGCCGAACCGGGTTCTCGCATCCACAAAGGCGCCAGTGCCCGTGCCGATGCCAACGTCGAGCCCGCCCGAGCCGGTTTCGAGCACGATCGCGCCCCGGGCCACTTCGCCGATCCGAATGCTGCCGTTGGCGGTCTTGACAGCCACCTCGGCCCTCGCCCGGTCAATCGTGATGTCACCGTTGGCCGACTTGACCCTCACGCCGCCGGTGACCTCGCCCACCCAGGTCTTGCCGTTCATGTTCTTGATCTCTGCCTCGCCATCGATCTCACCGATGCGCATTTCCCCGGCACCCGTGATCTCGGTGCGGCCCGACGTACGGTTCACCGTGACATTTCCTGCTCCGGTGGTCAGGTGCGATCGCCCGGATTCGTCGAGCCGGATGTCGCCTGCTCCGCTTTCGATTCGAGTGTCTCCGATCCGCCCATCGACGCGAAGGTCGGCAAACCCTGTTTCCGCCGCGATGGTTGAGCTCTCGGGCAATTCGATGGTGATGTCGACCGAACCGGGCCTGCCGACGCCGATGTAGTTGCCGATCCCGCGCGGCTTGGGTGTCTTGACCAGCAGCCTGCCGCCGGAGAAATCAACCTGCGTCTTCTCCGCCGCCTCCACGTCGAGATTCCGGGAACGATCGCTGGGATTGACCACGACGACGGTGTCGGTGCGTTCGGCGGCGATGAGATGCACATCGCCGAGCGGGACTTCGATCATGACAGTGATTGGTTCGGGGGTGTCAAAAGTCGGCATGAAAGCTCCTGTGGTTCGGGGTCTGTCGGTCGGCGTGGGCCGGGCGAGCTGTGAACGGTCGTCGTGTGTAGGCATGTCACCGCACCCAGCCGGTGTAGCGCTGGCCGCCACGTGGTCCACGTGGTTGCGATTGGCTCATGTCGCTGGCTGGCCGCAACGCGGCGGCAGCGGCGCGGACTAGCCATGCGTTGAGCGAGAGCCCTTCCAAGCGAGCTGCCTCCTCGATCCGAGTCTTGAGAGAGTCGGAGAGTCGGAGATTGAGCCGAGACATCCCGCCGTCGTCATCGTCGGTTGTTTCGCCTACCGGGGACTTCGGTCCGCCGAGCCCGGTGTCGACTCCAACTTCGTCGAACACGTCTTCACCGGGAGGTGGCGTCACCACGAAGACCGGGTCACGTCCCCGCAGGCGGATCTCGACCGTGCCCGGGGCCAATTCGCGGGTGATCTCGTCTGCGGCCGCCGACAACGCCTCTAGAAGGACGAGCCGGGCGGCTGACTCGAGGGGGGCGGTGAGCCGCTCGGCAAGAGCGCGGGCGTCGTCACCACCGGCTTCGGCGGCAACCGCCAGTTGATGGCGGAGGCTGTCCACATACATCGAGAGATTCATGGCACCAGTATGGCACAATCGTGGCACCAGCCAAGTGCCAATCTGGCTCTAGAGGCGCGAGTAGGAGAACCGACGCCGACGACAGGGTCAGCGAGAGAGGCTGGTGATGATCAAATCTTCGTGCCGGGAGAGCCGGCCAGTTGCAGCAGGCGTTTGTCGTACTGAGGCCCCATCTCATCCCAGGAGAACCGGGACATCGACTCGGGAAGCCCGGGGGGAGTCGCCGGCTCATCGAGGGCAGTCTTCAGGGCGTCGACCAATCCGCCGTCCGGATACAGGACCTCGTCGCGATAGCGGCCGGGGATGAGCCATGGGTAGGAGAGTCGGTTTGGGAGGACCGGTCGGCACCCGGCCGCAACGGCCTCGACGATGGAGACACCGAAGAACTCCTGCCGGGAGCTAGAGACCACGATGTCACAGCCCGACACCATCTCGCGGTAGAGGGGGAGCGGGGCCTCCTCGTCGTAGATGATGCGGCCACCGGCGAGGTCCCGAATGCGAGCCAGTGCGGCCGGAACCCGCGGTGGTCTCGCCCCGAGCAACACCAGGTCGAAGTCGGATCCCGCCCCGATCAGCGCCTCGATGGCGTCGGCGAAGCTGTCGGGATCCTTGTCATGCTCCCAGCGATGATTCCACAGAAGACGGGGTCGATCGCTTCGGCTGGTTCTCGGGGTGATCCATCCCAGGTCGACGCCCACCGGGAGAACCTCGCTGCGGGCAGCAACATCTCTGATCAGGTGCCGATGAGTGTGATCCGGGAAACCGTCGAGCAAACCCGGCAAGGAGTCGAAGAACGCCTCGAGGTGATAGCCGGAATTGAACATTGTCACGTCGGCAGCCATCGCAGACAGCCAATTGGTCAACGCATAGGAAGGGTCGTGGCTGGTCTGGGGCGATGTGGGATATGTGAGTTGGGATTCGTGGAAGTAGAGAACCGTCGGCACCTCACCAAGCTGTCCCCGGGAAAAGGTGCGGAACTGGGCCAGATCGATCATGTCAGAGACGACCATGACGTCGGGTACCCATCCGTCGAGTGAATCGAGCTTGGCGGCCAGGGTCACGGCAGATCCCCGCATCCGCCATTTCCACCATCTCCCGGAATGGGTCAACAACCGGACTTCATGCTTGGAGTGGGCGAGGTAGCCCTCTGCCCAAGCCCGATGAGACCCGGTGAAGTACGGTTCGACGAGGAGGACTCTCACCGACCGGTCAGGTGGTCAGAAGCTGACGGGGATGTCGCGCAGCTCTTCCCACAGTTGATTGAGACGGGCATAGCGTCGTTTGGAGAGACTGGTGAGCACAGCCAAGACCTCTGGGCGGCTTTTGCCCTTGGTGGCGGTGGCGAGGATCTCGTCACGGTCGGCCCCTCCCCGTGCGAAGGCGGTTTGCACCGCTTCGGCGATCTCCATCCTGGTTACTCCGTCGCTCAATCTGCTGGCTCCGTTCAACTCTTCGTTTACGTTAGGGTAGAGTGTACCAGTGTCCGCGCCTTCCCGACGCGGCGTTCAGCGCGCGCCGACACTCCTTCTATTCAGGTAGCAATGACTGACGAACATCATCAAATTGGAACTGTGGCCGATCGCGTCGATCTGTCACTGAGGACTATCCGCTACTACGAGGAGATCGGCCTGGTCACTCCGTCCGGTCGTACCGAAGGCGGATTCCGGCTCTATACCGAGTCGGATATCGACCGGTTGCTCCTGGTGAAGAGTCTCAAGCCTCTGGGCATGTCATTGGAGTTGATCAGCGAGCTGTTGGATTGCGCGGATCGAATCAGCGGAGCCGACGCAGACGAGGACCCGGGTGAGGCCGAACATCGGCTGGAGTCTGTTCTGGCCACGGCGCTCGGTCGATGCGATGAGCTCGAGCAGATGCTGGCCGCCGCCCGTGAGTCCCTCCAGAGCCTGAGTTTGCTGACAGCGAGGGGATCGCGGTGAACACTTCGATCCACAGCGAGGCCATGCGCCGCCGCACCTTCGCCATCATCTCGCACCCGGATGCGGGCAAGACCACATTGACCGAGAAGCTTCTCCTCTACTCGGGGGCCATAGAAGAGGCCGGAGCGGTGCGGGCTCGAGCAGGCCGCCAGCGCGACGTCACCTCCGACTGGATGGAACTCGAGCGCGAGCGCGGGATCTCGATCACGTCGACAGTCCTCCAGTTTCAGCATGGGGACCGGCTGTTCAATCTCCTCGACACGCCGGGTCACCGTGACTTCTCGGAGGACACCTACCGGGTTCTCTCGGCGGTGGATGCTGCGGTGATCGTTCTCGACGCGGCTCGGGGCATCGAAGCCCAGACGTTGAAACTGTTCCAGGTCGCACAGACCAGGGGCATCCCGCTGATCACCTTCGTCAACAAGTGTGACCGACCCGGGCTGGCGCCACTCGAGTTGATCGACGATATCGAGAGCAAGCTCGGCATCACCCCAACACCGATCACCTGGCCTGTCGGCATTGGGCCCGAGCTGGAAGGAGTGGTCGATCGGCGGGATGAGTCACTCTGGCGGTTCGACCGGACCCCGGGTGGGGTGCACATCGGGGCCGAGCATCGCGATCGATTTGGGTCGGTCGATGAGTCGAGCGCGAGACACGCCGCGATGCAGGAGTTGGGTCTGCTCGAGGCCGTCGAGGCGAACCACGACCAGAAGAGATTCCTCGCCGGCGAGACGACCCCGGTCTTCTTTGGCTCGGCGTTGTGGAACTTCGGAGTCCGGTTGCTGCTCGACGCAGTCGACGGCATGGCTCCCTCACCGGAATCCCGAGTGGACACCGGGGGCGGGCCCAGACCCCTCGACAGCGAGTTGTCCGGATTCGTGTTCAAGATCCAGGCGAATCTCGATGCCCGACATCGGGACCGCATCGCCTACCTGCGTATCTGCTCGGGCAGATTCGACCGGGGGATGACCCTGACCAACCACCGAACGGGGCGGACACTCTCGACGAAATACGCTCATCAGCTGTTCGGTCGGGAGCGGGGCACGGTCGAAACCGCATTCCCCGGCGACATCGTGGGGTTGGTCAATGCGACCGACATCAAGATCGGCGACAGTCTCAGTGTCGACGGGAAGGTCGAGTTCCCCCCGATCCCGACCTTTGCTCCGGAGCATTTCCAGATTGCTCGCAACCTCGACACCACTCGGTACAAGCAGTTCCGGAAGGGGATCGCCCAACTCGACGACGAAGGCGTGATCCAGGTGCTGCATACGATGGAGAGGGGCGAGCGCGAGCCACTACTCGCCGCGGTGGGCCAGATGCAGTTCGAGGTGGCCACTTACCGGCTCGAGACCGAGTTCGGTGCCCGGGTCCAACTCGAGCCAACCCAGTTCACAGTGGCCCGACGCACCGACACCAATGGCCGGGACGTCCTGGCCAACCAGCGAGGGATCGAGGTGGCGAAGCGACGCGACGGCACCACCCTCGCCCTATTCACCAGTGAGCATCGGCTCGAAGCCACCCGGCGCGACCATCCCGAGCTCACTCTTGACTCAATCATCGGCCTTTAGGAGGGCAATGAAATACCGACACCACCACAAACCGAGAAACGACAACCAGAATTCGCCGATCACCGTCGAGTCGGTGATCGAGATACCGGCCAAGACCTCGATAGTTTTCGCCTACCTGGCCAATCTCGAGAACAACCCGCTCTGGAACTGGGCGGTGACCGAGACCCGCCCCCTGGACGGCGCACCCCGAATCGGGTCGCGCTACATGCAGTCCCATTCGTCGCCAAGAAGAAGCAAAGAGATTCTCGAGATCACCTCATACCGCGATGGTGAGCATCTCGAGGTCTCCAGCAAGGTCGACGCCGCAGTGGTCCTCTACCGATATGACCTGTCGGCTACATCGGAGGATTGGACCCGGCTCCGACTGGCTGTTGATCTGCACTCGGTCGATCGCGTGGGCAGACCTGATCTCTTCTCTGAGCGTCTTGTCTCGGTCCTCGACATGAACCTCCAGAACCTGAGAGCCGCCATCCTCGAAAGCGAGAAGTTCTCCACCCGGAGCGGAGCGGCCTGAGCGATCTAACTCCGGGCGATCGCCTCGTCCTCTCTTATTTGGGTGAGTCTCACTACCACCGAAGGCATCGCGACGACGAAGATCGACCTCATTGTCAGCCGACGCGGATACGGGGTGTCCTCACTAACAGAATGAAGGTCGAACGCGAAAGCCAGCGCCGCTGCCCGGATTGTTGGCCCGAGGAAGGTCTCTAGCGTGGCGATCGACATCGCCTGCCCGGCATGTGGGGAAAGCGAGAATCTGACCGGGAAGCGATCCGACGAGAAGGTCGTCATCAACTGCGGCGCTTGCGGGCAATCCTGGGAACGACCGACCTCGCCGACGTGTTCCACCTGTGGGTCGAATGAGCTTCAACAGGTCCCGCTGGCAATTGTCGAGCGGTCGCGCGGCACCCAACTCTCTGTGGTGGGGATTCGCAATGTGAATCTCTGCCCGGTCTGCGATGCCGACGCCATAGCCCGTTGGCAGGAAAACCGACCCAACCCGCTGATGCCCGATGAGCTTCCATCTGTCGGCAAGGTCGACAGATAACGGAGATTGCAGGCCATCAATCCACAGCTGGTGGGGCCAGGGCGTCGATGTCGGTGACGACGTCGAGGATTACCGGACGGTCGGCCGACAACGCCCGGTCGAAAGCCGAGGCCAGATCGGATGGCTTCTCGACTCTGATCCCGATCGCCCCGATGTCCCCGGCGAGACGGGCGAAGTCGACCTCGGTGAAGACCCACATCTCCCTCGCCTTCTCGGACTGCTTGCCCCCGTAAACCCGGTCAAAGCCCCGCTTCGACTGGTTGCCCGAGTGGTTGTTGTTGACCACTGTGATGCTGTTGATCCCCCAGCGGACCGCAGTCTCGATCTCGGCAACGTGATACCAGAACCCGGAGTCGCCGGTGAAGCAGACCACCGGACGATCGGGCTGTGCGCACTTTGCTCCCAGCGATGCCGGGAACGCCCAACCCAGATGGCCGGCACTCCTCAGATACGACTGGGTTGGCGCCCGCAGGTCGTACATCCCGCCCATCCACATCCCGGCATGACCGGTGTCCACCACCACGATCCCGTCGTCGGGGACCAAGTCGGTCAGCTCGGCGCAGAGACGCTCCGGTCGCATCGGCACCTGGTCCGACACGAGCAGCGGGGCATGCTCCAACCGCCAGTCGGCGACATGACCGGCGGCGGTGTCTGCCCAATCCTGGTGGCTGCCCGGCTGGTCGGCGAGCTCCAGCATCCGGTCGAGGGCAGTGCGGGCGTCGGCGTTGATTGCGACCTCGGGCGGGTAGTTCCGTCCCAGCGCTTCGGGCTCGATGTCGAGTTGGAGCACCCGGGTGCCCAGCGGCGGCACCTTCCAGAAGTGGGTGGTCATCCCGCCGGTCTCGGTGCCCACGAAGAAGACCAGATCGGCCTCCAGCACGACCCGGTTGGCCGAGCCCCGGGAGTAGGTGCCCACCACCCCCACCGAGAGAGGATGAGTGCCCGGGATGATGTCCTTGCCGTTGAGTGAGGTGGCCACCGGGATCCCGAGCCTCTCGGCCAGCCCGACCAGGGCCGGTCCAGCGCCGCTTGACCGGACCCCGCCCCCGGCCACGATCACCGGTCGCTCCGCACCGTCGAGCAACTGGAGGGCACGGATCAGGTCGTCGTCTGGTGGGGCGGGTCGGAAGGGTGGCACCGAGGTGAACTGCTCCTCGCAATAAATGTCCATGTCAGCCTCTTCGGCGTCGATCTGACCCTCATTGCCGCGGAACTGGAGATGGACCGGGCCGGGAGCGCCGGTGGTGGCGACCCGGAACGCCTGGCGGAGCATGTCGGGGATGCGTTCGACCGCGTCGATAGTGGCGTTCATCTTCGTCACTGTCTCGAAAGCGGGGACGTCGTCGACCTCCTGGTACACCTTGCGGAATTTGGTGTGCGGGTCACGCCCGCCGGTGAACGCGATGACGGGGGAGTGGGCGAGATAGGCGTCGCGCAGACCGGCGGCCAGATTGTGGGCGCCTACCACCTGGGCGGCACAGATCCCGGGGCGACCCGAGGCGCGGGCGTACCCGTCGGCCATGTAGGCGGCCGGCTTCTCCCCATGGGGTCGGAGCCGTTTGATCGAGGTGTGGGCCTCGATCTCGACCATGGTCCGGCGGAGCACGGCCGGCACATGGAAGAGATGGGTGACCCCGTAGCCGTCGAGCATCTCGGCCAGGACCCTGGCTCCAGTGGTCATTTCCGAGTCCCCTCCGGCCCTACGGGCCACCTCCCCCAACGTCGCTGCGCTCTTGGGGGAGGAAACGGGCGTGGAGGGGGCCTCATGCGTCGCTGCGCTCCTGGGGGAGGAAACGGAACCTAGCCTTGCCTGTGGTGGTCACGGTGCCGTCGGGCTTGCGGGCCCACAGCTCGACCTCGATCCCGTCGTCGTCGGCAGCGGTGACCGAACCCCCGCACTCCAGGGTGTCGCCCAGGTAGGCAGGGGCGAGGTGGCGGTAGCTGATGGAACTGAGACGGATCGCTTTGCCGAGCCACGACTCCGCGGTTTGCACCAGGTAGACGCCCTGGAGCGGACCGTGGATGAGCAAACCGGGATGCCCGTCGTGTTCGGTGGTGAACGGGGTGTCGTAGTGGATCCGGTGGAGCAGCCAGGAGGAGGCACTGAACATGAACAGGTCGAGGGCGCTCGGGGTCCGGGACTGGACCGGGGCTTCGGCGCCGATTTCGGGGAGGGCGCTCATCGATAGATCCTGGTGAAGTTCTCCCGGGATACCAGCTCTCCTCGTTGGTTGGTGAAGGTGAACTCCATCTCCACGAACACCAGTGGCCCGCTCCGACCCTCCTTCTCGTACATTTGGGCGAGACGTTTCTCGACGGAAATCACGTCCCCGGCCACGATCCGCTCCCCGAACTCGACGGAGGTCTCTCCTGCCATCGCCCGCCTGGTCGGCAAAGGCGGGACATCGGCACTGGGCGACCCGTCGGCTTCGAGCTGCTCCGGCGGGACCAACGCCGAGGCGTGCATCCGGACCACATAAGGGAACAGGGTGGGGGCGACCACGTCGGCATACCCGGCCGCGACTGCCGCCTCCCGGTCGAAATGGATCGGGTTGGTCTCCCCGGTGGCGTGGGCGAACTTGGCGATGTCGGTAGCGGTCACGGTCATCTCGAACCGGGGGTACTCCCGATCCGCCCAGCGGCGCGCCTCCTCAGTGATGACACCCACGCCCCTCAGAGCCCCATCGTCTTGGCGATGATGTTGCGCTGGATGTCGGAGGTCCCGGCTCCGATCACTCCCAGCCTCGACTCCCGGAAGTGACGCTGCAGGTCGTACTCCATGGTGTAGCCGTATCCGCCGAGGACCTGGAGCCCCATGTCGGCCACCTGTTTGTAGGCCTCGCAGGCGTAGAGCTTGAGGATGGCGGCGTCCCTGGTCGTGGCCAGGCCCCGGTCGAGCCGGGAGGCGTAGCGGTACACCAGCATCTGGGAGATCTCGACCATGGTCTGCATGTCGGCGAGACGATGCGACACGGCCTGGAACTCCGAGATCGGCCTCCCGAATTGCTCCCGCTCCTTGGCGTAGGCCACCGAGTCGGCCAGTGCCGCTGCCGCCGCCCCGGTCCGCGCCGCGGACAGGCAGAGACGCTCGTAGCGCAGATAGACCCCGAGGTCGGCCCAGCCTTCGTGGAGGGTGCCCAACATCCGGCTCTTGGGGACCCGCACGTCGGTGAAGTAGAGCATCGCGGTCCCCAGCGGCCAGTGGCCGAGGGTCTCGATCGGCTGCCACTCGAGACCGGGGCTGTCGGTGTCGACGATGAAGTTGGTGATCCCGTAGTGCTTCTTCCCGTCGGACGATGTGCGGGTGGCTACTACATCGAGATCGCTGGCCTTGAACCCGGAGGTGAACACCTTCTGCCCGTTAAGCACGTAGTCGTCTCCGTCGTCGACCGCGGAGAGACTGATCGCCGCCGCGTCCGATCCGGCGTCAGGCTCGGTCAGGGAGAAGCAGACCGTGAGCTCACCGGAGGCGATCCGGGGGAGGAGCTCCGTCTTCTGCTCCGGAGTTCCATCGCGGCTGATGGCGAGCCCGCCCCAGGTGACGGCGCGGAACACCCAGAAGGAGAGGTCGAGGAAGGCACGGCCCAACTCCTCGAGCAGGATCGCCACCTCGACCGCTCCGGCTCCGGCGCCACCATGCTCCTCGGGGATGTTGATCCCGAGCCAGCCCTGGTCGCCCAACTTGTCGTAGAGGTCGCGGGGAGGCTTGCGCTCCCGGTCGCACTCCCTGACGTACTCCCGGGTGATCTCCTTCTCGCAGAACTCCCGGACGGTGGCTCGGAACAGTTCCTGTTCCGGGGTGAATTCGTGGTCCATCTGGGGTGAGTCAGCTCCTTTGGGTGAAGACCGGTCGGATCATATATCGTGCATCCTGCACAACCGACTCCGAGCAGTGAGGGACTGTGAGCGCCAGCATCGAGACCGTCCGTGAACTGAGCCAAAAGCACAGCAATTGGGGTCGATGGGGCCCGGACGACGAAAGGGGCACCCTCAACCTGGTCAACCCCGAGATGGTGGTGGCCGCCGCCGGTTTGGTCCGACAGGGCAAGACCATCTCCATGGCCCTGCCCTACGACGACGACGGCCCCCAGACAGGGAGTCTGGGCCGGTTCAACCCCATCCATCTCATGATCCGGGATGGGGCCGACGCCATCGCCGGCACCTCGATCCGGGACTTCTACGGTGGCGTCGACAAGCACTTCCGGGGCACCGACGACATCATCATCATGCCCCTCCAATCCGGCACCCAATGGGACGCCTTTGGCCATGTCATCTTCGAGGACAAGATCTACAACGGCTACGGAGCGGAAATGGTCTCCAGCAAGGGCGCCCTCAAGGGTGACGTGGCCAATGCCTCCGACGGCATGGTGGGACGTGGCGTCCTCCTCGATCTGCCCAGAGCACTTGGGTTGGATTGGCTCGAGCCCGGTCACGCCATTGGGACCGAAGACCTGGAGCGGGCCGAAGAACATGCCGGGGTGAGCGTTGGTGCCGGCGACTTCGTCTTCGTCCGCACCGGGGCGATGGCATCGGCACGGGCCGCCGGTACCTGGGGCGACTACGCCGGTGGCGAGGCTCCCGGTCTAGGGCTGGACAGTGTGGGGTGGGTGGCGAGCCGGGACATCGCCGCCCTGGCTGCCGACACCTGGGGTCTGGAAGTCCGACCCAACGAGACCCCCGACGTGGCCCAGCCACTCCACATCGTGTTCATCGTCCACATGGGCCTCTGGCTCGGCGAGATCTTCGACCTCGACCCGATCGCCGATGACTGCGCGGCCGACGGGGTCTACGCGTTCATGTTCTGCGGGCCGCCGCTTCCGTTCACCCGGGCGGTCGGATCGCCACTCAACCCGATGGCGATCAAATGATGCAACCGGTCCGCTCCATGCTGTTCACTCCCGGCAACCGTCTCGACATGCTGGCCAAGGCAGTCAACTCCGGCACCGACGCGGTCATCGTCGACCTCGAGGACTCGGTCTCGGTCCACAACAAGGCCGTTGCCCGAGAGAACCTGCAACAGCTGCCCGAGTCGCCGGTGCCCTATTACGTCCGCACCAACGCGGTCGAGACCCGCCTGCTCTGGGACGATGTCGTCGCCGCCGGGCGGGCTTCCGTGGTGGGTTTGATCATCCCCAAGGCAGAGGATCCCAAGGTGATCAGCCAGGTCGATGGCGCACTGACCGCCCTGGAGATGACCACCGGCAAGGAGGTCGGCTCGATCACGGTCATCCCTCTCATCGAGTCGGCTTTGGGGGTGCGGCTCACCTACGAGATGGCCACGGCGTCGGACCGGGTGGAGTGCGTCATGTTCGGTGGCGGGGAGCAGGGAGACCTGGTGGCCGATCTCGGAGTCGCGTGGACCCCGGAAGGCACCGGTCTCATGCAGGCTCGGTCCCAGGTGCTGCTCAGTGCACGGGCAGCCGGGGTGCCCTATCCCATGGAGGCGGTGTTCATGGACTTCCGCAACCCCGACGGGTTGCGAGTCGAGTGCGAGGTGGCCCGCACCCTGGGTTATGTCGGGAAGGTGGCCATCCACCCGGCTCAGATCGAGGTGATCAACGACGTCTTCACCCCCTCCCCCGAGGTTGTCGAGTACCAGAAGAAGGTGCTGGCCGCCTTTGAGGAGGCAGAGTCGGCGGGAGAGGCTTCGATCGCGGTGGACGGGAAGATGGTGGACTACGCAGTGGCCCGGGTGGCGAGGACCATCATCGCTCGAGCCGAGGCCGCGGCCCGAGCGGGCAAGGAGACCAAGTGACCAGGAGTCGATTCGTCGCCAACGGAGTCGGTGTTGCCGTGGTCGGCAGCGGATCGATTGGCAGTCTCCGCGCCGAAATCGCACATCGGCATCCCTCGGTGGACTTCCTCGCCGTTTGCGACACCGTCGAGGAAAGGGCCAGCCGTCTGGCCACTTCGTGCGAGGCCGACATTTGGTCCACCGAGGCCACCGAGATAGTGACCCGAGACGACGTCGATGCGGTGATCATTGCCTCCACCGAGGACTCCCATTTCGAGCCGGCCATGGCCGCGGTGCAAGCGGGCAAGACGGTGCTGGTGGAGAAGCCATTCACCATCCTCGCCGAGGAGGGTCACAAACTGATCGCTGCCGCCGAGGAGTACGGGGTCTCCATCTACACCGGGTTCACCCAGCGATTCCGGCGGCGTTATCTCGCCATCAAAGAGCATGTCCGGAATGGCTACGTGGGAGAAGTGACCTCGGCCAAGGCCACCATCTATCTCACTCAGGCTGTAGCCCGCTCGGTGATCTCCCGGGCTGGGACCACCACACCATCGGTCAACACCATGACCTACCTCTTCGACCTGCTCGCCTGGTACCTGGGCGGCACTTTGCCCGCCACCGCCTATGCCGCCGGGTCGAACAAGGGCCGGATCCACGAGGAGTACGGGGCGCTCGACTCCACCTGGTGTGTCCTCACCTACGAAGACGGGATGGTGGCCAATCTGGGGGTGAGTTGGGAGTTGCCCGACTTCTGGCCTGCGTATGTGGCGAGCATGGACTTCGAGCTGTTCGGGCGTGACGGGGTGATCTCGGTCAAGGACGACCATCGTGATGTGTTGATGGCCTCACACAAGCCGGTCCCTTCCCCTTACACCCCCGACACTTCGATGAACGTGGCCATGCTCGGTTCCTACATGCCCGGTGACTGGGCCCTCGGCGAGCACTTCGGCGCGATGCAAGAGGAGACCCATGCCTTCATCAACAGTGTCGGGACCGGGCGGCCCGACCCCATCCTGGCCACCGGGAGCGAGGGGATGGACGTCCTTCTCGTGTCACGGGCCGTTGACGAGTCGGCCCGGACCGGGCAGGTGGTCCCGATGACATGGGCCGGGTGAGAGGTACTTGACCGGCGGAATGCTCTCCGGAATCACAGTCCTCGAGCTCGGTCAGGTGATCGCGGGCAACTTCGGCGGGGTCATCCTCGCCGATCTCGGCGCCGAAGTGATCAAGATCGAGCCCAAGACGGGTGACACCGCCCGCAACGCCACCATCGCCCCGCTGCACGACGAGAGCGCCATCCATCTGTTCATGAACCGGGGAAAGAAGAGCGTGGTCCTCGATCTCAAGGACCCCAGGGGCCTCGATATGTTCTACCGGCTGGTGGAGCAGGCCGATGTGGTCATCGACAACTTCCGCCCCGGGGTCATGGCCCGTCTCGGCATCGACCACGACTCGTTGAAGAAGCGAAACCCGGACATCATCACCTCGTCGGTGACGGGGTTCGGGGAGTACGGGCCGGCCAAAGACAAGTCGGCGTTCGATCTGGTGGTCCAGGCCTACAGCGGCCACGTCGACATCACCGGCCCTGCTGACGGTGACCCGGCTCGAGTTGGGATCCCCATCGCAGACATCGCCGGGGGCATCTACTCCTGCATCTCGGTCCTGGCAGCCCTGGTCGGGCGTGAGTTGCACGGCAACGGTCAGCACGCCGATGTGGCGATGCTCGACACCCTGGTCTCTCTGCTCTCCTACGACGCTCTCGATCATCTCAACTCGGGGCGGAAGCTGACCCGTCTCGGCACCGCCCATGCCCATATGGTCCCCTGGCAGGCATTCCGGACCAGCGACGGATACGTGGTGGTCGCCGCCCGGGACGAGAAGTTCTGGCGGAACCTCTGTGACGCCATTGAACGGCCCGATCTCAAGGACGACCCGCGGTCGGCCAACAACTCCCAACGGGTGGCCAACCGCGACTACGTGGTCGGGGCCCTGTCCGAGGTGTTCCGCACCAGGACCAATAGCGAGTGGCTTTCCGTTCTCGACCGATACGACATCCCCAACAGCCCGGTCAACGACATGGAGCAGGTGTTCACCGATCCCCAGGTGGTGGCGCGGGGCATGATCGGCGTCTACCAACACGCCACCTTGGGTGACATCCGCTATCCGCCCAGCCCGATCAAGTTCAGCGAATGGCAGAGCCCCAACCTCCCGGCGCCGATGCTTGGGCAGCACACGATGGAGGTGCTCAACGGCAGATTGGGAATCGAGGAGCCCGAGGTGAGGTCACTGGCCGAAGAAGGTGTGGTCAGATTGTGGCCAGAGTCGAGCTGACAGGGAGAGCAATGCGTTTCGGGACATTTGCGCCACAGGGATGGAAAGGCGACCAGGACGGGATCCCCGTCGAAGACCAATGGGGTCGAGTCGTGGATATTGCCGGGCTCATCGAGGACGCCGGGTACGACTCGATCTGGGTGTACGACCACTTCCACACCCATCCGGTGGTCAAGCAGGAGACCACCTTCGAAGCATGGACGTTGATGGCGGCGCTGGCCGCGGTGACCACCAAGGTTCGCCTCGGCCAGATGTGCACCTGTGCCCTGTATCGACCGCCGGCAATGCTGGCCAAGATCGCCTCGTCGATCGACGTGATCTCAGGTGGCCGGCTCGATGTGGGGATCGGCGCCGGGTGGTCGAAACGAGAGTTCGAGGCCTACGGCTACCGCTATCCCTCAGACGGGGAGCGTCTCGACATGCTGGAGGAGTCGGTCCAGGTGTTGCTGGCGATGTGGACCCAGGACGAGGCGAGTTTCCATGGTGTGCACTACACCGTGGACGGCGCCATCAATCGGCCCCGGGCGATCCAGAAGCCCCACCCCCCGCTGTGGATCGCCGGCGGCGGAGAGAAGCGCACGCTCCGCATCGTGGCCAGGTACGGGGACTTCGCCAACTTCGGGGATGGGATCGAGGTGTTTCGTCACAAGTCGGAGGTGTTGGCTGCCCATTGTGAGGCAGTGGGACGGCCATTCGAGGAGATCGGACGTACCGAGCACATGATGTCGGTCATCGGGCGCGACGAGGACGATTTACGTCACAAGCTCGAGATCGCGGCTCGCCGGCGCAACTGCTCACCGGAGGAGTTCCAGGACGAGCATTTCGCGGTGACCGTCCCCCAGGCCGTGGACATGATGGGTGAGTTCATCGTCGAGGGCTGCACCGACATGCTCCTCTATTTCTATGACATGGGAGAGGCCGACAGCCTGGACCTGTTCGCGTCCGATGTGATCCCTCAGCTGGGATGAGCGATCTGGGTCGTCTTCTCGATCCGGCCAGCATCGCCATCGTCGGTCTGTCCGCCGACTCGGACAAACATGGGGGTCGAGTGCTCGGACATCTGAGACGACTCGGGTATGCCGGCGAGGTCTTTGGCGTCAACCCCCGTCTTCCGTCGGTCGACGGGGTGGTGATGTTCGAGACCGTGTCTGATCTGCCCGAGCCACCTGACCTGGTGGTGTGTGCCATCCCGGCCGGGTCGGTGGGCGAGGTGGCGGAGCAGTCGGCCGGGGCCGGAAGCCTGGTCGTCTTCGCCGGCGGTTTCTCCGAATCCGGCACTGCTGGCCGCGATCTGGAGGGAGAGCTCTCCCAGCGTGCCGGTTCGGCGGGGGCGAGAGTGCTCGGCCCCAACAGTGGGGGCGTGATCCGACCCGACCGGGGTTTGGCGGCCAGCTTTCTCACCTGTCTCGACCGTCCCGTGAGCCAGATTCGGTCTGGTCCGGTGGGCGTCGTCACCCAAAGCGGTGGCACCGGGAGCTATCTGCACAATCTTGCCGCGGCTCGGGGGAGTGGTCTGGCGGTGTCGGTCTCCACCGGCAACGAATTGGACATCAAGCTAGGCGAGGCCATCAACGCGGTGTCCGCGCTGGATGAGGTGCGAGTCGTCCTGGCCTTGATTGAGACAGTGCGGGACGGCCCGGTGTTCATCGATGCCGTTCGGGGCTCTCTGGCTCGGGGCAAACCGGTCGTGGCTTGTCGGATCGGCACCGGCAGACATGGCAAGACCCTGATGACCACTCACACCGGTGCCATGGCAGTGCCGGAGGCGATCCTCGAGGGTGTGCTCATCTCGCTCGATGTGGTGATCGCCGAGACCCCCGGCGAGGCCTACGACATCGCGGAGCTCATGTCTCGCGCCCCCGTCCCGGGTGGCAATCGCGCTGCCATCGTCACCCACTCCGGTGGGATCGCCATCCACCTCGCCGACCTGGCTGAGCGTCACCGGGTGAATCTGCCCGCGCTGGGGCCTGAGCTACGAGCTCGACTCGACCCCCTCCTCGACCACGGTGTGGCCAGCAACCCGTTGGACATGGGCGGGATCATCGGTGGGCCGGGACGGTTTGCCGAGGTGGTCGAAGCCTTTGCCCACTCCGGCGAATACGACATCGTCCTGGCGGTCTCCACCGCCTACCCTCCGGCCCACACCGAGGAGAGGGTGCGACGTCTTGTCCCCCCGCAGGGCGGGGTTGTCCCCCTGCGAAGCGGGGGGACCGACGCCAGTGAGCGAAGCGAGCGCGCCGAGTGGGGTGTGCCCGTCCTCCACCTCTGGATGGCAGGCGACCAAGCCGCTCACGGTCTCGCCCGGTTGCGGGAGGCCGGCGTCCCGGTCACCGAGGAGCCCAGGGCGGCGATCCGTGGTGTGGCCGGTCTGACCGGGCTGAGTCAGATCCCCACGGTGCCACCGCTCGAGCCTCTTGGCGGGGCTTTCGAAGACTTGGGCATTCCTCTGGTTGACGGTGAGGTGGTCACCAACTCGGAGCTGGCGGTGACCGCGGCCGAGCACCTCGGCTATCCGGTGGTGGTCAAAGTCGTCGCACCCGGTCTGGCCCACAAGACTGAGCTCGGTGGGGTGAGGTTGAACCTGCGCGATCCCCAGGCGGTGATCGAGGCGTTCGACCGGGTGGTGGAGTCGGCCACCGCGGCAGGACTTCGTGTCGAGGGAGCGCGTGTTGAGAGATTCCGGCCCGGTCTGGAGATGATCGTGGGTGGTTTGAGCGATCCGGTGTTCGGGCCCGTGGTGTCTGTGGGGATGGGCGGGGTTCTCACCGAAGTCCTGGGTGATGTGGCCTTCGCCCCGGCCCCGGTCGACGAATCCGCCGCCCGCAGGATGATCGACCGGATACGCGCCCGGCCCCTGCTCGACGGTTACCGGGGTGACCCTCCTGCTGAAATCGACGGGTTGGCTCGAATTGTGAGTCAGGTCAGCCGTGGATTGGTCGGCACCGGGCTGAGCGACGTCGAGCTGAACCCGGTGGTGTGGGATGGAGCTGAGTGGGTGGTGCTGGACCTGCTGATCGGCTAGGTGCGTGCCTGATTCCATCGACTGATCGCAGCGACTGATCTCAGGAGCACGGCGAGGGCCCGGAAGGCCCCCACCGTGATCCACCGTTCGTGCCAAACCCCGTTTGGGATTCAGTGGTCACATGTCCGTTAACCGGTGTAGCCAACACCATTTCCTCAGAACGAAACTCGTTAGTCGTGGCGCAACGCGGACATGTCCGTGATGAAATGGGTACCGCTGCCGCCGATTGGATGGGTATGAGCGCGACGCCGGGCAACGACGACCGGTTCCGACTCCTCTACGAGACCCATGTCGATGACCTGGGGGCTTACTGCCGGAGGAGATTGGGAGCTGATGAAGCGGAGGATGCCCTGGCCGACGTGTTCGCCGTCGCTTGGCGGAGACGCGAAGACGTGCCGTTGGGGCATGAGGCACGCCTCTGGCTCTATGGAGTCGCGAGAAATGTGGTCCGGAACTCTCAGAGAAAGGCCCGTCGGCGCCGCCGGCTGAACGCGCGGCTGATTGGCAGCAGCGATCCACCGGAGTCCGGGCCTGCCGAGACCCTGATCACCATGTCGGAGCACGAAGATGTCCTTGTAGCCCTGGTCGGCTTGAAGCCAAGCGATCAGGAGTTGTTGCGCCTTCGTGCTTGGGAGGAGCTTTCCCGAGACGACATTGCCCGGGTCCTCGGCATATCGGTCGCGGCGGTCGACATGAGGCTTCATCGGGCCATCGCCAGGATGAGTCGGGCGCTCAAATCCGATGCAGGTGAGATTTCCAGAGATTCCACCCGACGTGCCGACGAGAGAGGAGGCGAGTCGTGACCAGGCGGATCGATCCCCAGCAGGAAGACATCTTGATGTCCCGGCTCCGGTCCGCCAACCCGGTATCAACCGGGGGCAGGCGACGGACGCCTGACCAGGTCGAGTCTCTCCTCTTCGAGGTAATGGAAAGGACCGACATGGTTCAGGACATTTCGAAACGGACCGAGGACAGAGAGAAAGCGCCACGCACCGGGCGTCGCCAGCTGACGCCCTGGCTGGGTTTCGCCGCGGGGTTTGCCCTCGCCGCACTTATCGCGATCCCCGTCTTGTTGCTCGGTGGGGAGTCCACCGATCCGGTAGTCAGCGATCCGGCACTGGATGAGTTGCCCGCGATGCAAGCAGACTTGGTCTCCCAAGTCGTGAGCGCCATCAATGAGGAGGACTTCGACGCGTTCAGATCGTGGTTCGCCGCCGATGGCGATGTCGGATTCGAGACGGGGCTGCTTCGGCCCTACCACCAGGGGGTGGAAGGGGGACAGAGGATCCCGATGACCGATCCCGAGGGATTCGAAGCAGACTTCCTCTGGGGAGCCGTCCTGGACCGGCGAGTCGCACTCAGGAGCTGCGAATCCGAGAGCGCCCGCATCCTCAGCTGCGACATCGAATTCGCCCTGGAGGCGCTGCGGCTTGGAGGCGTGGAGACGATGGCAATGGCACTCAACGAGGACGGCGAGATTGCGCTTCTCGCCACCGAGCCGAACTTCGACGCGGCGACCGGGGAGAGCACGCAGCCCTTGACGGTTCAAGACCTCTCTGGATTCGAGACTTGGCTTGAAGAGACACATCCCGAGGACTTTCGCCGCCTCGTGCGGCCGGGCACGCCGGGATCGATCAACGGAGTAGAGCTTCAAAACTCATTCGCCCCGATGAACCCGGAGCTCGTGCCGGCGATGACGGCTCTGATCGATGAATACCTGACAATCCGATAGGTGCACCCGAGAACTTGACACCCGACGTCAGACTCAATAGTTTACCAAAAGGTTAACTATGAGGGCGAGTGAGGACACAGGACTGGATGGCGTTTTCGATGCTCTCGCCAACGTGCACAGGCGATCCATCATGCGGGCCCTGAGTCTGCAGCCCCATGCGATCTCGCAGTTGGCCGCGATGGAAGAGATGTCTCTCCCCGCAATCCACAAACACATCCGGGCGCTCGAGGAAGCCGACCTGGTGATCCGAAGAAAGGTCGGCCGCACCAGCTACCTCGCCCTTCACAGAAAGCCTCTCCGGGACCTCCAGATGTGGGTTGGCGAGTTCAACCCGCACTGGGGGAACGAGCGAGAGACACTCGAAAACTATGCCCAATATATGGGCGAAACCCACCCCGACGGGAAGGACAACCAATGAGCAAGTTCGTGTTCCTCTACAGAGGTCTTTGGCCAGAGCCGACACCCGAAGTCACCGAAGCATGGTCCAGCTGGTTCGCCGAGATCGGAGAGAGCATCGTCGACAGTGGCAACCCGTTCGGCGCGGGCCGCGAGGTGAGCCACGGCCAATCCACCGAGGTTCCGCCAGGGGCACAATCCATCACGGGTTACACGATTGTGAATGCAGACAACATGGACGAAGCCGAGAAACTGTTGGCCAACTGCCCGATCGTCACCAGCGTCCTGGTCTACGAGGCAATGGCCATGTGACCGTCATTACCCGCCGTCGAGAGGTGCAAGCCACATGTCGATGTCCGGCGCCGGCGGCAGTCCCGTGCTCACGTTCGGATACTCGTAGGTCGCGGTGATCACACCGTTCTCGGTCACGAGGACTTTGCCGATCCCATGATCCTCGCCAACGATGCGGCCCATTTCCTGAACACTCCACTCCAGGCCATTCTGAGTAAACAACAGGATCTGACGCTCTCTCGACCCGGCACTTCCATACGCTGTCATCTCTGCCTCTTCGACCTCCTCGAACGTGAAGGTCACGAGAGTCCGATTGGTCTCCGGGTCGAGGAAGGTGATCGTCTCCGTCTCGAAATCGACGGTCACCCCCTCCTGCACCTGCGAGTACAGGGGGATCCGCAACACCATGGAGTCATCTCTCTCCAGCACGAGAGTGCTCCTCGCATCGTCTGTCGTCAGTGTGTAACCCTCTTTCTCGAGGACGACACTCTCTACGAAACTCATGTCGGAGGAGTCATAGCCGTGGGCCACGACGGCTGCACCGGTCCCACCGGCGGAGAGTTGGTCAAAGTACCAGGAGACGTCATTCGCCAGCATTTGATCGACGCCGAATGCTTCCCACTCCTCGCCGTCTTCCGAGTGAACGAGATCGGGGTTGCTACCCGCATACCGGGTCCCGATGAAGCCATCGTTCCAGGGAACAATGATGTCGGGCATCCCGATCGAAGCATGCTGCTCCCACTCGAAGCCATTGCTCGAAGTCCAGGTCGCCAGCTCGCCGCGCATCCCGTAGCCGATCATCATCAAACCCCCGCTTGGGTTCGATGTCACAACGTTCACGTAGCTGGCTTCCGACTCGAACCTCGTCCAGGCCTCGCCATCTAGTGAGCTCCACATCGTTGCCGGGGTCTCGATCCCCTGTCCTTCCAGAAGCTCGATTTGCTCTTCGGTCAAGCCGAGCTCTTCTGCCGTGGCGGAGTAGGCCACAATCCCAAGAGGCCCCTGGATGGTGACCTGGAAGGGGTTGCCGCCCCAATTCATCCCATATCGATAGGCGTCGATGGCGGGATAGAGATTCTCCGGGAGCGCATCGACAATTATCTGTTGCAAGTCGACAGTTGTGCTGCCAACCACCAACAGCAGCTCGTCTCCGGCCCACGCCGTGTGAAGGTAGGTCCGAAAGCCGGCGGGTGCGTCCGACACGTCGGTCGGAAGCTCCAATTCGGACCAGACACGGGCATCCGATGACATCCACACCCGTGGCGAGCCATCTCCACCATGCGACCCTGTCGCCATGAGGCCGCGAGGTGTCGAGATCACAGACTGGACCAGGTGTGGAGACTCGATGACCCGGCCTCGGGGCTCCCAGATGCTGCCATCCTCCGACACCCAAGCATCGAGCCCGGACCCGGCCCTCGACAGGTAGTCAATGCCCTCAGTCGTGAATAGATAGAGCATTCCCTCATGCTCTACGATCGACTGAGGCCACGCGTCCTCGATACTCCCGGCCGGCTGCCAACGAAGTGGCTCGCCGACCCGGAGAATCGGGTCGCTGTCCACTTCAGAGGTCGACGGGGGCGTCGTCGTGGTAGTTGTCACCGCCACCGCATCGGTTTCTGAGGGCGCCCCACCGCCCGTCGACCAAACCACGACAAGTATCGCAATCAGACTGAGGCCGATAACCGGCAGACGGATCGCACGAGATGCCGACCGTGAATCTTCATCACTGTCAGCGATGACACGCCGCTGATCCCGACTCATTGGGTCAGCGTATTCCCCCGGGTGGCCTTACCGCCCGGCGTACCTTTCGGTCGACCGCATTCAGAGGCGGGCGAGTGCCCCGCACATGGGCAATCACCAACTCGGGGATCGCCGTCTCATCCACAGTCGCGCCGGCCTTGGTCGGGAAGTCGAAAACACCGAGCATGAGCTGCATCGGGTAGTCGGGGGATTGCAGGACTCTGCGGACCACCTCGCCGTCGATGGTGAAATCGAGGTGTCTCCGTCGCCACTCGACTCCGTAGGTGTGAAACTCGGAAACATCGATATCGATCCGGCGAGCTGAGAACTCTTGGGACAGAGCTGGGTCCCCGAGCCTCTTCACCCCGATGCCGACCTCGGACGAGCCATCGAGGATCGTTTCTCCGAATACCTCAACGACGCAGGTCTCGCCGGAGCGCTCGGGGCGATCCTCGATGCCGGACATATAGAAGGCGAACATTGAGCGAGGAGTGACTCTGGCCTTCATCCTCACCTCGACCTGCCCGCAGTGGGGTGTGTAGCCCCAGAATGTCGGCTGCTCCTCCTGAACCTGCAACCCCGCTCGGAAAGGTTGTTGACCGATCATGCTGCCCAGAGGCCCGGCAAAGCTGCCGGTTTGCACCACCGAGACGCGGAGGGGCTCTTCATGGAGCCCGTCACACCACAGCGGCTGGTCCGACGGAATGGTGAGATGCAACTCACCGTCCTGCACGGCGTAGTTGGCTGCGGAGCGAGAGCGCGAGCTCCAATGAGGCAGGTAATACGGAAACAGACATCGAGATCGAGCTCGTTCCCTCGAAACTTCTCGTCGAGCTCGAGGCGTGGGTTGATCACGTCAGAAGACAACAGTCGCGTGGATGGTGGTGTTCCGTCATGCGCCGACTGTTTGGGGCCCAACTGGAAGTGACTTCCGGACCTGGTGCCAGCCCTTCCGTGGACGGAGAATTTGCTGATGGTTGCCCACTTTCGGGCTGTTCTCATCCTCTTGTTGTTGGCTGGGTTTGCACTGCCGGCAGGAGCAGTGGATTCCGACCAGGACCTCGTGCTGTTCTGGGGTCAGGGCTGTCCCCATTGCGAAGCCGAGTGGGAGTTTCTCGCCGAGCTCGGAGATGAGTTTCCTGACCTGGAGATCATTGGCTACGAGGTGCGTTACAACCCGGACAACTGGGACTTGTTTGTCTCGGTCATGGCCGCGCACGGTCTCGAGCCAAGGGCGGTGCCGACCACGATCCTCGGTGATCGGGTGTGGCAGGGCTTCGACGCAGCCGTAGGCGACGAGATCCGTCTTGCGGTGGCCGCAGCGCTGTCGGCGACGGCCGACCCCGCGGTGGAAGCAAACGACGTGATCGACGTGCCGATCGTGGGCCGGGTGGAGGTCGGGAACACGTCGCTGCTCGTTTCCACTGTTCTGATCGCCCTGGTCGACGGAGCCAACCCGTGCTCACTGTGGGTTCTCTCCATCCTCCTGGCCCTGGTCCTGCGGACCGGATCCAGACGCCGGTTGCTGGCTATCGGAGGGACGTTTCTGTTCATCACCACCCTGTTGTACGGCCTCTACATGGCCGGCATCTACGGTTTCCTCTCCTTCGCCGCCAATCTGGAGTGGGTCCGGCTGGCGATGGCAGCGATCGCCCTCGGGTTCGGCGTCATCAATCTCAAGGACTACTTCTGGTTTCGCCGAGGACCGTCACTGACCATCTCCGACGAGCAGAAGCCATGGCTCTACCGGCGGATGCGGTCCGTGGCAGCCAACGACAAGGCGTTGCCGGCCGCCCTCGCTGGGACTGCTCTCCTCGCGGTTGGTGTCTCGATCCTGGAGACACCGTGCACCGCCGGGTACCCGTTGTTGTGGGCCAATCTGGTCACAGAGCAGAACGTCGGCCTGGCCGGGGCCATCCCGTTGTTCGCCCTCTACATGGTGGTGTTCCTCTTCGACGAGCTGGCCGTGTTCGGTTTGGCGACGTTTGCCATGAGGGCGATGAAGATGGAAGAGCGCGCCGGAAGACTCCTCAAGCTGGTGGGGGGAGTGGTGATGATCGCCTTGGCCGCCACATTGGTCTTTGCTCCCGAGGCGATGAGCTCGGTCAACGGTGCGCTGGCGGTGTTCGGGATCGCCGGT
>Ga0299907_10000079_pt1 | contig 33535 bp, 29 predicted proteins | sample RVTome_16_FD_198680 | JGI IMG/M metagenome (GOLD analysis project Ga0299907, IMG submission 198680) | Soil microbial communities from uranium-contaminated site in the Upper Colorado River Basin, Wyoming, United States - RVT152D67 (version 2) ...
CCGTGTCGAGCTCGCTTCTCCCTCGTACGCCACTCTGTGAGGGTACTGCCGCGACGGTCCCCTACCTTTCAGGGTTATGGACATCGTCGCCGCGCTGTTCGTCGAGAGCATCGACATGAAGCCCGCGTTCGAGGGCGGGCCCACCCAGATCGACCTCGGCGGGGTGCACTTCTCCGCCGCGCCGCCCGAGCCGCCACCGTGCACCGTGGCCCCCCACCTCGTCGTGCTGGCACGCTGCGCGCCGGACGAGAGCGGCTCGGGCGTGCTCGAGGTGATCTTCCGCCGCGACGGCGAGCAGGTCGCCCGCAACGTGCAGCCGCTGCAGGTCGAGCCGGGCAAGTTCACCTACCGGCTGGTGCGGGCCGAGGTCGACTTCGCCGAGTACGGCACGGTCGAGGCGCACTGCCGCATCGACACGGGGCACGTGACCGTCGTGCCCTACACCCTCGTGCCCGGTCCGGCGGGCTGAGGCGGGCGGCATGGCCTTCGCCGGCGCCCTCTCGCTGCACCCGACCGCGGCGGTCGCCACGGGCGAGGTGGTCGGCCAGGCACTCGAGGACGTGGGGCCGCGCCCGGACCTGGCCGTGCTGTTCTGCTCCCCCCACCACCTCGACGCGGTGGCTGACATCGCGGCGACGGTCCGCAGCCTGCTCGAGCCCGGGGTGCTCATCGGCTCGACTGCGGTGGCCGTGGTCGGCGGGGCCCGGGAGGTCGAGGACGGGCCCGCCGTGGCGCTCTGGGCGGCCCGCCTCGCGGCGCCTCCCCGGCCGGTGCGGGTGACCGCGGCGCGCACCGCGTCGGGCACCGCGGTCGGCGGGATCTCGGCCGGTACGTGCGGCCCCGGCGAGGTGCTCGTGCTGCTGGCCGACCCGTTCTCGCTGCCGATCGACGACGTGGTCGACCTGCTGGGCCAGCTCGACCCGCCGGTCCCGGTGGTGGGTGGGGCGGCGTCGGCCGCCCGCGGCCCGGGTGGCAACCGCCTGGTCCTCGACGGCGAGGTGGTGGCCGACGGTGGCGTGGGCGCCGTCCTGCCGGCCGACGTGGCGACGACGCTGGTGGTCTCGCAGGGGTGCCGGCCCGTCGGCGAGCCGATGATCGTGACCCGCTCGCAGGGCGGCCTCCTGGTCGAGCTGGCGGGGCGCCCTGCCCTCGACCGCCTCGAGGAGGTGGTGCGGGGCGCGGCGCCCGACGATCGGGCCCAGCTCGCGCAGGGCCTCCACCTGGGCATCGCCGTCGACGAGCACCGCATGACCTTCGAGCGTGGCGACTTCCTCGTGCGCAACGTGCTGGGCGCCGACCCCGAGGTCCGGGCGCTCGCCGTCGGGGACGCGGTGCCGGTGGGCACGACGGTGCAGTTCCATGTGCGCGACGCCGAGGCCGCCGACGAGGACCTGCGGGCCCTCCTGGCGGGCGCCGCACTCGACGGGCCGGCCGCGGCCGCCCTGGTGTTCACCTGCAACGGGCGGGGCCGGAACCTTTTCGCGGAGCCCGACCACGATGCCCGTGCCGTCGACGCCGTGGTCGCCTCGGGGGCCGTCGCGGGCATGTTCTGCGCGGGCGAGATCGGGCCCGTCGGCGGGCGCAGCTTCGTGCACGGCTTCACCGCGAGTGTCGTGCTGTTCCACCAGTAGGGTGGCAGGGCCATGACCGCTGACCCCGCACTCGACCAGCGCGCCATCAACGTCATTCGAGGGCTGGCCATGGACGGCCCCCAGGCCGCCCGCAACGGTCACCCGGGCACCGCGATGGCCCTCGCCCCCCTCGCGCACGTCCTGTGGACGCGCATCATGAGCTACGACGCCGAGGCGCCCGACTGGCCCGACCGCGACCGCTTCGTGCTGTCGGCCGGCCACGCCTCGATCCTGCTCTACTCGATGCTCCACCTGACCGGGTACGGGCTGACACTCGACGACCTGCGCGACTTCCGCCAGTGGGGCTCGGCCACCCCCGGCCACCCCGAGGTGCACCACACCGCCGGCGTCGAGGTCACGACCGGTCCGCTCGGGCAGGGGATGGCCAACGGCGTGGGCATGGGCGTGGCCGAGCGCTGGCTGCGGGCCCGCTTCGGCCCCGAGCTGTGCGACCACCGCACCTACGTCGTCTGCAGCGACGGCGACCTGATGGAGGGCATCAGCCACGAGGCGGCCTCGCTGGCCGGCCACCTCAAGCTCGGCCGCCTGGTCTACGTCTACGACGACAACCACATCAGCATCGACGGCGACACCGCGCTGTCGTACTCCGACGACGTGGTCCGGCGGTTCGTGGGCTACGGCTGGCACGTGACCCAACTCGGCGAGGCGGCCAACGACACCGACGTGCTCGAGACCGCCCTGCGCGCCGCAGGCGACGACGACGAGGCCCCCTCGTTGCTGGTGCTGCGCAGCCACATCGGCTGGCCGTCGCCCAACTTCACCGACACGGCCGACGCCCACGGCAACCCGCTCGGCGAGGACGAGGTGGTGGCGACCAAGGAGATCCTGGGTCTGCCCACCGACAAGACCTTCTGGGTGCCCGACGACGTCCTCGACCTGTACCGGGCCTCGGGGCGCCGGGGCCGCACCCGGCGCGAGGCGTGGGAGAAGCGCCTGGCCGAGTGGGACGGCGACCGCGAGGTCTACGACGCCGCCATGGCCGGGCGCGGCCTCCCCGGCTGGCAGGAGGCGCTGCCCAGCTTCGAGCCCGGCGCCAAGGTCGCCACCCGCAAGGCCGGCGGCGCCTGCCTGCAGGCCCTGGTCGACGTGGTGCCCGGGCTGATGGGCGGTGGCGCCGACCTGACCGGGAACACCGGCACGGCCATCAAGGACCACGGCATCTTCACCGCCCAGGACCCCGGCGGGCGGCAGATGTACTTCGGCGTCCGCGAGCACGGCATGGCCGGCGTCATGAACGGCATGGCCGCCCACGGCGGGGTGCTGCCGGTGGGCGGCACCTTCTTCATCTTCAGCGACTACATGCGCCCGGCGGTCCGGCTCGCCGCCATGTCCGAGCTCAAGGTCGTGTTCTCGTTCACGCACGACTCGGTGGGCCTGGGCCAGGACGGCCCCACCCACCAGCCCATCGAGCACCTGGCGTCGCTGCGGGCGATGCCCCAGCTGCGGCTGATCCGCCCCGCGGACGCCAACGAGACGGTGGCCGCGTGGCGCATCGCGGTCGAGTCCGACGGCCCCACGGCGCTCGTGCTGACCCGCCAGGACGTGCCGGTGCTCGAGGGCACGGCCGCGGGCGCGGTCGAGCGGGGCGCCTACGTGCTGCACGATCCCGGCGACGCCGAGATCACACTGCTGGGCACCGGCAGCGAGGTGGCCGTGTGCGTCGCCGCGGCCGAGCTGCTGGCTGCGGACGGCGTGCCGGCCCGGGTGGTGTCGATGCCCTCGTGGGACCTGTTCGCCGCCCAGGACGACGACTACCAGGAGGCGGTGCTGGAGCCCGATCTGCCCACGCTGGCCGTCGAGGCTGGCGCCAGCCTGGGGTGGGAGCGGTGGGCCGACGACAGCGTCAGCCTCGACCGCTTCGGGGCCTCGGCACCGGGCGACATCGCTCTCGCCAACCTGGGCTACACGCCCGACAACGTGGCCGACCGGGCCCGCCAACTCGTCGACGACCTGAAGGAGGAGGACTCGTGACCAAACTTCACGACCTCTACCGCACCCAGGGGCAGAGCCCCTGGCTCGACAACATGCGCCGCGGCTGGATCACAGGCGGCCAGCTCGCCCGCTGGGTCGAGCGGGGCGTGCGCGGCATCACGTCCAACCCCACGATCTTCGAGAAGGCGATCTCGGGCTCCGTCGAGTACGACGCGCAGTTCCGCGAGCTGGTGGCGAGCGGCACCTCGATCGACGGCGCCTACTGGGCCCTCGTCACCTCCGACATCGAGGACGCCCTGCGCATCCTGCGGCCCGTGCATGACGAGAGCGACGGCGTCGACGGCTACGTGTCGGTCGAGGTGGCGCCCGACCTCGCCCGCGACCGCGACGGCACGGTGGCCTCGGCCCGCGAGCTGCACGCCCTCATCGACGAGCCCAACCTGTTCGTCAAGGTGCCGGCCACGGCCGAAGGCGTCGACGCCATCCGCATCCTCATCGGCGAGAAGCACAGCATCAACGTCACGCTGATCTTCGGCCTCGACCGCTACGCCGAGGTGATCGAGGCCTACATCTCGGGCCTGGAGGAGGCGGAGGGCGACCTGTCGGGCATCGCCAGCGTCGCCTCGTTCTTCGTCAGCCGGGTCGATACCGAGGTCGACCAGCGCCTCGAGGCGATCGGTACCGACGCGGCCCTCGCGCTGCGGGGCACCGCGGCTGTGGCCCAGGCGCAGCTGGCCTACTCGCAGTTCGCCGCCACCTTCGCGGGCCCCCGCTGGCAGGCCCTGGTCGAGCGGGGCGCGCGCGTGCAGCGCCCCCTGTGGGCGTCGACCTCGACGAAGAACCCCGCCTACCCCGACACGATGTACGTCGACAGCCTCATCGCCCCCGACACCGTCAACACCATGCCCGAGGGCACGCTCGAGGGGTTCGAGGACCACGGCATCCTGGCCCGCACGGCCGACGCCGACCCGGCGGCCGCCCAGCGGGCGCTCGATGCCATCGCCGATGTGGGCGTCGACGTCGACGACGTGAGCCGCGTCCTCGAGGAGCAGGGTGTGTCGTCGTTCGCCAAGAGCTTCGACGAGCTGATCACCGCCCTCGACACGAAGTCCCAGAGCCTGCGCTGAGCGCTGGTCCCGGGAGCTCGGCACCCCGGCACGCAGCCTCCGTCGCGACACCTGCCGATGCGGAGGGGAGGCGGCACGGGCCGCGCCGCGCCGTCGGGTAGCGTGCGGCGGGTGCACGGCGAACTCGTGGTGGTCGACGACGTCCCCGGAGAGTTCGCCGAGCGCGTCATCGAGGCGTTCCACGGCCGTCCCCACGACAGCTTCTCCCTGGCGGTGTCGGGCGGCGAGCTCGCTCGGCGCTGCTACGAGCGGATGGCCGACGACGGCGGCAGCCAGATCGACTGGTGGAAGGTCGACATCTACTGGGGTGACGAGCGCTGCGTGCCGCTCGACGACGAGAGCTCGAACTACCGGCTGGTCCGCGAGGCCCTGCTCGAACGGGTCGGCGCCGTCAACGCCAACTACCCGATGCGCTGCGACGAGGGGCCCGATCCCTACCAGCTGCGCCTCGGCGAGCTGGGCCGCATCGACGTGGTGCACCTGGGCATGGGGCCCGACGGGCACACGGCCTCGCTGTTCCCCGGCTCGCCTGCGCTCGACGCCGACCCGGGCCGCCTGGTGGTCATGAACGAGGACGCGGCGGGCGGCAACCCCTTTCCCAGGATGACGCTCACCCTCGCCGGCATCGCACGGGCGCGCCTGGCGCTCGTCACCGTGGCCGGCGAGGAGAAGCGCGAGGCGCTGGCCCGGGTGGCGGCCGGCGACCCCGACGTGCCCGCCTCCCACGTGCGGGCCGATCGGGTGCTGTGGATCGTCGACCCGGCCGCGGCCGGGCACCTCGCCTAGGGTCGGACGTGCGGCGCCGGGGCGACGACCTGCGCCGCTGCGGTGGTGACCGGCGGCGGGCGTCGCTGGCCGCGATCGCCATCCGGGTGCGGCGCAGCGTGCGCCGGCGGCTGCTGTTCGCCAACGTCGCCGGCGCGGCGGCGGTCATGACCTTCCTCCAGCTCGCATCCGGCAAGGCGCTCGCCCCCGACCTGCCCCTGTGGGTGCAGATCGTCGGGCCGCTGGCTCCGGTCACCGTGCTGCTGGTGCCCGCCTACCTGTGGGGGCACCGGGCCTTCGGTCGCACCGTGGCCTGGGCCCTCGAGGGGCGCCCACCCAGCCTGCCCGAACGCTTCGCGGTGCTGCGCGAGCCGTGGCGCCAGGCCCTGCGCCCGCTGGTGTTCTGGGTGGTGGGCGCGGGGCTGTACGGCGTGATCACCGCCCTGGCGGGCGCCGGCTTCATCACCGTCGTGCGGGTGGTCGAGGGCACCCTCATCGGCGGGGTCACCACCTGCGCCCTGGGCTACCTCATGATCGAGCGGTCGTTCCGGCCACTGTTCGCCCAGGTGCTCGACGGCGTGCCCGACGACCGTCCCCGCACGCCGGGCATCCGACTGCGCCTGCTGCTCACGTGGGCGGTCGGCTCGGGGGTGCCGCTGCTGGCCACCGCGCTGGTGCTGCTCCTCGACGGCAACGAGATCCCGCCCTACGCACTGGCGCTGCTGGCGCTGGCCGGGCTGGCGGCGGGGTTCATCGCCACCGTGTCGGTGGCCCGGTCGGTGGCCGAGCCGCTCGACAGCGTGCGCCGGGCGCTCGACCGGGTACGCGACGACGACCTCGACGTCGGCCTGGTGGTCGACGACGGTGGCGAGGTCGGCGAGGTGCAGTCGGGGTTCAACCAGATGGTCGACGGCCTGCGCGAGCGCCGCCAGATCCACGACCTGTTCGGACGGCACGTTGGCCATCAGGTCGTCACCCGGGCACTCGAGCACGGCACGGGGCTGCGTGGCGAGCACGCCGACGCCAGCATCGTGTTCGTCGACATCGTCGGCTCGACCGCGATGGCCGAGGTCCTGTCGCCCGACGAGGTGGTCGACACGCTCAACGACTTCTTCGACGTCGTGGTGCGGGCGATCGACGGCCAGGGAGGCTGGGTCAACAAGTTCGAGGGCGACGGTGCCCTGTGCATCTTCGGCGCGCCGGGCACGCAGCCCGACCACGCCGAGCGGGCGCTGCGGGCGGCCCGGCTGCTCGATGCGGCGCTCGTCGACCTCGCTGTCCGCCACCCCGGCCTCGCGGCCGGCATCGGCGTGTCGTCGGGCAGCGTGGTGGCCGGCAACGTGGGGACCGAGGCCCGCTACGAGTACACCGTCATCGGTCCCGCGGCGAACGAGGCGGCCCGCCTGACCGAGGTGGCCAAGGGGCGCGCCGTCAAAGTGCTGGCCTCGGGCGAGACGGTGCGACGCGCCTCCGCCGGCGAGGGCGAGCGCTGGCGGGACGTCGGCGCGGTCGCGCTGCGCGGCCGCATGGCGCCGAGCGCGATCTTCGAGCCCGTTGCCGAGGTGCCCGCGCCCCGCCGATAGCCTCCAGCGCATGGGGCACACGCACCTGCTGGACCTGCCGTTCGCCGCACTCACCGCGGAGGCGCGCCGGGTGCGCGACGCGGCGACCGGCACGCGGGTGACGTACTCGCCGAAGGTCTTCATCCCGCTCACGATGCTGTGTCGCGACCGCTGCGGCTACTGCACCTTCGCCCAGCCGCCGGCCCGGCTCGAGTCGCCCTACCTGGCACCCGATCAGGTGCTGGCGGTCGCCCGGGCGGGCGCCGAGGCGGGCTGCCACGAGGCGCTGTTCACCCTGGGCGAGCGGCCCGAGCTGCGCTACCCGGCCGCGGCCGACTGGCTGGCCGAGCACGGCTACGACTCGACCGTGCACTACCTGGCCGAGATGTGCCGGCTGGTGCTCGACAAGACGGGGCTGCTGCCGCACGCCAACGCGGGCGCGCTGTCCGAGGACGAGCTGGCCCACCTACGCCCGGTCGCACCCAGCCAGGGGATGATGGTCGAGACGCTCCGCGCGGACCTGGCCGCCCACCGGGGGTCGCCCGACAAGACGCCCGAGCGGCGGCTGGCCACGCTCGACGCCGCCGGTCGCCTCGGCATCCCGTTCACCACCGGGATCCTGGTCGGCATCGGCGAGGACCGGGCCGACCGCCTGGCCGCGCTCGAGGCGATCGCCGGGTCGCACCGGCGCTGGGGCCACGTGCAGGAGGTGATCGTCCAGAACTTCCTGCCGAAGCCCGGCACGTCGATGCACCAGGCACCCCCGTGCCCGCCCGACGAGCACCTCGAGGCGATCGCGCTCGCCCGTCTCGCGCTCCCGCCCGACGTGCACGTGCAGGCGCCGCCCAACCTGGCCGACGACTTCGGCGTGCTGCTCGACGCCGGCATCGACGACTGGGGCGGGGTGTCGCCGATCACCGCGGACCACGTCAACCCCGAGCGGCCCTGGCCGGCGCTCGACCGGCTGCGGGCGGTGACCGAGGCCCGCGGCTTCGCCCTCGCTCCCCGACTCACGGTCTACCCCTCCTACGTGGCCCGGCCGGGCCGCTGGCTCGATCCCGGCCTCGTGTTCGCCGTGGGCGACCGGGCCGACGCCGAGGGCCTGGGGCGCGACGACCCCGGCTCCGTCTTCCCCGAGCGGACGCTCGAGAACGCCAAGGCCGGCACCGGGGCCGAGATCGTCCTCACCGGCGTCCGCTCGACCGCCTGGTACTCGGGGGCCGACGCCCTTCCGGCCGTCCTGGTCCCCGGCGCCCGCGGCGTGGTGCGGGGCAGGGTGCGCGAGGTTCTCGACGGCGTGCGGGTCGGCGAGACCGTGGGCGAGGACGAGATCGTGGCCCTGTTCGCGGCGCGGGGGCCCGAGGTCGTGGCCGTGGCCGAGGTGGCCGACGAACTACGCCGCGACGCGGTGGGCGACACCGTCACCTACGTGCGCAACCGCAACATCAACTACACCAACGTCTGCACGTTCAAGTGCCGGTTCTGCGGGTTCTCGAAGGGGCCGCTGTCGCTCAACCTGCGGGGCACGCCCTACCTGTTGACGCTGGACGACATCGCCGAGCGGTCGCGCGAGGCCTGGGACCTGGGCGCCACCGAGGTGTGCCTGCAGGGCGGCATCCATCCCGACTTCGACGGCGACTACTACGTCGACGTCGCACGCGCGGTGCGCGAGGCGGTGCCCGACATGCACATCCACGGCTTCACCGCCCTGGAGGTGACCGAGGGCGCCAAGCGTCTGGGCGAGCCGCTCGACCGGTACCTGCGCCGGCTCATGGACGCCGGCCTCCGGTCGCTGCCCGGCACCGCGGCGGAGATCCTGGACGACCCGGTGCGCCAGATCCTCTGCCCCGACAAGATCACCACCGACGAGTGGCTCGACGCCCACCGCACCGCCCACGGCGTCGGCCTGCGCTCGAACGTGACCATCATGTTCGGGGCCGTCGAGTCGCCCGTGTCGTGGGCCCGGCACCTGCTTCGCACCCGGGCGCTGCAGGCCGAGACGGGCGGCTTCACCGAGTTCGTGGGCCTGCCGTTCGTGCACATGGCCACCCCGCTCTACCTGCAGCGCAAGGCCCGGCGGGGCCCCACCTTCCGCGAGGTGCTGCTGATGCACGCCATCGCCCGCATCACCTACCGGGGCCTCATCGACAACATCCAGTTCTCGTGGGTCAAGCTCGGCCAGCAGGCCGGCGTCCAGCTGCTGCAGGCCGGGTGCAACGACCTCGGCGGCACGCTCATGGACGAGAACATCTCCCGGGCCGCGGGCGCCAGCCACGGCCAGGAGATGACCCCCGACGACTTCGCCGCCATGGTGGAGCCGCTCGGGCGCACGCTGCAGCAGCGCACCACGCTGTACGACCCAGTAACCCCCGTCGCCAGCCCTGGCTGAGCCCGCCGCGGCATGGCCTACCACCTGGGGATCGACGTCGGCACCACGTACACGGCCGCCGCCATCGGGCGCGACGGCCGGGTCGAGCCCGCCACGCTCGGCACCCGCAGCGTGGCGGTGCCGTCGGTGGTGTGCATGGCGGGCGACCGCCTGCTCGTCGGCGAGCCGGCGGCCCGGCGGGCGATCACCGACCCCCAACGGGTGGCCCGCGAGTTCAAGCGCCGGGTGGGCGACACCACGCCGCTGTTGCTGGGCGGCGCGCCGGTATCGGCCGAGCTGTGCATGGCCCGGATGGTCGAGTGGGTGGTCGCCCAGGTGTCGATGGTCGAGGGTGAGCGGCCCGCCTCGCTGGCGCTCACCCACCCGGCCAACTGGGGCGAGTACAAGCTCGACCTGCTGTGCCAGGCGCTGCGCCACGTGGACCTGGCCCCCGACCACCTCGTGCCCGAGCCGGTGGCGGCGGCCACCGCCTACGCGGCCCAGCGCCCGCTGGCGCCCGGCACGGTGGTGGCGGTGTACGACCTGGGCGGCGGCACCTTCGACGTGGCGCTGGTGCGGGCGGGGGCGGGGGAGGCACGCGGCGGTGGCGTCGCGGGGACGGGTCGGGCCGGCGCCGCCGAGATCGTCGGGCGGCCCGACGGCATCGAGCGGCTGGGCGGCATCGACTTCGACCACGCGGTGTTCCGCCACGTGCTGGACGCCGTCGGCCTCGATCCCGAGCGGCTCGACGCCGACGACACGGCCAGCGCGTCGGGCCTGGCCCAGCTGCGCGAGGAGTGCACCGAGGCCAAGGAGGGCCTGTCGCACGAGACCGAGGTCTCGATCCCCGTCATGCTCCCCCAGCGCCACACGGAGGTTCGCCTCGTCCGCCACGAGCTCGAGGCGATGATCCGCCCCGCGCTCGACGAGACCGTCGTCGCGCTGCGCCGGGCGGTGGCTTCGGCCGGCCTGGAGGCGGGCGACGTGGCCACGGTCCTGCTGGTGGGCGGGTCGTCGCGCATCCCGCTCGTGGCCGAGGTGGTGGGCGCCGGGCTGGGGCGCCCGGTCGCCGTCGACGCTCGCCCCAAGGACACGATCCCGCTCGGCGCCGCTCTGCTCGCCATGTCGGCCGCGGACGCCGCGTCCCCGTCCGGCCCGCCACCTGCCGCGGCCGCCGCGCCGTACTCCGGTCCGCCGACTCCCGCGCCGCACGGCGCCCCGGTGCCGCCCGTGCCGCCCGCACGGTCGCCACGGGGGCGGACGGCCCTCGTCGCCGGGCTGGTGGCCGTGATCGTCCTGGCCGGGATCGTGGGCGCGATCGCGCTCGGCGACCGCGCCGGGAGCGGCGGCGGTCCCGCCACCCCGACCTCCTCAGAGCGCGCCGACCCCGACCCGGGCACCGATCCCGACCCCGCGTCGGACACGACGGGGATCGACCTCGGCGCGCTCGATCTCGGGGGCACGACCGGCGACGCGCCCATCCCCGAGCCGCTGCCGGGCGACGACTGGAGCCCCGAGGCGCGCGGCCAGTTCGTCGGGGACTGCTCCACGGGCATCGCCGACCAGATGGCCGCGGTCGGCGCCGACCCGGTGGCCCTGTGCGGGTGCGTGTACGACGACGTCTCGACCTCCAGTGACTTCGCCGACTTCAACGACCAGTGGGCGTCCGACGACTTCGACCCGGGCAGCCGGGTGGGCCAGGACCTGACGGGCGCCCTACTGGCGTGCTCCACCTCGGCCGGCTGACCGTCGGACCGCGTGCCGTCGGCGGCGGCCGTGGCAGGCTGGGCGCACGATGCAACGAGATCTGATCCAACAGCTCCTCGACGACGCCGGTGCCACCCGCAACCGGGACGTGCTGGCCGACATCTACCGCACCGCCTACGAGCTGACGACCGACGACGCCGACCGCCTCGACCTGAAGATCGCCCGCGACGCCTTGAAGGAGATGCGGACCGCCTACAAGCTGTTCGCTCCGTACGAGGGGATACGCAAGGTCACGGTGTTCGGCTCGGCCCGCACGCTGGCCACCGACCCGCTCTACGCGCAGGCCCGCAGCCTCGCCAACCGGCTGGCCGACGCCGGCTGGATGGTCGTCACGGGCGCCGGCCCGGGCATCATGGCGGCCGCCACCGAGGGCGCCGGCGCCGACCGCAGCTTGGGCGTGACCATCCAGCTGCCGTTCGAGGAGACGACGGCCGGCCCGCTCACCGGCTCCGACAGGGTCGTGAGCATGAAGTACTTCTTCACCCGCAAGCTCATGCTCGTGAAGGAGTCGAGCGGCTTCGTGTCGCTGCCGGGCGGCTTCGGCACCCTGGACGAGACCCTCGAGCTGCTGACCCTGGTGCAGACCGGCAAGGCCACGCCGTCGCCCCTGGTCCTGCTCGACGTGCCGGGCCAGACGTACTGGAAGGCGTGGGAGGCGTTCGTCCACGACGAGCTCATCGACGCCGGCCTGGTGTCGCCCCGCGACGTCAACCTGTACACCATCACCGACGACGTCGATGTGGCCGTGGCGGCCGTGCGGGGTTTCTGGCGCAACTACCAGGGCATCCGCTGGGTCGGCGAGCGCCTGGTGGTGCGCCTGCGGGCCTGGCCGACCGACGAGGAGCTGGCCGAGCTGGAGTCCGAGTTCGGCGACTTGTGCAAGTCGGGGACCATCGAGCGCACCGGCCCGCTGCCGCCCGAGGTGGCCGACAACGACGCTCTCGATCTGCCCCGCCTCGTCCTGGTGTTCGACCCCCGCCAGGGAGGTCGCTTCCGGGAGATGATCGCGGCGCTCAACAACCTCGGCTCCGCTCCCCCGCTCGACTGAGCGGCTCTACTGACCGCTCAGGCACCGACGTCGAGGTCGTCCGGCTCGCGGAGCAGGTTGACGGCCTTCTCGACGGCCCGGCGGGCCCGGGTGAGCCGGCGCTCGTCGACCGGCAGCTCGGTGCCGCCGGCGTCGATCGACTCGCGCAGGCGCTGGATGGCCAGGTCGGCCAGCTCCTCGCCGATGGCCTCGAGCCGCTCTCGGATGTCGTCGAACTCGCCGGCCACGCTGCGCTCCTCTCGCCGGGCCCGCGCCGCCAGGCTGGTCGCCGAGCCGCGCGCCGGGCGCACCAGCATGGCAGATGTGCCAACGTGGTCCCGATGGCCTCGCCGCCCCCCGACGTCCACGAGTTCGTCCAGTTCGACGCGCCCGACGAGCACCGCACGCTGTCCTTCGACGTCACGTTCCTCACCAGCCCGTGGCGCTGCATCTACGGGCACGGCTGCAAGGGCGTGCTCACCGAGGCGGCGCCCGAGCTGGAGCAGGGGTGCTGCAGCTACGGGGCCCACTTCGTCGACGAGGACGACGCCAACGCCACGCTGGGGGCCGCCGATCGCCTGACGGATGCCCAGTGGCAGCACCGGCGTCTGGCCGTGCGCCGAGGCGGCCCCATCAGGCGCAAGCCCGATGGCAGCCTGGTCACCCGGCTGGTGGGCGACGCCTGCATCTTCCTCAACCGGCCCGGGTTCCCGGGTGGGGCCGGCTGCGCCCTGCACCGAGGTGCGCTGGAGGCCGGCGAGCGCCCGCTCGACTGGAAGCCCGACGTGTGCTGGCAGCTACCGCTGCGCCTGGTCGAGAGCACCGACGAGTCGGGGCAGGTCACCTCGACGCTGCGCGAGTGGAAGCGCCGTGACTGGGGCGCGGGCGGGCACGAGTTCCACTGGTGGTGCACCGAGGCGCCCGACGCCTTCGTCGGCACCCGACCGGTCTACGTCGAGCTGCGGGACGAGATCGTCGAGCTGGTGGGGACCTGGGCCTACGAGCGGTTCGTCGAGTACGCGGAGTCGGCCGCCCAGGCGCGCGCGACCGAGAGCTTCCTGCCTCACCCAGCGGTCCGGCGGGGCTGAACGTCAGCCCGCCGTCTGGTTGTGCCTACAGGAGCCCGCTAGTCGTCGTCATCGGCCGAATCGGCCATGCACCAGGCGGCATGGTCGTCGCCGGGCTCGGCACCGCACTCGGCGCAGGGCTCGGCATCGGCCGGAGCGAAGATTTCTGAGATGTCGAGGTCGTTACTGCGCTTCAGCGCGCGCGCTTCCTCGAATCGTCGATGTCGACCCTTCTTCACGGGCCAGCTCCCACGTAGTCGCGTTCGGCGAGGCAGTGTATCGCCGGTCGGGCCGCCTGATCGTCCCCGGTGCATACCGCTCGGGGCGTCCCACGCACTTTCCTACCACGTCTCCCCCCTACGATCAGGCCATGACTGCCCCATGGTGGCGCTCCGCCGTCTTCTACCAGGTCTACCCCCGCTCGTTCGCGCCCAGCCGGCCCGCGCCGACGGGCGACCTGGCGGGCATCGAGGCGCACCTCGACCACCTGAGCTGGTTGGGTGTCGACGCCGTGTGGCTGTCGCCGTTCTATCCGTCGCCCCAGGCCGACTTCGGCTACGACGTGTCCGACTACTGCGACGTCGACCCCGCCTACGGCGACCTGGCCGCCTTCGACAAGCTGCTCGGTGCCTGCCACGAGCGTGACCTGCGGCTTCTCGTCGACCTCGTGCCCAACCACAGCTCCGACAGGCATCCCTGGTTCGTGGCCGCCCGGTCGAGCCGCGACGACCCGAAGCGCGACTGGTACATCTGGCGCGACGGCACGCCGGACGAGCCGCCCAACAACTGGATGGCGGCCTTCTCGCCCGTCCCCGCCTGGACCTGGGACGACGCCACCGGCCAGTGGTACCTGCACCAGTTCCTGCCCCAGCAGCCCGACCTCAACTGGGACAACCCCGAGGTGGTCGAGGCCATGCACGACGTGATGCGCTTCTGGCTCGACCGGGGGGTCGACGGGTTCCGCATCGACGTCATCCACGGCATCGGCAAGGAGCCGGGCCTGCCCGACGACCCGCCCGACATGGCCCGCCTCCCGCACGCCACGCTCAACGACACGGCCCGCACCCACGAGCTGATCCGCGGCATGCGCGCGCTGGTCGACTCGTACCCGGGCGACCGCCTGATGCTGGGCGAGGTCTACCTGCTGTCGACCGAGCGGGTCGCGACGTACTACGGCGAGGGCGACGAGCTGCACCTGTCGTTCAACTTCCCGCCGCTCTACACCCGCTGGCGGGCCGACCGCTGGCGGGCGCAGATCGCCGACACCCACCGCCTGATCGACGGCCGCGGCGCCTGGGCCACCTGGGTGCTGTCGAACCACGACAACGTGCGCCACCGCAGCCGCTACGGCAGCGAGAACCGGGCCCGGGCGGCGCTGTTCCTGCTGCTGGGGCTGCGGGGCTCGCCGGTGCTGTACGCCGGCGAGGAGCTGGGGCTAGAGGACGCCGTGGTGCCGCCCGACCGGGTGGTCGATCCGGGCGGCCGCGACGGCTGCCGGGCGCCCGTCCCCTGGTCCGCTGCGGCCGACCACGGCTGGGGCGTCACCGACCCGTGGCTGCCCTGGCCGCCGGAGCCCGAGCGCCGCAACGTCGAGGACCTGTCCGCCGACACGTCGTCGATCCTCCACCTCTACCGCCGCCTGCTGGCGGCCCGCCGGGCGTCACCCGCCCTGCGCCTGGGCGACTTCGAGATGCTGGACGCGGGGCCCGACGTGGTGGCCTGGCGGCGCACCGGCGGCGCGGGCTCGGGCCACCGCATCGTGGCGGTCAACATGGGCCCCTCCCCCGCCGCGCTCGAGCTGGCGGGGACCGTCCTGGTGGCCAGCGACGGCGCCGGTGAGGGCAGCCCCTTCCCGGGCACGCTCGGGCCCGACCGGGCCGTGCTGATCGAGCCGGTGTAGGCCCGGGCGGGGTTGCGAGCGTGCGGGCGGGCGCTGGTGGCCGGTGCGGCTCAGCGGCAGACGAAGGCGCCGGTCGCGGCGCTGATCCGCAGCGCCCCGTCGCGCGCCACCGCCGCGCCGGCCAGGTCGCGCACGCGTGCCACCACGGCCGACCACGGCACCCCGGCCTCGTCCTCGTAGTGGTCGCCGACGCTGGCGACGTAGTCGCCGAGCGCGTCGGCGTCGACGACGGCGACATGGCCGGGCGGGCAGTCGACCCGCTCGACGCTGGCGAACGCCGCCGCCAGCGGCGCGGCCCCGTCCTCGAGGCTGAAGGCGGTCGCCGCCGGCGCCTCCATCCGCCAGCCCGTGCCCACCGCGGCCTCGACGAGGGCGCGCAGCTCGGAGAGGTGAGCCCGGCCGTTGGTGACCGCCACGAAGACGCCGCCCGGTCGCAGCACGCGGCGCGCCTCGGCCGCGGCGAGGGCGACGTCGGGCACGTGGTACAGCATGTGCGGCGCGAGCACGACGTCGAACGCCCCCGGGGCGAAGGGCAGCGCCTGCGCGTCAGCCTGCACTCGCGCCGCGCCGGTGACCGCGGCGAGCATCCCCGCCGACAGGTCCAGGGCGACCCGTCCGCCCGTGTGAGCGCGGTCGGCCAGGGCTGACTCGTAGCTGCCGTTGCCGCACCCGATGTCGAGGACGCGCTGCGAGCCGCCCGCGTCGAGGCCGGCCAGCGCCAGCACCCACGCGAACAGGTCGAGGGCGGGCTCGCGGCGGCTCGCGGCCCACAACCGCTGCCGGAGCGCCAGGTTCTCGTCGGTGGCGTACTGGGTCGGCGGGTTGGCGGACATCGGCGCAGTCGGCGGGTTGGCGGACATCGGCGCAGGCTGCCGCACGCGTCAGGGGACGCCCGGGCGGCGCACGCGAGGCTCGCCGGGCGGCGGCTCGTGCGAGCGGGCCTCGAGCACCAGCGAGCCCTCGCCGTCGAAGGCGAGGGCCGCGTTCCCCTCCAGCAGGCGACGGACGGGCAGCCCGGCCACCTCGGCCCGCCAGCCGGACAGCAGCCGCGAGCTGTCGTCGCCCCGCACCAGGGCCTCGATGTCGGCGCGGGTGGCCACGAGCGAGGCGTCGAGGTCGGCATCGCGCGACAGCTGGCTGACCCACGCCGAGGCCAGCGTGACCGCCGGGCGGAACGTCGAGTCGACGCCGTCGCGGGGCGGCAGGCGCAGCTCGTCGTCGGACAGGTTGGCACCGGCCTTGACCGCCACCATCAGCTCGTCGCCCGCCCCGCCCTTGAGGTGGCGGCCGTCGAGGCCGCGCACCCGGGAGAGGTCCTGGCGGGCCCGGGGCGGGCGCTCGGCGATGGCGACCACCGCCAGGTCGGGCAGCACGTGGCGCACCGGTCGGTCGAGCTCGCGGGCCCGCCGCTCGCGCCAGCCCGCCACCGCCTGGGCGACCCCGCGGGCCCGGCCCTTGAGCCGCCGGGCCTCCTTGATGCGCCACCACGCCACCTCGGGATCGGCCGGGTCGCGGAAGCGCAGGCGAGTGGTGTCGCACTCGTCGAGCGCCCACGCGAGCCTGCCCCGCCGGTCGAGCTCGCCACGCAGCGAGCCCCACAGCTCGTCGAGGTGGGCGACGTCCGCCGCGGCGTAGCTGAGGGCCTCGTCGCTGAGCGGGCGCCGCAGCCAGTCGGTCAGCCGGTCGGCCTTGGGCAGATTGATGCCCAGGCGCCGTTGCAGCAGCACGCCGAGCCCGGGCGACCCCAGCCCCACGAACCCGGCCGCGACCTGCGTGTCGACGAGGCGGCGGGGGCCGACGCCACAGGCCCGCTCGAGGATCTCGAGGTCCTGGCTGGCGGCGTGCATGATGCAGGTCGCGTCGCTCTCGAGCAGCGCGGCCAGGGGTCGCACGTCGACCGCCAGCGGGTCGACGACCACGACGACGCCACCGGCCGCCACCTGCAGCAGGGCCAGGTGGGCGTAGTACGTGCGCTCGCGGTGGAACTCGGTGTCGAGCGCGAAGGTGCCCGCCGACGCCGCCGCATCGATGAAGGCGTCGAACTCGCGCTGGTGGGCGATCCAGCGGTAGGTCGGTGGACCTGACGGCGCCGTTACGGCTCCATTCCCGTGGACACCGGCTGCCCGGCGTCGATCCAGGCGGTGGTGCCGCCGGCCACGTTGACCGCGTCGATGCCCTGACCCCGGTAGAACTCGGCCGCCTTGAGGCTGCGGCCGCCCTTGGCGCAGATCACGTACACGGGCCCGTCGGTGGGCACCCGGTCGAGGTTGTCGGGCACCGTGGCGAGGGGTACCAGCGTGGCGCCGGGCACGTGGGCGGCCGTGTACTCGTCGGGCTCGCGGACGTCGATCAGGGCTACGCCGTCTGCGCGCACGCGGGCCAGGTCGGCGACGTCGATCTCGGGGACCTCCATGCCGCCGAGGCTATCGGCTCAGCCCCGCCGGGCCGTCACGCGCCGGACGGGAGGTCGGCCGGCCGGTCGGCGTCGGCGACCGCCGCCGCGTCGACGTCGACGTCGACGACACGCAGGCCGGCCGCCGCCACCGCGGCGTGCACCGCCCGCTCGCCGGCGGAGAACGCCGTGGTCAGCGGAGTCGCGGCCCGGCGGCGCCAGGCCGCGTGCATCCACTGGCGCCGCGACGCCACCACGGGCACGGCCACGTCGCCGTCGGGTCGGGCCGAGAGCGCCCGGACCGTGGCGGCTATCGCGGCGGCAGAGGGGGTGACGAGGTCGCAGGAGGCGACGAACACGATCCCCTCGGCGCCGGCCTCCCCGGAGTCGCCGGGCGGGCGGACCGGGGCCCGGTCGTCCGGGGTCAGGGCCGTGAGGATGCCCGCCAGCGGGCCGGCGCCAGGCCCGTCGCGGTCGGGCACCGCGGCCAGCCCGGCCGACCGCAGGCCGTCGAGATCCCCGCCCACCGCCACCACCCCGGACGCGCCCGCGGCGGCGACCGCCTCCGCGACCCTTACGGCGAGCGCCCGACCGTCCAGCGCGATCAGCGCCTTGTCCCGCCCCATGCGCCGGCTGGCCCCCCCACACAGCACCGCCCCGGCGAACGCGGGCACGGGCACGGCCGCCGGGGAGGGCACCGGCTCACTCCACCCCGCCGTAGCGGGCCTCGACGCCCCGGCTCTCGCCGTGGGTGGCGACCGCGTCGGCCAGGTCGGCCACGAACCGGTCGGCCACCTCGCCGTGCGAGGGCGAGACGATGGCGTGCAGCCCGCCCTGTTGGCGGTCGAGGTGCCAGCCGCGGTCGTCCATCACGTCGCCGACGGCGGACATGTCGACCACGGGCCCGTCCGCGCCGGGGCCCGCAGGCGCCGCCGCGATCTCGATCACGCCCGGCACCGGGTCGCCCGTCACCTGCAGGCCGTCGATCGCCTCGATGCCCGCCCGCAGCCGGGCCGAGGCGTCCCGCACCTGCCCGGCGAGCCGCAGGTAGCCGTCGAGGCCCAGGTGGTTGATCGTGGCCCAGGCGGCGGCGATCGGGGCCGCCGGGCGGGTGCCCGCCGTGGTGGCCGAGCCGTACAGCCCGCCGGGCCAGCCGTCGTAGAGGAAGTACTGGAGCCGCAGCAGGTCCTCGTCGCGGTGCAGCAGCAGCGACGCGCCCTTGAAGCACCAGCCGTACTTGTGGACGTCGGCCGACAGCGACGTCACACCCTCGACCCGGAAGTCCCACGGCGGGATCGGCTCGCCCAGTCGCTCGAGGAAGGGCAGCATCCAGCCGCCCAGGCAGGCGTCGACGTGGCACAGCACGCCCCGGTCGGCCGCCAGCGCCGCCAGGTCGGCGATCGGGTCGACGACCCCGTACGGGTAGCAGGGGGCCGAGCCCACCACCAGCGCCGTGCGGTCGTCGACCGCGGCCGTCGTGGCGGCGAGGTCCGCCCTGCCGTCGGTGCCGACCGGCACCCGCACCTCGCCGACGTCGAGGTAGTGGCAGGCCTTGGCGAATGCCGGGTGCGCGGTCGAGGGCAGCACCACGGTCGGCTCGGCGATGCCCCGCTGCCCGCGGGCGTGGTCGCGGGCCACCTGCACGGCCAGGAACAGGCTCTCGGTGCCGCCGCTGGTCAGCTTGCCGCCCCGGGGGTTGCCGTGCACCAGGTCGGCGCCCATGGCCACCACCTCGCGCTCCATGCGCATGAGGCTGGGGAACGCGAAGGGGTTGAGGTAGTTCTCGTGCAGGTACTCGCGCGCGACGGCCTCGTGCAGGCGCTCGAGCTCGGGGTCCGAGGCGTTGTAGACGAGGCTGAACGTGCGCCCGCCCCGCCAGTCGGCGTCCTCGCCCCGGCCGCCCCGCATCTCGGCGACCAGGTCGTCGACGGGCCGTCCCTCGGCGGGGAACGGATGCTGTCGGTCGGTCATCGCTGCCCTGCCCTTCAGCCGCCGTAGCTCATGCGGGTGTCCTCCATGCGCAGCACCTCGGTGTCCTCGGGCCGGAGGAACGCGCAGTCGACGATCTCGCCGATGAACAGCGTGTGGCCGCCACAGTCGACCGGGTTGCGCACCTCGCAGTCGACCCAGGCCGCGGCCACGTCCAGGATGGGCGCGCCCGTCGGCCCGTCCCGGTAGGCGAACCCGTTCAGCGTGCGGGCCGCGGCGTCGTGCTCGACCGGCTTGGTGAACTTGCGCACGATGGCCCGGTCCTCGCGGGCCACCGTGTTGAGCGTGAAGCTGCCGCCTTCGGCGATGAGGCCGTGGGTGACCGCGGTCTTCTCGACGCTGATGCCCACCAGCTTGGGCTCGAAGCTCACCTGGGTGGCCCAGTTGAGGGTCATCAGGTTGCGGCGCTCTCCCGCCCGGCTGCCGATCACGTACAGGCCCGACGGCAGCGTCCACAGCAGCCGCCGGCGCATGCGGTCGTACTCCAGCTGCGCCTCGTCGCCCACGACGCGGGTCGGGAACGGCCCGATCGGCCCGGTGCCTCCAGGTGCTGCCATGGCGCGGACCCTACTGGCGGCCGGACCCGCGGTCAGATGAAGGACCAGCCGCCCGGCGTGGTGAGCTCGACGAAGGTCTGCCCGGGGGTGAGCTTCATCTTCGAGCCGTCGAGGGCCTTCAGCTCCAGCGGGTCGCCGAGGCCGGGACGGCGCCAGGTGCCCTCGACCGCCTGCCCGCCGACCAGCGCCCACACCCGACCCCGCCCAGTCACGACCCCGTGGGGCACCGACCGGCCCCGCTGCCCCGAGTGGTCGTAGGTGATCTCCATCACCAGCACGTTCTCGGGCGCGACCCGCACGCCCCTCGCGTCGACGTGGGGGCGCCCGCGCTGGCTGCGCAGCCAGGTGCGGCTGGCCGCGTCCCAGGTGAACCGCGACACCTCGGGGCCGCCGAAGCGCAGGGTGACGCCGCCCACCGCCGGCGAGCCGCGCGGGTGCCTGTCGCCGGGCTCGAGGTACGAGAAGAGGGGCTTCGGCGGGGCCGGCAGCTCGAGCGCCTTGCCGTAGAGACTGGGCGTCGAGGTGATGAGGTTGTGGGGGGCGGGCCGCATGCCCGACCGGTAGAAGCCCTCGTTGGACACGTGTTGGCCGATGTCGACCACGGCGGAGGGATGGAGCTGGGGCACGACCCCGGCGTTGCCGCCCGACGAGGCGAACAGCGGCCGCCCGAACAGGGGCAGGATCTCGAGGTCGGTGGTTCGCACCGACCGGACCGGGCCGACCGGGTCGGCGTCGGTGGAGTGGAACACCGCCGCCAGGCGGGTGAGGTTGCCCTCGACGGGCTCCTCGAACACGATGTCGGCCTGGTTGAGGCCCGCCTGGGGCCGGGCCCGCTCGACGTTGTCGATCTTCACCACCAGCGCGGGCCGGTCGAGCCGTGCCCCGAAGTCGCCGGTCAGGCCGGTCAGCGGGGCCACCGGCGGCGGCGGCTCGGTCGTCGTGGTCGTGGGCGCGGTGGTGGTCGTGGTCGAGGTCGTGGTGGTCGAGGGGGCCGTGGCGGTCTCCTCCGGCTCGCCCCGGCCGGCGAGCAGGGCCACAAGGGCGACGGCACCCAGCGCCACGACCGCCACGATGGCGGTCAGTCGCGGGTTGCGGGCCAGCAGGGCCCGGAGGCGGCGGAGGGCGGACATCATGGCGCTGGTCGGCCGACCCTAGCCGCGCCCCGCGACCCACCGTGACACCGCCACGCGCCATCTCACCCGGTCGGGGTGAGCACTACGACCACGTCGAGATCACCGACCTCGCCCGCACGCTGCGGGCCTGCCCGAGCCCACGATGGCCGCCGAGGACGAGTTGGTCGCGACAGGCGGGTGAGCCGCCGAGCACGTAGAGTAGGCGCCGGTCGGGGGACCCGGTCAGAGGAGGGGGAACATGACACGGTCCCGTATGACGCGGGCGGGCATCGCCGCGGCGACGCTCGTGCTGGCCGCAGCCGGGCTGAGCGGCTGCGAGTTCGGGGGCGGGTTCGGCGCGACGTGCTCGACCTCGCCGCCCGTGCCCCACCAGGAGTTCGGCACGGTGAGCGCCCTGATCGACATGCCCTGGGTGCTGCACCCGGGCGAGACGTTCACGCTCGAGGTCAGGAACATGATCGGCTTCGGGGGCCCGCCACCCGGCGGTGGGACGATGGCCGGTGGAACGCTGTCGGTGACCGGTGGCGTGTCGCCCTCGGGCAACATCGGTGTCGGCGCTCCCTACCCGGACCAGTTCGAGTTCGAGGTCACCGGTCAGCCCGGCGACTCCGTCCGCGTCGGTGTGATCGGGGCCAGCAGCTTCCAGGGGACGTTCCCGAACGGCTTCTTCATCAGCTGCAACGCCCACGACCAGGAGCTCGTGCGCGTCGAGATCGTCGAGCCCGAGGACGGCGCCTGACGCGTCGCGATCGCTCAGCCCCTGGCGGGTGGCCAGTCGGGGTCGAGCTGGCGCAGGAACTGGGCGCACCGCTCGGCCTCGTCGCGCTCGCCGATGGCCTCGGCGCTGGCCCGCAGGCCGTCGAGCGCCCGCAGGAAGCCGCGGTTCTGCGGGTGGCGCCAGCGCACGTAGCCCGAGCCCCGCCAACCGCTCGCCCGTAGCCGGTCGAGGCCACGGTGATAGCCGACCCGGTGGTAGGCGTAGCACTCCACGTCGTCGCGCCCGAGCTGGCCGAGCTGGGCCCAGGCGTCGAGGAAGCGGGGCCAGCGCGCCACCACCTCGGCGACGGCGGCACGTTGGCGCTCGACGGGGACGGCCAGCGCGGCGTCGAGCGCCGCCAGGGCCTCGGCGGGCTCGTCGTCGAGCACGGTCTCGGGCGGGCCGCCGGGGGTGAGGTTCACGGGCGAGTCGGTCACGCCGTCATTCTGCTGGCCCGAGAGCCCCCGCCCGCGCGACCACTCCCTCGGCGTCGCCGGCCTCCCCCTCGGCGCTCGGCCCACCGGCCGGCATCTCGGGGCGCGAGGGGCGGCCCGCCAGGTAGTCGGTCGACGCCTGGTAGGCCAGCTCGATCAGCTCGGCCGAGCGGGTGAAGTCGTTGTAGCGCATCGAGGGCGTCTGCCCGGTTGGCAGGAGGTGCACCACGACGTCGGGCGGCACCGCCGCCAGCTCGGACTTGAACCGGTGGTGGCGGGCCAGCCAGTACGACTGCACGGCGACGTCGAGCGGCCGGCGGGGCTCGGGCCGGGGGCGCGAGAACGCGGCGACCTGCAGCACGTAGATGGTCCGGGCGCCGAGCTCGACGGCGCGGCCCATGGGCACGTCGTCGACGATGGCCCCGTCCAGGTAGCGCACCCCGTCGATCTCGACCGCGGGGTAGACGGCCGGCAGTGCGGACGAGGCGAGGATCGGCTCGATGAGCGGGCCCGACGAGAACCACACCTCGCGCACGCCCAGCACGTCGGTGGCCACGCAGTGGAACGGCACCGCCAGCTCCTCGAACGTGCGGGCGCTCAGGTGCTGCTCGAGCGCCCGCCGCAGGCCCTCGTTGTCGTGGATGGCCTCGCCCTTGCGGGCGAGCGCCACCGCCCGGGGCAGGATCCCGCTGGGCATCAGCTCCTTGCCGTCGAGCTCGCTCCACAGCCGCTCCATGCGCGCCACGCCCGCCGGCCCGGGGTCCTCGGCCAGCGCGGCGCCGTTGATGGCCCCGACCGAGCACCCGACGACCAGGTCCGGGCGCACCCCGCGCTCGGCCAACGCCCGGAGCATGCCGATCTGCAGCGCGCCCAGGTTGCCGCCTCCCGACAGCACGAAGGCGACCGGTCCCGCCTGCCTGCGCCGCCGCCACCGTCCCATGATCACCATCGCCGTCTCCTCGAGTCTGGGCATCTCGCCCGAGGTCGCCGTGGTCAATCCTGCCGCGCCGGCGGGCGTATCCGACGGGCACCCCCGTGGCCGGGCCCGCCCGCGCCGCGAATCGTGTCCTGGTCGACGAGGTCGATCTGGCAGCGTGGGAGGATGGCCGGAGCAGCTGCGGCATGAAGCACATCGGCATCGTCGCCTGCAGCGCCGAGGGCGCCGCGCTCTGCTACCGGGCGATCTGCCAACAGGCCCTCGCCGCGGTCGGCAAGAACGACCACCCGCGCATCACCCTCGACTCCGTCCCGCTCGCCGCGTGGATGCCAGCCTTCGACGCCGGCGACCTGGACGGCCTCGCCGCGGTGATGCTCGACTCCGCCCGCCTCCTCGCCGGCGCCGGCGCCGACTTCCTGATCTGTCCCGACAACTCCGCGCACCTCGCCTGGGACCAGGTCCAGGCCGCCACCCCGCTGCCCTGGCTCCACATCGCGGAGGTGGTCGGCGACCAGGCCGCACGCCGCGGCTACCGGCGGGTCGGCGTGCTGGGCACACGCTTCACCATGGAGGGGCCCGTGTACCGCGACGCCCTCTCGGCGATGGCGATCGAGGTCGCCGTCCCCCCGCCCGAGGATCGCCGGCTCGTCGACGGGATCATCTTCTCCGAGCTCGTCGACGGTGTGGTGACCGACGAGTCACGCCGTGCCTATCAGGCCGTGATCGCTCGCCTCCAGGCCGGCGGTTGCGACGCGGTCGCGCTCGCCTGCACCGAGATCCCCCTGCTCGTCGGCCCCGGGGACTCGCCGATCCCGACGCTCGACTCCACCCGCCTCCTGGCCGGCGCCGCCCTCCGCGAAGCCCTGAGCTGACGACGGCCACTGCAGGACGCCGGCCGTCGGCGGGCTGGGCAGCGGCGCGCCGTCGCTCGGCAGCCCGCTAGGCGACGACCTCCAGGGCCCCGGCCGCGCCGAGCGCCTCGAGCTCGTGCCGTCCCTCAGAGCGGGCAGCGGCGTCGGGCGCCAGGGCCAGCTCGACCGCCCGCTCGTAGCGGCATCCGAGCGCCGCCCAGGCCTCGGCCGCCTCCCGCCACCGCCCCGCCAGGCCCGCCGCCCACGGCCCGGCCGCGCCGTCTGTCGCCGTCACCGCGTGCCCGCCCCGCTGGAGGTACCGCGCGAGCTCCGCTTCGCTGGTGCGGTGCCCGGCGTCGGCCGCCAGGGCCAGTGCCGGCGCGGCGAGGCCGGGCATCTCGCCGGTCCTCCCGCCAAGCCACGCCGCCTCCAGCGCGGCGGCGGTGACGGGCCCGACGAGCGCGATCTCCCGCGACCCGGCCGTGGCCACGACCGCCGGTCGCAAGGCGTCAGCGGCCTGCTCGTGGCATCCCCGCCGGGCGAGCACGCGGACCAGCAGGGACGCCGCGAGCGGGCGCATGATGCCGGGCTCGCCGGGCCATTCGACGAGCGCGCGCAGGCCTGCCTCGGCCTGGTCCCAGTCGCCGCGGCTGAGGCGCACGCCCTGCAGCGTGAGCTCGAGGCGGTAGGCGCCGGCAGTGAACTCGCCGCCCGCCGCCCGCTCGAGACCGAGGCGCACGTAGCCCTCGGCGTCGTCGAGTCGGCCCGCCCGGAAGCTGCCCCCCGCGGCGTTGACGCAGGCCCGTGCCGGCAGCTCGTCGCGCCCGTCGAGGCCGGCGAGCTCGACCGCGAACGCCAGGTCGTCGGCCCCACCGGCGTCACCGAGCGCGAGGCGGCCGGTGCCCCGGTACTGCAGGGCGTGGGAGCGCAGGGCGGTGTCGCCCAGGCGCTCGGCCAGCTCGAGCGATCGTTCCGCGTGCTCGACGACCGCCGGCTCGGGCTCGGCGACAGGCCCGACGGTCACGAGGTCGCTTCGGGTCCGGGCCAGCTCGGCGTGGACGTTCGCCAGGCGGGCCGGGTCACCGAGCTGGTCGACCAGGGGCAGCGCCCTGGCGATCGCTGCCGCGGCGGCGGACGGTCCGTCCGACCAGTAGAGCGTCCGGGACAGCCACCGGAGCGCGTCGGCGAGCACCGCAGGGTCGCCGGCCGCCTCGGCCGCAGCGACGCCCCGCCGACCGGCCCGGGCCGAGTCGGCGAAGCGGTTGACCATGTAGAACGCGTAGGAGAGCTGGCTCGAGCACACGGCGATGGTCCGGTCGCCGAGACGGTCGGCGTGCGCGAGCAGGAGCTCGAGGTAGTGGATCGCCTGGGAGTACGAGCCCAGGTGAATGGCCTCGTCCGCGGCGACGGGGGCGTGCTCGACGACTGCCGCGACGTCGCCCGCCCGCTCGGCGTGGTGGACGAGGCGGGAGGGCTCCCGCACGTCCTGCCCGGTCAGCACGTCGAGGACACGCTGGTTGAGCAGGGCCCGCTCGGCCGCCGTCAACGACTCCTCCACCGCCTGCCGGGCCAGCTCGTGGCGGAACCACACGTAGGCCGCATCGCCGCCGAGGACGCCCGCCTGCTCGGCCTCCTCGCTCGCGAGGTGAGCGTCGGGGACCAGTGCGGCCAGGAGCCGGCGCTCGGCCCGCGAGGGGATGACGGCGGCGTGCCGGAGCAGGCGGCGGGCCTCGGGGCCCAGCGCGTCGACCCGGCTGAGCACGGCGTCGCTCACCGTGGGCGGGACCCGCAGCTCGCCGGCGGCGAGGACCTCGCTGACGAAGAAAGGGTTGCCGTGGGTGATGGCGTGCAGCTCGTGCGCAGGCACGCCGACGTCGCCCGCCATCGCCGCGACCGCGCCGAGCGACAGCGGCTGCAGGGCGACGCGCCGGACCGACTCGCCCGTCAGGCTGCCCAGCACGCGACGCAGCCGGTGGCCGCCCGCGACCTCCTCCTCGCGGTAGGTGACGACCAGCACCGTGGGCAGAGTCGTTATCCGGCGGGCCAGGAAGCGGACGACGTCGAGGGTGGCGTCGTCCGCCCAGTGCAGGTCCTCGACGACCATCACCGTGGGCGCCTCGGCGAGGACGTCGGGCAGGGCGACGAACACATCCTCGACGTCGGCGCCGGCCACGAAGGCGTCGGCGAGTCGCCCGCCCAGGTCGCGGGCGATGTCGCGCAGCGGGCCCATCGTCCTGGGGGTGACCAGGTCGTCGCACCCGCCCGCGAGCACCCGCACGCCCCGGTCCCTGGCCACGTCGGCGAACGCCCGTACCAGCGATGTCTTGCCCAGCCCGGCCTCGCCGGCGACGAGCGCGACGCCGCCCGCCGAGTGGGACCGTGCCGCCTCGAGGACGGCGGTCAGGGTGGCGAGCTGGCGGTCGCGCTCCAGCAGCCCGGTCCGGCCGGCGCCGTCCGGCACGGGCGACTCGGCCATCCCGGCGGCGTCCGGCGCCGGCGCGTCCTCGTCCGGTTGCCCCACGACGGGGACGACGAGCCGGTACCCCCGGCCGTGGACGGTGCGGATGACCATCTGGCTGCGCCCGTCGTCACCCACGGCCCGGCGGGCGTCCTTGATGCGGGAGCTGAGGGTCGACTCGGTGACGAACCGGGTGCCCCACACCGAGTCGAGCAGCTCGTCCTTGGTCACCACACGGTCGGCATGCTCGACCAGGTAGCGGAGCACGTCGAAGACCTGGGGCTCCATGGCGACCGGCCCGGAGCCCCGGTGCCGCAGCTCGAAGCAGCGGGTGTCGAGCTCATGGTCGGCGAAGAGGTAGATCATCGGCCCGCGCTGGCTTGGGGAATCGAGATGCTACCGGGTGCGGGCCGTCGCCTCGGCTCAGGACCGCCCGTCGGCGAGGGCCGCGGCCCGGCGGACGAGGTCGGCCAGCTCGACGGGGTGTGAGAGGTGGGCGCCGTGGTCCGCGCCCGCGATCACGTGCAGCTCGGCCGTCGGCGCGGCGGCGGCCAGCTCTCCGGTCGCCCGCACGTGATGGGGCCGGGCCGGCGCGCCGCGCACGGCCAGCACCGGTACCGGGATGGCGGCCGGGTCGAACGGCGGGGGCGCGGGCGGCCGCACCGAGGCCATCTCGGCCACCAGGGTGGGCCCCTCGGCGCGCCGCTCGGCTCGCATGGTCGCCGGAAGGCGCTCCCACATGGCGTCCCCGATCATGCGCCGCAGGAACCACTCGGCCGCCTCGGCTCCGAGCTCGGCCTGCTCGGACGTGGCCCGAGCCCGGGCGCCGGCCGGGTCGACGACCTCATCGCCACCGGTCACCTCTCCGCCGGCGGCGCCCAGCGCGGCCCGGCCCGGGGCGTCGCCGGTGGCGGCCCCGGCCCCGACGCCCGCACCGGCCCGGGCCACCGCGAGGGCGCCGCTGCCCGCCGAGCTGCCGGGCCACCACGGCGCCCACATCTTCGGTGCCTCGTACGCCAGCACGGTCCGCACCAGCTCGGGCCGGCGCTCGGCCAGCGCCAGGCACACCAGGCCGCCGAAGCTGTGCCCCACCAGCACCGCCGGGCGCCCGGCGAGCAGCCCCGCCAGGTCGTCGACCTGCTGCTCGAACGAGTCGGGTGGGCCGGCGCCGAGCGAGCGGGCGTAGCCCCGGCGGTCGTAGCGCAGCACCCGGTACGACGACTGCAGGAGGCGCCGCACCCGCAGCATGCCGCCCGAGCGGTCCATCGACCCGTGGACGAGCGCGACCAGCGGCCCCTCCCCCACCTCGTGGGCCCAGATCCCCGAGTCCGTCGTCCAGGTGCGCGGGTCCATCGCCACCGGGCTACTCGACGCTCACGACGCGGAGCACGTCGGTGGTGCGGGGCTCGGCGTCGGGCGCGCCCGCCAGCACGGCGATGGCGTCGCCGTGGCGGACCATGCCGGCGGCGACCGCGGCCTCGACGACGCACCACACCATCTCGTCGGTGCTGTGGTACTCGTCGACCACCAACGGCTCGACCCCCCACGACAGCGTGAGCTGGCGGGCGGTCGCCAGCGACGGGCTGGCGCCGACGAGGCGGCACCGGGGACGCAGCGCCGCCATGGCCCGGGCCGTGGGCCCCGCGCGGGTGCAGCACACGATGGCGGACAGGTTCAGCTCGTCGGACGCCCGTAGCGCGGCGTGCGCCATGGCGACCGTGACCGCCTTGGCCGAGGGGCGGCGCTGGCTGAGGCCCACCTCGTAGGCGCCGGTGCGCTGGTCGTCGAACTGCTCGGCCCGGGCGGCGATGCGGGCCATGGTGGCCACGGTCAGCGCCGGGTCGTGGCCGATGGCCGTCTCGGCCGAGAGCATGAGCGCGTCGGTGCCATCGACCACCGCGTTGGCCACGTCGGTCGCCTCGGCCCGCGTGGGAGTGGGCGCCGTCACCATCGACTCGAGCATCTGCGTGGCGGTCACCACCGGCAGCCCCCGGGCGCCGCTCGCTCCGATGATGCGCTTCTGCAGGTGGGGCACGTCCTCGATGGGGAAGTCGATGCCCAGGTCGCCGCGGGCCACCATCACCCCGTCGACCACGGCGAGCAGGTCGTCGAGGTGCTCGACCGCGGCTCTGGTCTCGATCTTGGCCATCAGCCGCGGACCGTCCGGGCCGAGGGCGGCGCGCACTTTGTCGAGCTCCTCCGGGGTGCGCACGAACGACACGGCCACCCAGTCGGCGTGGCGGGCCACCTCGTCGATGAGGCGCAGGTCGTCGTCGGTGGGCACCGGCGGCAGCCAGCGGTCGGAGGGCAGGTGGGCGCCGGGGCGACCCTGGAGGCGACCCCCGCTGCTCACCGTCGCCCGCACCTCCCCGCCCTCGACGGCCACCACGTCGAGGGCCACGGTGCCGTCGCCCAGCACGATCGTCTCGCCTGGCGCCACGACCTCGGCGAGGCGGCTCTCGTCGACCTGGATGTGTCGGCTGTCGCTGGGCCCCTCGCCCGCGGCGAGGGTGACCTCGTCGCCCTCGGCCAGGAAGGCGCCGCCCTCGGAGAAGGCCCCGGTGCGCACCTTGGGCCCCGGCAGGTCGGCCAGCACGCCGACCTGGCGGCCGCGCTCGGCGGCGAGGGCGCGGACCAGGTCGATGGCGGCCAGGTGCTCGGCCGTGGTGCCGTGGGCGAGTCCCAGGCGCACCACGTCCATGCCCGCGTCGAGCATCGCGCCGATGACCTCGGGCGAGCCCGAGGCCGGCCCGAGGGTGGCGACGATCTTCGTACGGCGCTTGTGCACGGCGGTTCCCTGGATGGCGGCGATGGTCAGGCCGAGGCACCGCGGCGATGGAGGTTGCGCCGCTGCCAGCGCAGCACGTCGGCCGGGCGCGTGGTCGACCGGTCGCGCACGTGCAGGTCGCGCCGGTGAAGATCGGGCATGACGCCGATGCTACGCGTGGCGGGGGCACGCGCCTACGAGCGGGGCACCTCGACCCAGGGGCGGTCCTTGTCGACGCGGATGTCCCCGGGGAGACCCAGCACCCGCTCGCCGAGGATGTTCTTCATGATCTCGGTGGTGCCGCCCTCGATCGAGTTGGCCCGCGCCCGCAGGAACGCCTGCTGCGGGTTGTCCCACAGGGCCGTGGTCTGGGGACGGGCCATCGGGTAGCCGGCGGGGAACAGCGTGCCCGCCGCGCCCAGCAGGTCGACCGCGCACTCGCTGACGTCCTTGTGGACGTCGGCCATGGCCAGCTTGCCGATAGAGCCCTCGGGGCCCGGCGTGCCCTGGGCCCGGTTGTGGCTGGCCCGGATGTTGGTGAGCCGCAGCACCTCGGCCCGCACCCACAGCCGCATCACCCGGTCGCGGGTGGCCTGGTCGTGCGGGCCGGTGGCGGCGTAGGTCTTCATCAGCGCGCCGACGAAGCCGCTCCCTCGGGGCGGGATCTGGCCGCCGATGGCCACCCGCTCGTTCATGAGCGTCGTGAGCGACACCCGCCACCCCTCGCCCACGTCGCCGAGCCGCTCGGCGTCGGGGATGCGCACGTCGGTGAAGTAGACCTCGTTGAACTCGGCCTCGCCGGTGATCTGGAACAGCGGCCGCACCTCGACACCGGGGGCGTGCATGTCGACGACGAAGTAGGTCAGGCCCTTGTGCTTGGGGGCGTCAGGGTCGGTGCGGGCCACGAGCATGCCCCAGCGGGCCACGTGGGCAAGGGTGGTCCACACCTTCTGGCCGTTGACCACCCACTCGTCGCCGTCGCACACCGCCCGGCTGGACAGTCCGGCGACGTCGGACCCGGCACCCGGCTCCGAGAAGAGCTGGCACCAGATCTCCTCGTTGGTGAACAGCGGGCGCAGGTAGCGCTGCTTCTGGGCCTCGCTGCCGTGGGTGACGATCGTGGGGGCGCCCATGCCGTGCCCGATGGGGTTGAGGCCCCCGGCGCGCGGCGCGCCGGCCTTGGCCAGCGTCTCGTTGATCAGCTTCTGCAGCTTGGGCGACAGGCCGAGGCCACCGTGGCCCTCGGGGAAGTGCACCCAGGCCAGGCCCAGGTCGAACTGGTGGCCGAGGAGCTCGACCGGCGACGTCCTGCCCGGCGGGCGCTCGGTGAGCAGCCGCCCGCACAGTTCGAGGACCCGTGCCTCGTCGTCGGAGCGGGCATCGGAGCGCACGGACTCGGTGATCGCCATGCAGGTCACGCTACGTGACCGCCCGGTCAAGGGGCGAGCCGAGGTGGTGCCGTCATCCGGGCGCGGCGCGCCGACGGTTTGCGCGCCCGGCTCTCAGTTGAGCTTGGCGCGCATGGCGCGGGCGGCGATGCGGTCGCGGTCGCCGCCGGATCCGTCGTCGGCGATGGCCTCGAGCTCGACCGCCGCGGCGTCGAACCGGCCGTTCGCGGCCAGCAGGGCCGCGAGGCGGCGGCGCTCCAGCACCGTCGTTCCGGGGACAAGCACCCGCAGGCATTGCGCCCACAGCGCGCCCGCCCGGTCGCCCCGACCGGCGAAGCTGCGCTGCAGGTTGGTGAGCATGCGAGCCATGGTGGCACGAGGGCCCACCGGGTCGAGGAAGCCGGGGTCGAACCGCGCCCGGGGGCCGTGCAGGCTGGTGAACAGCTTCTCGCACCCGGCACGGTCGAGGACGGCCTGGTGGAAGGGGTCGACGAACAGGTCGGTGTCGTCCGCCGAGCCCACGAGGAAGTGGCCGGGCATGCCCACGCCCGTCAGCTCGACGCCGACCCGCCGGGCCACCTCGATGACGACCACCGACAGCGTGATGGGGATGCCTGCCCGCCGGTCGAGCACCAGGTCGAGCAGCGAGTTGCGCGGGTTGCTGTAGTCGGCCGTGTCGCCGGTGAAACCCAGGTCGCCGAACAGGTGGCGGGTCACGGCTTCGAGGGTGCCCGCGCCGCACCCCGCGGCCAGGTCGTCGAGGCGCGCGAGCTGCTCGTCGATGTCGAGGTCGCGCCGCGCGTGGGCGGCGACCAGGAGCGCCCCCACGTCGAGCCGGCACCGCTGCTCCGGGCCGCGCACCAGCTCGGCGAACCGGTCGGTGATGTCCACTGGCTGTCACGCTACCGGCCGGTCACTGCGGCCCCGACCTCATGCGCGAACTAGCTTGCCCGGCATGTTCCCCGGCACCTACGCAGAGTCGACGCCCGACAAGCCGGCCGTGATCATGGGCGGCAGCGGCCAGGTGGTCACGTACCGCGAGCTCGACGCCGAGGCCAACCAGGCGTCGCACCTGTTCCGCTCGCTGGGGCTGCAGCCCGGCGACCACGTCGCCTTCTGCCTCGAGAACCACGTCCACTACATGTCGCTGGCCTGGGGTGCCCACTACGCCGGCCTGTACTACACGGCCATGAGCTCACGGCTGACCACCGACGAGATGGCCTACATCATCGAGGACTGCGGTGCCCGCGCCTTCGTCACCTCCGCCTACAAGGGCGACCAGGCCGCCGAGCTGGCCGGTCGGCTCAATGACGATGTGGCCCTCTACATGCTCGACGGCACCAGCGAGGGCTACGAGTCGTGGGAGGAGGCGCTCGCCACCCAGCCCACCACCGCGCTGCCCGAGGACCGGGTCGAGGGCCGCGACATGCTCTACTCGTCGGGCACGACCGGCCGGCCGAAGGGCGTCGAGGTGCCGCTTCCCGACGCGCCGCTCGGCACCGGCGACGCGATCGTCATGCTGGTCGGCGCCCTGTTCGGGGGTACGGCCGACAGCGTCTACCTGTCGCCGGCCCCGATGTACCACGCCGCGCCGCTGCGCTTCATCATGGGATTCCACCGGTCGGGCGCCACCGTGGTGGTGATGGAGCGGTTCGACCCGGTCGACGCGCTCACCCTCATCGAGCGATACAAGGTCACCCACAGCCAGTGGGTGCCGACCATGTTCATCCGCATGCTGAAGCTGCCCGCGGCCGAGCGCGAGCGGTTCGACGTGTCGTCGCTGCAGGTCGCCATCCACGCCGCGGCACCGTGCCCGGTGGCGGTCAAGGAGCAGATGATCGAGTGGTGGGGCCCGGTGTTGCACGAGTACTACGCGGGGACCGAGGGCAACGGCTTCGTCTACTGCGACAGCGCCCAGTGGCTCGAGCACAAGGGCACGGTCGGCCACCCGCTGGTGGGCGAGGTGCACATCGTGGGCGACGACGGCGAGAAGCTGCCGTCCGGCGAGCCCGGCACCATCTACTTCGGCGGCGGGGCCAACTTCAGCTATCACAACGACCCCGACAAGACGGCCGAGTCGCGCGACCCCAAGGGCCGGGGGTGGACCACGCTCGGCGACGTCGGCTACGTCGACGAGGCCGGCTTCCTCTACCTGACCGACCGCAAGGCCTACATGATCATCACCGGCGGAGTGAACGTGTACCCCCAGGAGGCCGAGAACCTGCTGGCCATGCACCCCAAGGTGGTCGACGTGGCCGTGCTGGGCGTGCCCAACGACGACTTCGGCGAGGAGGTCAAGGCGGTGGTCGAGCCGGTGTCGATGGACGACGCGGGCCCCGGGCTGGAGCGTGAGCTCATCGCCTACTGCCGCGAGCACCTGGCCGACGTCAAGTGTCCCCGCACGGTCGACTTCCGGGCCGAGCTGCCCCGCCACCCCACCGGCAAGCTCTACAAGCGCCTGCTCAAGGACGAGTTCTGGGCGGGGCACGAGAGCCGGATCATCTGACCCGCGGCCGCGGCGACCCCCGCCCAGCCGCCTCCGGGATGGTCAGGCCGGCGGCTCGGTGATCGGCCGGCGGCCACCGAAGCCGTCCTCGGGCCAGTGCCACCAGGTCACGGCGTCCTCGCCCGCCAGCCAGCACAGCCAGTACCAGCGGCCGCTCGGCGCCCGGGCGGGGAAGTCGACGAGGCCGCGGGCGATGTCG
>Ga0299907_10000080_pt1 | contig 33499 bp, 32 predicted proteins | sample RVTome_16_FD_198680 | JGI IMG/M metagenome (GOLD analysis project Ga0299907, IMG submission 198680) | Soil microbial communities from uranium-contaminated site in the Upper Colorado River Basin, Wyoming, United States - RVT152D67 (version 2) ...
GGGAGCTCCGCGAGCACCTCGATCGTCGTGCCCGGTCGTGGGTGCTCGTCACCGGTCACGGTCGTCGTGCCCCGGCCGCTCGCGACATCCACCGGGAACATCTCGGCCGCCCGACGTTGGACCCCGGATGCCGTCTTGGCCTGGGACTCGAGTGCGAAGTCGTCCTGCTCTGCGCGAGAGATGTCGTACCGGTCGGCGAGGTTCTCCGCCGTCTCGCCCATGATCAAGCCGCACAACGGGTCGAGCAGGCCATCCCTGTACATCGCGTCGACCACCTCGGCGTTGCCGAGCCGGTAACCGAGCCGCATGTGGGGGAGCAGATACGGCACGCGGCTCATGTTCTCCATGCCGCCGACGAGCACGACCTCGGCATCGCCCAGAGCGATCTGCTGGGCGCCGATCTGAAGCGCCTTCATGCCCGAGCCACACGCCATGTTCACGTTGTAGGCGGCCACGTCCTGGGGCACGCCGGCCCCGACGCTGACCTGGCGACCGGTATTCGGTCCGTTGCCCGCCTGGCGCGCGTGACCGAAGACGGTCTGGTCGATCTGCGCGGGTTCGACCGTGGCTCGCCGCATCGCCTCCCGTGCGGCCCGTACGCCCAGCTCCACGGCGGGCATGTCGGCGAACGACCCGAGGAACTTCGCGATCGGGGTTCGCGCCCCCTCGAGGATGACCGCCCTCTCCACACCGCCAGTCTATCCGGGCCCCGCGACGCGCCCGGCGGCGAGGTCCGCCCGCCGACGGGTGGAGATCACTCGTGCCGATCCCCTGCCCTGGTGCACATCCTCGGGATGCTGTTCGGCGGCTCGTATCCGGTGAAGCACACGGGCAAGCTCGGCGCCACCGGCCACAGGCTCGCAGGGCGGAACATCGCACGCTTCGACGACGACCTGGTTCTTCGCGAGCCAGCCACGCACCGCCGCCAGCTCCATCGCGCGCTCGCGCGGGCAGGGGAGCGGGATCGGTTCCGGCGGCGGTTCGCCTGCCCGCGCGATCGCGCCGTCGATCAGGCGAACCAGGCGCCCGTCGGTCGTGCGCAACGCGAGGCGGCCCGCACCCACGAGCCAGGAATCCCGTCGGGCGTCGGATATCGCCTTGGCCAGGCTACGGAGTCGGTCGCGCACGTCCCCCGCTTCCTCATACCGCTCCTGCGCGGCGAGATGAGCCATCCGGGCCTCGAGCGCGCCGAGGAGCTCGCCGGGGGAGGAAAGGGAGGAGACCAGTCTCCCGACGAGCTCTCCGTAGCGCTCATGGTCCGTGCGACCGTCGCAGGGGCCCGTGCACCGGCCGAGGTCGGCGAGCGCGCACGGCGGGAAGCGGGTTCCCCGTCCCATGGATCGGGTGCATCGTCGGATCGGGAAGACCTCATGGAGGGCCTCGGCAGCGAGCCGGGCGCTGGTTGAGGTGCCGAACGGCCCGAGCACGATGCAGTCCTGGCTGGTCGTGGCCCGCCGTGCCACCTTGAGGCGAGGGAACGCCTCACGGAGGTCGAGCTTGAGGTAGGCGGACCGCCGCCACGCTTTCCCTCGTCGGTTGTAACGGGGCTCGTGCCGACCGATGAGACGGGCTTCCAGGACGAGGGCCTCGAGCTCGCCCCCTGGGGTGGCGAGCCCCTCCACCGAGTGGACGGCCTGCAGGAGATCCTGCACCTGCTTGCGTTCGTCGCCGTAGAAGTAGGAACGGACGCGGGCTCGCAGATCGATGGCCTTGCCGACGTAGAGGACGTCTCCGTTCCGGGTCCGGAAGAGGTACACGCCGGGTGCGCGCGGGAGAGGATCGGCCAGCCGGATCTTTCCGAAGTTCGGCCGGCCGCGGGCCGTGCAGGCTTCGAGCAGGTCTCCGAGGCTGAGGATCCCGAGCCGCTGCCCGAGCTCCAGCAGCGCGTTCAGCACTTCGCCGCACGCCTCGGCGTCCGGTAGCGCCCGATGGGTCGGACGAGCGCGCGTCCTGAAGTGATCGGCCAGCGTACGCAGGCGAACGTTCGGGACGTCGGGCCACACGATCCGACGTGCGAGCTTGGCCGTGCAAACGGGCGGCCCGGGGAGCGGGTCGCGCTCGGTTCGGACGAGACTGGCGTTCAGGAACGAGAAGTCGAAGCGCGCATTGTGGGCAACGAAGATCGAGCCCCGGCTGAACTCGATGAACGACGGCAGTACGGCATCGATCGTCGGTGCGCCCCTCACCAGCCTGTCGTCGATCCCGGTCAGGTGCGAGACGTAGCGAGGGATCGGATGCCCGGGGTCGATCAGCGTCTGGAACGTCCTCAGCCGCTCACCGCCCCGATATTCGACCGCTCCTATCTCGGTGATGCGCGCATCGATCGGGGAACCGCCCGTGGTCTCCAGATCCACGACGCAGAATGTGACCTCCGACAGCGGGACGGCCTGCTCGAGGGTGCTTTGGAAAGGCTCCCACATGCCGAGGATGGTGGCGCCGGGGTCCGACATGCGGACCCAAAGACGGGCGGGGACGTTCGATCGGCTGTCTCAGGCGACGCGTCGCTGGATCCGGCGGCGCTGCTGCTCGGTGGTCCCGCCCCACACGCCGTAGCGTTCGCCGTTCTTCAGGGCCCAGGCGAGGCATTCCTCGCGGATCCGGCATGTTCCGCAGAACGTGAGGGCGGGACCGGCCTCCTCCTCCGAGACCGGGAAGAAGACATCGGGTTCGATCCCAAAGCAGGCGGCGCGGTCTTGCCAGCGATCGGGCGGTGAGGGGTCGGAGGGGAGCCTGTTCACGTCGACCTCAGGGAACCGCTCGATCCTCAACCGCCCCCACCCCCCTCGAGTGTTCGGGCTGCGGTCGCCCGGGACCGATTCATAACAAACGGGACTTGCTCTCGTGAAGGGGTCGAAGGCAGCTTTTCCAGAACCCCCAGGTGACCGAGGTGAAATGACCCGTTCAGACTAGCCCCCGACGCCTACAGCGACTGACGTGTGATGCGCGCCGCCCGCCGACACGTGTTCTGGGAGTATCGGTCTCATGGCGGTCTCGTTGCCCCGGACACTGCTCGTCACAAACGATTTCCCGCCCAAGATCGGCGGTATCCAGACGTTCATGGAGGGCCTGTGGTGCTCGATGCCCTCCGAGCGGGTCGCGGTCCTCGCTCCCAGATGGGAAGGAGCGGAGGCCTACGACGCCGCGGCTGCGTTCCGGGTCGTTCGAGATCAGGAACGGTTCATGTGGCCGGGACCGAACCTGCGCCGCACGGTGCTCGAGCTCGTGGACCAGCTTGCGATCGAGGCGGTGCTGTTCGGCGATGCCTTCCCCCTCGCTCGCCTCGGTCCCGATCTCGCCGCTCGAGGACTGCCATATCTCGTGATGGCGCACGGCTTCGACTTCTGGCTGTCGACCATGCCCGGCACCAATGCATGGCTCCGACGAGTCACCGCCCGTGCCTCTCGGGTCCCCGTGTGCAGCGCCTTCATCGGCAAGACCGTTCGAACGGCCGTGCCGGATCACGTGCCTGTCTCGGTGCTCACCCCGGGCGTCGACATCGAGCGATTCCGTCCGGACCTACGGACCGACGACATCAGGGAATGGCTCGGCATCGGGCGGCGGCCGCTCATCGTCTGCGTGAGTCGCTTGGTGACCCGGAAGGGTCAGGACGTCTTGATCCGAGGGATGCGTCTGATACGCCGGCGAGTTCCCGAGGCGGCGCTGCTGATTGTTGGTGGGGGCCCGGCCGAGGCTCGCCTGCGAAGGATGGCGACGGAGGCACCCTCCGGGTCGGTGTACTTCGCGGGACAGGTCCCGCCGGAGGATCTCCCTCGCTACTATGCCGTCGGCGACGTGTTCGCGATGCCGTGTCGAAACCGCTGGTCGGGTCTGGAGATCGAGGGCTGGGGCATCGTCTTCGTGGAAGCGGCGGCCTGTGGGCGCCCGGTGATCGTGGGTGACTCGGGGGGCGCCCGCGAGACCCTGGTGGACGGCGAGACCGGGTTCCTCGTCGACGGTGACGACGTGGCCGAGGTGGCAGACGCCGTGGCGAGGTTGCTCGAGGACCCCCCGCTGGCAAGGCAGATGGGCAAGGCAGGTCGATCGTGGGTCGAGCAGGAACACACCTGGGCCGAGAGCGCTTCGATGCTGGCTCGATGGCTCCGGGAGGCAGTCGAGCAGGCTTGACGCTGGATCGTTCGGTCGGAGAAGCGGGGGCGGTACGCTTGGCGTTCGTGGAGTCCGACGTCGAACGAAGGTGCCCCAATTGCCGCGCGTTGGTGACCACAGATGCGGCCTGGTGCGGACAATGCTTCGCTTCGCTCGAGGGGCCCAAGGCTCCGACCGGGCGCCCCCCCGGATCACCGGCGCCGCTGCCCTCACAAGAGGGAGAACGCAGGGCGGCGACTTGGCCCTGCGTGGTGTGCGGCGAGCACAATCCGATCGACGCAGACGCGTGCACCGTGTGCGGCACGCCGTTCGCGGCGATGATGCGATCGGAAGGTTCGCGTGGGCCGGGGTCGCCGCGCGATGCGCTTGCCTGGTCGTTGATCTACCCGGGCCTCGGCCATCGCAAGGCCGGCCTGCCGCTGGACGGCCTTGCCCGGGGAATCCTGTTCGCGATCACCTTCGGCATGGCGCTGTTGATCGGATTGGGTGGTGTTCGGTCCGGCCCTATCTTCGCGCTCTTCGTGATGTATCTGATCCTCGCGTTGGTCGTGTACGGCGGTTCCGCGTACGAAGCCCACCGGGTGGCCCGAGGCGATGGGCTGCTCCTTCCCTCTCGGCCCCTCATGTGGGCCACGGTGGGCCTGACGCTGCTCTCGGTGATCTCGTTGGCGGTCGCCGTGGGCACCGCGACGGCTCGGTAGGATTCCCCGAGTCGTGGAACATGCCGAAGGGTCGATCGAGATCGAAGCGTCACTCGAGGACGTCATGGAGGTCATCGAGGACTACGAGGCCTATCCGGAGTGGGCGGAGGTGAACCGCGTCGACGTCCGTCAACGCTCGGAGGGCGGACGCGCGACAGAGGTGCTCTTCGAAGTCGACGTTCCGGTGCTCGGGAAGGCCACCTACGTCTTGTCCTACCAGTACGCGGCAGGCGATACGGGGCTGTCGTGGTCGACCAAGGAGGCGCGGGGGGCCATCCGCGACATCCGCGGGGAGTACCTGCTGAACGAGCTCTCGGACGACGTCACGAAGGTCACCTATCGACTTGGTGTGGAGCTGGGCGTGTTGGTCCCCGGCTTCATCAGGACCGAGGGTGCCAGGAGGGTGATCGAGAACGCCCTGGAACGCCTCAAGCGTCGCGTGGAGATGGGCTGAGCGATGAGGGTGCTGCTCTTCACGGGCAAGGGCGGGGTCGGCAAGACGACTGTTGCCGCAGCGACCGCCGTCGGATCGGCCGGCGCCGGCAAGCGCACGCTGATCATGTCGACCGACCCCGCGCACTCGCTCGGTGACTCGTTCGAGATCGAGATCGGCTCCCAGCCAACCGAGATCGGACCGAACCTCTGGGCGCAGCAGATCGATGCCCAGGAGCGCCTGGAGGACAACTGGCGCGAGATCCAGGATTACATGATCCAGCTCATGAGCTGGTCGGGGACGGACTCGATCCAGGCCGAGGAGCTCACCGTGATCCCCGGCATCGACGAGATCTTCGCGCTGATCGACGTGAAGAACCACGTGGAGTCCGGCAGCTACGACGTCTTGATCGTGGACTGCGCGCCGACCGCGGAGACGCTCCGCCTGCTCTCATTGCCGGAGGTGATGAGCTGGTACATCGAGCGGATCTTCCCGGTGGAGCGCCGGATCGTGCGGACCGTTCGCCCCCTCGTCTCGCGCGTCACGACGTTGCCGATCGCGGGAGAGCGCGTGTTCGACGCCATCGAGCGGCTGCATCGGAACCTCGACGCGGTGAAGCGGATCCTCACCGACGAGAAGATCTCGTCCGTGCGGCTGGTCGTGAACCCCGAGAAGATGGTGATCGCCGAGGCCAGACGGACCTACACGTACCTCGGGCTGTTCGGCTATCGGGTGGACTCGGTGATCGTGAACCGGGTGCTTCCCTCCGAAGTCACCGACCCCTACTTCGGCAAATGGAAGGACATCCAGGCCGAGCACCTGGCGGCGGTGCACGAGTCGTTCGCCCCCGTCCCCATCTTGCAGGCGCGCTTGTTCGATCGTGAGATGGTCGGCATGCCCCTCCTTGCGGAGATGGGCCAGGAGGTCTACGGGGATCAGGACGCGACCAGCGTGCTGTTCAAGGACGACCCCATCCGGGTCCGTAAGCGCGGCACGGGTTATGTGCTCACGATCCGCGTGCCATTCGTGTCGCGTGAGGACATGGACATCCATCGCCGGGGGGAGGAGCTCTTCGTTCGGATCGGCACCTACAAGCGGAACCTGATCCTGCCGCAGACGCTAAAGCGGATGACCGTCCGCGAGGCGAACCTCGCAGGGGATCATCTGGAGATCCTGTTCGGTCGGGAGCCCAGGCCCCAGCCGGAGACACGGGAGACACGGAGGTAACACGAGATGGCTCAGTCCACCCCGAAGAAGAAGCCGGCCGGAGCGAAGGTTTCGAAGCAGCCCAGGATCGGATCGGTGCCTTCGTCCGAAGGACCCCAGCCCGAGCCGGAGCGCGAGCACGCAGTGCCCACGTGCACGGTCGGGTTCTGTCCGATCTGCTTGGCGGTGACCGCGATGCAGCCGGTGCGTCCCGAAGTGCTCGAGCACCTGCTGAACGCCGGGCGGGAGTTCCTCTTAGCGGCGAAGTCGGTGCTCGACGCGCGCTCCGAAGCGGTGTCCTCGGACGATAACGTGACGCGGCTGGAGAAGATCGACATCGGATGAGCGCCTGAGTGAACGGAGACCGAACTCAGGCGGTTGGGATCGATGTCGGCGGAACCAAGACCGCCGCTCTTCGCGTGGCCGGCACCGGCGAGATCCTGGCCCGTCACGTCCTCCCCACGCCTGCCGACGACATGCACGCAACGTTGGAGACGATGGTCGAGGCCGCCCGGGGTGTGCTCACGCCGGAGGTGCGCACCGTCGGCGTGGGCGCGGCCGGCCTGGTCGAGGCAGGCACCGGACGCCTGACGTTCGCTCCGAACCTCGCCTGGCGGAACGCACCATTGGCCGACCACATCTGGGAGACGCTCGGCCTGCCCGCGATCGCCGACAACGACAACAACGCTGCAGCGTGGGGTGAGTTCCGAGCGGGGGTCGCGAAGGGGCGGGACCACGTGTTGTTCGTCGGCGTGGGGACCGGAATCGGCGGCGGCATCATCACGGACGGCCGTCTGTTGCGGGGAGCGCACGGGTTCGCGGCAGAGGTCGGCCACGTGGTCGTCGATCCGAACGGCCCGCTGTGCGGCTGTGGCAACCACGGGTGCTGGGAACAGGTGGCAAGCGGTCACGCCCTCACGAGGGCGGGCCGCGAGGCCGCCCGTCAGCATCCGCAATCGATGATCGCCAGGATGTGCGGAGGCGACCCCGCCAGGGTGACGGGTCCCCTCGTCACCGAAGCGGCGAGGGGCGGAGACCAAGTGGCGCGGGGGATCCTGTCACGGGTGGGGGAGAGGCTCGGGCAGGGCCTCGCCGGTCTCGCGAACGTGCTGGACCCGGAAGTGGTCGTCGTGGGTGGTGGTGTGGTCGCGGCCGGCGAATGGCTGCTCGAGCCGGCGCGTCGGGTATTCGCTCGCTCGATCGAGGCGCCGGCGCACCGGCCGGAAGTACCGATCCTGCCGGCCTCGCTCGGAAACGATGCGGGCGCAGTCGGGGCCGCCCTGCTCGCGCTCGAGGCGCTGGAGTGAGCCCTGACCCCAGCCGCGAGCTGAAGAGAGCCAAGCGGGACGTGAGGGTCCGTATCCGAGCGCTCCGCGATGCTCTTTCGGACGCCGATCGGACCGAGCTCGGCGCCCGGGCGGTCGGGCAGCTCCTGGAGGTGCCCGAAGTCGTACAAGCGGGGACCGTGATGGCGTTCTGGTCGTTCGGGTCCGAGGTGCCGACCGCGCCACTCATCGCGGCGTTGCACGAGCGTGGCACACGGGTGGCATTGCCCCGGATCCGGGACGGGGAACTCCTGCCGCTCGTCCATCCGCCGGATGCGCCGACGACAGCGACCGCGTTCGGGGCTCGTGAGCCTTCCCCCGGGGCCGAGTCCGTGGACCCGGCGGAGATCGAGGTCGTCGTCACCCCGGGTCTTGCGTTCGACCGCCGCGGGATGCGAGTGGGCTACGGGGGCGGGTTCTACGACCGGTTCTTCCGGCTGGCGGCCAGCCGAGCGTGCCGCGTGGGATTGGCGTTCTCGCTCCAGCTGCTCGAGGACGAGCTGCCGGCGGGGCCGGGCGACATCCCCGTGCACGTGGTGGTGACGGAGCGAGAGGTGGTTCGGACCGACGATCTCACTTGAACCGCGATTCAAGCCCGAGGTATAACCGCGACGAGCCGGTCGGGCCCGGCCGGGCCGAAGGGGGGAGTCGTGACGAGGATCAGTCCGTTCCACCCGATCACGTCGGAGCGGGCTGCCGGCTACCAGGAGGAGGTGGGCTGGCTCTGGGTCACGCACTACGGGGATCCGGACGCGGAGTATGCCGCCGTACGGAACGGCGTGGGTCTTCTCGACGTGGCGCCGCTCAACAAATGGGAGTTCCGAGGACCGGAGGCTCTCGAGGCCGCGCAGAGGGTGCACACGGCCGACGTGCTCGGGATGGACATCGGCCAGGTTCGCTACGGCGGCTTCGTCGACGAGGACGGGATGCTCGTCGACGACGGCACGGTCTACCGGTTCCCCGGCGACCTGGTCTGGGTGATGACGAATGACGACCGTCGCGCGGGCTACTTCGCGGACGCCACCAAGGGCCTCGACGTGGAGATCCGGGAGATCTCGCTCACCCTGCCGAACGTACAGGTTCAAGGACCCCGCTCCCGTGACCTGTTGCGTAGCATCTCCGAGTTCGACATCGAGGGGCTGCGCTACTACCGATTCACGCCCGAGCAGGTCGAGGTCGCCGGCGTTCCGGTGTGGGTGTCGCGCACAGGGTTCTCCGGCGAGCTCGGCTACGAGGTCTTCTGCACGCCGGACAACGCTCTGGAACTGTGGAGCGGCATCGAGGGCGCGGGCGCCGTCCCTTATGGGGTGGACGTCATCGAGACGTTGCGGGTCGAGGTGGGGATGATCGTGACCGACTACGACTACACGCCGCACGCTCGATCCCCGTTCGATGTGGGCCTCGACGCCTTCGTGGCGCTCGACGCCGAAGGCGAGTTCATGGGCAAGGATCGGCTGCGGGCGCTGGCGAAGGATCCGCCGAACCGCTTCATGACCCTCCGGCTGGAGGGCGAATCGCTGCCGGGCTACGGCGCGACGGTTCGCAAGCAAGGAACGGAGGTCGGCGTGCTCACCTCGCCGGCCGCGAGTCCTCGTTACGGCCACATCGGGCTCGCGATCCTCGAGGCCGGCGTCGCGAGCGTGGGGGAGCGTCTCGAGATCGATGGCGTGGAGGGTTCGATCACAGGGACGGTCGACGTGTTGGCGATCCACGATCCGAACAAGCGGAGGCCGCGCGCCTGAGCTGCGCGCACGGGAGGAGGAAGTCCGAGCATGACCGACGAAGAGGGGATCCGTTCACCGCTGCACGATGCCCAGCTCGCCGCGGGCGCCGAGATCATCTGGGAGGACGGGTGGCCGTGGGCGATGAAGGTCGGCGACGACGCGGTCGCGGAGTACGAGGCGATCCGCACCACGACCGGCATCTGGGACCTGTTCTCGACGTGCAAGTACGAGGTGACGGGATCCGACGCCGTCCGCCTCGTGCAGCGCCGGTTCACGAACGATCTGTCGGCGGTGGATGCAGGGGCCGTCCGCTACGGCGCATTCGTGAACGCGGACGGTTCGATGATCGACGACGGCAACGTCTACAAACACTCCGACACCAAACTCTGGGTCTTCATCAACACCGCGGACATGGAGGAGTGGTTCCGGGAGACGGCGGACGGGCTGGACGCGACGATCCGACACCGCACGGCCGACTGGCCCATGATCTCGGTTCAGGGGCCGACATCGCGCGACCTCCTGCAGGGGTTGACCGACGCTCCGCTCGGCGATCTCCGCTACTTCCGCTTCTGGCCGGAGCCGGTGAAGGTGGGAGGCGTCACGGCGACCGTGTTGCGCACGGGGTTCTCGGGCGAGCTCGGGTTCGAGCTGGTGACCGAGGCCGACTCTGTGCTCACACTGTGGGAGGCATTGACCGAGGCAGGCGGCAAGCCCTTCGGGCTGGAGGCCGTGGACATCGCTCGGGTGGAGGCCGGGATGATCATCATCGCGCTGGACTACATGCCCGGTGAAGGTTCGCCCTACGACGTCTCGCTCGACAGGTTCATCAAGCCCGGCACCGAGTGCGTCGCGGCCGAGGCACTCGCCGAGATCGCCACGGCGCCCCCAAAGCGACTCAAGACTTTGAAGATGGAAGGCGACACTGTGCCGGAGGTCGGGCTTGCGGTGACTCGAGCGAGCGAGGAGGTGGGCACGCTCACGTCCCCGGTCTCGAGCCCGCGATTCGGCACGATCGGGCTGGCGGTGCTCGCGTCCGAGGCCGCCGTGGACGGAACGCAGGTCCAGGTGGGTGGCGTCCCGGCGACGGTGGCCCCGCTGAGCGTGTACGACCCCGCGAAGCAGAGGCCTCGGAGCTGAATCGCTCCCGACGATGGCGTCACTGACGGGCTGCAGATGAGCGAGCCCACGGTGGGACGAACGATGGGCCTCTGGCTCCAGGCCCTCGCGTCCGATGCAGCGACCCCCGGGGGCGGTCCGGCAGCCGCCGTGGTCGCCGCGACCGGCGCGGCCTTGATCTCCATGGTGGGACGCCTCACCGTCGGGCGCGAGCGATTCGCCGATCTCGAGCCGCGGATGCGCGAGATCGTGGATCACGCCGATGACGAACGAGGGCGCTTCCTGAAGCTGGCGGATCGAGACGCGGAAGCCTTCGAGGGTTTCATGACGGCATTCCGCATGCCTCGTGAATCCGAGGACCAGCGATCCACTCGGGCCGCCGCGATCGAGGAAGCCTCGATCTCTGCTGCCGACGTGCCGCTCGAAGTCGCGCGCCGATCCGTCGGGCTGATGGAGCTCGCGGTTGAGGTGGCCGCCCGGGGGAACCCGCATGCGGCATCCGACGGGGCGTGCGCCGCGGCGTGCCTGCACGCAGCGGCCCACGCAGCCCTCGCCAGCGTGCGCATCAACGCCGGGTCGATGACCGACCCGGCGACCGCCGCTCGCTACCTGGAGCAGGCGCGTGACCTGCAGGATCGGGCCGCTCGGCTGTTGGTCGAGGCCGACGACGCCTTCGCCTCCCGGCTTTCGTCCTGAACGGCCGGCGGGTACGCTCGTCGCGTGCGGATCGACTCGGTGGTGTTCGATTGTTCCGACGCGGCGCCGCTGGCGCGCTTCTGGGCGGCCGCGCTCGGGTGGTCGGTGGCGCCGTACGACGAGTCGGAGCTCGAGCGACTGGCGACCAAGGGCATCTACGACCCCGAGGACGATCCGTCGGTGATGGTCGAGCCGCCGCAGGGGTCCGATCTGCCGGTGTTGTTCTTCACGGAGGTCCCTGAGCCCAAGGTCGCGAAGAATCGCCTGCATCTGGACATCACGGCGACCCTCCCGCTGGAGGAGGAGGTCGAGCGCCTCACCGAGCTGGGCGCCTCGGTCCGCAACTGGTCCGAAGAGGACGGCGGGATGTGGTGCGTGATGCTCGATCCGGAAGGCAACGAATTCTGCGTGATGCCTTCGGAGGAGTGATCGAGTGAAGTGATCGAGGCGTCGACCTAGAAGAGGCCGACGGTCCTGCCGTTCTCGTCGATGTCGACCTTCTGGAACGCGGGCGTCTTGCCGAGGCCGGGCATGCGCTGCATGTCCCCGCACAGGACCACCACGAACCCGGCTCCGGCCGCTGGGACCACCCCACGAACCGGCAACCGGTAGTCGCGCGGCCGGTTCAGCATCAGCGGATCGTGCGAGAGCGACAGATGGGTCTTGGCCATGCAGACCGGCACGTCACCGAATCCGAGCTGCCCCATCCTGTGGATATCCTTCTCGGCCTGTGGCAAGTAATCGACGCCGTCCGCGCCGTAGATCTGAGTCGCGATCGCTTGGATCTGCTCCTTAAGCGGCGTTCCCTCGGGTGTCAGCAGCGAGAACGTGCTCGGTTTCTCACAGGCCTCCACGACCGCCGTGGCGAGATCCGTGGCGCCGTCGCCACCGTGCGCGAACGCCCGGTTCACCACGACCGTCTCGGCACCCGCCTCGACCGCCAACTCTTCGATCAATCCGATCTCCTTGTCGGTGTCGCTGGGGAAGTTGTTGATCGAGACGACGCAGGGGATGCCGTAGCGGCCGACGATCTGGATGTGAGCGGCCAGGTTGTCGATGCCTTGGCGCAGGGCGTCGAGGTCCTCGTTCCCGAGGTCCGCGAAGGCCGTGCCACCATGCGACTTGGTGGCGCGCACCGTCGTCACCAACACGGCTGCGCTCGGTGCGAACCCGCCGAACCGGCACACGATGTCGCAGAACTTCTGGAACCCGAGATCGCTCGCGAAGCCGGCCTCGGTGACGACGTAGTCGGCGAGCTTGAGAGCGACCCGATCTTCGATGATCGAGTTGTTCGCGTGTGCGATGTTCCCGAACGGACCGGCGTGGATCAGCACCGGCTGACCTTCGAGTGTCTGCACGAGGTTGGGCTTGATCGCGTCCTTCATGATCACGGTCATGGCGCCTGCGACCGTCAGCTCCTCGGCCGTGACGGGCTCTCCGGCCCTCGTTTCGGCCACGACGATGCGACCGAGCCGGGCGCGCAAGTCTCGAAGGTCGCCCGCGAGAGCGAACACCGCCATCACCTCTGAGGCAGCGGTGATGACGAACGAGCTCTCGCGCGGTACGCCGTGGGTCCGGCCGCCGAGTCCGACCACCGTGTAGCGCAGCTCCCGGTCGTTCACGTCGAGCGTTCGCGGCCACGTGATGGTCGCCGGGTCGATGTCGAGCGGGTTCCCGTGGAACAACGAGGCGTCCAGCGCGGCCGCCAGGAGGTTGTGCGCCGTGGTGACCGCGTGGAAGTCCCCGTTGAAGTGCAGGTTGATGTCCTCCATGGGGACGACCTGGGAGTACCCCCCGCCGTTGCCGCCGCCCTTGATGCCGAACACCGGCCCCATGGAGGGTTCACGCAGGCAGAGGATGACGTCCTTGCCGATCTTGCCAAGTCCCTGGGTGAGCGATATCGACGTGGTCGTCTTGCCCTCACCCGCCTTCGTCGGCGTGATCGCGGTGGTGATGACGAGCTTGCCGTCCGCGCGGTCCGCCAGCCGATCGAGCACCGACAGGTCGACCTTGGCGCGGAACCGGCCGAAGAGCTCGAGCTCGTCCGCCTGCAGACCGGCGAGCTCCGCGATCTCGGTGATCGGCCGCAGGACGGCCTCCTGCGCGATCTCGAGTCCGCTCTTCATGATCCCCCTCTCGTCGGTCGCGCGAGGATACCCGCCGTTCGAGCGCCGTGATGCTCCGGTCGGTCAGGTGATCCGAAGCGGCCTCCGGTCCCTCTTCCTCAGAAGAGGGACAGGTACTTCTGGACCTCCCAGTCGCTCACCCGGTCGTGGAACTCCTTGAACTCCCGCTGCTTCACCTCGACGAAGTAGTCGACATAATCGCCGTGCGGAGTGCGGCCCAAGGCCTCTCGCAGCACCTCATCCTGCTGCAGGTTCCTAGTGGCCTCGAGCAGCGTGCTCGGAAGCAGATCGATGCCGCGCCGTTCGCGCTCCTCTTTCGTCATCTCGTACATGTTGGTCTCGTTCGGCTCGCCAGGATCCATCTTGTTCTCGATCCCGTCCAGGCCGGCGGCCAGGATCACCGTCGACGCCAGGTAGGGGTTCGCCGCACCGTCGATGGTGCGGTCCTCGAACCGACCGGGCGCCGGGGTGCGGATCATCTGCGTCCGGTTGTTCCGCCCGTACGTGATGAACGCCGGTGACCAGGTCGCTCCCGAGGTGGGGGCACCGACGATCAGCCGCTTGTAGGAGTTCACCGTGGAAGCGGTCACGCCGATGTACGCGCCGGCATGCGCCAGGACACCCCCCAGGAAGTGGTAGCCGACCTCGGAGATCCCGAGGCCTCGTGGGTCGTCCTCATCCTCGAACAGGTTCGTGTCGGTCTCTTCGTCCCACAGGCTCATGTGCATGTGCAGTCCGTTGCCCGTGAGATCGGCGAATGGCTTCGGCATGAACGTCGCCTGCAGCCCGCGCGCCTGCGCGAGCATGTGCACCATGTAGCGGAAGAAGATGACGCGGTCGCTGGTGGTGAGCGCGTCCGCGTAACGGAAGTTGGACTCGAACTGCCCGTTCGCGTCCTCATGGTCGTTCGCGTAGTTGTCCCATCCGAGCTGCGACTCGTACGTCGACAGTGTCGAGATGAAGTCGAACTGCCGGGAGAGCGCCTTCATGTCGTAGCAGGGACGCTCCAAGGTGTCGAGCGGGTCGGCCACCGAGATCGTCCCGTCCTCGTTCCGGCGTGTGAGGAAGAATTCCGCCTCCATCCCGATCTTGAACACGTAGCCCATACCTCTCGCACGTTCGAGCTGGCGCTTGAGGATCGTGCGGGGACAGAACGGCCACGGCTCACCCTCGACGTAGATGTCGCACGCGAACCGGGCGAGGTTCGGCTGCCAGGGCACCGGTGTGAAGCTCTCTGGGTCGGGCATCGCTGCCAGGTCGGGGTCGTTGGGACCTTGGCCGATCTCGCCGGCAGCGAACCCCGCGAACCCGGCGCCCTCGGTGAAGACGTCCTCCAGGTGACTCGCGGGAACGAGCTTCGCGTTCTGCTTGCCGTACATCTCGACGAACTGCGCGAAGACGAACTCGATCCCCAGGTCGTCCACGAGCGTGCGAACCTCCTCGAGCGTTCGCGGTCGGTCGGGCATCCTCAGTCCCCCTTCGTTCCGGCGGTCTCCCGCATCTTCCTCAGCTTGACGACTTTGGCGGCAACGGCGAGCGAGAGCCAGTCGTCGGCCTCGAGATCGAGACCCGAGACGCGCTGGATCCGATCCAGGCGCTGTCGCAAGGTGTTCGCGTGGATGAACAGAGCGCGCGCCGTCGCCACGACGTTGCCGCGATGGTCCAGGTACCCCTCCAGGGTGTGCAGGAGCTGCGTGCCCCGCCGCTCGTCGTACTCCAGCACCATCTGCAACGCCTGCTGGAACCGGTCACGGTCGCCCTCTTCCGAGCCCAGGACGTACCGATAGGGCCCCAGGTCGTCGTAGGTGGCCACACCGGGGCCGCCCCGGATCAGGGCCCCGACCTCCGCGGCGGACGCTGCTTCTCGGAGGCCCTTGGCGAACGATCTCGTTCCAAGGCATGGGTTTGAGACGCCAACCGAGAGCCCGGTGGCGGCCTGCTCGTTCGACCAGTCCATCTCGCGGATCGCCTCGATCGCCTGCTGGGGGCTCTCGTCCGCCAGGGGCACGAGCGCTCGGAACGAGCGCTCGTGGTGATCGAACAGGGATCCTCGGAAGCGGCCGGCCAGGCGGGCCTCCGCCTGGCCGGCGAGGGCTCGCCAGGGGAGCCGCCGGTGCGCGGAGGTGTCGCGGGCCCGCTTCCGCGGGGCCGCGCCGCCCTCCTTCACGTGCAACACGAGATGCGGCGCGTCGAGATCGATGCTCAGGCGATCGGCCAGGTCCGAGAGATCCGACCTGCTCCCGTCGGCGGCGAGCGCATGGAACAGATCCTTCGCCAGGTTCGTCTCCTGGAGGGATTCGATGACCTGGTGCCGGCGGATCGCGACGGAGGCGTGGGCCGCGACGGCCGAGAGCGTGGTGGCGGCCTCCGGCGTCGTGTCGGCGAGGCTCACGGCGAGGAGGCCGAGTCGCTCGTCACCGATGATGAGCGGCACCACGTTGGCCGCGGTGTCCTCGCTCGATCCCCAGATGGGCTCCGGGAGCTTCCCGCCATGTGCCGGGAGGATCTCGGGTTCGGGTGATGCCCCACGCGATCGAGCGGGGCTGGCTGCGCGAAGGCTGAGCCTCTCGTCGGACTCGAGCAGGTAGATCTCGGCCCGATCGGCCCCCAGCAGGGATACCGCCCCGTCGCTCACAGCCTGCAGGACGGCGTCGACGGAGGCTGCCGACGCAATCCGCTGGGAGAGCTCCGAGACCTGACGCAGAAGGGTCACGCGAGCGGTGGCCTGCTCGTACAGACGCGCGTTCTCCACCGCGCCGGCCATCAGGGACGCGGTGTTCTCCAGGAAGTCGAGGTGCGCCCGCGCGAACTCGTGCGGAGCCTCGGCGTGGAGCGAGATGACGCCCATCACATCGGCGTTGCGGTCGAACATCGGAACGGAGACGAGGGACTGGAATCGCTCCTCTTCCAGCTCCGGGAAGTAGCGCACGCGGGGATCCTCGAGGGCCTTCTCACGGATGAACGCGGCGCGGCGGGTCTTCGCGACCCAGCCCACGAGCCCCTCGCCGAGACCGACGCTGATGCCCCCGACCAGATGGTCGTACGGGGTCGACGACGAGCGTAGGACGAGACGTTCGCCCTCAACGAACCAGATCAGGCAGGCGTGGCAGCCCGTGGCCTCGGTCGCCAGGTGGACGACGCCGCGGAGGATGGCCTCCAGGTCCGGTCCGGAGCCGATGGTCTCGATCACCCGGTAGAGGTAGGCGAGCTCACCGTCATCCTCGCGGACGGGCTTGAGGCTCGAACCCTGACGGTCCGCCTCGTACCGGCTCGCCGAGCTCACCCTGAACCCCCGGCGGATCGTGGACTGTGCGAGCCGAACATACGCGGCGGACCGTACGCCGGGTCAGCCTGGTACGTCAAACCCACCGGCTATGTGCGGACCTCACATGCCCTATCGTGACCTCTGTCATGCTTCGTACGGGGTGGATCACGGAAGCTGGGGCTATCCTCGGGAGCAGGCCTCGAGAGCTGTATCGCCCGAACGGGGGCGTGCGCGCGAGCGTAGGATTCGGTCGGCGACCGAGAACGGGCGGTGCGCCGTGGCGGAAGGAGGGCTCCAGATGACGACCGATCTGGAAAGGCTCCTGGACGAGTCGGGACGAGACGAGGCGATCCGACAGGTGCGAGCCCAGATCGACGCCTCGGGCGTCGAGTACATGTACTACCAGTTCGTCTCGGTGACGGGTCGCATCATGGGCAAGGGGATCCCGGCCGCGCACTGGGAGAACATCGCGAACAGGGGCTTCCAACTCGTCTACGGGTCCACCGCGAACCTGTTCATCGACCGGGACGGGAACTACATCGGTTACGGTCCCGAGGCGCGCGAGCTGGTGGGCATCCCGGAGCCCGAGACCTTCTGCGTCCTGCCATGGGACCCCCAGACCGCCCGCGTGTTCTGCACGTTGTTCCGGGGACGGGAGGAGGAGGTCGACGGTGGCGCGTACCTCACGTCCGATTGTCGGGGCAACCTGAGGCGGATCCATGAGGAGTTCGAGAAGGAGACCGGACTGCACCTTCGTGCCGGCTGCGAGCCGGAGATGATGTGGCTGAAGGTCGACGCGGAGGGGAAGCCGACCGTCGAGGGCAAGACCAAACCCTACTGCTACCACATCGACCAGTTCTCCGAGCTGCAGCCGTTGATCCACAAGGTCATGGAATACGGAAGGGCCATGGGTCTCGACATGATCCAGGGCGACCACGAGGACGCCCCCGGGCAGCTGGAGCTGAACTTCATGTTCGACCGGGCCGAGCTCACCGCCGATCGGCTGACGACGTACCGGCAGATCTGCAAGGCGGTGGGCCGCGAGCTGGGCGCCTACCCATGCTTCATGCCCAAGCCCTTCATGGGTGTGTCCGCGAACGGATGCCACCACAATCTCTCGCTGTGGCAGGGCGACGAGAACATGTTCCTCCCCGACACGGACAACCCTCGCATGCCGGGCAAGGTCGGCCTGCACTCGATCGGCGGGGTGCTCGAACACCTGGACGCGCTCACGTGCATCTCGGCGCCCACAGTGAACTCGTATCGGCGGTACTGGGATCAGGGGTTCTGGGCTCCGGTGTTCGCCGACTGGGGGTTCCAGAACCGCACCGCGGCGCTTCGGATCAGCGCGCCGGGCCGCTTCGAGTACCGCTCGGTCGACTCGTCGGTCAACCCGTACCTGTCGTTCGCCTCGCTGTTGATGGCCTTCAAGGACGGGATCACACGGAGCCTCGATCCCGGTCCTCCCGAGGAGCGCAGCGTCTACGAGGCGATCGCCGGCGGCAAGGACGTCAAGAAGGTCCCCGAGAGCCTCGGAGCGGCTCTGGACGCCCTGGAGGCGGATGACGTCATCAAGGAAGCGTTGCCCGGCGAGATGTATACCGTGTTCAGGCACTATAAGCGGGATGAGTGGAACCGGTTCCTCGCCACGGTGACCGACTGGGACATCGAGACGTACCTCGACGTCCTACCCTGAGGAAAGGACCACAAGGAAACGGCCGATGTGCGGGATCGCAGGCATCATCCACCGGGACGCGGAGTCGGACATCGGCTCGGAGATGACCCGGATGCTCCAGTCGATGAAGCACCGGGGGCCCGACTCGAGCGGTTATGCGCTGTTCGGGCCGCAGACCGAGCTGATCGTGATTCGATTCAAGCTCGCAGACGCGAATGACCCGAGAGACTTCGATTTCCGTGACCGCCTCGAGCGCAACCGCCTCGAGGTGGAATCACGATTGGCGAAGATCGGGGCAACGATCGATCGCGTCGAGTCCGAAACCGAATACGCCTACCGGGCCAGTGTTCGATACGACGGCGATATCAAGGCCCTCGCCGACTACCTGGAGGACGTCCCCGGCTGCGAGGTGCTCTCTCTCGGACACTCGCTCGAGATCGTGAAGGACCTCGGGGACGCGAGCGAGGTCTCGCAGATGTACGACCTGGGAGGGTTCCGAGGCACGCATGCGATCGGCCACGTGCGGATGGCCACCGAGTCCGACGTGGACATCTCCGGCGCGCATCCCTACTGGGCCTACCCGTTCTCCGACGTGGCGGTCGTCCACAACGGTCAGCTCACGAACTACTTCCAGTGGCGCCGGCGACTGGAACGCGCGGGTCACCGCTTCCAGTCAGAGTGTGATTCGGAGATCATCGCCGTGTACCTGGCGGAGAAGATGGCCGCCGAGGGAACCTCTCTCGAAACCGCCATGAAGGAGAGCCTGGACGACCTCGACGGCGTCTTTACCTACATGGCCGTCACCCAGGACTCGCTCGGCGTCGCCAAGGACGAGATGGCCGCAAAGCCGCTCGTGCTGTACGAGTCGGATGACCTCGTGGCCATGGCCTCGGAGGAGATCGCGATCCGTGCCGTGCTGAACCGCGAGATCGACACGTACGACCCGTACGAAGGGCAGGTGCTCGTGTGGAGCAGATAGGGCGACGAGCGACCACGTACGACGCACGCGGGCTGGCGGAACCGCTCGCCGATGTGCCCAAGGTTTCGCACGTGTCGGACGGCTCGGCATCGTTCGACGCGGCAGCGCTCACGACACGGCAGATCAACCTGGAGCTCCGCTGGCTGATCTACGAGCAGGGGATCCGCGACGTCACGGTCCTGAACCCCGGCGCGAAGCACTCGATCGGGGTCGGCATCCTCCAGCGCTGCAGGATCCGCTACGCAGGCAGCCTCGGCTACTTCGGCCTGGGACTGATCGACGGGCCCGAGATCGTGGTGGAAGGTCGGGTCGGCTGGTCCGTGTGCGAGAACATGATGTCGGGCGTGGTCGTCATCGAGAAGAACGCTGGCTCGCTCGCCGGGGCGGCGATCCGCGGCGGTGACCTCGTGGTCAAGCGATCGGTCGGTGCGCGCACCGGGATCGATCAGAAGGGCGGCACCATCATCGTAGGCGGCGACGCTGGATCGATGACGGCCTTCATGATGCAGCGCGGGCGACAGATCATCTGCGGGGACGTCGGCCCGGGGCTCGGGGACTCCATGTACGACGGCACGATCTACGTCGGCGGCAAGGTCAAGTCGCTTGGCATCGACTGCATCGAAGGGGAGTGGACCGACTCCGACACCGAGCTGATCGACCGGAAGTTCGGCATCTACGGCCTGGACAAGCCGGACTCGTTCCGCAAGTTCGTGTGCGGCAAAGTGCTCTACAACTACGACAACCTCGAGCCTTCCGAGAAGAAGCTCGTGATCCACTAAGGCAAGAGACGAGGGATCCGCGATGCCGGCAGAAGACGTGTCCTCCAAGCGGAACGTTCTGGGGCGCAGCCCGATCTTCACGCCGGAGGTGATCAACGACATCCACGTGAAGTCGGAGCTCGGCCGGTACCGGATGCGCGGGTTCTCGATGTTCAAGCCGATCCCGCACTGGGACCAGCTGATGTTCATGCCTGGGACCCTCACGCGCTTCGTGATCGAGGGGTATCGGGAGAAGTGCGAGACCCGTACCGTGCTGGGTGCCAGATTCGCGAAGAACCCGATCGAGCTGGACATCCCGATCTACATCACGGGCATGTCCTTCGGGGCGCTGTCCCTCGAGGCCAAGATGGCTCTGGCGAAGGGTGCTTCGATGGCCGGAACCGCCACCTGCTCGGGAGAGGGCGGGATGATCCCGCCGGAGCGCGACCTCTCGACGAAGTGGTACTACCAAAACATCCAGAGCCGCTACGGGTTCAACCCGCACCACCTGATGCTGGCCGACGCGTGCGAGTTCTTCATCGGCCAGGGCTGCAAGGTGGGGCTGGGGGGTCACCTGATGGGACAGAAGGTGACCGAGCAGGTGGCGGAGATGCGCTCGTTGCCGCCGGGTATCGACCAGCGCTCACCGGCGAGGCACCCGGACTGGCTCGGTCCCGACGATCTCTCGCTGAAGGTGCAGGAGGTTCGCGAAGCCACCGACTACCGCATCCCGATCCAGTTGAAGCTCGGTGCCGCCCGCGTCTACGACGACGTGCGGATGGCCGCGAAGTGCGGGCCCGACATCATCTACCTGGACGGCGCCGAGGGGTCGACCGGAGCCGGTCCCCACATCGCCACGGAGGAGACCGGTATCCCGCTGATGGCCGCGATCCCGGAGGCGCGCCGCGCGCTGGAGGACGTGGGGCTGGGCGACGACATCGACCTGGTCGTTGCGGGCGGCATCCGCAACGGCGCCGATGTGGCCAAGTGCCTGTCGCTGGGCGCGACCGCCGTGGCCATCGGTACCACCGCGCTCATGGCGCTCAACTGCAACAAGGAGATCCCGGGCGTCACCGACTACGAGGGCACGGTGGGCGTGCCGGCAGGGCAGTGTTACCACTGCCACACCGGGCGGTGCCCGGTGGGCATCACCACCCAGGATCCCGAGCTCCGGAAACGACTCGTCGTCGACGAAGCGGCCGAGCGGGTCTACAACCTGCTCACGGCGATGACGATGGAGCTGCAGATGCTCGCCCGTGCGTGCGGAAAGACAGATGTGCACTCACTCGAGCCGGAGGACCTGTGCGCGCTCACTGTCGAGGCTGCGGCGATGGCAAAGGTGCCGCTCGCAGGCACCGACTACATACCGGGTGTGACCGAGGCCTCCGCACTCGAGGAGATCCGGACCATGATGGCGAAGTACCTCGCCGACACGGGCCAGACGCCGACGGGCGCATGAGGGGGTGTCGATGACCGAGCCCGACGCTCCGGCTGGAAAGCTCGACGCGGAGGAGCTTGCGGGACGACGGTTCCCGTACCAAGAGGACATCTCCTTGCTGGACGACGTGGATCTGCTGGCCCTCACGCCGGGTCAGGACATCAACTGGCTGGAAGATGTTGCCCTGCTGGAGGAGGACGGCACCCCGGCCGTGTTCGACCGGTACTCGAACTCCTTCCTGAAGATCTATTTCGACATCCCCGCCGGGCACGAGGATGAGATCGCGCGCAAGGTGCTGATGAAGCATCTCATCGAGGGGAACTCCTACGGCATCCAGCTGAAGTCCAAGCATGCGAAGTTCGCGCAGCCGATGCTCGGCCCGTGGATCGAGGGCTCCGAGACCGTCGGCACCGACTACGAGCCGTCGGTCCTCGAGGGCTGGGAGAAGCCCGCGGGGCACTGATGGATGAGCGCCGCCCGCTGGTGGCGATCTCGGAGGGGTTCGCGGATTACGGGGACTACTACGGATTCGGTTACGGTCGCCCGCTGCTCGCGGCGGGCGCGCTGCCGGTCCTGCTGCCGTATCTCGAGGAACAGCAGGATCGCGTCGAGCTCATTCGACGCGTCGACGGCCTCGTGCTGGCAGGCGGCCGCGACATCGAGCCGTGGCGCTACGCACGGGCCGAGCCGCACCCCGCTCAGGGCGAGCCGCAGCCGTTCCTCGACGAGATCGATATCTCGTACGCCCGACTGGCGGTCCAGCACAGCGTCCCCGTCCTCGGGATCTGTCGAGGGTGTCAGATCCTCAATGTCGCCTTCGGGGGAACGCTGTACGGGGATTCATCCGAGTACCCGGTGGGCGGAGCGGATCATCCGAGCGCGATGTGGGACGAGTGGCGGGCGTTGGTGGTGGCGACGATGGCCGGCACTGAGCGACCCACGCACCCGACGCATCCGATCGATGTGAAGCCCGGGTCGGTGCTGGCCTCACATGTGGGTGAGCGATACGAGGTGGATAGCTATCACCATCAAGCGGTCCAGGACCTCGGGAAGGGCCTCGAGGCGGTGGCGTGGGCCCCGCACGGCGTGATCGAGGCGGTCGAGATGCCGGGTCAAGGTGGTTTCGTCCTCGGTGTGCAGTGGGAGCTCCACGAGGAGTGGCAGGAGGACGAGCGGATGCTCGAGATCTGGCGAACCTTCGTCGACGCGGCCCGAGATCGAGCGGGTGCCCGTGAGGCAGCAGTGGTCGGATGATCACCTCGATGGAGGTGGCGATCGACGACGGCGACCGAGGATCGTCCCAATGGACGAGCATGACCGATCCACAGGGTCTCTCGTTCTGTGTGTGCCCGGCCCGTTCTGAGCCCGAGGAGGTGTGATGTCGCTTCCCGATCACGCGAGGTACGTGTTGATCGGAGCCGGGGTGCACGGTCTGTCGACAGCCTGGCACCTGGCGAAGGAGCTGGAGGCCCGCGGTGGCGGGAGCGGCGCCGACATCGTGATCCTGGACAAGACCGGGATCGGCGCCGGTCCGTCGGGCATCGCCTGCGGCGTGATCCGCAACAACTACTTCCAGCCCGCGATGCGCGAGCTGATGGCGCATTCCGTTTCGGTGTGGGAGTCGGACCCACCGGCCTTCCACTACCACGCGGTGGGGTACCTGCAGATCGCTCCCGAGGTGATGCGAGAGGACGTGGCCACGATCTATGAACAGCAACGTGAGATCGGCTATGAGTCGGAGCTGATCGAGGGTGCTGAAGACTGCCGTCGATTCATGGAAGGCATCTTCAGGGACTGGCAGGCCAGGAACATCACGGCGGTGCTACACGAGAAGCGGGGAGGCTACGCCGAGAACATGCCGTCGATGCGGGGTCTCCGCGGGAAGTCGGAGGCGCTCGGCGTCGAGCTGTTCGCCCCGGTCACCGTGACGGGGTTCGACAGCACGGGCGACGCCGTCACAACGGTGCGGACCGACAAGGGCGAGATCGCGTGCGACGAGGTGGTCGTGGCAGCAGGGCCGTGGGTCCGCGACTTCTGGCACATGCTCGACCTACCCGGCGAAACGAAGGTGTTGGGTCGCGACGGGCAGGTGTATGAGCGAGCGACATGGACGTACCGGTGCCTCCAGGAGGGAACCCTGGGCGTCGATCCAGCCTACCTTCTCGACAACGAGGGACACATGCCGCCGGTCGTCCACGTGGACACCGATGCGCCCTTGTACGACGATCGCGACGGCACGCTCGTCACCGACGAGCTGTGGGGGATCTATTACAAGCCCGACTTCAACTTCGGCGGCGTGCAGGGAGGCGCGATGCCCTGGACCGTGGAACGCCCCGCAGACGAGGTCGCGGTGGATCCGTACGGGCCGCTCAGCACCGAGTACGTGGTCACCCCCGAGTTCGAGCGCATGTGGACCTCGGCGCTCGCCCACTGCCAGGCGCGGTTCGAGGGCAAGAGCGGCCTGTATCAGAAGGCGCCCACCGGCGGGATCGGCGCCTTCACGCCCGACAGCTTCCCGGTGTTCGACCGCTTCTGTGACAACGTATACGTCGTGGCCGACTCGAACCACGGGTACAAGTTGATCGGGGTGGGCGCGCTCGTCGCCAAGGAGATCATGGGGGAGCCGCAGGCGCTGCTCGAGCCGTTCCGGTACGCGCGATTCGCAGATGGGAACCTGCATCCGGTGAGCCACTCGCCGTACCCCTGGAGCTAGGAGATGGCGAGTCGCCGGGTGTCGGAGGCCGGCCCCGTCGAGTTCGACCTGCCGGTCGGCGGCGGGTTCATCGCCGAGGGCCCTGAGGGGATCGGGGAGCATCCGTGGGAGACGATCCCGGTGGAGGAGCCTCTCGAGATCGCCGGAGAGCCGGGCGACGACGCCGGTCTGGCGTTCCGCCGGATCCTCGGGATGTTCGCGACCGGCGTGACGATCGTCACGACCCAGGTCGACGACCAGGTGCACGGTATGACTGCCAACGCGTTCATGTCGGTGTCGATCGACCCGCCACTCGTGCTGATCTCGGTCGACAAGCGAGCCAGGATGCACCGACTGCTTCGGGAAGGCGTGCGGTACGGCGTGAGCGTGCTCGCCGACGATCAACGAGAGCTGTCCGACCGGTTCGCCGGCCGAGCCCGAGATGACGCCGTCGAGATCGACTTCGACGTCACGCGGAACACGCCGCTCGTGAGTGGCGCGCTCGCGCATCTGGTGGCACGCGTCGTGCGCTCCTATTGGGGCGGCGACCACTCCCTGTTCATCGGCCAGGTCGAGTACGCCCGCTACGGCGTTGGGAAGCCGCTGCTCTTCCACGGCGGACAGTACGAGCAGATCGTGGCTTCGGTGCCGCTGTTCGCCTCGCTGGCACCGAAACTGTTGCAGCCGATCCTCGCCGCAGGGACCCAGCGGGCATTCTCGGCCGGCGAGACGATCGTGCGAGAAGGCGAACCCGGCGACGAGCTCTACGTCATCCTCGAGGGCACCGTGCGGGTGGAGCGCGCGGGCCGGGTCCTGAAGAACTTCGGTCCAGGGGAGTTCTTCGGAGAGGTGGCTGTGCTGGACGGCCGTCCGCGCAGCGCCGACGTCGTCGCGGAGACTGCTGCCACGTGCCTCAGCCTGCCGCGAGATCTGCTGCGCGAGGCGCTTGCTGCAGACCCGAGAGCGGCGTGGGCGATGCTCGAGACCCTCGCTGCTCGCCTGCGAGACGGGTAACTCTCAGGAGCGAGGCCGCGTCTTCTCCGGGTCGTAGAAGGGGGACCGTACGACCGTGGCTGCGATCCGCTTCTGCAAGCCGTCGAGCTTGCCGACCACGAGCTCCGTCCCGTGGTCGCGCTGCTGTACCGCCACCCGCGCCAGAGCGATGTTCTTCTTGAGGATGGGCGAGCGCGTCCCGCTCGTCACCACGCCCACCTGCTGACGACCCACGAACACGGGGTCACCGTTGCCGGCAGTCTCGTTCCCCTCGAGCTCCAACCCGACGAGGACGTTGCGCGGATGTGCCTTTCGCTCCTCGAGCGCTGCCCGCCCGACGAAGTCCTCGTCGCCGCGGAGATCGACCGTGAAACCGATACCGGCTTCGAACGGGTCGATCTGATCGTCGTACTCGTTGCCCACGGCGATCAGCCCCGCTTCGATCCGCAGGATGTCCAACGCATCCAGCCCCAGGGGGGCGAGGCCGAGCCCGGCGCCCGCTTCCCATACCGCGTCCCAGACTGCCTCGCCGTCATCCGGATGGCAGAAGACCTCGTACCCGAGCTCTCCCGTGTAGCCGGTGCGCGAGACCACGATGGGGATCCCGTCGAACGTGCCGATGCGCCCCACAAGGAAGCGGAACCACGTCAGCTCCTCCAGGGAGGGCTGGGTCGCCGGCGCCCACACCACCTTCTTCAGGATCTCGCGGCTGTTGGGGCCCTGGATCGCCAGGTTGTGCAGTTGGTCGGTCGAGGGCTTCACCCAGACTTTCTCGAGCCCCAGCTGTTGGGCCTGCTCCTTCAGCCAGATCCCCACGTAGTCATGGCCCGCCACGTAGCGGAAGTTGTCCGGCCCCAGCCGGAACACCGTGGACTCGTCGACCAAGCCTCCCTGCTCGTTGCACAGGGCCGTGTACACGACCTGTCCGACCGACAGGCGCCGGGCGTCACGGGTGATCGTGGACTGCATGAGCGACTCGGCGTCCGGTCCGAGGATCTCGAACTTCCGCAGCGGCGAGAGGTCCATCACCGCGGCCTGGTCGCGGCACGACCAGTATTCGGCGATCGCGCCCTCGTCGTTGAAGTGCGAGGGGAGCCAGTATCCCGAGTACTCCGTGATGTTGCGTGTCAGCTCGTTCCATCTGGGCTGGAAGGCGGTCTTCTTCGTGAGCATCGGTTCGGCGTCCGGCGTGATGCGATGCGCGATCGCGGTAGAGAACCTGTGCTCGGCAGCGTAGACGCGAACGTGAACGTCGGTCGGATCCCACGCGTTCGCCGGGTCGACGTCGTCGGGGCAGGCCGAGGACGCGCACACCAGGTCCGTCATCGCGCGGAGCAGGACGTAGTCACCCGGACGCGACCAGGGCTCGTCCGTGACCAGGACGTTGTCCGCGTTGAAGGCGGTGTTGAAGAAGAAGTTGAGCGCCGGCCATCCCTTGCGCGCCGCGATGCCGTACGTGTCGATCTGCCCGTTGAAGTTGTCCGTGCAGTTCACGTGGCCGGGGTAGCCCAAGTCCTCGTAGTACCTCGCGTTGCACGCGAGCGCGAAGGTGTCGTGTCGGCCGACCGTGTCGCGAACGACCTCGACGAGCGGTTCCATGTCCGCGTCGTAGAACTTGCCCTGCAGACCGGGCGTGGGATAGGCGTTCCCCATCAGTGTGCGGGTCACCGTTGCGTCCAGCCCGCGCTCCAGCCCGTCCTCGAGCTTGCCTCGGTGGAACGCCAAGAAGTCGGAGCACTGCTTGCCCTCGACGTCGATGATCTGGATGAACTGGTCCGCCTTCACCTCGTAGCTGCATGCAGTGGCCTTGTCGATCCTGAGGTCGAGCAGCGGCTCGGCGAGCGGGGGCGGCAGTTCGAGCTCGTCGTGTGTCCGTGGCGTGGCGCGGACCACCTCGATCACGAGGTTGGACGAGGGAGGGGCGCCGTCGACGACGCGTCCCGCGGGCGCGGCGACGACCGCGACCACGGACCGATCGGTTACGAACGATTGCGACGACCCGGCCGGAGACCACTCACCGAACAGCACCGTCGCCATCGCGCCGCTGGGGTTCAGACCGCGGAGGGCCAGATCATGAACGATCTCGGCCGCTCCGTCGGTCGCCGACATCACGAGCGCACGGAGGACCGACGCGGGCCCATCGGCCGTGGCCCCGACCGCATGCGGGACTTCGTCTCCTTCGGGTGTGAGCACCGTCAGCTCGGCCGGCTGAGCGCCGTCGGGGTCGATGACGGTAAAGCGATCGTCGGGTGCGAGTGCGAGCACGGTCGCGCCCCCCGGTCGCACCCAGTACTGCTCGAGCGACGGGTCCGTGGGGCGCATCCCTCCGATCAGAAGGCCCGCGCCGTTCGTCTTGGTCGCCATGGCCTAGGTCTTCGCCGGCTCCTTGGACTCCTGCTCCTCGGCCTCCGTCAGCAGCTGCTCGGCGAGCTCGCGCTTGCTCTTCGCGTCGAGCTTCTTCACCTCGTTCTCGACCGCGCGCCGGTTGTAGGACTGGTTCCAGTAGTCGAGGGCGTCGAAGCCGAGCAGGACGGCCTTCCCCACGAACTGGCGGAGCACCTCGTTCGTCGGGCCCATCACCCAGCCTGCCTTCGCGTCGCGAAGGTACCGCTCGAGCTCCATGTCGCGCTTGTAGCCGGAACCGCCGCACGCGTGCAGCATTTTGTCGACGACGTGCGCGGTGTTCTTCGCCGCCGCGAACTTGATCTGCCACGCCCAGTGCAGGAAGTTGCCGCGTGCCAGCTCCCCTGGCCCCGGGTTCTCGGTGTTGTCCTTCGTCGCGCCATCCATCGCCTGGGCCACAGAGAGGACAAACAGCCTGCACGCGTTGGTGTCGATGACGGCCTCACCCACGTAGTCCTGGATGGTCGGGTAGTCGGCCACGCGCAGACCGACGTCGACGTGCTTCTTCCGCGTGGTGTGGCGCTTGGCGATGTCGATCGCGCCGAGCGAAAGGCCGTTCCACACCGACGACGAGCCGATCAGGAACCAGGGATCGACGGATTCGTCGTTCGACGTGGCGCCGTCGCCGGTGGGGCCGACGAGCTGCTCGCCGGGGATCTTCACGTTCTCGATCTCGATCGGTCCGGACTGGTTCCCGCGCAATCCGAGCGCGTCCCACAAGGAAGGGTGGGACTTCACGTGATCGCCGTCGACCACGAACACGGAGAGGTCGTCGTAGCCGGTGAACTCGGGGCTGGTCGTCTGCACGACGTAGAAGTCGGCGAAGCCGCCTGAGGTCGTCCACGATGCCTTCTTCCGGACCGTGAAGCCCCCGTTCGACCGGTCCGCGCCCGACGAGATCGGGTACCAGAAGTGCGAGCCGGTCTCGGGGTCGGAATAGGAGAGCGTTCCGATCTTGCCCGAGTTCAACGGGCGGATGTACTTCTCGGTGAGCTCCGGTGTGGCGCGCAGCATGATCGCGTTCACCGCCCCGATGTGCATGACGTAGCACATCGCCGTGGATGCGCACCCGTAGCGAGCGAGCGTCTCGCACACCATCGAGTACGCGACGTGGTTCTCGCCCAATCCGCCGAGCTCCTCCGGGACGGTGAGCGCGAGGAAGCCGTGCTCGCCCAGCAGCTCGAGGTTGCGACGAGGGAACATCAGCTCGTCGTCGTACCTCTTGGCGTTGTCGCGCAGCTCCTTCTCGCAGAGCCCGATGAGCGTCGCCCGGAGCTCTTTCTGGCGGTCGGTGTAGACCCAGTCCGGGTCCCACTCGTATCCCAGTCCCCAGAAGGGCTCGGACCCCCACATCTTCTCCGTCATCGAGTCCCCTCTCGACATCGAACGTGGCTGTCCCTGCATCGTAGAGAAGCGGGTTCGGGGGGGCAACCCGCGTGACGAGGACCGCCGTCACCCCTCTGACCAGCGAAGACGTCGCATCATTCCCACTTGCGGACCCGGGGGGTCGTGGGTAGGGTTCGGAAGCGCCGCCGACGCGGGCCGAGCGGAGAGGGGGGTGAACCGTGGCTGAAGCAGGTCAGCTCGTGTTCGGTCCCGACCGCCCTTCCGTGTCCTCACGTCGATACCGCAGGGCATCACGTGCCGTCTGTGACGATCTCAGCTGCCTGATCTGGATGGCGGGATAGGACGATGAGCCGGTTCGCCGACATGTCTCGCTCGACGAAAGTCGTGCTCCTGCTGGGGTCGGTCCTGCTGCTGCTCGCGGTCACCGGGATGTTGTCGGCGTCGCGCGGTATCGCGGTCGAGAAGGAAGAGGCGATCGCGATCGCGAGGGAACAGATCGATTTCGAACCAACCCAGACGACCGTGCGGCTCCTGCGGCAGGGGTTCAGCGCCTCGCCCGCGTGGGCTGTTTCGTTCTCGATCCCCAGGACGACCGGCGGTGGGTTCGACCGTCTGGTCACCGTCGTGGTGGGAGCGACCGACGGCGCGATCGTCGAGGTGAACCGGGACCTGTGATCGTCCGATCCCGACGTCGGGTCGATGCTCCACGTGTGCAGGTTGGTCGTATCCACACGCCACACCTTCACGTAGCATCCCGAGATCCGTGTTTAGCGATCGAAGGGTGATCCGATGTCGATGATCGGGTGCGAGCGGTGCGGGCGGATCGACACGCCGGGGCTGCTGTCGGCGATGGCGTGGCTGCATCACACCGACGCGGCCGGGTTCGAGAAGCACGTGTGTCCCGGCTGCGCGGCCGAACTGAACGAGGACGAACGCGGGGCATTCCAGGTCTCCGGCACGGTGGACCGAGGGCTGTAGGTCAACGCTCGGGCCGCGGCCTCCGCCCTCGTGATCCACGTCCGCGAGGCATGGTCCGGTTGGGGCCGTACGCGCGCAGGTGGTCGAGCTCATCGCGGAGGAGCTGCCTCGCGTCCACCTCCGTTCCGTCGGGCAGAAGGATCTTTAGCGGAGCAACGCTGAACTCGGGCAGCTGATCGATGAGATCCGCCTCGGCCAGGCCTTCTCGCTCGAGCTCCCGCAGGTGCTGGGCTGCCCGGCCGAGCCGCCTCGACTCGACGATTACCAGATAAAAGACGAACGACACGACCGCGATGGCCATCCCGACCGTCGCCACGACCTCCATGACGCATCCAGCCTACGCCTGTCTCGCGTCATGCTACGGAGCCCTGCTCGCGCGAAGCCGAGTGAGCTCCCGGGAAAGAAGCACGACGGTACCGACCACCAGACCGAAGGCGACCATCCACAGACCGATCCCGACGGAGACGCCCTCGAGCGCGAGGACCCGCTGGATGTCGCGGATCGCGATCACGGCTCCGAGCCCGGCCGGGATCCAGGCCCACCGGACGGGCCCGCGGCTCAGCAGGAACGAGCCCGCGCTGAGTGCGAGTACGGACAGGCCGTCACCCTGCTGGATCCCGGCGGATGACACCGCCTCCGTCGTCACCCAGGGGAAGAACACGCCCAACACCGCGAAGAGGAGGAAAGGCTCCGGGCCGAAGAGCCGCGAGAGCCTTCGGTCCGGCGACCGCTTCCTAGACGCCTCCCTCACCCTCCACGAGGAAGATCGCCAGGATCACGAGCACGATGCAGGCGATCGCGATGATCCAGAGGATCCGGTCGAGCCCAGGGATCTGCTTCTGCTTCGGTGGGAAGTCGATCTGCTTGCCGGCCACGGCTCACATCACTTCCCCGCCGGACGCGGCGATCAGCCGGTCCGCCTGGTCACGAAGCTTCCGGTCCTCGGCGCGCATCCACGAGACGAACACGCCGACCATCAGGACGAACGCGATGACGACCAGGGCGATCGTGGCGAAGTTGTCTCCCGGCCCCAGGGTGAAGAACCCCTCCCCGCCGGCGACGCCTTGCGCTTCCTCCCAGCTCCCGTACGGGAACGTGTCCATCTAGCGACCACCTCCTGTCGCAGCACCGTCGGCGCCGTGGCGTCTACGGATCCGCTCGTTGAGTCCGTTGCGGAGCGCCCACCGGACGCAGATCCCCACCACGAGGAACATCAAGGCCGCGGAGCCGACGAACTGCAGCCATTCGGCGCTCACCGGATGATGTCCTTCGTGGCTTCGAGCAGCACGGGCGCGGATGGGACCGTCGTGCCGTCGGGCATGTCGATCACCTCGGGCTGCCGTCCGAACTCCGGGTAGAAGTCCATCTGGAACTCGGCCATGTCGAGGCCCTCGAGCTCGACCTCGGGCGGCACCCGCAGCAGGTTCCCCTTCTTGAGGAGCCACGAGGCCGCGTATCCGGGGATGAAGCCGAGCGGGAAGAAGGTCGCCATGCCCACGAGCTGCCCGAGCATCGACGAGTCGACGCCGAGGCCGCCGTTGCCGACGCCGGTGGGGTACCCGGCGGCGAAGATCCCCACGTAGAACATCCCGAGGAAACCGCATGCTCCGTGCACCGCCACGGCGCCGACCGCATCGTCCACCCGCCACCGCTTCTCGATGATGCTACCGACCCACACGGCGAAGGCGCCCCCGAACATCGCCAGGAGGTACACGAGCGCCGGGTGATACACGTCGGCGCCCGCCGAGACGGAGATCACGCCGGCGAGGCCACCCGAAAGGGTCCAGAACGGATCACCCTTCGAGGCGAAGTATCCGCCGGTGAACCCCGCGGCGAAGCCCATCGTGATCGTGAACGTGATCGCCGACAGCGTCGTGGGGGAGAGGTAGATGTTCAGCCAGCCCGGGAACGAGGTCGACGTGATCACGAGACACGCGGCATAGAAGGCGTAGAACCCCGTGAAGATCAGCATCAACCCGAGCAGCGTCATGTGCAGGTTGAACGGCCGGAAGGACCTCGCCCGGCCGTCCCGGTCGTACTTTCCGATCCGTGGACCGAGGTTCAGCAGCACGCCCAGGGTGAACGCCCCCGACACGCCGTGGACGACGCCCGAGGCGATCGAGTCGTGGAAGCCGAAATGGATTGTCAGCCACCCGCCGGCGCTCCATCCCCACGCAGCGTCAAGGATCCACACCACCGAGCCCAGGAGCGCGGCCAGCATCAGGTAGGCCGTCAATCGCGCTCGCTCGATCAAGGCGCCCGACATGATCGACGCCGTGGTCCACGAGAAGAGCAGGAACGCTGCCCAGAACACCCCGGTGATGTTGTCCCCGAGGTTTGGGCCCATGGTCGCGCTCCACGGGATCGTGGATTCGCAGAACGCCCCGTAGAACTCGTCGGTCGTCGACGACGGGATGAATCCCTCCTGGTAGCAACCGTAGATCCACCAGCCGAAGAAATAGAACGTCGGTGTGACCACCGCGATCGTCAAGATGTTCTTGAGCGCGATGGACATCACGTTCTTCCTCCGGCCGGCGCCGGCTTCGTACGACATGAAGCCTGCGTGGATCAGCCACATGACCACGACGGTCCAGAAGTAGAACTGCTCCGCCAGGATCTTGCTGTCGAGCGAGACCTGCTCGGCCAGCTCCTCGGCGGTCTGGGCGAGACCCAAGTCCACCTGAGACCTCCTCCCCCTGAAGGGCTCCAGGCACGAATGCGCGCCGTGCCGACCATATGCCCGGGTTCAGCAGCCGGTCAAGTTGTGACCGGGTTCCGGCGGTGTTGCCTCCGAACAGGTCCGGGTGGAGCCTATGGCCGGTCTGCACGCCTCCGGAGCACGGACAGCTACCCCTTCGGCATCAGCGGGAGTTGGATCAGGAGGAGGAGGTTGGCAAGGATCATGGTCGGGAGCGCCACGATCAGGCCGGGCCGCAACCAGGCCCCGAAGCTGATCTCGCCCAGATGCTGCCGCTCCACGACTCCAACCGCGACGATGTTGGCCGTGGAACCGATGAGCGTGAGGTTGCCCATGAGCGTCCCGCCGAAAAGGATCGACCACCAGAGCGGGGCCGTCTGGATGCCTTGGTCTCCCACGTCCTCGATGATGGGGACGAAGGTCGCAACCGCGAGGACGTTGTCCATGACCGCCGTGAGGATGCCCGAGGCCCACGCGAAGATCGTCGACAGCACCGGAACGTTGCCGCCGGAAAGCCCGATCAAGCGATCGGCGATCACGGCGGTGACCCCTTGCTGAGCGAGCGTCCCCACCGAGGCGAACAGCAGGAGGAAGAACAGGAGGGTCCACCAATCGACTCGGGTCTCGACGAGCCGTCGGGCCTCCTTTCCGGCGAGGGCGATGGCCGCCGCGGCTCCGAGCAGGGCAACGCCCAGGATCATCGTGTTGCGCTCGAGGCCGAGGAGCTCCTCGAGCTGATGATGGAAAACGAGGCCGAGGACCACCGGCCCGAAGAGCCACGCGCTCCTCACGATCCCTCCCCGCGGGATGTTCTCCTCGCGCGCGACGCGCTGTATGTG
>Ga0299907_10000081_pt1 | contig 33411 bp, 30 predicted proteins | sample RVTome_16_FD_198680 | JGI IMG/M metagenome (GOLD analysis project Ga0299907, IMG submission 198680) | Soil microbial communities from uranium-contaminated site in the Upper Colorado River Basin, Wyoming, United States - RVT152D67 (version 2) ...
TGGGGGACGAGGCGTACGGGGCGGTGTCGGTGAAGGTGGCGTACTGGGCGACGGCGCGGGTCGTCGGTCGGGTGCCGCCGACCGTGTTCGTGCCGCAGCCGCGGGTCGAGTCCGCTCTGGTACGCATCGACCGGCGCGCCGGCGGCCCTGCGGTGCCGCCGTCGGTCGTGCCCGCTGAGCGGCTGTTCGAGGTCGTGCGGGCCGGGTTCGCCCACCGCCGCAAGATGCTGCGGGGCGCGCTGACCGGCGTCGTCTCGCCTGCTGCATTCGAGGCCGCGGGCGTGGCGCCGACCGCCAGGGCCGAGGAGCTCGACGTCGAGGCGTGGGGCAGGCTGGCCGCCCATGGTCGGTCGTAGGCATGGTCGGTCGTAGGCATGGTCGCTCTTAGGGCGCCGGCCAAGCTCACGCTGTCGCTGCGCGTCGTGGGCGTGCGGGCCGACGGCTACCACCTGATCGACGCCGAGATGGTGACGTTGGACTTGGCCGATACGCTCGACGTCGACGCTGCCGGTACGAACGCGTTGCCGGCGGGCGACCTCGTGTCGCGGGCGCTGGCGGCGGTCGGCCGTGACGCGCACGTGGCCGTCGACAAGCGCATCCCCGTGGGCGCGGGCTTGGGCGGGGGTTCGGCGGACGCCGCGGCGATCCTGCGGTGGGCTGGTTGCCGTGACCTCGCTGTTGCTGCGTCGATCGGTGCCGACGTCCCGTTCTGCGTGGTGGGAGGGCGGGCACGGGTGCAGGGGATCGGCGAGGTGGTCGATCCGCTGCCGTTCTCCGAGGTCGAGGGCCGGGCATTCACGTTGCTGACGCCACCGTTGCCGGTGTCGACACCCGCGGTCTACGCCCGGTGGGACGCGATGGGCGGCCCGTCCGACCCCGCGGGCGTGAACGACCTCGTGCCCGCCGCGTTGGCCGCGTTCCCCGAGTTGGCGTCGTGGCAGGACCGCCTGGGCGATGCCACGGGCCTGACGCCCCGCCTGGCCGGCAGCGGCAGCACGTGGTTCGTGGAGGGTGCCTTTGCGGACCTGCGGGTGCCAGGCGCTGCTCTGTGCGCCGTGACGGGGGTCAGCCCGCCGCTTTGAAGTGCGGGTTCTTGATGAACCCGACGATGCTCCCGGTGGGCAGCGTGACCGTGGCGGTGACGATGCCATCGCCGACGTCGGACGCCGGTGTGTGCACGGTTGCACCCTGGGCAACCGCCGCGTCCACCGCCTTGGCGACGTCGTCGACGCCCCAGTACGTGAGCGCGCCGTCGGCCGGGTTGCTGTCGGGGAGCAGGCCGAGCTCGTAGCCGGCGACGTCGAAGCCCACGTAGAACGGCTGGTCGAAGTACGGCGGCGTGCCGAGAAACGACGTCCACCACGCCTTGGCCGCCTCGAGGTCCGGCGCGGGATAGATCACGGTGCGAAGGCCGAGCAGGTCCATGACCGCTGGTCTAGCGCTTCAGGGTTCTCGTTCTTGCGCGCCTCAGCCGCGGTACTCGCGGCTGGTGTTGCACGGAAGCGCTACTTGCCCGCCCTGCGCTGCCAGCGCGTGGCCTTCAGCATCTTCTTGTGCTTCTTCTTGCGCATGCGCTTGCGGCGCTTCTTGATCAGCGAACCCATGTCGGCCGGACAAGGTAGCGGCCGCCGCCCGCACCGGCCAATGCGGCGAGGGGCGCCGGTACACTCGTTCGACCCATCCGGGGTGGTGTAAGCGGTAAGCACGGGGTCCTTTGGAGTCCCAGGTCAGGGTTCGAGTCCTTGCCCCGGAGCGGCGCTGACCCGTTTTGTCATGTGGAACGTGGCGCATCGCGCATCGCGCCACGTTCCACATGACAAAACGATGGTTGGGGATGCCGCCGTCCCGCCGTAACCATCTCGTCACTCCAGCCGCACCCGCGACAGGCCGACGTTGACGGCGTGATTCCCGGGGGGCGGTCCGACCGCACGACGCTGCGCACCCGGATCCACAAGCTCGTCACCCACGAGGCCAGGCGCCTCCTCCTCCCCCTCGCCGTGCTCACGATCGTGTCCACGGCCGGCACGGCGGCAGCGCCGACGCTCACGCACCAGCCGCTCGTCCTCATGGCGCTCAGCCCCCGCCTGGCCTTCCTCACGCTGGCCGCGAAGGACACGGCCTTCGTGCCGTTCCTCGTCGTGGGTCTCATCCGGCTGTGCCTGGCCGACCCGTTCCACTTCGCGCTCGGCCGCCGTCACGGCACGAGGGCGCTCGACCGCCTCGCCCGCTTCAAGCTACTCACCAGCATCCGCAACATGACGCGCCACGGCGTCCCCGTGCTCGTGTTCCTGCGGCCGAACGGGACGAACCTCGCCATCGCCGGCGCGAGCCCCACGAACAAGCTGCACGTGGCGCTGGCCGACGTAGCCGGGACGCTGGCGTACCTGCTCCTCATCCGCCTTGCGGGTACCGCCTTGTTCTAGGCCCGGGCTAGACAAAGGGGCATGAGCCGCCGACCCCTGTCCGCCATGGTGCTCGCCGCCGGCGAAGGGACGCGGATGCGTTCGTCCCGCCCGAAGCCGCTGCACATGCTGTGCGGGCGCCCCATGGTGCTGCACATCCTCTACACGCTCGCCGAGCTCCCCCTCGATCGAGCGGTCGTCGTCGTCGGCCACAGCGCCGAGCGCGTCACCAAGAAGCTCACCGAGCAAGCGCCGCCCGGCCTGCCGATCGAGTTCGTCGAACAGGACGTGCAGCGCGGCACGGGGGACGCGGTGGCCGTCGGCCTTACCGGCTTCAGCGTCACCGACGCTGACAGCGCGCTGCGCGACGACGAGGACGGCGACATTCTCGTCGTGCCCGGCGACACGCCGCTCCTCAGAGCGACCACGCTCGCCGCGCTCGCGACCGCGCACCGCCAGACGGACGCGGCGGCAACGATCCTCACCGCGGTGCTGCCCGACCCGACGGGCTACGGGCGCGTCATCCGCGGCAAGGACGGCCGTGTCAGCCGCGTCGTGGAGGACCGCGACGCCACCGCCGACGAGCGCGACATCGACGAGATCAACACGTCGATCTACTGCTTCCGCCGCAGCCTGCTGGCGCCCGCGCTGCGCCGCCTCAGCCCCGACAACGCGCAGGGCGAGTACTACCTCCCCGACGTCGTCGGGGTGCTGCACGACGCGGGCTACAACGTCGTGAGCATGGTCGCGGAGGACCCGATGGAGCCCGCGGGCATCAACGACCGGGCCCAGCTCGCCATCGCCGAGGCCGAGCTGCGCGACCGCGTCAACGACCGGTGGATGCTCAGCGGCGTCACGATGATCGACCCCGAGCGCACGTACGTCGACAGCACCGTGCAGCTCGCGCCCGACGTCACGCTGTTCCCCGGCGTCGTGTTGCAGGGCGACACCGTCGTCGGCGCATCGGCCGAGATCGGCCCCGACACGCGCTTGGTGGACTGCCGTGTCGGCGAGGGCGCGGTCGTCGAGAACAGCGTGGGCCGCCTCGCCGAGGTCGGCGCTGGCGCGCGCGTCGGTCCGTACGCGTCGCTCACCCCCGGCACCCGCGTGCCGCCGGGTACGGTGACGGGCGCGTTCTTCAAGTCCGAGGAGTGACCGTGGAGCTCACGCCCCAAAAGCGGCTGCAACTGTTCAGCGGCCGGTCCCATCCCGAGCTCGCCGCGGACATCGCCGCCAACCTCGGCACCGAGCTGGCCGACGCCAACCTCGTCGACTTCGCCAGCACCGAGCTGCGCTGCCGCTTCGGCGACTCGATCCGCGGCGCGGACGTGTTCATCATCCAGAGCCACGCCGCGCCGGTGAACCACGCGATCATGGAGCAGCTGATCATGATCGACGCGGCCAAGCGCGCGTCGGCCAAGCGCATCACCGCGGTCTGCCCCTACTACGGCTACGCCCGGCAGGACCGCAAGGCCGAGGGCCGCGAGCCGATCACCGCCAAGCTCGTCACCGACCTCCTCACGACCGCGGGCGCCGACCGCATCGTCGCCGTCGACCTGCACTCCAACCAGATCCAAGGGTTCTTCGACGGGCCGTTCGACCACCTCACCGCGGTGCCCGTCCTCATCGAGCACCTGCGCACGCGCGTCGAGGGGGACGTCACCGTCGTCGCCGCGGACCCGGGCCGCATCAAGCTGGCCGAGCGCTACGCGGACCACCTCGGCGCCGACCTGTCGTCCGTCTACAAGCGGCGGGTGAAGGGAGCGGTCAACGCGGTCGAGGCCCTCGGGCTCATGGGCGACGTCAAGGGCAAGTGCTGCGTGCTGATCGACGAGATGATCGACACCGGCGGCACCATCTGCGCGGCGGCCGACCTCCTCAAGCAGTCGGGCGCCACCCGCATCTACTGCGTCGCCAGCCACGGCGTCCTCAGCGGACCGGCCGTCGACCGCCTGAAGAACTCGGTGATCGACACGCTCGTGATCACCGACACGCTGCCGGTCCCGTCCGACAAGCGCATGGACAAGCTCGACGTGGTCTCCATCGCCGGTGTGGTGGCCGACGCGATCCGGGCCGTGTTCGAGGACGCCTCCGTCTCCGAGCTGTTCGGCGGCGAGAACCAGATCTGACCGTCCTCCTCGCCGTTTTGTCCCGTGGAACGTGGCGCTGGATGCCACGTTCCACGGGACAAAACGTCCGGGCCGTTGGCCGCCCAGCCGGCGGGCCAGTAGGATCGACCGGTTCCGTTTGCCCGGCCCCGTCTAGGAGCGCGTTCCCATGGCAGAGATCACCCTCGTCGCAGAGACCGGCCGTGAGCCGGGCAGTGCCGTCGCCCGGCGGCTGCGGCGGGAAGGCAAGGTGCCGGCCGTCGTCTATGGCCACGGCATCGACCCCGTCGCCATCGCGGTCGACGGCCGCCAGCTGCGCCACGCCCTCACCGGCGACGCCGGCCTGAACGCCCTCGTCAACCTCAAGGTGGCGGACACCGACCACCTCACGATGGCCCGGGTCCTGCAGCGCCACCCGGTGCGCGGCACCGTCGTCCACGTCGACTTCCAGGTCGTGCGCCGGGACGAGATCGTCCAGGCCGACGTGCCGATCCACCTGGTAGGGGAGGCCAAGTCCGTGCAGAGTGAGGGCGGCGTGGTCGACCACTCGCTCGTGTCGCTCTCCGTGCTGGCCACGCCGGCCCGCATCCCGCATGCCATCGAGGTCGACATCAGCGGGCTGACGATCGGTGACGCCGTCCGCGTCGGCGACCTGCAGCTCCCCGCCGGCGTCACCACCGAGGTCGACCCCGACGAGCCCGTGGTGTCCGCCCAGAGCCAGCAGGTGTCCGACCTCGACCTCATCCCCGAGGCCGACGCCGAGGCCCTCAAGGAGCTGGCCGAGGCCGCTGCCGGCGAGGGCGGCGAAGGCGGCGAGGGCGGGGCGGCCCCGGCTGCGTCGGCCGAGGAAGCCCCCGCCGGGTAATACGTGGCCGACACGCCCATCGACCTGCTGGTCGTCGGGCTCGGCAACCCGGGCCTCGAGTACGCCCGCACGCGCCACAACGCCGGTGCCGACACCGTCGGCGTCCTGGCCGACCGCCACGGCGGGCGCCTCAAGCTGTCCAAGCGCGAGCAGTCGATGCTGGACGAGGTCCGCATCGGCGGCAAGCGGGTCGCCCTCGCCTTCCCGCAGACGTACATGAACGTGTCGGGCATGGCGGTGCGGGCCCTCGCCCGCCGCTACGGCCTGGAGGCGGAGGTGCCGGAGGACGCCGCCCGCATCGTGGTGGTCCACGACGAGCTCGACCTGCCCCCCTACGTCGTGCGGGTAAAGGAAGGGGGTGGGCTGGCCGGCCACAACGGGCTTCGGTCGATCAAGGAGCACTTGCACACGGACGCGTTCATCCGCGTCCGCATCGGCATCGGCAAGCCACCGGGCGGCAAGGAGCGCGGCGCCGACCACGTCCTTCGCCGCCCATCGAGGAACCAGCGTGAGGAGCTCGATGTCGCCGTGGAGGAAGCAGCCGACGCGGTCGAGTGCATCCTCGCTGACGGGGTGGTGAGGGCGATGAACCGGCTCAACACGCCGAGGCCAACCTCTATAGAGGAGACGCCGTGAGCACGGCCACGCTCGACACGTACCTCCGGCACCTCGTCGACGCGGGCGGCTCCGACCTCCACCTGCGCGCCGGCGGGCCGCCGCGCATCCGCGTCGACGGCGAGCTGCGCGCCATCGAAGGCGCGCCCCTGATCACCGAGGCCGACACCGAGGCGATCGCCACGGCCATCGTCCGACCGCACCTCGCCGAGCGGTTCCGGCGCGGCGAGGAAGTCGACTTCGCGTACTCGCCGAAGGGTGGCCCTCGCCGCTTCCGCGTGAACGCGTACATGCAGCGCGACACCGTCGCCCTCGTGTTCCGCGCCGTGGTCACGCAGCCGCGCACGATCGAGGAGCTTCAGCTTCCGGACATGGTGCGCCGCTTCGCGGAGGAGCCACGCGGCCTCGTCATCGTCGCCGGGCCGACGGGCAGCGGCAAGACCACGACGCTCGCGGCGATGGTCGACCATGTGAACCGGTCGCGCGCCGCGCACATCGTCACGATCGAGGACCCGATCGAGGTGGTGCACGCCGACGTGCGCGCGTCGATCTCCCAACGCGAGCTCGGCACCGACACGCCGTCGTTCGCCTCCGCGATGCGCGCCGCGCTGCGCCAGGACCCCGACGTCGTGCTCGTGGGCGAGATGCGCGACACGGCAACGGTGTCAGCCGCGATCTCGGCGGCGGAGACCGGCCACCTCGTGCTCACCACGCTGCACACGACGGACGCGACCGAGACGCTGTCGCGCATCATCGAGTTCTTCCCCGCACACGAGCAGCGGCAGGTGCGGCTCGTGCTCGCCGGCGTCCTCAAGGGGACGGTGTGCCAGCGGTTGGTGCCGCGCCGCGACCGCAAGGGCCGCGTACCTGCCACCGAGGTGATGGTGGTGAACGGTCGCGTGCAGCGGTGGATCGTCGACCCCGCGGCGCGCGAGGACGTGCAGGAGATCGTCGCCGACGGCGAGTACTACGGCATGCACACGTTCGACCAGTCGCTGCTCGCGTTGTACCAGGACGGGCTCATCGACCTGCGCGCCGCGCTGGCCAACGCGTCGAGTCCCCACGATCTGTCGGTGCGGTTCCGCCGGTTGGGCATCGAGCCATCGGCCGCGCTGGCGGAGGGCGACGAGTCGGAGGACGACGCCGTCGTGCACGAGGCGCTCGCCAACCTCGTCGACGGGCTGGCCGAGCCGCAGCTCGAGGACGTCCCGGCCGCGACCGTACCGGTGGGCTCGACCGCCGACGGGACCGGTGACGGAGCTACGCCCGGCGCCCGCTGCTGCGGGGCGCCGGCCGCGGCTGTTCTTCTTCCGGCGTCGCTCCTGAATCCCCCGTTTTTGGGCGCGCTCAAGCCCATATGCGGGCCTGAGCGCGCCCAAAACGGTCAAGGGTGGCTGCCGGTAGGCTGGGCCACCCCGTGAGTGCCGTGAGCCCGCTTCGGGCCTTGCCGCCGTTGCTCCGGGACGACCCCGCCGTGCCCGCCATTCTGGGTTCGGCGTCCGCCGTCCTGGCCGTGCCCGAGGCCGCGCGCGCCTATGCAATCGCCGGGCTCGCCACGCTGAGCACGAAGCACCCCTTCGTGGTCGCCGTGCCCACCACGAGCGACGCCGAGCGGCTCACCCACGACCTGGGCGCGTACCTCGGCGACGACCAGGTCGACCTGCTGCCAGCGTGGGAGACGCTGCCTTTCGAGCGGGTGAGCCCGAGCGTGGAGACGATGGGTCGCCGGCTGCGCGTCATGTGGCGCCTGCGGGACAGCGGGCGCATGCCGCGCGTGCTCGTCGCACCCGTGCGCGCGCTCGTGCAACGGCTCGGCCCGCACGTGGAGGACGTCGAGCCGGTGATCGTGCGGCCCGGCGACCAGCTCGACCCCGACGCTCTCGTGCGCACGCTGGTCGACGGCGGCTACCGGCGCGAGTACCAGGTCGAGCACCGCGGCGAGCTCGCGGTGCGCGGCTCGATCGTCGACGTGTTCCCGTCCACCGCGGATACCCCCGTGCGCATCGACTTGTGGGGCGACGAGGTCGACCGTCTCACCGAGTTCGCGGTGGCCGACCAGCGCACCACCACCAACCTCGCGTACGCGGAGATCTTCCCGTGCCGTGAGCTGCTGCCCACCGACGAGGTGCGCGAGCGGGCCGAGCGCTTGGTGGCCGCCGAGCCGTGGGGCCGCGAGCAGTGGGAGAGGCTCGCGTCCGGCACCACCTTCGACGGCATGGAGTCGTGGTTGCCGTGGCTCACCGAGGCCGAACACGTCGTCTTCGATCTCGTCGGCCCCGATGCGCAGGTGGTGCTCGTCGAGCCGCGCCGCATGCGCGATCGCGCCAAGGAGCTGCTCGACGAGGAGGCGAGCCTCGCGGCGACACTGGCTACCACGTGGGGCGCGGAGGGTCGCGACTTCCCGCGCTTGCACTTGCCGTTCGACCGCCTGCTCGCGCACACGTCCGCGTCCGCGTGGACGATCACGAACGCACCAGAGGGGCCGAGCACCACCACCATCGGCGCCCGCCAGTGGGGCCCGGTGGTCGGCGACGGCGCCAAGCTCGCCGCGCAGCTCGCGGAGCTGACCCGCGAGGGCTACCGCGTGAGCGTGTGCGCGGATGGCAAGGGCACCGGCGCGCGCATCGCCGCGAGCTTGAACGAGCACGGCCTCGACATCCTGTTCGACGAGCCGGTCGGCGAAGCTCGGCCAACGGCTGGCAACGCGGCAAGTGATGGCGGCGAGGCGCTGGCGCGGCCGGGCGTGCGCGTGGTGGTGCAGCCGTTGGAGCGCGGGTTCGTGCTGCCGAGCGTGAAGCTCGCGTTGCTGGCCGAGCCCGACGTCACCGGCCGCCGGCGAGCGCACCGCCGTCCCCGCTCGCGTCGAGGCAGCGAGGGGTTCTTCGAGGACCTCAAGCCGGGCGACTACGTCGTGCACTACCAGCACGGCGTCGCCAAGTACGGCGGCATGGTCAAGCGCGCGATTGGTGGCGTCGAGCGCGACTACCTCTTGCTCGAATACCGCGGCGGCGACCGGCTGTACGTGCCGTCCGACCAGATCGACGCCGTCCGCCACTACACCGGCGGCGAGTCGCCCAGCTTGAACAAGCTCGGCGGCGGCGACTGGCAGAAGACCAAGGCGCGTGTGCGCCAGGAGGTGCGGCGCGTCGCGCAAGAGCTGGTGGTCCTCTACCGCACGCGCGTCACGTCGCCCGGCCACCCGTTCCCGATGGACACGCCGTGGCAGCGGGAGATGGAGGAGCAGTTCCCGTACCACGAGACGCCCGACCAGGCGGTCGCCATCGCCGACGTGAAGGCGGACATGGAGGCGGCCGTCCCGATGGATCGCCTCGTGTGCGGCGACGTCGGGTTCGGCAAGACGGAGGTCGCGATCCGCGCTGCGTTCAAGGCGGTGCAGGACGGCAAGCAGGCGGCCGTGCTCGTACCGACCACGCTGCTCGCGCAGCAGCACTTCCAGACGTTCTCCGACCGCTTCTCCGGCTACCCGGTGCGCGTGGAGGTGCTGTCGCGCTTCCTCACGCCCGGGCAGGCGAAGAAGGTGGTGGAGGGCCTGAAGGACGGCAGCGTCGACGTCGTGATCGGCACGCACCGCTTGCTGAGCAACGACATCACGTTCAAGGATCTGGGCTTGCTCGTGGTCGACGAGGAGCAGCGGTTCGGCGTGCAGCACAAGGAGCAGATCAAGCAGCTGCGCACGAACGTCGACGTGCTCACGCTCAGCGCCACGCCGATCCCGCGCACGTTGGAGATGTCGCTCACCGGCATCCGCGACCTCACGCTGCTGCAGACGCCGCCGGCCGAGCGCCAGCCGATCCTCACCTACGTCGGCGAGTACGACGAGCGCGCCGTTGCCGAGGCGATCCGGCGCGAGCTGCTGCGCGAGGGGCAGGTGTTCTTCGTGCACAACCGCGTCATGGACATCGAGCACACCGCGCAGCGCCTCAAGGAGCTCGTGCCCGAGGCGCGCATCGCTGTCGCGCACGGTCAGATGGACGAAGGGTCGCTCGAACGCATCGTGCTCGACTTCTGGGACGGCGAGTACGACGTGCTCGTCTGCACCACGATCATCGAGTCCGGCATCGACATGCCGACGGTGAACACGCTCGTCGTCGACCGCGCCGACATGCTCGGGCTCGGCCAGCTGCACCAGCTGCGCGGGCGCGTCGGCCGCGCCGGCCAGCGCGCCTACGCGTACCTCTTCTTCCCGCCCGAGCGGCAGCTGACCGAAGAGGCGTACGAGCGGCTGAAGACCATCGGCGAGCACACCGAGCTCGGCAGCGGGTTCAAGATCGCGATGCGCGACCTCGAGATCCGCGGCGCCGGCTCGCTGCTGGGCGAGAACCAGAGCGGCCACATCGCGGCCGTCGGCTACGACCTGTACGTGCAGATGGTGGCCGAGTCCGTGGCAGAGCTGAAAGGCGAGACGCGGCGCGAGCCGGCCGAGGTCAAGCTCGACCTGCCGGTGCACGCCAACCTGCCGCCCGACTACGTCGCCAAGGAGGAGCTGCGGCTCGAGGCGTACCGCCGGCTGGCTGCCGTCACTACCGACGGCGAGGTCGACGACATCGAGCAGGAGTGGCTCGACCGCTACGGGCCGGTCCCCGAGGCCGCGGTCGCACTGCTCCAGGTGGCGCGCCTGCGGGCCGAGTGCCACCGCGTCGGTGTGCGGGAGGTCGCCGTCGCTAGGGACACGGCCCGCATCGCGCCCCTGTCCCTGCGCACGAGCGCCACGATCCGCCTGAAGCGCCTGTACCCCAAGGCCGTCTACAAGGAGGACATGCGCCAGCTCGTGCTCCCGGTCTCTCCCAAGACATCGGCCTCAGCGGCGGATCACGTGCGGGAGGCGCTGGCCGTGCTCGTACCACCCGACGATGCGTCGGTAGCATCCTGAGCCGATCATGAGTCTGAGACGCCTCCGGAACCCCATCGCCGTAGTGACCGCCGTGCTCGCGCTGGCGGTCGGCTCCGGCGCGTGCGGCGACACGGTCGAGCCCTACGCCGCCAAGGTCAACGGCAGCGTCCTCACGCAGGAGGCGCTCGAAGCCGAGCTCGACGCCATGCTCGCCAACGAGCAATACCTGTCGGCGTTGCAGCAGCAAGGCAACACCGTGCTCGGAAGCGGCAAGGGCACGTTCAGCCTCGCGTTCGTCACGCGTGTGCTGACGCGGCAGATCTACTTGGAGCTCGTGCACCAAGAGTTCGTGCGCCGCAAGCTTCGCCTCACCGACGACGACCGCGACCTCGTGCGCGGCGACGTGGTGCGCGAGGTCGGCGGCGAGGACGTGTTCGGCAGGTTCGAGCGCAGCTACCGCGACACGCTCGTGCGCCGCATCGCCGAGGTCACGAAGGTGCAGATCGCGTTGAGCGGGCAGACCGTCGACCCGGCCGCGGTGCGCAAGTTCTACGACGAGAACGCTGAGCTGTTCGTCGAGACGTGCACGAGCCACATCCTGTTCGCGGTGCTGCAACCGACGGGGCAGGTCGACACTGCCGCGACCGAGGCGCAGTCCGCGCAGTTGCAGGCGGACGCTGCCGGCGCGAAGGCGCGGGCCGATGCCGGTGAGGACTTCGCCGCGTTGGCGCGCGAGCTGTCGCAGGACAAGACCAACAGCGACCAGGGCGGCGACCTCGGGTGCGGCCCGGCCGGTCGCTTCGTGCCCGAGTTCGAACAGGCGATGGACGCGCTGCAGGCGGGTCAGGTGAGCGCGCCGGTGAAGACGCAGTTCGGGTGGCACCTCATCAAGGTCACGAGCCGCGGGCCCAAGCCGTTCGCCGAGGTGACCGACGAGATCCGCCAGCGCTTGTTGAGCGAGGCGCAGGAGGGCTTCGGCAGCTTCCTCAGCGACGAGCTCACGAAGGCGAAGGTCGCGGTCAACCCGCGGTACGGGCGCTTCGCGAAGGGCCAGAACCCGGGCGTCGTGCCGCTGAGCCCGCCGACCACGCCGGACGTGGGCGGGCTGTCCTCGAAGCCGACGCAGCCGGAGCCGGACCCGTTCCAGCTGGGTGGTGGCTAGCTCTCCAGGCCAGCCGACCGTGGTGGTGGTCGGCCTCGGCCCGGCAGGGCCGGACCTTGTTACCGCGGCCGCGCTGGATGCGGTGCGCGCCGTTCCGGTCGAGCGGCGGTTCGTGCGCACGGCGCGGCATCCCGCGGCGTCCGTCGTGGAAGGCGCGACGTCATTCGACCACGTGTACGAGTCCGCGGCGACGTTGGACGAGGTGTACGCCGCGATCGTCGACCGGTTGGTCGACGCGGCTGCTAGCGATGGGCGCGTTGTCTACGCGGTGCCGGGATCGCCTGTCGTCGCCGAGCGCACGGTCGAGCTCTTGGTCGCACGCGGCGACGTCGTCGTCGAGGTCGTGCCGGCGTTGTCGTTCCTCGACCTGGCGTGGGCGCGGCTGCGCGTCGACCCGGTGGCGGCTGGCGTGCGCGTCGTCGACGGGCACCGCTTCGCGGTAGAGGTGGCAGGCGAGCGCGGACCGCTGCTCGTCGCGCAGTGCGACTCGTCGGCCGTGCTGTCCGAGGTGAAGCTCGCGTTCGAGCGCGAGCAACCCGAGGGTGCGGTCGTGTTGCAGCGTCTCGGGTTGGCGGGAGAGCGCGTCCTCGATGTGGCGTGGGAGGACCTCGACCGGGCCAGCGTCGTGGAACCGGACCACTTGACCTCGATATGGATCCCGGTAGTGGCGGCGCCGGTGGCGAGGGAGCTGGCGCGGTTCGACGAGGTCGTGCGCCGGTTGCGCGAGGAGTGCCCGTGGGACCGCGTACAGACGCACGAGACGCTCGTGCGGTACGTGATCGAGGAGACCTACGAGGTCGTCGAGGCGATCGCCGCGGGGGACGCTGCGCTGTTGGAGGAGGAGCTCGGCGACCTGCTGTTGCAGGTGTTCCTGCACGCGGCGATCGCCGCGCAAGCGGGCGAGTTCACGATCGCGGATGTCGCCCACGCGATCACCGAGAAGATGGTGCGGCGCCACCCGCACGTGTTCGGCTCCGTCGAGGTGGAGGACGCCGCGCACGTCGCCCGCAACTGGGAGCAGATCAAGGCTGCCGAGAAGGAGGGCACTGCGGCTTCGACGGCGAGCGTGCTGGAAGGGGTGCCCGGTTCGTTGCCGGCGTTGGCGTACGCGTCCGAGCTCGGGCGCAAGGCGGCGAAGGTGCAGTTCGACTGGCCCGACGTCGACGGCGTGTGGGCCAAGGTCGCCGAGGAGCTGGCCGAGCTGCGGGCCGACCCGTCGTCGTTCGAGGAGGTCGGCGACGTGCTGTTCGCCGTCGCCCAGCTCGCCCGCCACCTCGGCGTCGACGCCGAGGGTGCGTTGCGGGCGGCGAGCGCGAAGTTCCGTTCTCGGTTCGCCGTGGTGGAGCGGTTGGCGGCCGAGCGCGGCGTCGAGTTGCCCGCCGCCGGGCTCGAGGCACTCGACGCGCTGTGGGACGAGGCCAAGGCCGCCGAGCGCGCCTAGCGTTGCTCGCCATGGACGAGCGCGAGCTGGCGAAGTGGTACGCAGGCGGTCGGGTCGCCATCGGGGTGCTCGCGCTGCTGTTCCCCGGCTGGTTGGTGTCGCTTCTCGTGGGCGGCGAGCGCACGCGGGCGGCGAAGACGCTCGGCCGCATGCTCGGCGTGCGTGACGCGGTTCTCGGCGCGGGCACGCTCGTCGCGCTCCAGGAGGAGAAGGTGCCGCTGCGGCCGTGGATGACCTACGGGGCCGTCGCCGACGCCGTGGATGCCCTCGCGATCCTGCTGGCGTACCGGTCGCTGCCGAAGTGGCGCCGGTTTGCCATGTTGCTGACGGCTGTCGGTGGTGCGGCGACCGGCGGGTACCTCGTGACCCGCTTCGACGACTGACGTGACCTAAGGAACGCGCGAACGGCCCAAGACCGCGTTCCGTGTAACACCAGCCGCGAGTACCGCGGCTCAGGCGCGCAAGTTGAACGGGCCGCCGGCACCGCCCGTCAGCGGTAGCCGGCGGCCTGCAGCTCGAACAGCTCGGCGTACCGGCCGCCGAGAGCCATCAGCTCGTGGTGGGTGCCGAGCTCGGACACCTTGCCGTCGACCACAACGGCGATGCGGTCGGCGATGCGCACGGTCGAGAACCGGTGGCTGATGATCAGGCCCATGCGACCGCCGAGGTTCTCGCGCAGCTCGGCGAAGATCGCAGCCTCGGCCTCGGGGTCCAACGAAGACGTGGGCTCGTCGAGCACCCACACGTCGGCCTCGCGGTACAGCAGGCGGGCGAGCGCCAGCCGCTGCCACTCGCCGCCCGACAGGTCGTGCCCGCCCTCGAACAAGCGCCCGACCTTGGCGTCGAGGCCACCCCGCAGCTTCTTGACCACGGAGTCGGCGCGCGCCGACCTCAAGGCGCCCTCGACGTCGATGTCCCATGCCTCGCCGCGCTCGGGCCGCCCCAGCCACACGTTCTCGCGCACCGACAGCTCGTACGTGGCGTAGTCCTGGAACAGCACGCCCATGCGCGCCCGCACCTCCAGCGGGTCGGCGTCGCGCAGGTCGACACCGCCGAGCGTCACCCGCCCGCCGGTCGGGTCGTAGAAGCGCAGCAGCAGCTTCACCATCGACGTCTTGCCCGCGCCGTTGTCGCCGACCAGCGCCACCAGCTCACCCGGCCGCACGTGCAGGTCGAGCCCGTCCAACGCGAGCTCGGTGCCGCCGGGGTACTGGAACTGCACGCTCTCGAACCGGATGCCGTCGGACAGCACCTCGGGCAGCGGCGCGGGCGTCTCCGCGACCGGCAGCAGCGTCTCCGTCGAGAGGAACTCGAAGTAGTCGTTGAGGAACGTGGCGTGCTGGTCCAGCGAGATCAGCGACTGCGTCATGAGCGAGATCTGCTGCGTCACCGCGGCGAACGCCGCGATCACCGCGGTCAACGCGCCGGCCGACAGCTGGCCCGCCAGCCCGCGTGAGCCCACGAACCAGTAGGCCAATGCCATGCACGTGGCGCTGAACAGCGAGATGCCGATCGCGTACCGGTCGTACAGCCGGTAGAGGTGGTGCATCTTGCGGTAGTGGTCGTCGCCGAGCTTCTTGTGGCGCGTGCCGAAGTGGCCGGCGAGCCCGAACGCGCGCATCTCCTTCGACGTGCGCGGCTCGCTCATGAGGTCGGCGATGTAGCCGCGCTCGCGGTCGTCGGGCGTCTCCACCCACCAGAACGAGTAGATGCGCTTGTTGATGCGCTGCTGCACGACGATGGAAGGCAGCACCGACAGCAGCACCAGGCCGACGAGCAACGGGTGCAGCGCGAGCAGCACGCCGAGCATGCCGACGAACGTGACGATGTTGCCGCCCATGCCGATGAGCGCCCACATCATCTGGCCGGGCCGCCACGACACGTCGCGCTTGGCGCGCGCCACCCGGTCGTGCCAGTCGGAGTCGTCGAAGTGGCCGAGGTCGACGGTGGCCGCGTGGCGCAGGAACCGGCGCTCGGCCTCGAGGTACACGCGCCGGCCGAACAGCTCCTGGCGGGTGCCGATGAGCGTGCCCGTCACCCGCTGGATGGCGGCGAAGATGCCGAGGGCGAACACGAGCGGCAGCAGCTCGTTGTTCGGGTCGGCGCCCCGGCTCACGAGGTCGACGAGGCGCTTTCCGAGTACCACCATGATCGGCGGGATCGTGGCCGGCAGCAGCGACAGGGCGATCATCGCCACGAACGTGCGCGGCTCGGCCTGCCACGCCAACCGGACGGTCAGCGCGATCGTGCGGCCGAGGTCGCGAGCGGAGCGGCGGCGGCGGTCGGGGCCGCCCGGGTCGTCGGCCGCATCCGCTGTAGCGGCGGCAGAAGCGTCGGCGGAGGCGTCGGGAGCGTCGGTGGTGGTGGCAGGCACGGCCGGACGACGGTACTGGAGGCGATTGGGCGAATCGACCCCTTTTCCCTAGCGTGACCTGGGGGCGGCCACCCGTCCGGTACCGTTTCACACCAGCCACAGGAGCAACATGAGCGAGATCGAACACGTCGTCGGCCGGGAGGTACTCGACTCCCGCGGCAACCCCACCGTCGAGGTGGAGGTCTTCCTCGCCAGCGGGGCGAAGGGGCGCGCCATCGTGCCGTCCGGCGCGTCGACGGGGCAGTTCGAGGCGGCCGAGCTGCGCGACGGCGGCGACCGCTTCGGCGGCAAGGGCGTCCTCGACGCCGTCGAGCACGTCAACGGCGAGATCCTCGACTGCATCGGCGGGCTCGAAGCGCTCGACCAACGCCTCGTCGACGGCGAGCTCATCAGCCTCGACGGCAGCGAGGACAAGAGCCGGCTGGGCGCCAACGCCATCCTCGGCGTGAGCCTCGCCGTCGCGAAGGCGGCGGCCGACGAGCTCGAGCTGCCGCTGTACCGCTACGTCGGCGGCGCCAACGCGCACGTGCTGCCCGTGCCGATGATGAACGTGCTGAACGGCGGCGCGCACGCGGACAACAACGTCGACCTGCAGGAGTTCATGCTGATGCCGGTCGGCGCGTCGTCCTACAGCGAGGCGCTGCGCTGGGGCGTCGAGACGTACCACGTGCTCAAGCGTGTGCTGCACGACCGCAAGCTGTCCACGGCGGTTGGCGACGAAGGCGGCTTCGCGCCCGACCTCGGCACCAACGAGGACGCCATCCGCCTGCTCATGGACGCGATCGAAGGCGCGGGCCGCACGCCTGGCGACGAGATCGCGATCGCGCTCGACCCCGCCACGACTGAGCTGTGGCGCGGGCCGGCGGAGCTCGGCCAAAGAGACCGCGGCGGCGAGTACCACCTCGAAGGCGAGGGCCGCGTGCTCACGAGCGACGAGATGGTGGAGCTCTGGGTCGGCCTGTGCGACCGATACCCGATCGTGTCGATCGAGGACGGCATGGCCGAGGAGGACTGGGACGGTTGGGCAGCGCTCACCGCCGCGCTCGGCGGGCGCGTGCAGCTCGTGGGCGACGACCTGTTCGTCACCAACAGCGAGCGGTTGCAGCGCGGCATCGACAGCGACGTGGCCAACGCGATCCTCGTGAAGGTCAACCAGATCGGCACGCTCACCGAAACGCTGGAGACCGTCGAGCTCGCAACGCGCAGCGGCTACGCGAGCGTGATGTCGCATCGCTCGGGTGAGACCGAGGACACGACGATCGCCGACCTCGCGGTGGCCACCAACTGCGGGCAGATCAAGACCGGCGCGCCGGCGCGCTCCGATCGCGTCGCGAAGTACAACCAGCTGTTGCGCATCGAGGAGGACTTGGGCGAGTCGGCCGCGTTTCGCCGGCCGGCGAAGCTCGGCGGGCTCGGTAGGGTAGGCAAGGCCACGTGAAGCTGAAGGCCCGCCGGGTGCCCGTGCTCGTGGGCGTGGTGGTCGTGTTCGCCGTGCTCTTCCTCGGGCTGTTCCCGACGCGGTCCTACGTCGCGCAGCAGCGCGCCATCGCCGCCGAGCAGGAGAAGGTGGCGATCCTGCGCACGGAGAACCGTCGCCTCATGTCGCGCGTCGAGCGGCTGCACACGGATGCGGAGATCGAGCGTCTCGCGCGCGAGCAGTACAACCTCGTGAAGCCCGGCGAGGAGGCCTACGCCATCCTCCCCGGCCCGGCGGACCCGCCTCCCGCTCCCGCCGGCGCCGCGCCGGCGCCGCCGCCCGCGCCGCCGGCCAAGCCGGGCTTCTGGTCCACGGTATGGGACCACATGACGTTCTGGGACTGAAGCGCGCGCTGGCGGATTAGGTTCGACCATCGATGTCGATCCTCGGTAACCGCGTGCTCCGCAAGGAGGACCCCGCCTTCCTGACCGTCGGCGGCAAGTACGTCGACGACCTCCCGCTGCCTGGCGCCGCGTTCGTCACCTACGTCCGATCGACGATGGCCCACGCCCGCATCACCGCCATCGACGTCGGCGAAGCGCGCAGCGCACCCGGTGTCATCGCCGTGTTCACCGGTGCCGATGTCGACCTCGACCCGTTCCCGCCGAGCATGGGGTTCCTCAACCAGGCGTTCCTGCGACCGTGGCTCGCCACGGACGTCACCCGGTACGTCGGGGAGGCCGTGGTCGCCATCGTCAGCGAGGAGCGTTACCAAGGCGCGGACGCGGCGGAGCTCGCGTTCGTCGACTACGAGCCGCTGCCCGTCCTCGTCGACGTCGAGGAGTCGGTGAAGGGCGAGATCGTCCCGTTCCCCGACGCGGCCACGAACGTCGCGCTCGAGTTCGACTTCGGTCGCGACGAGACGCTCTTCGACGGGTGCGAGGTCGTCGTCCGCCAGCGCATCGTGAACCAGAAGGTGGCGCCGTCGCCGCTGGAGGTGCGATCGGACGCCGTCCAGTGGGGGGACGATGGTCGGCTGACGTGGTGGGTGAGCACGCAGTCCGCGCACATTGCCAAGGGCGACCTGTGCCGGCTGCTCGCGCTCGACGAGGAGCAAGTGCGCGTGGTCGCGCCCGACGTCGGCGGCGGGTTCGGCGCCAAGATCGGCGTCTACCCCGAGGAGCTGTTGCTGGCGTGGCTGTCGCGGCGCGTCGGCCGGCCGTTGAAGTGGACCGAGACGCGCAGCGAGTCGATGCTCAACCTCGGCCACGGCCGCGGCCAGGTGCAGTACGCGGAGATGGGAGGCACGCGCGACGGGCGCATCACCGCCTACCGCTTGACCGTGCTGCAGGACGCTGGTGCGTACCCGACCCAGGGCGCCGTGCTGCCGTTCATGACCCGCACGATGCTCACCGGTGTGTACGACATCGCGCGCGCCGAGTTCAACAGCCGGTCGGTCGTCACCAACACCACTCCGACGGTGGCGTACCGGGGTGCAGGGCGTCCCGAGGCGACCGCGGCGATCGAGCGGATGGTCGACCTGTTCGCGAGCGAGGCCGGCATCGACCCGGCCGAGGTACGGCGCCGCAACCTCGTCACCAAGGACCGGTTCCCGTTCACCACACCCGTCGGTACCACCTACGACAGCGGCGACTACGAAGGCGCGCTCGCGCTCGTGCTGTCCGCCGCGGGTTACGACGAGCTGCGGGCTGAGCAGCAACGGCGGCGGGATGCGGGCGCGCGGCATCAGCTCGGCATCGGCCTGTCGGTGTACGTCGAGATCACCGCCGGTCCGAGCGCGCCGCGCGAGTTCGGCGCGGTGTCCGTTGACGGCGATGGCAAGGTCACCGTTCGCACCGGTTCGTCGTCGCACGGCCAAGGCCACCACACCGCGTTCGCCATGATCGTGGCCGACAAGCTGGGCGTCGACCTCGACGACGTCACCGTGATCCACGGCGACACCGACGCCGTGCCGCGCGGGCAGGGCACGATGGGCTCGCGCTCGTTGCAAGCCGGTGGTGTCGCGATCGCGCGCGCGGCGGACGAAGTGGTGGCCAAGGCGCGCGAGATCGCGGCAGAGCTGCTCGAAGCGGCGGTCGACGACGTGGAGTTCGACCCCGCGGCGCAATCGTTCAACGTGGCGGGCACGCCGGCAGTCACGCGGTCGTGGTCGGACGTGGTCGCGGCTGCCGGCGACGGCGACCTGTCGGTGGAGCACGATTACCAAGGCACGGGGCCGACGTTCCCGTTCGGCGCGCACGTCGTGGTCGTCGAGGTCGACACCGAGACCGGCCGCGTCGAGGTGTCGCGCATCGTCGCGGTGGACGACGCCGGGCGCATCCTCAACCCGCTGCTGGCCGACGGGCAGATCCACGGCGGCCTCGCCCAAGGCGTGGCGCAGGCGTTGCTCGAAGAGGTGCGTTACGACCCCGACGGCAACCCGATCACCTCCAACCTCGCCGACTACGCGTTCATCACCGCGGCCGAGCTGCCGAGCTTCGAGCGCATCTCGATGGAGACGCCCACGCCGGTGAACGAGCTCGGCGCCAAGGGCATCGGCGAGTCGGGAACGATCGGGTCGACGCCCGCGGTGCAGAACGCGGTCGTCGACGCGTTGGCGCCGTTCGATGTTCGCCACCTCGACATGCCGACCACGCCCGAGAAGGTGTGGCGCGCCATCCGTGGAGAGCGCGAGCCCGAGAAGTGGGACCCCGCGGCTGCGTCGGGGCTGGGGTCGGTCGACGCACCTGCGACCGGCGCGCCCGCGCCCGGCGACGAGGACGCGCCGGGCCTGTGAGTGCGATGACGGTGGGGAGCGCGCCGGTCGAGGTCGAGGGGCTGGTCCGGCGGTTCGGCTCACTCGTCGCCGTCGACGGCATCGACCTGCGCGTCGAGAAGGGCGAGGTGTTCGGCTTCCTCGGCCCCAACGGCGCGGGCAAGTCCACCACGGTGCGCATGCTGGTGACGTTGCTGCGGCCGACGTCGGGCGTGGCTCGCGTCGCCGGCTTCGACGTGGTGAAGCAGGCGCCGGCCGTGCGGCGCGCCATCGGCGTCGCACTGCAGGACGCCGCGCTCGACCCGTTGATGACCGGCCGCGAGCTGCTGCGGTTGCAGGGAACGTTGCACGGCATCCACCGCGCGGAAGCCGACCGGCGCGGCGATGAGCTGTTGGAGCGCGTCGGGTTGACGGCTGCCGCGGATCGGCGCGTCGGCACGTACTCAGGTGGCATGCGGCGGCGTCTCGACCTGGCGATGGCGCTGGTTCACGAGCCCGAGGTGCTGTTCCTCGACGAGCCGACGACCGGCCTCGACCCCATGTCGCGCGTCGCGCTGTGGGAGGAGGTGCGCACGCTCAACACGCAGCTCGGCACCACGGTGTTCCTCACCACGCAGTACCTCGAGGAGGCCGACCAGCTCGCGGGCCGCGTCGCCATCATCGACCACGGGCACATCGTGCGCGAGGGCGCGCCGGCGGACCTGAAGGCGGCGGTCGGCCTGCCGACGCTGCACGTCGCCGTGGACGGTGCGCACGAGGCTGCGGCGCGGGAGGTGCTGGCGCGGTTCGGCGACCTTACGCCCGGCAAGGAGGGCACGATCGCCGTGCGCCTGCCCGGCGGCGCTGCGTCCTTGCCCGCGGTCGTGCGCGCTCTGGACGAGGTCGACGTGCACGCCGAGTCGATGGAGATCACCGCACCGAGCCTCGACGACGTGTTCGCCGAGGCGACCGGCCGCCGCCTCGAAGGCGCCGAGTCGACCGACGCGGGGCCCGCGGGCATGGTGCCCACGCCGTGAGCGCCGCGCCGGGCGTCCTGCGGCTGGCGCGGCGGTCGGTCATGAACACCATCCGTCAACCGCAGATGTGGGTGCCGTCGATGCTGTTCCCGCTGATGATCACCGCCATCAACGTCGCGGCCATGAACCGGGCAACGCGTTTGCCGGGGTTCCCCGCCGACTCGTTCCTCGACTTCGCCGTCGCCACGGTCGTGATCCAAGGCGTGCTGTTCGGTGCGTCGGCGGGCGGGTCCGACATGGCCGTCGACATCCAAGGCGGGTTCTTCGACCGCTTGGTGGCGTCGCCCATCCCGCGATCCGCCATCGTGCTCGGGCGGCTGGCGGGCGCGGCGTGCTTGGGGGCGCTGCAGGCAGTCGTGTTCATGACCGTGCTCACCGCGTTCGGCGCGCACATCGAAGGCGGGATCGGCGCGGTGGTCACGATCGTCGTCGTCGCCATGCTGCTGGCGGTCGGCATCGGCGGCATCGCCGTCGCCATCGCGCTGAAGACGGGCTCGGCCGAGGTCGTGCAGGCGTCGTTCCCCGTGTTCTTCATCTCGCTGTTCGCGTCGTCGGCGTTCTTCCCGCGCCAGTTGATGTCGGGCTGGTTCAAGGCGGTGGCGGGCGTGAACCCGCTCTCGTACATGATCGAAGCGGTCCGATCGCTGATCCTGTTCGGCTTCGACGCGGGCGAAGCGCTGCGGGCGGTCGCCATCGTCGGCGCCTTGTGCGTTGGCGCGCTCGCGTTGTCCTTGTCGGCGCTGCGCGGCCGGTTGGCGATGTCATGACGGCCGTCTCGGTCTCGGTCACCGGCGCGCTGGCGGTGCGGAGCCTGTTGATGATCCGCCGCGTTCCTGCGGTGGTGCTGCCGTCGTTGATCTTCCCGATCGTGATCGTGGTCGCGTTCTCGGGCGCGTACGGCGCGCTGGTGCGACTGCCGGGGTTCCCGGTGGACGACATGCTCGACTGGGTGCTGCCGATGTCGATCGTGCAGGGCTCCGCGTTCGCCGGCGTGAACGCGGGGCTCGGGTTGATCCGCGATCTCGAGGGTGGCTTTTTCGACCGCCTGCGGTTGGCACCGACGTCGCGCACGAGCTTGGTGATGGGGCCGTTGCTGGGCGCCGTCAGCCGGGCCGCGATCCCGCTCGTGATCGTGCTGTGCGTCGGCCTGGTCGCCGGCGCGCACGTGCGGGGCGGGGTGGTCTCCTCGGTCGCCACGCTCGTGGTCGCATCGCTTGGCGCCGCCGTCATCGCTGCCGGGTGGGCCATCGGGCTGGCGTTGCGCATCCGCTCGATGCGCGCCGCGCCACTCATGCAAGTGGGCATCTTCGTGACGATCTTCATGTCGACCGCGCAAGTGCCGCTGACCGTGATGACGGGCTGGCTGAAGTCGGTGGCGCGGGTGAACCCGACCACGTACGTGCTGCAGCTCGCCAGGCAAGGCTTCATCGGGCCGATCACGTGGTCGCACACATGGCCTGGCCTGTTGGCGATCGCTGTGGGTGCTGTCTTGTTGGTGGCGTTTGCGGTGCGCGGGGTTGCTTCGTTCGACCGCGACTAGGGCCAGGTTCGGCTACTGGCTCCACGCGAAGAGCCGTTCAATGGCCATTGTGAGCCTGCGTGAGCAGCGCGTGGCCGTTGAGAGCCGGCGCTGCGGGCGAGCGGCACGTCCAGATCGCCGCTCTCCGCGCATGCCAGCACTACGGGGTCGCTCCAGGCGGTGGCGTCGAGCTCGGCGAGACGCCCGAGGTGGCGGCGGCACGTGAGGCCCTCGAGGAACTCGGGCTCCGCGTGTCAATCCTTCACAAGGTCCTCGAACTGCACGGCGTGCATCCCGGTCGCCGCGTCGAGCACTACTTCCTCGCGACCTGCGCACACAGCGAAGTCGGAGAGATGACGGGTCCGGAGAGACCGACGCCGTCGAACACGTACCTGCCCCGGTGGGTCCACCGCTGGAGCCCCAAATGAGCGCTCATCCGCTCAGGTCTGTGCTCGGCTCTTTCCTTGCGCGTTCTCTGTGACGTTCTTGTGAATGAGTTCACGTAAAATATGCGAAATAGATGTTTGACTCGTCCCACAATGATGGTAGAGTCGAACACATGTTCGGGCAGCTGCGGGAGGCGGTCGACGACCTGTCGGTCCCGGTCGACGGGCGCGCCCTCACCCAGCTGCTCGCGGTCGTCGATCGGTTGATGGCCAAGGTCGCGTCAGCGGTTGGCGAGTTCGACCGCGCCGGGCTGTGGGAGGTCGACGGGGCTACGTCGATGCGGGCGTGGTTGCGCGACGCCGGTATGACCTCCGCGGATGGCGGGCGGCTGGTGTCCACCGCGCAGCGGGTGAACAAGCTGCCGGTCGTCGCGGCTGCCTGGGAAGCAGGCGAGCTGTCGGGCGGGCAGGTGCAAGCGATCGTGCACAACGTGCCCGAGCGGCTCGTGAACCGGTTCGCCGAGCACCAGGCCGAGATCGTGCGCACGCTGACAGAGTTGTCGGTACAAGACACGGGGGTGGCCATGAAGCACTGGGCCGCTCACGCCGACGCGCTCGAGGATCACGCCGAGCCGCCCGCGCGGGAGAGCGCGTTCCATCTGTCGCAGACGTTGGACGGCGTGTGGGTGGCCGACGGCACCTTCGACCCCGAAGGCGGCGCCATCCTCACCCGGGCCGTCGAGCTGGCCCAGTCCGACGACTACACCGTGCCGCTCGCGCAGCGGCGGGCCGAGGCGCTGGTCGATGTCGCCGCGTTCTTCTTGGATAACCAAAGCATGCGTGTCGGCGGTCGGCACCGCCCGCACGTGAACGTGATCGTCGACGTCGACGACGGGTGGGGCGAGCTGGTCGACCACCAACTCCCCCTCGACCCGACGACGACCGAGCGGCTGCTGTGCGACTGCGTCCTCCACCGCGTGCTCGTCGACCGCAAGCAGGCGCGGGGAGCGACGATCGTGGAGATCGCGGCGGCTACCCGCAGCATCCCGGCGGCGTTGTGGTCAGCGCTGGTGATCCGGGATCGCCACTGCCGGTTCCCGGGCTGCGACCGCCCACCCACCTGGTGCGAAGGCCACCACGTCCAATGGGTCAGCCACCACGGACCCACCCGCCTCGACAACCTCCTCCTCGCCTGCAGACGGCACCACCGCTGGCTCCACCAACGCCACGCCCACGACGTCATCGCCAAACTCGACGCCGACGGCACCTTCCACGTCATCGACCAACACGGCCGCGAACGCATCACCCACCCGCCACCCCACCACACCCGCCGATGAAGCGCGGGCGTGAAGTGCAATCCACTACGACACGGGCGACGTCGCCACGTCGGGTACCTCGTCCGCGTCGAGGCGCGCCTCGGCAGCCCTCCGCTCTTGCGGCCTCACGCGCGTGACGAGCACGACCATGCCGATAGCGCACAGCACGGCGGGCGTCGCCCACGCGGCCCGGTAGCCGGCCTCGTCGGCCACGAAGCCGACCAGGTAGCCGCCGCTAGACGCGCCGAGGTCGAAGCACGCGGTGAACGAACCGAGGGCTTCGCCGCGCTCGCGCTCGTCAACCGAGTCGACGGTGAGCGCCATCAGCGCGGGGAAGATCAGCGCGTGGCCCGCGCCGAACGCGGCGACGCCGACGAACGCGGCGACCGGCCGTTGTACCGCCGCGATGAGCAGCATGCCGAACGCGCCTGCCACCAGTCCTGGCAGCGCGACGGTGGACCGGCCGAAGCGGTCGGCGAGCCGCCCGCTCAACAAGCGCACGACGAGGATCGTCGACGCGAACGTCACGTACAGGCCGCCGGACGAGCCCATGCCGATGCTGCGCGCATACAGCGGGGCGAACGACGAGATGGCGGTGTAGCCGACGGCGACGGTCATCAGCACGAGGCCGGGGGACAGCGCGGCCGGGTGGATGAAGCGCCGGGCCCTCGCCGGCTCGGCCAGACCGGCAAGGTCGACCGTTCCGGCGACCACATCAGCGTGGCTGCTGCGGGTCTCGGGAAGCGTGAACGCCACTGTGCACGCGAGCACCGATGCGACCGCGGCCGCCAACCACGCCTCCTCGTAGCCGCGTGACTCGATGATCGCCTCGCCCATCGCCGGCCCCAGCGCGAACCCCGCGTACAGGAAGAGGCTGAAGCGCGAGATGTAGTCGGCGCGTTGCTCCGCCGGCGCGAGGTCGGTCGCCACCGTTGCCGCGGCGGTGTAGAACGCGGCGCCAGCCAGCCCTTGCAGCAAGCGCAAGGCGACGATCGCTCCGTAGGCGTGCGCGAACACGAGCCCGACGGCCGACGACGCCACGAGCACGGGCGCGCCGCGCAGGAACCAGCGCCGCCCCCAGCGGTCGATCCGCCGGCCCACCCACGGGCGCGAGAACACTGCCGTCAACGAGAAGCTGCCGACGGCGAAGCCGACCGCGGCCTTCGACGCGTGCAACTCCCGCCCGACGAACAGCGGGAGCCCCGACAGGAACACGCCCATGGCGAGGAAGTGGCAGAGCGTGCACGCGCAGAGCAGCGCGAAGCGGGCGCGGATCGTCGCGCGCGCGGTCACGAGAGCGGTCGCAGCTGACAGCGGCGGGCGTGAGGGCGAGCGGACGCCACGCCTGCCAGACTGCCTCGCCGTGGTCGGCTCCGAGGAATCCTGGACGGTCTGGTTCAACCCGAGTTGCTCGAAGTGCCGCGGCACGCGTGACCTGCTCGACGAGCGCGGCGTCGGCGCCACGTACTTCCGCTACCTGGAGGACGCCCCGCCGCGCGCCGAGATCGAGCGCGTCATGGGATTGCTCGGCTTCGACGATCCGCGCCAGATGATGCGGACGGGCGAGGCCGTCTACGCCGAGCTCGAACTGGCGAGCGCGGACCGCGATGGGCTCATCGACGCGATGGTCGAGCACCCGATCCTCATCGAGCGCCCGATCGTGGTGATGGGGGACCGGGCGGTGATCGCCCGCCCGCCCGAGCGCGTGTTCGAACTGCTCGGCTCCGATCAAGCCGAAGTGTAAACTCAGGCGTATACAGCAGCCCCGCCAGCTCCTCGACCGCGCCAGCCGCCGCGCTGCGATCCTGCGCGCTGCTGCGGTGGCGTTCGCCGAGAAGGGTTACGCGGCTACGTCGATGGAGGACGTGGCCGCGGCCGCGGGCATCACCAAGCTGATCGTGTACCGACACTTCGCGTCGAAGCACGAGCTCTACGACGCGGTGCTCGAAGGCGTGGCCGAACGGGCGCGCGTGCGGTTCCTCGCCGGCCTCGAAGAGCACCGTCCGGCCGCCGGCACGGGCGCGGTGCACGCGCTGCTCGCCGTCGCGCGCGAAGACCCCGCCGCTTTCACGCTGTTGTGGCGGCACGCGGCGCGCGAGCCGCAGTTCGCGGAGCACGCGCAACGCATCCGCCAGCGCGGTGTGCGCGTCACCGCGTCGCTGCTTGCCGGCGTCGAGCTCGGTCCGCCACGCGTCCGGCGGTGGGCCGCGACCACCGTCGTGTCTTACGTCATCGAGGGCATCCTCAACTGGCTCGACGACGGCGATCCTGCGCGCGACGACGAGGTGGCCGAGCTGCTCGCGTCGTCGCTGCGAGCGATGGTGACGTCGTGGGCTGTGACCGAAGACCAGGTGCCACGGCGCGCGTCCTCGTCGTAGCGTTGCCGTGTGGCTGGGGCTAGCGCTGCACTCACCGTCGAAGACGCACACCACCTCGCCGTCCTGCGCAGCAACTGCGTCGCGGGATTGGTGACGCTCTCGGAGTTCGCGCGATCAGCGGGCGCACTGGTGGCGGGTGGCTCTGCGGCCTGGTCGGCATCCACGACGTGGTCGGGCCTCGGCGTCGCCCGGCGGTGGACGGTCAACGTGTTCCGTTCGGCCCGCCACCGCGTCGCCGGGTTGACGCCGCCCCGCGTCACCGTGATCTCGTTGCTCGGAGCGTTGCACGTCGAGCTCGGCGAGGCCCGCCTGCTGGGCGACGACCTCGAGGTGACGGCCGTTGCGGTGCTGGGCGTGGTCGAAGTGCACGTGCCCGCCGGCCTTGCCGTCGACGTGGCCGGTGCCCGGATGGCCGGCTCCCACGCTCCCTTGCCTGGCGCACCGAGCATCCGGGTGCGAGGCGTACCGGTGTTCGGCACGGTAAGGGTCCGCCGCTCCTGACCACGCTGTCGCGTCAGCCGGTTTTCACCGTGACGGCGTACGCGGCCTTCACGCCGTCCCAGTCCGTCTCGACGACATAGGTGATGGCGTCGCTGCCGAGCGTGGCGTGCGTGACCTCGCACGGGTTGCTCCGTTCGCCGGTGCAGTAGCCGACGACGCTGACGCCCATGACGGACTCCTGCAGACCCTTGTCGGGGTCGGCGTCGTGCATGCGGACGCGGGTGAACTCGGGCTGTGCCTCGCTCGCCCACCGCAGGACGAACTGGCCCGCAGGACCGGAGGCCTCGAGCACCGGCGCGGCGCGCCACCACTTCGGGTCGGCGCCGCCCTCGCACACCTCGGTGTCGTACTCGCGAGGGACGGGCGTGCACATCGGTCCCTCGAGCATGGCGACCTCGCTGCCGCCGGCGTTGGCAAACCCGGCCGGCGACGGCGTCGGCGCGTCCGCCCGCGCCCCGACAGCGGGCGCCATGAACCCCAGCGTGACTGCGGCGCCGACGGCCATCCAGCGGTACCCGATCGTCCTCGTCCTCGCCCTGGTCGTGGTCGTCCGTGCTTCGGTCATCGTCGTGGCCCCCTTTGCCGGCGCCCCGTAGCGCTCGGCTGTGACCATCCAGTCGTCCCAGCCCGTGTGGAGGTTGCCTCGTCGCCGTGATGTTTCGCCCGGCGAGCCGCGCTCGTAATCGAACGTATGTTCGACTACGCTGGGCGCCGTGCGGTGGAAGCTCGTCACCGAAGAGGAAGCCTCCGGCCAGGGTGCGCTGTTCGCCGAGGACGAGGTCGTCGAGCGGCGCGCCGGCACGGGCGAGTACCGCGGCCTCGAGTTCCTCGAAGTGCGGGCGCGGCGGGTGATCAACGAGGTGCCGAAGTCGTCCCGCATGCCGTTCCGGTGGACGATCAACGCGTACCGCGGGTGCAGCCATGCCTGCGTCTACTGCCAGGCGCCGGACACGCCGGTGCTCATGGGCGACGGCACCCATCGCCGCATCGCCGAGCTGCGGCCGGGCGACGTCGTGTACGGCACGGTGCGCGATGGCCGCTACCGGCGCTACGCGCGCACGCCCGTCCTCGCCCACTGGGAGACGGTGCAGCCGGCGTGGCGGGTGATGTTGGAGGACGGCACCGAGCTGATCGCGAGCGCGGACCATCGCTACCTCACCGACCGCGGGTGGAAGTTCGTCACCGGCGACGGCTGCGGCGAGGGGCGCCGGCCGCACCTCACCAGCGCCAACGAGCTTCTCGGCACCGGTGCGTTCGCCACGCCGCCCAAGCACGACGCGGAGTACCGCGGTGGCTACCTCTGCGGGTCCGCCCGCTGCGGCGCGGCGGTGGTCGAGGCCGAGCAACGCTTCCGCGTCGAGCACTTCCTTCACGATGCCGGTGTCCTCGACTGGGCCTCGTCGGCCGCAGCCGAGATCGCTGGGCTGGCTCCGTACTTCGCGTTGCTCGACCGGCCGCCGCGCGCATGGGCGAAGGGTTTCCTCGCCGCGGTCTTCGATGCCGCCGGCTCGTACCAGCGTGGCGCGTTGCGCATCAGCGGATGCGACGCCGCGCTGCTGGCGCGGGCGCGTGACGCAGCCGAGCAGCTCGGCTTCGACGCGGTGATGGTCACGTTGCCGCCGGAGGGCGCGCCGGCCGTGCGCATACGCGGCGAGCTGCGCGACCACATCCGCTTCTTCCACGCCGTCGACCCAGCGGTCATGCACAAGCGCTCGATCGAAGGCCAGCCGATCAAGACCGACGCACGCCTGCGCGTGGTCGCCGTCGAGCCGCTCGGCTTGCAGGTGCCGATGTACGACATCACCACGGGCACCGGCGACTTCATCGCCAATGGCATCGTGAGCCACAACTGCTTCGCGCGGCCGACACACGACTACCTCGGCCTCGACGTCGGCAGGGACTTCGACACGAAGATCGTGGTGAAGGTCAATGCGGTCGAACGGGTGCGCGCCGAGCTCGCGGGCAAGCGGTGGGCGGGCGACCCGATCGCGATGGGAACCAACACCGATCCCTACCAGCGGTGCGAAGGCAAGTATCACCTCACGCAGGGGATCGTGGGCGTGCTAGGCGAAGCGCGGAACCCGTTCTCGATCCTCACCAAGTCCACGTTGATCCTGCGCGACTTGCCGTTGCTCGTCGAAGCGGCGAAGCGCACGAAGGTGCGGATCAACTTCTCCATCGGCACGCTCGACGACGCCACGTGGAAGGCCACCGAGCCGGGCACGCCGCACCCGCGCCAGCGCGTCGAGGCGGTGCGCCGCATCAACGAGGCCGGCATCCCGTGCGGCGTCCTCGTCGCGCCGGTCATCCCCGGCATGTCCGACCAGCCCGACCAGGTCGAGGAGGTGGTGCGGGCGTGCGCGGAGGCGGGCGCGGTCTCGATCTCGGCGATGCTGTTGCACCTCCGGCCGGTCGTGAAACAGCACTACCTCGGTTGGCTGGCCGAGCACCGGCCCGAGCTGCTGCCGATGTACGAGCAGCGCTACCGCCGTTCCGGCTACCTGTCCAAGGCCGACGGGGCGCCGCTGCAGGAGATCGTGAAGCGGGTGCACCGCCGGTAGCCCGTGCCGCCGGAGGCTGGCACACCAGTAGCGTGGCGGCAGCATGAACCAGGCCCTCGCGCTGAAGTCCAACGACCCCTGCTGGTGTGGAAGCGGCCGCAAGTTCAAGCGTTGCCACAAGGCTGCGATCGAGGGCGTGCGCCCGGGGCGGGTCTCTCCGATGCGACCGGTCCCGCCCGAGATCAGCCGACCGCCGTATGCGGACACCGGCGAGGTCGTGCGCCGCGCCGAGTCGCCGGTGCAAGGCGACGACGTCATAGCCCGGATGCGCGTCGCCGGGCGCGTCGCCGCAGAAGTGCTGGCCGCCGCGGGCGCGGCAGTGGCGCCCGGCGTGACCACCGACGAGCTCGACGCCATCGCGCACGAGGCCTACGTGGCGCGGGGTGCCTACCCGAGCACGCTCAACTACCACGAGTACCCGAAGTCGATCTGCACGTCGGTGAACGAGGTCATCTGCCACGGCATCCCCGACGACCGCCCGCTGGCCGGCGGCGACATCGTGAACATCGACGTCACCGCGTACGTCGACGGCGTCCACGGCGACACGAACGCCACGTTCGCGGTCGGGCGCGTCGACGAGGCCTCCGCGCGTCTCGTGCAGGTGACGCGCGAGTGCCTCGAGCTCGGCATCGCCGAAGTCGCGCCGGGCAAGCCGTTCAACGCCATCGGCCGCGCCATCCAGGCGCACGCCGAAGCCAACGGGTTCGGCGTGGTGCGCGCCTTCGTCGGCCACGGCATCGGCACGCAGTTCCACACCGACCTGCACGTGCCGCACTACTACGAGCCGCGGTTGACGGCGGTGATGGAGCCGGGGATGACGTTCACCATCGAACCCATGGTCACGGTGGGCGACTGGCACCACCGCGTGTGGGACGACGGGTGGACCGCGGTCACCACGGACGGGCGGCGCAGCGCGCAGTTCGAGCACACGATGGTCGTCAGCGACGATGGCGTCGAGGTGCTGACCGCCCTCTAACCCTCGGGCAGGAACGCGAGCCGTTCGGTGGCGCGGCTGCAGGCGACGAGGAACCGGCGGCGGCACTCGTCAGTCCACTGCTCGGCCCGCTCGTCGTCGTCAGGCGTGTCGGGGCCGGCGAACAGGGCGCGATCGAACCAGCGGTAGCGCGGGCAGGGCGGCGCGTCGAGCCAACCGTCTTCGTCGGCGCCGCGTACGGCGACCGCCGGCCACTCCATCCCCACCGTCGCAGGAGCCGTCGCGTGATCGAGCACGATTGCATCAGGTGCACCCGCGCGTCGCGGTTGGCGGAGCGACGGTCCGTCGATGGCCACGTCGACGGTCGCGCCGAAGCGGCGGGCGAACGCGTCGAGGTGCGAACCGCTCACGGGTATGCCGAACGCTTCGCCCACCGCAGCGTCAAGGTTGCCCGCGGCCACGACATTGCCGGCCTGCCCCGCGAGCTGGCTGACCAACCGGTTGACGGCGAACGTGGCGAGCTGGAAGTCGTCGACGGCGAGGAAGTCGAAGCGGGCGCGCTCGTGCGCCAACGCGTCCGCGCCACGGAGCAGCAGGCTCGCGTGCACGATGGCACCGGCTTCGTCCACCGCGCCGAGCGTGTCGAGGTGCGAGAGGTACGCGTCGGTCAGCCGGTGCAGCTCCTCGGCGCGGTCGAGCTCGCCCGCGGCTTCCGCGTGCACGAACAGCTCCTCGGCCCCGAGGAACGAGGCTTGGTAGGCGAGCACGGTCGCGGAGATCTCCCCTACGAGCGGCTGGTCGGCGTCGGCCAGCAACGAAGCAACGATCTCCTGTTGGTCCCGCGGTGCGAGCAACCGCCGGTCGACGCCCGCCCGCCGCAGCACGCCGACCGCGAACGCGGGGACATCGGGCGGTCGCATCTCGAGCACGCGCCCGCCGGCAGCGCGGAGGCGTTCGCTGCGGCGGCGCAGCGCGGTCGTCTTGCCGGAGCCGAAGCCGCCGGTGAGCCGAGCGGGCCCTTCGTCGTGCTCGACGATCACGGGACGACCAGCACGACCTTGCCGACCTTGCCGCCATGCGCGAACCGCTCGTAGGCGGCGTCGACGTCGTCCAGCGGGAACGTTGCCTCGATCGGCACGCGGACGTCGCCCGCTTCGAGCATCGGGAGCACGTGGCGCTCGACGGCGCGCGCGGCGGCGGCCTTGTCCTCCAGCGGGCGGGCGCGGAGCGTCGAGCCGTGGATGCGGGCGCGCTTCTGCATGAGCACGAGCAGGTTGAGCGGCGCGACCGCACCGGCGCCGACGCCGATGACGGAGATGCGGCCGCGGGAGTCGAGGGCGAGCACGTCCTCTTCGAGGTTGGGCGCGCCGACGAGCTCGAGGATCACGTCGAACGGGCCGTGGTCGCCGAAGCCCTCGTCGGGGACGACCTCGGTCCAGCCAACGGACGACCCCAGCTCGGCGACCGCGTCCCGGACCTCGGGGTTGCGCACGGTGGCGGTGACCCATGCGCCCGTGGCAGCCGCGAGCTGCACCGCAGCGGTGCCGACGCCGCCAGCGGCGCCATGGATGCAGACACGCTCGCCCATCGCCAGCCCGCACTGCGTGAACAGCGCGTCGTGCGCGGTGGTGAACGTCTCGGGGAAGCCACCGGCCTCCGGCCACTCGACGCCGACCGGCACCGGCATGGCGACTCGCTCGTGCACCACCGCGAGCTCAGCTTGCGCGCCGCCGCCGGCCAGCGCCATCACCGGGTTGCCGACCGTGAAGCGGGTGACGCCAGGGCCGACGGCGACGACCTCGCCAGCGAGCTCGAGGCCGGGGATGTCTGGCGGTGACCCTGGCGGTGCGGGGTAGAGGCCGCGGCGCTGCAGCAGGTCGGCACTGTTGATGCCGCAGGCGCGCACGCGCACGAGCAGCTCGCCGGTGCCGGGTTGCGGGTCGGGGTGCTCGCGCACCTCGACGCGGCCGCTGGCGATCGTGGCCGCGCGCACTTGCCTTGCCGGGTCCTAGAGCAAGCCGGCCATGACGTCGACGGTGCGGTCGACGGCATCGGCGTCGCCGAACGGCGCGAACACGAACTCGGTGGCGCCGCTGTCCTCGACGCGCTTGACCTGCGCGCGCACGCCGTCCGCATCGCCGACGATGGCGACGTCGGCTGGTCCCGACGCGCCTTCGCGATCGAGCATCGCCCGGTACGACGGCAACGCGCCGTACACCTGGAACAGCGTGCCGGCTTGCTCGCGTGCCGCGGCTGCGTCGTCGGTGACGCACACGGGCAACGACACGACGACGCGCGGCGCGGCGCGCCCTGCGTCGGCTGCTGCCTTCGAGATCGTCGGAACGATGTGGTCACCGACCGTCTGCGGGCCGGTCATCCACGTGATCGTGCCCTCGGCGCGCGAGCCCGCGATCGAGAGCATCCTCGTGCCGAGCGCGGCGATCACGACGGGGATGGACGCCGCGGCAGTGATGCGGACCTCGCCGACCGCCTTCACCGTCTCGCGCTCGACGTTCACCTTGCGTTCGCGCAGGAGCGGCAGCAGCGCGTCGAGATACTCGTCCATGCGGCGCGCGGGACGGTCGAACGAGTAGCCCCACATGCCTTCGACGACGACTTGGTGGCTCAGCCCGATGCCGAGGGTGAGGCGGCCGGGACCGGCGGCGACGTCGGTGGTGAGCGCCTGCTGCGCGAGCGCCATGGGGTGCCGGCCGAAGATCGGCACGACCGCAGTTCCGAGCTCGACTGCCGGCACCTCGCGGCCGGCGATGGCGAGCGCGGTGAGCGC
>Ga0299907_10000082_pt1 | contig 33337 bp, 29 predicted proteins | sample RVTome_16_FD_198680 | JGI IMG/M metagenome (GOLD analysis project Ga0299907, IMG submission 198680) | Soil microbial communities from uranium-contaminated site in the Upper Colorado River Basin, Wyoming, United States - RVT152D67 (version 2) ...
TCCGGTTCTGGGGCGACGAGGACGGGCACCGTTACCGGGAGGCGTACTTCGACGTCTACCCCGGCGTGTGGCGCCACGGCGACTGGCTGGAGCTGACACCCCGGGGCAGCGGCATCCTCTATGGGCGTAGCGACGCCACCATCAACCGGGGTGGGGTGCGGATGGGGTCGGCGGAGCTGTACCGGGCCGTCCTCACCCTCCCCGAGATCGTCGACGCCCTGGTGGTGGACCTGCCCAGCGACGACGGCATCGGTGTGATGCCGATGTTCGTGGTCCTGGCCGCCGGGGAGGAGCTCACCGACGAGCTGGTCGAGCGGATCCGGTCCACGATCCGGACCGAGTGCTCCCCCCGGCACGTGCCCAACCGGATCTTCGCCGTCGACGAGCTGCCGAAGACGCTCACCGGCAAGCTGCTGGAGATTCCGGTCAAGCGGTTGCTGATGGGGGCGGAGGCGGACAAGGTGGCGAGCCGCGACAGCCTGGCCGACCCCGAGGCCCTCGACTGGTTCGAACGGTCCCGGGCGGAGATCCTCGACGCGCTCCGGAAATGAGCAGGATGACCGACCACCTGACGCCGCCCACCGACGTCACCCTCCCGGCCGTGAAGGGCCCCTGGTCCTCCGGTCGGGCCGAGGACGCCTTCGAGGTGCACGATCCCGCCACCGGGACGGTCATCGCCACCGTCGAGGGGGGTGGCGCCGCCGAGGTCGACCTCGCCGTGGGCGGCGCCCGCCAGGTCTACGACACGACGTGGCGGCACCTCGACGCCCGCCTGCGGGGACGCCTGCTGCACGACTGCTCGCGGATCATCCGACGTCACGCCGACGAGCTGGCGCGGCTCGAGACGCTGGAGATGGGCAAGCCCTACTCGCAGGCCCGGCGCTTCGACGTCGAGTTCTGCATCAACTCCTTCGAGTTCTACGCCGGGCTGGCCGACAAGCTGCCCGGGGACGCCTTCGATCTCGGCCCCGTGGCCGCCCACACCGTCCACGAGCCGTGCGGCGTCGTGGCCGGGATCATCCCGTTCAACTGGCCCCCGATCCACACCGCGGCCAAGACCGCGCCGGCGTTGGCCGCGGGCAACGTCGTGGTGCTCAAGCCCCCCGAGCAGGACCCGCTCACCATCATGCGGATCGTGGAGCTCCTGGGCGAGGTGCTGCCGCCGGGGGTGGTCCGGGTCGTGCCCGGCCTGGGCCCGGCGGCGGGCACCGCCCTGGCCGGGCATCCCCTGGTCGAGCGCCTGTCGTTCACGGGCTCGACCGCCACCGGTCGCGCCGTCCTCAAGCTGGCGGCCGACGCCATGACGCCCGCCACCCTCGAGCTGGGAGGGAAGAATCCCCTGGTCGTCTTCGCCGACGCCGACCTGGGCGCGGCCGTCCGGGGCGCCGTCGAGGGGGCGTACTTCAACCAGGGGGAGGCATGCACGGCGGCCTCCCGCCTGCTGGTGGAGGAAACCGTCCACGACGAGTTCACGGCCCGCCTGGCCGGCGCCGTCGAGCGCCTGCGGGTGGGCGACGGGCGTGATCCGGCCACCCACGTCGGCCCGCTGGTGACCCGGGCGCAACAGCAGCGGGTCCTGGCCTTCATCGACCAGGCGCTGGCCGAGGGGGCCACGCTCGCCGCCCAGGCGCCGGTCCCTTCCGACCCGGAGTTGGCGGGTGGCTACTGGGTGGCGCCCACCCTGTTCACCCAGGTGACCCCGTCCATGACCATCGCCCGGGACGAGGTCTTCGGCCCCGTGACGGCCGTCATGCGCTTCTCGGGTGAGGACGAGGCGCTGGCGATGGCCAACGACACGCCCTACGGCCTGGTGGCGGCGGTGTACACCGGCGACCACCAGCGGGCCCGGCGCCTGGCCCGGCGTATCGACGCCGGCGTGGTCATGATCAACAACTACAACCGGGCCTACCTCGGCACCCCCTTCGGCGGCTTCGGGGACTCCGGCTTCGGGCGGGAGCACGCCATCGAGAGCCTGCTGGAGTTCACCCGGACGAAGAACATCCGCGAACCGTCCGGGGTCGGCCAGATCCCGGAATGGGACGCCGTAGGCGAGATCATGACGTGACCGTTTCGGGAGGCGGCGGTGGAAGAGCACGGGAAGTACGACGTCGACCAGTTCGCCGAGGAGCTGGCCGCGGCGGCCGCCAACCACCAGGTGGGCACCCGGATCCAGTTCGAGAACGACCACGTCCGGGTGTGGGAGATCCGGCTCGAGCCCGGGGAGCGGGCCGCCTTCCACATCCACGATCAGACCTACTTCTGGACGGTGGTCGACCCCGGACGGGGACTCCAGCGGTTCCCGGACGGCACCTACGTGGTGCGCGACTACGGGCCCGGAGAGACCCGGTACCTGGTCCAGTCGCCCGAGAACGCCATGGTCCACGACCTGGAGAACGTGGGTGAGGCGACCATGCGGTTCGTGACCGTCGAGCTCAAGCACTGAGCGCTCAGACACTGAACACGGACGCCGTCGTGGTCGGCGGGTCCCTCGGCGGGCTCAACGCCGCCCTGTGGCTCGCCGACGCCGGCTGCGACGTCCGGGTGCTGGAACGCTCCCGGTCTCCCCTCGAAGGACGGGGGGCCGGGATCGTCCTGCACCCGGCCACCCTGCGGTACTTCACCGAGCACCGCCTGCTCGATCTGGACCGGATCAGCGCCCCGGCCCGCAGCGTCCGGTACCTGGGTCGGGACGGGTCGGTGGCCCACGAGTCCCCGTGCCGCTACCGCTTCACATCCTTCAACACGCTCTACCGGGGCCTGCTCGACCGTCTCGGCCCCGACCGCTACCACCTCGGCGCCGAGGTGGTGGGCATCGAGCAGGACGCCTCGGGCGTCCGGGTGCAGCGGGCCGACGGCGCCACGGTGAGCGGCGCCCTGGCCGTGGCCGCCGACGGCGTGGGCTCCACCGCCCGGCGCCTTCTGGCCCCCGGGGCCGGGCCCCGCTACGCCGGCTACGTCGGGTGGCGGGGCACGGTGGAGGAGACGGAGCTCGACCGGGGGACCTTCGCCGCGCTGGCCCCGGTCATCACCTACCACGTCATGGAGGCAAGCCACATCCTCGCCTATCCCATTCCCGCCCGGGACCGCACCCGGGGGTCGGGCCGGTGCATCAACTGGGTGTGGTACCGCAACGTCCCCGAAGGCGCCGCCTTCGACGATGTGATGACCGACCGCCACGGGGTCCGCCAGGCGGTGTCCGTGTCGCCGGGGGCCGTTCAGGACGGCCATGTCGATGAGCTGCGGGCGGCCTCCGCCGACCTGCCTCCCCCGCTGGCCGAGATGGTGGGTGTCACCGGCCGGCCCTTCATCCAGGCGGTGGTGGACGTGGAGGTCGAGCGGATGGCCATCGGCCGGATCGCCCTGCTGGGGGACGCCGCCTTCTCGCTCCGGCCCCACGCCGCGGTGGGGACGGCCAAAGCGGCCGAGGACGCTTGGCGCCTGGCCCGGGCCCTGCAGGCCTGCAACGGTGACGTGGTGGAGGCGCTCCGGTGCTGGGAACCGGGCCAACTGGCCCTGGGCCGCCAGGTGCTGGCCCGCACCCGGGAGGCGGGCAACCGGTCCCAGTTCGAGGGGACCTGGCGGGTGGGCGACCCGCTGCCCTTCGGCCTCTACGAGGTGGGCGACAGCGCCATCACGCTATAATAGAAATTTAGTTCTAGAAGCCCGAGCCAGCTATGCGCACGAGCAGATGTTCGGCGCGACCGGCTTGAACCGTTAGTGTGAACACCAGAGACGAACGCCACCGCCGATCAGAGGGGATCGCATGCCCAGGTCCAACGGACGAGTACAGCGCAGGACCCGGGGCGTCCGGTTGAAGGCGAAGAAACTCGCCGTGCGTGCGGCGCGGACCGGTGGACAGTCCGGCAAGCGGAGTAGCAGTAACTGAGCAGTTCGTCGTCGGCCCCCGGGTTCCCGGGCCGGCCATGCGGTCCTAGGAGTCGCCCACCCGGATGATGCGCGCCACCGACGGCACCGGGCCCTTCGGCGTGTCCTGGTTGATGAAGAGGTAGTAGTAGCCCGGTGGGGCCACGGCCCCGTCAGGCGGCGCGGCCACCTTCAGCCGGCCGCTGGCCCGGATGAAGGCCAGCCTCAGGGCGCGTACGTCGCTGTCGGTGCTGTGCTGCGGAGACGCCAGCCGCATGAGCATGACCGAGTGGATGCTCAGGGCCTGCGGTGTGGCCACGTCGAAGGCCCGGCCCCAGTCGATCGCTTCGGGGGCGGACCGGATGGTCGGCCGGGAGTGGCTCCGGTACAGGTAAGGGGGCGTGAAGATCTCGAAGCTGGCATCGGGCCGGTCGCCGGTGAGACCTGACAGCCCGTGGCCGTCCGGGGCGTGGCCGCCGAGCAGGACCCGGCCGTCGGCCAGCAGGACGGCCGAATGGTGCCGTGTCCGGTTGTGGTGGGGCGTCGCCATCTTGTACCAGCGGCCCAGAGCCGACATCTGCGTCTCGGGATAGGCGCCGGGCACGAACAGCTCGGCGGCGGCCTCTTCCGGGCCGGCGCCCACACCGGTGCCGCCCAGGGCCAGCACGGTGCCGTCGGGAAGAGGCACGGCGTCGGCCGACGAGCGGGCGCGGTGCATGGCGCCGGTCAGCTCGTTCTGCACGACCCCCGCCCGGTCCACCGTGGCCAGCGTGGACAACGACATCAAGGACGATTCAGTCCCCGAATTGCCTCCGAAGGTGAGGACCGTGGCCCGGCCGTACGGCGGGCCGAGAGGCAGCAGCACCGAGGTGGCGTCCCGCCGTGCCCCCCAGGGCGACGGACCGGTGACCTGCCACGTGCTGGCGTCGGGATCGAAGAGCTGCTGGATTCCATCCAGGGCGGCCGCCGGCCCGCGGGCCGGCGTGTCGGTGTGGCCGGCACCGCCGTAGAAGACCTTGCCGTTCGGCATCAGGAAGAGCTGGGGCAGCGGGGGCAGGGCGCTCTCGGAGGCCGGGCCGATGTAGTTCTCCGTCCAACGGCCCGCTTCCGGGTGAAACGTTTCGGTGCGGACGGCAGGCACGGTGCGACCGGTGGGGGCCGACGTGGTCGAGCCGCCGGCGGCCAGGAGCGTCCCGTCGGCCAGGGTGACCAGGCTGGAGTGCCGGCGGTCACCCCGCAGGGGCGCGGCGCCCTGCAGGGAAGTGCCGGCGGCGTCGAGGATCCAGCTGCTGGAGGCGCCCCGGGTGGTTCCCCCCTTCAGGGTCGTGGCCAGATCGATCGAGGCCCCGCCGGCCACCAGCAGGCGGCCGTCGGCCAGCTGGGCGATGTCGGAGCAGGGCAGCGTGGCCGGCCCCTCCGTATCGGGAGCCGACCAGCGGGGCGCGGCGCCGGCTCCGAGGTCGAGCAGGCGGGCCGAGCCCTCGGGGCCGCCCTGGGAGGTCCTGCGCCCGCCCTCCACCCCCTGGAAATAGAAGACCCGCCCGTTCCCGAGGGCGGCCAGCGCCTGGGGGACCGGTGGGCATCCGGCGTTGTCCGCCGGGCAGGCAGCCTCCGCGAACGGCTTGTCCCAGTGACCGATCTGGTGGGCATGGCCGGCGGTGAAGGCGAGCGCGGGGGGCATGACGGCCCCGACTGCCAGGCTGCCCATGATGACGGCGTGGCCGACTCTCATGCTCGACTCCCTGGGTATCCGGATGTGGATCCGCCACCAGGGGTCTGGAGCAGCGCCTGCGTCACCGCACCAATGCCCCGAACTGAACCGGACGAAACACCCGAACGCGGCGGACTCGGGCAGGCGGGAGGCCGTCGGCGGCGGTCCGTGTTAGCCTCGCCGTGCCCCACAGCGGATTTCCACTGTCACGGCGGCGCCTCCCCGGACCCCGGTCGCGCATCCAAATGCAGGCCTTGGATGAGCCCGGGAGTTGGCATGCGAGAACAAGGTGTGTCGGTGGAGCATCTCCACGCTGTCTTCGCCCTGAGCCGGGACCCCCAGGTCCGGGCCGAGCTGGTGACCCACTACGACAACCTGGCCTTCTCCCTGGCCCACCGTTTTCCCAGTCGGCGCGAGTCCCGTGAGGACCTGGTGCAGGTGGCTCGCCTCGGACTCATCCACGCTGTCGACCGTTTCGAACCCAGCCGCAACCGTCCCTTCGTCGCCTTTGCCCGGGCCACCATCCTGGGGGAGCTGAAGCACCACCTGCGGGACCACACCTGGGCCGTACGGGTGCCCCGGCCGTTGCAGGAGCATTACCTCCACGTGGTGCGCGCCATCGACGACCTCACCCAGGAGCTGGGTCGCTCGCCCCTGACCCGGGAGGTGGCGGCTCGCGTCGGTCTGAGCGACGACCAGGTCCTGGCCGCCATCCACGTGGACTCCGCGGGTCGGGTCCAGTCGCTCGACCACGACCACGGCGACGGTCCGCACCTCCAGCCTTCAGAGGACGATCCCGACCTCGAGCGCGTGGAGGAGAAGACCCATTTCGCCGCCCTGGTCCGGAACCTGCCCGCGGGAACTCAGCGGGTGCTGGAGCTGCGGTTCGTCCACGGGCTCACGCAGTCGGAGATCGGCGACCGCATCGGGGCCAGCCAGATGTACGTGTCCCGCACGCTCACCAGGACGCTGGCCCGGATGCGGGTCACGACCGCCCGCGAGCGGTCCCTGGCCTGAAGCGATCTACCTCAGGTGGCCTCGAGGGAATCCCGCACGGCGGGAAACGGGAGGGTCGGCGGCGGCGGTGGCGACACGGGACGCTCGTTCGGGGGCCGATGCCGGAGGACCCGCTCCGGGAGGTGACCGAGCGCGGTGCGGATCTGAGCGGCGCTGGCGGGCTTGGTTAGGTAGGCGTCGGCTCCTCGATCGAGGGCGCCTTGAATGGCGGCGGGGTCTCGTCGGAAGGAGCAGACCACGATCCGCGGCCGGGGCGACATGACCTGGAGCGCGCTGATGGTCTCGAGACCCTCCTCCAGCGGCATCTGGATCTCGAGCACGACCACGTCGGGATGGCACCGGTCCACCAGCTCGATGGCCGCCGCCCGGTCCTCCGCCTCCGCGATCTGAGCCGGCGTGAACGTGACCTCCAGAAGCTGGCGCATCACCTGGCGCCGCTCGTGTCGGGTGTCGACGGCGACGACGCGCACGTCGTCCGGTGCGACAGCAATGGCGGTGGCGAGTTCAGCTTGCTCGACCAGCATGTTCGACTCCATGGGGCATCCAATCATGTGGATGCGCGACCGGGGTCTCGAGCAGCGCCGTCATCGCAGGCAGGATTCCCGCGAACATCATTGACCCTAACAGGCAAGAGCCCCTCCCGGCGCCGGCCGCGATGTCAATGGTCACGAAAATGGCGCCGACGAGCCAGTGGAGCGGCTACACGGGCAAGACCCTGCCTTCGTTCTGCGCCGAGAGCTTCACCGACATTTGCCGTCATATCGGTCGAGGGCGGCCTGGCCCCGTTCCCATGCCCAGGCGGGCAGGGATGGGTTGCGCAGGAGCGCCTGCCGCAGTGCGGTTGCCAGCTCGTCGGCGACGCCCCGCCAGTCGGTTCCGTTGTCCGCCACGGTGGACGGGACGCTGACCTTCTCGGCTCGCATGCCACACTCCCCGGGTCATCCAAGAGCTCAGATGGTGCACCAGGGTCCGGGGTGGCACTCATCACGGGAGATCCGCTGGATCTCTGGTGAACAGCCCGCACGGTACCAGACGGTGCCGAGCGCTCCGTCCGCCCCCACGGGGCCGCGAAGAACGCTACGATGGTGCCGATTCACAACGGGTCCGGACTCCCCCGACCCGAGTTCTCTCGATTGACGTTTCTCAAGACCCCGGGAGCGCGATCGACCCCCTGCATTCAAGGGAGGTCGGGCCCATGGACCCGGTTCTGCGTCGAGGGATCACCTTTCCTGCTGCGAGATGGCGCGAGGTCGGAAGCTGTCGCGACAGCGATCCGAACTTGTTCTACCCCCTGGGTCGCGGGCGCCCCGCGCTCGAACAGGCGGAGGTGGCCAAGGCGGTCTGCCGCGGCTGCCCGTCCCGGGAGCCATGTCTCGCCTTCGCCCTGGCGACGCGGCAGGACCTGGGCGTCTGGGGGGCCACGTCGCCGGAGGACCGCCGCGAGATCCTTCGCAGACGGCGGAGGGCCATCGCGTCCTGAGGTTCGCAGGCTCCAGAGCACGCCGAACGCCGGCCGGGGCCGTTGACCAGCGTGGTAGTTTTTGACCGATAGATACCGGGATGTTCACCGGTACCAGCAGCGCCGCTCCAGACCCTGGCTGCGCATCCACACCACGTGTTGGATGAAGCCCGGAGGGGTTGGGATGCGAGAGCAGGATGCACCGGTCGAGTCTCTTGTCGTAGCTCCCGGCAGTAGCCTCCCACTTCCCGGCGCCGATGCCGTCGCGGCCGCCTGGTCGGACAGATCCCCGGCCGGCGTAACGCCCCAGCACCCGGAGAAGGCCACGGCCGTGTCGGCGGCCTTGCTGGTCCTCGGTGCCGCCCTCCTGCTGTTCTTCCCCCTCGGAGGCGCCCTGCTGCTCGTCTCAGGAGGCCTCGGTCTGGCCATCTGCTGGGAGACCCCGATGGGCGGGCTCGCCGTCGCGCCGTCGCTCACCACGAGTGCCGCCACGGCCATCCAGTCCCGTGCGCCGTCGACCGACCACTAGGACAGCATCGGCCGTCACCACGACGTTGACCGGTCTGGCACCAGTGGTCGGCCGAGGACGCGCAGCCGTTCGGTGCGTTCAGGCGGAGCTGTTCGGCGGGAAGAGCCTCTTGGCCGCGCCGAAGCAAGAGAAGCTGCTGCTCGGCTGTGCGGCGGAGGATTAGGAATCGTGGCGCGGATCCTCATTGTCGATGACGAGGAGGAGGTTCGGCTTCTCCTGCGGGGCGTCCTCGAGGCACGGGGTCACGCGATCGAGGAGGCGGGCGACGTCAACCAGGCCAGGGAGCGCCTGGCGGCCGCCGGGTTCGACCTGGTGCTCTGTGACATCAACATGCCCGGCGAGACGGGTCTGGCGCTCGTGCGGCAGGTCGCCGACGAGCTGCCGGACACGGCCATTGTCATGGTGACCGCAGCCGACGAGCCCGCCCTGGCCGACGAGGCGCTGAGCATGGGCGCCTGTGGCTATCTGGTGAAACCCTTCCGGCCCAACGAGCTGGTCATCACCGTGGCGGCCGGCCTGCGGTTGCGCGACCTCGAGCGAGCCCGGCGTTCGCACCTCGACGAGCTCGAGAGCAAGGTCCTCCGCCGCACCGTGGCGCTGCATGACGCCGTCCAGCGCCTGGAGGACAGCGAAAAGCTGGCTGGGATCGCTCTGCGGGAGACGGCCCATCGCCTCGTCACCGCCCTCACCTTGCGCAGCGAGGAGACGGGCGGCCACATCCAGCGCATGAGTCGCTACGGCGCCAGGCTGGCGATCCTCTCTGGAATCGAGACCTGGTCCGAGGACGAGATCCAGGTGGGCATGATGCTCCACGACGTCGGCAAGATCGGCGTGCCCGACGCCATTCTCCTCAAGCCCGGCCCCCTCACCGACCGGGAGTACGAGATCATCCAACGCCATCCGGCCATGGGCGCCGAGCTGTTGGCCGAGGGACAATCCCCCGTCCTCAGCCTCGCCGCCGAGATCGCGCTGAGCCACCATGAGCACTGGGATGGCGGGGGGTATCCCGCCGGGCTGGCCGGCGAGTCGATTCCCCTCGCCGGGCGCATCGCCGCCATCGCCGATGTGTTCGACGCCCTCACCAGCAACCGCGTCTACCGCCCCACGCTGCCCATCGATCGAGCCCTCGAGGTGATGACGGAGGAACGGGCGCGCCTCTTCGACCCCGACCTGATCGACCTGTTCACCGCGTCACTCGACGACATGCTCGCCATCCGGGACGCCCACCCGGACCCCGCTCCGACGGACACGATCAGGGTCCTCATCGTCGAGTCCCGGCCCATGTTCGCCGACGCCCTCGTCCGCCTCCTGGCGCCGGCCGAGGGCATCTCCGTGGTCGGTGTGGGGAAGACGGCCATCCAAGCGGTCGAGATGGTCGGCGAGTGCGGCCCCGACGTCGTGATCCTCGACGTCGATCTGTCTGACGGCAATGGCGTCGCCGCCATCCAGGGCGTGCGCGGGAAAGCGCCGGATTCAGCGGTGATCCTGCTGGCCGGTCGAGCGGACGAAGGCCTTCTCCTTCGGGCCCTCGACGCCGGCGGGGCCGGCATCGTCGAGCGGGAACGCGCCTTCGAGGACCTCCTGCCGGCATTGTTCGCCGTCGCCGCAGGGAAATCCCTCGTCCCGGCGGACAAGCTGCTGGCGCTGTTCAGGCGGGGGCACACCGGGGTCGGCGCCCTGCTGACCTCGCGGGAGTCGGACGTCATCCGGCTGATGACGGAGGGGCTGTCCAATGAGGCCATCGCCCGGCGGCTGGATCTGAGGTTGAACACGGTCCGCAACCACGTGCAACGGATCCTCAACAAGCTGGGTGCCCACTCCAAGCTCGAGGCCGTGGCCACCGCCCGGCGAAACGGGCTGCTTCCGCCCGAATAGGCCGCCAGTGACGCGTTCGCGTCCTTCGGGGGGAACGCGGCCGCGTCTCTCCCCCGCCGTGATCTCTGCCGACATTCTGGGTGCGTAGTCCCACAACCCCGTCGTGCCGTCGCCCTGACCCGGCCCCGGTAGGAGGAGAGCGACCCGTGGCTGGCCCCCCAGAGAACGCATCGTCCATCGAAGCCCGGGACGCGCAGGAGCGGCTGGAAAAGGAACTCCTCCAGTCGCAGAAGATGGAGGGGATCGGCCGGCTCGCCGGCGGCATCGCCCACGACTTCAACAACCTCCTGACCATCGTCCTCGGTCACGCCGAGCAACTGCTCCAGGAACTGCCCGCGGAGGTCTCGGCGGCCGACCGTGTCCGCGCCGTGCACCGGGCCGCCCTCCGGGCCGCGGAGCTCACCGACCAGCTGCTCGCCTTCAGCCAGCAGCAGGTCGTCACCGGTGCGCCGGTCGACCTCAACGAGGTCATCTTGTCCATGGGGCCGATGCTGGCCCGGCTGGTCGGGGAGCACATCGAGCTCCGGGTCAGCCTCTGCCCCGGCGCCATGGTCGTCGCCTCCGACCGGTTGCAGGTCCAGCAGGTGGTGCTGAACCTGGTGGACAACGCGCGGGACGCCATGCCCCACGGCGGCACACTCGGCATCACGACCGTCACGGCCTCCGCGCTGCTCGGGCCGAGCACCGCACTGCTGCGGGTGTCCGATACCGGCGTCGGCATGGACGAGGCCACCAAGGCGCACATCTTCGAGCCGTTCTTCTCCACCAAGGAGGAGACGAAGGGAACCGGCCTCGGCCTCTCCACGGTCTACGGAGTGGTCACCCAGCACGGCGGTGACGTCCACGTGTCGAGCGCTCCGGGGTCCGGGAGCGTCTTCACCATCTCGCTGCCGTTGTGGGTGGCCTCGAACCCGCCCTACGAGGCGTCAGAGCTCCGGAACGCCGGGGGCGGCCGGACCGGTACGGTGCTCGTCGTCGAGGACGAGGCGGCCGTCCGGGAACTGACCCGTGAGGTCCTCGAGTTCCACGGTCACGTCGTGGTGGAGGCCCCTGACGGCGAGGGGGCACTGGCCACCGCCGAAGCCCACGCCGGACGGATCGACGTCCTCGTGACCGATGTGGTCCTGCCCCGGCTGGCGGGTCCCGAACTCGCCGAGCGGCTCCGCGCCGCTCGCCCCGAACTCCAGGTCGTGTTCATGTCGGGCTACCCCGACAAGCACCTGGACAGCATCAATGGCCGGAAGGCGCGATTCCTGGCCAAGCCGTTCCGGCCCAGCGACCTGGCCGCGGCCGTCGCCGATTCCCTCGTGGCTTGACCCCGAGCGGTTCAGCCGGCGACGGAAACATCGCCCGCCGGGAGCGTGAACCGGAACGTCGAGCCGGGCCCGGCGGAGTCGTCGGTGTCGAGCCAGATGCGGCCCCCGTGGTACCCGACGATCTTTCTGCAGATGGCCAAGCCCATGCCCGTTCCCGGTTGGCTGCCCCGTCGCTCCCGCTGCAACATCCCGAAGATCCGATCGGTGAAGTCCGGGCCGATCCCGATGCCGTTGTCGCTCACGCGGAACATCCAGACGCCACCGGCCCGTTCGGCCGCCACCTCCACTCTCGGCGGGTCCTCGCCGCGGAACTTCACCGCGTTGCCGATGAGATTCTGGAAGAGCCGGGCGAGCTGGGCGGCATCCGCCGGCAGCACCGGCAGGGACCCCTTCACGACGATCGAGCCGCCGGCCAGAGTTGACTTCAGGCCGGTCACGACGTCGGCGACGACCCGGGCGGTGTCGACGAGGGTGCCGGGGGACGCGGCCTCTCCCTCCCCGGCGAACTCGAGCAGGCTCTCTACCATGACGTCCATGGTGTCGGTGCCCCGGGAGATGGCGGCGACATACTCTCGAGCCTTGTCATCGAGCTGGTCTCCGAAACGATGGGCGAGGAGCGAGGCGAAGCCGCCGATCACCTGAAGCGGCTGGCGCAGGTCGTGGGCGGCGAGCGCGGCGAAGGACACCAGCTCGTCATTGCGCCGCTCCAGCTCCGCCCCGGCGGCTCGTACGTCCTCTTCGGCCCGCTTCTGGTCGCTGATGTCGCGCAGGGTGCAGTAGTACCCGTTGAGGGAGCCGTCGGGGGCGTGGCCGACCACACCCGTCATACGCGTGAACAACGAGCTTCCCTCCGGGGAAACGGTCCGCATCTCGATGTCGAACCGGCACCCTTCCACCAGATCGTCGTAAGCGGTGATCATGGCGGCATGATCGTCCGGATGGACGATTGTCGGCCACGGCAAGCCGACCATCTGCGCCGGCCTAGAGCCGCACAGCGAGGCAAAGGCGTCGTTGACCCAGAGGAAACGCCCGTTCGGATCGACCCGGGCCACGCCCTCCACGGTGAGTTCCAGGGCCCGTTGCAGGTCTCTCCGCTCCGCCGCGGCCTGCTTCGACTCGGTGATGTCCCGGCTGATCCCGAACACTCCGATCGCCGTCCCGTCGTCGTCCACGTAGGTGCCCTTCGTGGAGCGGAAGATCCGCAGGCCATCGCGTGTCTCGATCAGTTCCTCGAGCGTCGTTGTCTCGCCCGAGGCCAGGACATGCTGGTCGACCGCCCGGATGGCGGCCACCGATTCCGGGCTGAGCAATTCGTCGTCAGTCCTCCCGATGACCTCCTCCGGCGTACGCCCCAGGATGACTGCGCCCGCCGTGTTGATGGCGAGATAGCGCCCGCCGGCGTCCTTGAGGTACACGGCGTCGGTAGTGGCATTGAGCGCCGCCTGGAAGACGAATTGCTGCTGCCGCCAGAGCTCCTGTTCCCTGCGCTCGCCGTCGGTGAGGGTCACACCGCGGTCCTTCCTTCGACCATCGTGCGATGTGCCCCGTCGATCTCGGGCCCGGGCGTCCGACTGCGATCGGGAAAGATGTCGTGCAGCAGGTCGTAGTGGCGGAAGGCGTCGCGGATGTTCTCGCGCATGGCGTCGCCCTCCCACGGCTTCTTGTAGAACCGGTAGATCGCCCCGCGGTTGATGGCGTCCATGATCGATTCCAGATCGGCGTAGCCCGACAGGATGATCCGCAGGGTGTCGGGATGCAGATCCTTCACCCGGTTGAGGAAATCAGAGCCGTTCATGGTGGGCATGCGCTGGTCGCACACCACCACCTGCACCTCGCTCAGCGCGAGCAACTCGAGGCCCTCCGCCCCGGAGCTCGCCGTCAGGACGTTGTAGCCGTCCTGGCGCAGGAGGCCATGCAGCAGGCCCAGGACCTCGGGGTCGTCATCGACCAGCAGCAGCGTCTTGAGGGGCTCGCCCTCGGTCCCGTCCGGGGCCGGCAGGCATTTCCCCTCGCCCAGCAGCAGCTCCACCTCGGCCACGGGCAGAGGCCGGCTGAAGTAATGGCCCTGGATCTGATCACAGTGGTGGCGCCGGAGGTAGGTCAATTGGGCGGACGTCTCGACGCCTTCGGCGATCACATCCAGCTTCAGGCTGTGGGCCATGTGGATGATGGTCCGGGCGATGGCGGCATCGTCGGGGCTCGTGGTGATGTCGCGGATGAAAACGATGTCGATCTTCAACTTGTCGATGGGGAACCGCCGCAGGTAGGCCAGGCTCGAATAGCCTGTCCCGAAGTCGTCGATGGAGATCTGGACGCCGAGCTCCCTCAGTCTCTGCAAGGTGGCGATGGTGCGGTCGGTGTTCGCCATCAGCGAGGTCTCCGTCAATTCGAGCTCGAGGAGACCGGGGGGAACCTGGTTGGCCTCGAGGGCCCCGATGACGTCCGCCTCGAGGTCGCCTTCGATGAACTGACGACCGGAGACATTCACCGAGACCTGGAACGCACCGGCCGAGGACCGGAGCCAGCGACCGATCTGCTCGCAGACCGTGGCGATGACCCAACGGCCCACACTCACGATGAGGCCGGTCTCCTCCAGCACCGGGATGAAGTCCGCCGGCGACACGAGACCGTGTCCGGGCCGCTGCCAACGGAGGAGGGCCTCCAGGCCGGCGATACGTCCGCTGTCGAGATGGACCTTCGGCTGGTAGTAGAGCACGAACTCGTCATTGGCGACCGCCCGGCGCAAGGCCGTCTCCATGTTGAGCCTGGTCATCATCTGAGTGTTCATCTCGGCGGTGAAGAACTGGAACGTGTTGCGTCCCGCCTGCTTCGCCCGGTATCTGGCGGTGTCGGCGTACCTGATCAGAAGGTCGGGGTCACAGCTGTCGGCGGGAGCGACGGCGATGCCGATGCTGGTGGTCACGGTGACCTCGTGGCCGTTGAGGTCGAACGGCACCTGCAAGGCGTCTCGGATCTTGATGGCCACGATCGCCGGGTCCTGGCCGGCTTCCATCGTCAAGATCAGAGCGAACTCGTCGCCACCCAGGCGCCCGACGGTGTCCCGGATGCGCACACACCGGGTGAGGCGATCGCTGAGCTGGACGAGCACCTCATCACCCGAGGTGTGCCCGAGCGTGTCGTTGACACTTTTGAAGTTGTCGACATCGAGGAAGAGAACGACAACCTTCCACGCTCTGCTCGAGGCCAGGGCCAGAGTCTTCCCGAGGGTCTCATAGAACAGGGTGCGATTGGGCAGGCCGGTGAGGGCGTCGTAGTGGGCCAGATGGTGGAGCCGCCGCTCGGCCGCCTGGCGCTCGGTGATATCCCGCAGCACACATACGATGATCCAGTCGCTCCCTGAGCGTTGAGCATGACAGTCCACCTCGACCGGCAATTCGGAGCCGTCTTTGCGCCGAATGGACTCTGTCACCTCACTCGCCTTCTGATGACCCGCGATGATGGCGTCGTACATGACCTCCATCTGCTCGCGGGCGCATCCGCGCAGGTCCGCCGGACCCATCCGGAGCAGCTCGCCGCGGGTATACCCGAGCATCTTGCAGGCCGTGGCGTTCACTTCGACATTCCGCATGGACGTGCGACTCACCAGGACGATCCCGTCGGCGGTTGCATCCATCGCCGACCGGAAGCGGCGCAGGTCGGACGCGCGCGCCTCCACCTCCGCCTCGAGAACCGCGCTGTAGTTCTGGAGGAAGTCTCCGAATGTCTTCAAACGCAGCAGATTGCGGACTCTGAGCCACAGCTCGGCCCGGTCGATCGGCTTCGTCAAGAACTCTTCCGCCCCCGCTTCGAGGCCGGCCAGGCGCGCACTGTGGTCGAGCTGCGCGGTGACCACGATGACCGGGATGTTCGAGGTGGCGGAGTCCCCTTTCAGGAGCTTCACCAACTGGTGGCCGTCCATGCCCGGCAGCCTGACGTCGAGCAGGATCAGGTCGGGTGGGCGCGAGGCCACTTCGGCCAGTGCCTCCTCCCCGCTGGCGACGCTGACCGTGAGATAACCTTCGGGCTGCAGTAATACTTCGAGCAGCCTTCGGTTCCGAGGTTCATCATCGACGATCAGGATCGTGGCACTCACGCCGTCACGTCGCCTGACAGAAGTGGCGCGTTGGGCAAGAGGGCGTCGATCGCGGCGTACAGCTCCTGGTACCGCAACGGCTTGGCGATATAGGCGTCACATCCCGCGATCTGGCTCCGTTCCTGATCCTCTTTCATCGCCAGCGCGGTCAGCGCGATGACGGGAATGGAAGCCGTGACGGGGTCCTGCTTCAGGAGCGCGGTCGCCGCCAACCCGTCCATGCCCGGAAGCTGAATGTCCATGAGGATCAGGTCCGGCCGGTCGGAGCGGGCCAAGGTCAAGCCGGTCTCGGCATCGACGGCGCACAGAACCGTGTGATGGGCCGAACGAAGCAGAAACAACGTCAGCTTCATATTGGCCTGGTTGTCCTCGACGATCAGGATCTTGGCCATCAGGCGCCTCTCTGCTGCGGCAGCAGAGCCCGTCTCACCTCGGCTATGAAGGCGCCACGATTGAACCCGGCCTTGCCCACGATGTGGATCACGTTGCCGGGATTGCTGTTGAGCGTCTCTCGATCCAGCGGGGTGATCCGTTTGGCCGTCACCACCAGGATGGGGATGCAGGCCGTAGTGGGGTCGCGTTGAAGCGCTGCAACAACTTCGAAGCCGTTCACGTCCGGCATCATCAAGTCGAGCAGGATCAGGTCCGGCACCAGCCGCTGCGCCAGCATGACCGCCTCGCTGCCACCGTACGCTCGCACCACGGCATAGGCCGGGGAGGGCAGGAAGGCGGCGATGACCTCGACCGCCTTGGGGTCGTCGTCGACCACCAGCACCGTGCGGGTGTGCTCCGCCGCGGCCCCGAGACCCAGATTGCCCAGCGCGGTTTTCAACTGGGCGCGGCTCATGGGCTTCTCGAGGACGGCCGCCGCCCCACCCGTGAGGGCCATGTTGCTGTCGACGTAGCCGGCGATGATCACGACGGGCACACGGCCGAGGTCAGTGCTCTCGCGTATCTGCAGGAGAAAATCCCACCCGTTCATGCCGGGTAGCTGCACGTCGAGGGTGATCAGGCTGAGTACCTGCTGCGGCGCCAACCGGAGGGCCGCCTCGGCGCTGTCGGCCCGTAGGACCGTGAACCCCTCCGCTTCCAGCAGCAGGCGAACCAGATCAGCCGCCCGGTCGTCATCCTCGACCACCAGAGCGACGCGCTCGACCACTGCAGCCACCGAGTGGACGCGCTCCAGCCCCGAGTGCGTCGCCTGGGCCGGCGTGCGCAGCGGCAACCAAGCCGTGAAACATGCGCCTTCGCCCTCGGCGCTGGCCACCGCCACCGTGCCCCCGAGAAGCTCCGCCAATTGCTTGACCATCGCCAGCCCCAGGCCGGTGCCTTCGAATTTGCGGGCCAGGCTGCTGTCGATCTGGCTGAAGGGCTGAAACAGCTTCGCCATGTTCTCCCGGGAGATACCGATCCCGCTATCGGTGACCGATATCTCGAGGAATTCCTCGAACTCGTTGTCCGACAACGGGAAGCTGTGTACCGCCCAACTGCCGGGCAGCCTCCCGACTTCACTTCGTGAGACGCAACGGGCGTTCAGGGCCACGCTGCCGCCGGCCTCACTGAACTTCACCGCGTTGGACAGGAGGTTGTAGACGATCTGCTTGGTCTTGCGTGTGTCCAGCACGGGTGCGCCCAGGTCCGCGTCGACTGTCAGTTGGAGATCGACGCCCTGGCTGGCCGCCTTCTCCCTCACGATCGAGAGGGAGTTCGACAGGAGGAGGCCGAGATCAAGCGCCTCGAGCTCGAGGGCCATCATGCCCGCTTCGACCTTTGACAGATCAAGGATGTCGTTGATCAGCGAGAGCAGGTGCTGGCCGCTGGTGAAGATGTCGCCGATGTAGTCCTGCTGGCTCTCGGTCATCTCGCCCATGAGGCCGTCCTTGAGCGCCTCCGAAAAGCCGATGATGGCATTGAGCGGCGTGCGTAGCTCGTGCGACATGGTGGCCAGGAACTCCGACTTCATCCGGCTGGCATGCTCCAGCTCGATGTTCTTCTCCTGCAACGTGTGTTCGAAGCGCTTCCGCTCCGTCACATCGCGGGCCGCGGCGATGACGCCCTGCAACTGACGGTCCCGGTTATGGAACGTCGCCGCGTTGTACGACACCACGGTTTCGTCGCCGGTCTGGGCCCTGACGGTCAGTTCGTAGTCGCGGACCTTGTTCTCGGTGAGCACGCGCTTGATGGCGGCGTCGGCCCGCTCCGGGTCGGTGAAGAAGTTCTTGGAGGGGGACCCGATCAACTCGTCGCGCCCGCGCCCGGTCAGGGCCACCATCTGTTCGTTGACGTCTGAGATGATGCCGTCCGGGTCGGTCATCATCAGGGCGTCGATGTTCGATTCGATCAGGGACTGCGTGTAGAACTGCTGGTCGCGCAGCCGCTGGTCGAGGAGCGCCTGGGCGGCATCCGCCTGTTTCCGTGCCGTGTTATCGGTCCCGATCAAGAGGTATCCGATGATGTCGTCCTGCGCGTCGCGCAAGGCCGTCACCGAAACAATCGCCGGGAAGCGGCTGCCGTCCTTACGGATGTAGGTCAGCTCGTAGATATCTTCGATGCCGCGCGACGCTTTGAATACGAGCGCCTCGAAACCGGGGGTGATCGGAGTGTCGAGTTCCGCGCTCAACTCGGCGGCGCGTGCGATCAACTCGTCCGGGTCCGAGATGTCGGCGGGCGTGATCTGATTCACGACGTCGAGCGCCCCATAGCCCAGCATGCGCTCGGCCCCGACGTTGAAGATCTGGATGACGCCCTTTTCGTCGGTGGCGATGCTGGAGAAGTAGGCGCTGTTGAAGATCGCTTCCTGCAGAGCGCCCGTCTTGATCTTCTCGCCCTTGAGCCGCTCGGCGGTCACTGGCCGACGAGCACAGCACTCGGCGCGATGATCGTAGGAAGCGTGACGTCAGCCATCATTTGATTGTGGACGCCCCGGTGCCCGGCGCCCAGAGGCGAACGCGACGGTTGTCGTAGCGCGAACGCCCTACTGTTGGGACGCGCTATGCCGGTCGGTCCACCAGACCTTCGCGGGCCGCGATGGCCACCGCCTCGAGCTTGGAATGGGCGCCCAGCTTCACGATCACGTTCTGGACGTGGTTGCGGATGGTGTGGAAGCTCAGGTCGAGCTCACCGGCCATGTCCTTGTTCCCGACCCCGGCCGCCAGGAGCTGGAGCACCTCCTGCTCGCGGATGGTCAGATCCGACCCCAGCCCTCGATGGCTGCGGTCGAGGCGACCCATGAGCGCCGCCAGGACGTCGGGCGACAGGTAGGCCTCGCCGGCGTGGGCCAAGCGCACCGCGGACACGAGCTCGCCCACCGCCTTGTCCTTGGTGAGGAAGCCTAAGCATCCCGCTTCGATGGCAGACGTGGCCAGCCGGCTGTCGCTCAGCCCCGTCAAGAGGAGCACCCGTGTCCCCGGGCTGACGGTGCGCAGTGTTCCCGCCGTCGTGACGCCGTCGCCGTCGGGTAACTGATAGTCGACGATGGCCACGCCGGGCTGGAGCGACTCGGCCAGCTTGACGGCCGCAGCGCATGAACCAGCCCTGCCCACCACCTCGATGTCGGGCTCGTCGCGCAGCACCCGGGCCAGGCTGTCGAGGAACATCTCGTGATCGTCGACGAGCAGCACCCGTATGGGATCGGCGTTCAGCACGGCGCACCCCGTCCCGGAGCGGCGAGCACGTCGCGCACCTTGGCCAGGAGGACGGCCTCGGAGAACGGCTTCTGCACCAGCCTCACCCCGGGCTCCAGGGTGCCTTTGGCGCCGAGCACGGGCTGGGCATACCCGGACATGAACAGCACCCGCACGTGAGGGCGGAGGGCCGTGATCCGGTCAGCCACCTCCTTGCCCAGCATCTGGGGCATCACCACGTCGGTCAGCAGCAGGTCGATGTGCTCGGTGTTGGTCTTCACCACGTCAATCGCATCGCGACCGCTGGCGGCGGCCACGACGCGGTACCCGTTGCGGACCAGGATGCGCCGGGTGACTTCTCGCATCGCGTCCTCGTCCTCGACGATCAGTACGGTGCGGTCTGCGGCCAGGTGTGGGCCCTCGTAGGCCACGGGGGAAGCAACTGCCGACTGGTCGGTCGCCGGCAACAGGGCGGTGAAGGTCGTCCCGATGCCCGGTTCGGAGTAGATCTGGGCGTACCCACCGGCCTGGCTGACCACTCCGTACACGGTGGCCAGGCCCAGGCCCGAGCCTTCGCCCTTGGGCTTTGTGGTGTAGAAGGGTTCGAAGGCGCGCTCGCGCACCTCCTTGGCCATGCCCGTACCGGTGTCGCTCACCTGCACGCGGATATACCGTCCCAACTTCAGGTCGGGTCGACCGTCGAGATGGATCTCGTCGACGACCAGGTTGTCGGTCTCGATCGTCAGGGTTCCGCCCCCGGGCATCGCATCGCGCCCATTGACGGCGAGGTTCACGAGCACCTGTTCCATCTGGCCGGAGTCGGCCAGGATGGGCCACAGATCCGGTGCCAGGTTGGTCACCAGCTCGAGGTGCTCCCCGATCGTTCGCCGGAGCAACTGTTCGAGATCCCTGATGATGCCGTTGAGGTCGATCACCTGCTCGCTCACGACCTCGCGCCGGGCGAAGGCCAGCAGCTGGCGCGTGAGACCGGCGGCCCGCTCGGCGGCGAGCTGGATCTGCGAGACATCGCCCCGGACCGCCTCCCACCGGCCGCCCGTGTCGCGCTCGGCCGCCGCCGAGACCTCCTCGTTGACGAAGGCGGCGTAGTTGAGAATCACCGCCACCAGGTTGTTGAAGTCGTGGGCCACACCGCCGGCGAGCTGACCGAGGATCTCCAGGCGCTGCGACTGCTGAACCCGGGACTCGAAGCGCGTCCGCTCAGCCTCCATTCTCACCCGATCTCCCTCCGCCTCGATGGCCAGACGTCCGGTCACGTCGCGGACGGCGGCGGAGACGAGCAGTCCATCCTCGGTCTGCATCGGGCCCAGGGTGATCTCGGCGTGGAACTCGGTGCCGTCCTTTCGCCGTGCCGCCAGTTGCATCCACGACCCCACGGCCCGGGAAGACGGATCGTCGACGTAGCGCCGGCGATGAGCGCGGTGCACTGACCGCGCCGGGACCGGAACCAGAATCTCGACGAGCTCCCCGACCAACTCCTGGCGCGCGTATCCGAAGAGGCGTTCCGTCTGGGCGTTGACCACGATGATACGACCGTCCTGGTCGAAGACGATGATCGCATCAGGGGCAGTCTCGAACAGCCCGGCCAGCAGCTGGTGGGCGAGGCCGGTCGTCACGACGCGTTACCGCGTCCGAACATCCTGAGGTCGGGCGCGGTGCGGCGGCGACTGGCGAATGTCGCCAACGACTCGCTCTGCTCCTCCATTGCCCCTGCCCCGCGATGGTCGACCGAGATGAAGCTAAGCCTCAAGGGCTCGTCGTGCATCCGCCTCTTACCGCAAATTGCACGCCACCATCGGGCAACGTAAGTGCGGGGTCACCGCATGTTCGCTCTACCCCAGGGTTCGACGAGACCGGCCTGGCGCGCGTACTGGACGAGCTCTGCTCGGGTTCGGCAACCGGTCTTCTGGTGAATCCGGGCCCGATGGGCTTCGACGGTGCGCAGGCTGACGCCGCGCTGGCGTGCTACTTCGGCGTTGGTGTGGCCGAGGGCAACCAACCTCAGAACCTGCTCCTCCTGTTGGGAGAGGGCGAGCGTCCTGTCCCGAGGCTGACGCAAACGCGCCAGCCCGACGCCGAGTGAGGACTGCAGAAAGGTCTCACCGGCGGCGAGGGCACGGATCCCCGTGAGAAGGTCGGTGGCGGCCGCCGTGTGCAGCAGCAGGTAGCCATCGGCACCGGCGGCGAGGACCGACTCGACTGTGGCGGGATGGTCCTCCTGGGTGAGGACCAGGATGGAACACTTCGGGAAGCGCCCGCGAAGGCTTTCGATCACGTCGCCCTGCTGGGCGTCGGGCAGGTCGAGGTCCGTCACGATGACGTCAGGGTCGACGTCGAGGTCTCCGGCATCGCCCACGCTTGCCGCTTGGGCCACGACGACCAGATCGGGCTCCTGTTCGATCAGGGCGCACAGGCCGCCACGCACCAGGGGGCGGGTGTTGACCAGCAACACGTCGACTGTCCGGCACATCGAGACTTCCTCATCGCCAGCGGATGCAGGGGCCTCTGTATGTGCCATCGCCAGACAATCACTATTCCCGATGGGCCCAACACGTCAAGTATTTATTAGCGGCCGGAAGGCTAGAAAATAGCTTGGGGCCGCCGCCTTTCACAACACTGAGCGGAAACCTCAAATACCAACGCCGTGGCTCCGATACCGGTAATGCGGTATCCCACCGACGAGACGCTCACGAACGCCGAAGTGAAGGCCATGCCCCCTATGGGCGGCCCCATCGGCAATCAGCGCTGGGCCTCCGCCTGGTAGGGAGCTGACCGGCCTTTGCTTTCGGCCGGCTCGGGCTCGGACGTCCCGCGCCGCACCCCCAGGGGAGGGGAAGCGACGGATCTCACGGACTGCTCGCCACCTGCAGGCTAAGGTGCGCATCACACTCCTAGAGGTGACCCAGCGCGGCACCGCTCCGGACCCCGGCGTCGCTTCGCATCCACCCTCGCGAGTAGCGGGAGGGTGGCCGACCGTTCCGCCGTACCTCGCCGAGCATCGGAGCACCGCCATGAGCAACGTCACGACCTCCGGCCCGCCCCCACAGACGGAACCGGCGTCACCGATCGGACAGCAGCGCAACATCGGCAAGCAGATCCTGCTCTCCGTTGTCACCCTGGGCCTCTACGGCATCTACTGGTCGTACCAGAGCCACGAAGACATCTCCCAGCACACGCGGTCCGGCGTGTCCGGTGTCGTCGGCGCCCTCATCTACTTCTTCGCCGGGTTCATCACTCTCTTCCTGCTGCCGATCGAGATCAAGCGCATGTACGAGGCCGATGGCCGGACCAGCCCGGTCGGCCCCGCCACCGCCTTCTGGATCCTGGTCTTCGCAATCCCCTGGTACGTCAAGTGTCAGCAGGCACTGAACCGGTACTGGGCCTCCAAGGGCGCCCCCGCCGCCACCTGAGGCCGCCGGGTTGCCGCTCACGCCCTACCGCGACACGACGAGACCCTCGACGAGGATCTCGTCGAGGGTCTCGTGCTCGACCTCCAGGAGCTGCCTGCAGTGCTAGGTGGTGGGGAAAGCGAAGCCGGTGGCCACACCGGCCCCAGCCGGCAGAAGACTGCGCGACGCCGGGATGGCATACGTGGTGGCACGAAAGCGTGGCTGCCGGAGCGAGAGCGGGAGCGCATCGGCCAGGATCGACGCCAGGTAGCTGTTGATGGCCCGGCGCTCCGTACGCGCCTGGGTCCGCCGCCGGATGTCCAAGCCCGCCGTGGCGATGGCCGGGAGGCCAATGCCGCCGAGCAAGAGCCAGAGTTCCATGGTTGCCGCCTCCTGTGCTGATGTGGGCTCCTGGTCCGGGCACTGCCATGAGCTACTCCTGGTATCGGCATGGCGACCCCTGCAAAGCGGCAACGCGGCAACAACGCTCCGACAACTGAGATGGACGCGATCGAGGCCCTGCCAGGGCACCGATCGCAACCACCTTCTAGTCTGGGCGGCGACGGCGTCGGGCTCGACCTCGATGGTGGCGCCGTGGAGGCGGCACAGGGCTTTGAGGGCGGCGTGGTCGTCTCGGGGCGACATCCCATCGCCACAGTGGAGCGCGAACGGGACCTGGCCTCGGAGCCGTTCCAAGCGGTCTTCAGGCGCATGGCGCCGACCACGTCCCCGCCGGCCCACAGGAGGCCGACCATCTCGCCGTAGATGCGGACCGGGCGACCCTCGGCCACCAGACGCGGACCATCCGGCCGACGGTCCTATCGAAGAGGTCGGCGGCCACCGCACCCCGGACGAGAAGCCCGTTGAGGGTCTCCTGGGCGTCGAAGCGCGACGTAGGCCGTCCCGAGGTCGAGCCGTCGAGCGGCGAGAGTGGCTTCCACCGCCTGGCGGTGGGCGGCGGTGGCGACCAGGACGAGCGTCTCGCCGGCCCCGCTCCCCTCCTCGTAGAAGTCGGCGATCGACCTGACGATCTCGGCGTCGTCCACGTAGCGCTTCAAGGAGTGGGCGGCGGCGGGGAAGGTGGCCCCGGTTACGACTCAGACCGCAGCCGGGACGGCACGGCGCCTCGCCGGCAGGCCGGACGTGGTGGCGGGCACCTGTGACGCTCGAAGGGATGCGTCATCCCATCGGCCAGCCGCGTCTCCATGTAGGACATGTAGGTGTCGAGCGCCCTGTGCTCCGTACGGGCCTGAGCCCGCCGCCGCATGCCCCGCCCCCCGCCCTGACGACCGGAACGGTGGCACTGCCGAGCAAGCTCCAGGACTCCACGATCTTTCGCCTTCGGTAACAGGTTCTGGACTGATGTGGGTTTGTTTCGGTGCCGGACGCCGGCGTGGCGGTGTTCGGTTACACCGCGTGCTTGAAGGCGCCCACTACGCCCGGCCCGGCACCGATACCGCCTTGATGCTCAGCGTGAACGGGCCGCAGGTGCGACCACGGGTTCCCCCCGTCGGAGCCGGGCAGCTCGCCAGTCGGGGCCCCCAGCGCCACCGCCGGCTGCGCCACCGCCGGGATGCCCACAGCCGCCTGAGGCTCCGGTCGCTCCACAGCCAGGGATTCAATTGGCCGGGCCGGCTCCCCTCCCGCCCCGGCGGCAGCCGAGACTCCGGTCACGAACACGATGAGCGCGGCGAGAGCAGTGATCGAGCGCTTGATTTCCATACTCCCAGTGTCGGACACGGCCTCGCTGAATGGCGCCAATGCCCCGACAACCCTCCCACAACGAGATTGCCCCTCCCCCACCGCCAGACTCCCCCGCCCCGTTCCAGCGTTCCTCCGCAACCCACGTCCGTTGCCCAAGCACGCCGAAACTCCTCCACCCCGTCGCCCCGCCCGCCCGCGCCACCCAGGCCGACATGCCCCCAACGACAAAGGCCTCCACCAGTTGTCGATTGAAGGCCAGCACCCGTATCCAAACCGGGCCATCAAGACGACTGGTGGAGGCTCACTCCTGTGGGGTCACCGCTTGTGGTTTCCTAGACGAGGGAGGTGGTGACGGTGCCCGCGTAGCCGCCAGCCAGCGCACCGGCCGGCATGCTCACGTCGAGGGTCGGGTTCCATGAGGCCGAGTTGTTGCCGGACACTGCGGTCGCGGTGGCGACGGCTGCCGCCGTCGTAGTGAGCGCCGCGGAGGTGACTGCCGCGACCGTGTTCGTGCCCGTCTCGGTGACGGTGCCGTTGGTGTAAGCAACACCGTCTGAGACGCTCAGGCCCGTTCCGGTGAAGGTCGTAGACGCCGCCGACGTGACCCAGCCTGCGGTTCCACCGCGGGCGTCGGTCACGGCGACTTCGCCGAGGGTGCCGGTGATCACGTTCGCGGCGACGCCGCTGGCCTCGTCGGTCAGGGCGGCAGTCGCCCCCACGCTGAAGGTCAAGCCCCCACCGGTAAGCGTGAACGTGGTCGCGGTGTCATCAGCCGAGGCGGGGAGGGCGCTACCGATGAGGAGGGCGGCGACGGTGGCGCCGAGGACGAGGGGCTTACGGAGGTTCATGGGACTTCCTTTGTTCGGTGCGGGTGGCCGGTTGGCTGTCCCCCTGAGAGTGGCATCGGTGTCCGGTCGCAGGCGCTGAAGCTGGCCCGCAAGCGTTGTGAATCCACGAGGTTCTTTGGTCCGCTCCCGGGGCCGAAAGCCTGAGGGGATATAGAGAGAGCGCGGGCCGCGTCGCTGGGGAGAGGCAGGCAGCTGGGCGAGGCCCGTGACCGACGTCTCGAAGAACTATCAACGTTTCGCGGTTCGCTACAGGCCACGGTGGGCAGCGTCGAAGAGGACACACGAGCGCCGAGCTGCGGCGTGGGAATGCAACGTTGTCTTAAGGACGAGTACGCCATGAGAACACGCCACCTGCTCCTCGCCACTGCCGCCGGCATGCTCGCGCTCGGCACCGCCCTGCACGCCTCGGCAGCCGCCGGTGACACCGGCGCCACGGTCACCGTGACCGGCGGCGTGTTGGCCATCACCGTGCCGACGGCCACCGCCGACCTCGGTACACGGGCCAACACCGTGCCCGGCGGGACCATCAGCGGCCCACTGGGTGAGGTGCAGGTGAGCGATGCTCGCAGCGCCGCCGCCGGTTCGGGCTGGGTGGCGAGCGCCATCTCGACCGCCTTCACTCCGCCTTCGGGGCCGGCGATCGCGGCGAGCGCCGTGAGCTATACCGCCGGAGCCATCACCAAGGTCGGGACCGCCACCTACACGGCGGACGATCCGGGCTCGCTCACCGGAGTCGCTCCCGTGGTGACGGCGACGGGGATCACGGGGGACAACTCCGCCACCTGGAACCCGACGATCAACGTGCTGGTACCAGGGGGCATGGCCGCCGGTGTCTACTCCGCGATCATCACCCACTCCGTTGTCTAGGCCCGGTGGCTCCGGTGGCGGCAGGCCATCCGCCGCGCCCCGACTCACTCGCTGCGTCCTGGCCGCTCTCGCCGTCACCGCCATCGTGGCGGCGCCGGCTGCCGCCTCCATCTCCGCTCCCGGCCGGGTCGTGCGCGGGGCGGAGGCCACGGGCAGCATCGGGTTGCGGCTGGTCGACGCCCCCGTCAGCGCCCGTGACGATCCTCGGGCCCGCATCTACATCGTCGACCACCTCAACCCGGGGGCGGTGATCAGCCGGCGGATCGAGGTCTCCAACACAACCGGCTCCACGGCCCACATCGCGTTGTACGCCGCGGCGGCCACTATCGACAACGGTTCGTTTCTCGGCGCGGCCGGGAACACCCCCAACGACCTGTCAACGTGGACGTCGGTCGTCCCGGGCCAACCTGACGTGCCCGCGGGCGGGAAGCTGACCGCCACCGTGACTATCTCCGTGCCGGCGGACGCCGCCCCCGGGGAGCAGTACGGCGTGGTCTGGGCCGAGACCCGCTCGGCACCCAATGCCGGCGGCGGGGTCACCCAGGTCAGCCGGGTCGGCATCCGCCTCTATGTCCATGTCGGGCCCGGCGGGGCGCCGGCGGCCGACTTCACCATCGACGAGCTCAGAGCTGAGCGCTCCGCCGCCGGCGAGCCCACCGTCGTCGCCTCCGTGCACAACACCGGCGGGCGGGCCCTCGACATGAACGGCACCCTCGACCTGCGGGGCGGCCCCGGCGGGCTCAGCGCCGGCCCCTTCCCGGCCACCCTCGGCACCACGCTGGCCATCGGCGCCACCGCCCCGGTGACCATCGCCCTCGACAAGGCGCTCCCCGCCGGCCCCTGGGACGCCGAGATCACCCTGCGCAGCGGGCTGGTCGAGAACCGCGTCGGCGGCACCATCACCTTCCCCGCCGCCGGGTCGTCGCTGGTCGTGCCGACCGCGTCGTCCCGATCTGACTGGCTGAAGCCCGCCGCCGCGCTGGGATTCGTTGGCGCGGTGGTCGCCCTGGCCCTCGTCGCCTTCCGCCGCCGGCGCCGCGCCCCGCGCACGGCCAAGCTCCCGGCCACACCCACCGCCGCGGCCGCCGTCCCGGCCGAGACCGTGGCCGCCGGCCCCGTCATCGACCTGCGCCCCACCGTCCTGATCTGTGACGACGAACCCGACATCCGCCTCCTGTACCGGGAAGCCATGGAGGCCACGGGCGCGATGGTGGTCGAGGCCGCCGACGGCGCCGAGTGCCTGCGGGTGGCCGACGCCGTCCTCCCCGACCTCGTACTCCTCGACCTCATCCTGCCCGGCGGTCTCACCGGCCTGGACGTCCTCACCGAGCTCCGCCACCTCCACCCCCTCACCCCCGTCGTCGTCATGAGCGGCACGCTGTCCGGCACGCAGCTCGACCGGACCCGGGAGCTGGGCGCCACGGAAAGCTTCGAGAAGCTCGGCATGATCGCCCGGATCCCCGAGCTCGTGGCGCGCTACCGCCACCCCAGCGACACGACGCCGTGAGCTGTTCCCGCCAGCGGCCGGTGCCCGCTCCGGATCGATGACCTTCCGGACCCGGGCGGCACTCATGGCCGCGGCCGTCGTCGTTCTCGTCGTCTGGCTGTCGTTCCAGCCCGGCGGGACGGGCCCCGCTCGGCTGGTGTCCAACCTCAGCCTGCTGGGCGGCAGCCTCCTCGCCGCCTGGGCGTGCCTCCAGCGAGGGCGTCGGGCCAACACCAGCCGCCGGGCCTGGCTCCTGACCGGACTGAGCGCCCTGCTCTGGAGCGCAGCCCAGACGATCTGGTCCTTCTCCGAGCTCGTCCTCGGCCAGGCGCTGCCCTATCCCTCCTTCGCCGATGCCCTGTACCTGGGGTCGGCGGCGGTCGGGATGGTCGCTCTGTTCACGTTCCCCTCGGCGCCGCCCGGTCTCGCCGACCGGGCCCGCATGTTCCTCGACGGTCTCATCATCGCGGCGTCGTTGGTCTTCATCGCCTGGGACGCGGTGCTGGAGCCGCTCATCCATTCGAGCGCCCCGAACCTCCCGTCGTACCGGTGGCTGGCGCTGGCCTATCCCCTGACCGGCATCGCCCGGACCTCGATCCTCCTGGTCATCGTGGCCCGGGCGAAGCGGGGGCGCGGGGCACTCAACCTGCTGACAAGCGGCGTCGTCGCGCTGGCCCTGACCGACGGTATCTACGCCTATCTCATCAACCAGGGCACCTACCAGACAGGTGAGTCCCTCGACGCCGGCTGGCTGGCGGCCCACCTCCTCATCGCCTTGGCCGCTTTGTCGCCCGTCGGCGAGGACGAGCCCCGGACGGGGCGCACCTCCATAGCGGTGCCCTACCTCCCGATGGTCGTGGTGGGAGCCATCCTCTGGGTGGCACTGACGGCGGAGCACCTCCACGGAGGTTTCCTCTGGACCGGCATGGCCGTGTTCGCGCTGGTGGCCGTGCGCCAGGCCCTCACCCATTTGGAGAACCGCACGCTCACCCGCGCCCTCGAGGCTCGTATCTCCGCGGCGGAAGCCTCCGAGACGGAGCTGCGCCGGCGCGGGTACCAGCTGGCCGAAGCCCAGCACCTGGCCCGACTCGGAAGCTGGGAGCTTGATCTCGTGACCGGCCGGCTCGACGCGTCGGCGGCCTTTTACGACATCTTCCGGCTAGAGCCCGAGGTCTTCGAACCGAACCCGGCCAACTTCCTGGATCTCGTGCACCCCGACGACCGGGCCCGTCTCCGGGCCGTCATGAACGCCGGGGCCACCGGAGAGGCCGGGTCAGCCGATTTTCGGATCGGCATCGCGAACAGCCGCCCGTTGTGGGTCCATGCCGGCGTCGAGGCGGTACGGGCGGCGGACGGAACCATCGTGGGGCTACGGGGCACGGCCCAGGACATCTCGGCCCGCCGGGAGTCCGAGCAGGCGCTGCGGACCAGCGAAGAACGCCTGCGCAACGTCATCGACCACGCGCCGCTGGCCATCATCGAGTTCGACACGACCAAGATCGTCCGCGTCTGGAACCCGGCCGCCGAGGCGATGTACAAGTGGACCCGGGAAGAGGTGGAGGGGCGACTGGCGCCTTTCGCCCACACCGACGGTGTCGAAGGCGCCTTCGACGCGCTCTTCGGGCGTGCCCTCGCCGGCGAGCTCGTCCACAACGTCGAGGTGATCCGGCGCCGGAAGGATGAAGAGACCCTGCACGTGTCGGTATCCATGGCGCCGATCCGGGGCGTCGGGGGCGACATCATCGGCGTGACTTCGGCGGGACTCGACATCTCCCACCAGCGGCGACTCGAGGACGAGCTCCGCCAAGCCCAGAAGATGGAGGCCATCGGGCGCTTGGCCGGCGGCATCGCCCACGACTTCAACAACATCCTGACCGTGGTCGTCGGCTACGGGGAGATGCTGCTCGAAGATCTCGACCCCCAGAGCCGGGTCGGGCAGCGGGTCCGGTCCATGTATGACGCCGCCGGCCGGGCGGCCGGGCTCACCGATCAGTTGCTCACCTTCAGCCGCCGGCACGTGGTCACCGGCGAGCCGGCCGATCTCAACGAGACGGTGGCCTCCATGCGGCCCATCCTGGAACGCCTGGTCGACGACGGCATCGACCTCCAGCTGCGCCTCTCCGATGAGCAGCTCGGCGTCGCCGCTGACCGGCAGCAGGTGCAGCAGCTCCTCCTCAACCTCGTCGTCAACGCCCGCGACGCCATGCCCGGAGGCGGTGCCCTCACCATCACCACCGCCTCGCCGGCGGCCATGTCGGGCCCGACCACCGCGGTGCTGCAGGTCGCCGATACCGGCTCGGGCATGGACGAGAGCACCCGGGACCACATCTTCGAGCCCTTCTTCACCACCAAGCCGGACCATGCCGGTACGGGCCTCGGACTCTCCACCGTCTTCGGCATCGTGAGCCAGCACGGCGGGACCGTCGACGTGTCCAGCGTCCCCGGTGCCGGCAGCGTCTTCACGATCTCCCTGCCGCGGCTGGCGCCCACCGGCCCGGCGCCCGAGGGCGGGGCCCGAACCGGCCCGGTGGCGGCGCGGGTCGGCACGGTGCTGCTGGTCGAGGACGAGGCGACGGTGCGTTTCCTGGCCCGGGAGATCCTCGAGCTCCACGGCCATGTGGTGGTGGAGGCAGCGGACGGGGCCGAGGCGATGACCGTCGCCGCCACCCACGCCGGGCGGATCGACGTGCTCCTGATCGACGTCGTCCTGCCCCGGATGGCCGGGCCCGTAGTGGCGGAGCGCCTGATGGCCGGGCTCCCGGGCCTGCAGGTCGTGTTCATGTCCGGCTACGCCGAGGAGCACCTCGCCGGCGTCAACTTCGGGGGAGCCCACTTCCTGGCCAAGCCGTTCCGGCCCGCCGACCTGGCCGGCGCGGTGGAGGCGGCGCTGGCGGGTGCGAGCCCTCAGGGCTCAGGATCGAAGCGGTAGCCGACGCTGCGTATGGTCTTGATCCAGCGCGGATTCTCGGCGTCGGGTTCGATCTTGTGACGGACGCGGCGCACGATCTCGGTGACGGTCGTGGACTGCTGCCACTCGGGAGACGAACCCCAGACGTCGCGCAGCAGCTGGGCCCGGGAGAACACCCGCCGTGGGGAGGCGGCCAGGTGGGCGAGGACGTCGAACTCCTTGTTGGTCATCTCCACGACGACGCCGTCGACGAGAACCTCACGCGTCATCGTGTCAACCACCAGGCCGGGGAACTCGAGGCGCTGGCCGGCCAACTTCGGCCGGGTGCGGCGCAGGACGCTCTCCACCCGGGCCACGAGCTCCCGGGGTGAGAACGGCTTGGACAGGTAGTCGTCGGCGCCGAGCTTAAGTCCGAGGATGCGGTCGGACTCCTCTCCGTGGCCGCTCAGGATGATGATGGGAAGCTCGCTGGTGCGCCGGACTTCGGAGAGCACGTCGAGTCCGTGGAGGGAGGGCAGGCCGAGGTCGAGCACGACGAGGTCGACGCCCCCCCGCATGAGCAGGCCCAGGGCGGCGCGCCCTTCCGAGCACTCGAGGACGGAGTGCCCCTCCCGCTTGAGCGCGTCGGAGACGAGCATGCGGATGTCCATCTCGTCGTCGACCACGAGGATGCTCGCAGGAGCAGACACGACGCGTCCTTCCCTGTTGGCCGGTGCTAACACGTCACCGGGGACCGGAGCAACGTCCGTGATGGCGGCCGAACATGGCGCCGTCTCTCAAGGAATTTAGCAGGGTCCCGGCCGGGACCTCCTCCCGCTCCGGCGCATCAATTTCAGGATGGCGCCGCCAGCACGGTGACGACCACGACCAGGGCCAGGACGGGCCGGAGGACGCGGTGGTGCTCGAGGTCGATGACCGAGATGGGCAGCAGGGCGGAGAAGAGGATCAGGGCAGCGGGCAGCGTCCAGGTCCACCCGAAGCGGGCTGCCGCAGTGCCGAAGAGAACGGCGCATCCCGCCTCCACCAGCGGGTACCGGATCGGGATCGGTGCCTCGCAGTGGCGACACTTCCCCCGCAGGCGGAGCCAGGACGCCAGGGGCACGTTGTCGATCGGGCTGATGGGCTTCTCGCACAACGGGCACCGCGACCGGGGCCGCAGCACCGACAGCTTGCGGGGCACCCGCCAGATGACCACGTTGAGGAACGAGCCGATGGCCAGACCCAGGACAGCGGTCACGGTGATCAGGGCTCCCAACGGCACGAATGACTTCTAGCAGTTTGCCGGCGGGCAGTGACTCTCCGGTTGACACCGGGCGTAGCGTGGGAGACGGCACGACGAGAATCCCGGACGTGCCGGGACGGCCCTCCGCCGGCCCCGGGAGCGGTGCTCCAGACCCTGGCAGCGCGTCGAACCGACGCTTGGACTACCAGTGGTGGATTTGATCTTCACGCTTCCGGCCTTTCCGCCGGCGCCCGGAACCCCTAATGGAGACCTCGTTCGCGCCGCTCTCAAGGGCTTCTACGCCGCGATGCAGTTCGCCCTGGGCTACGGACCGCTCGGCGGCTAGCGGCCGACCCTCGGAGGGAGCGCCAATGCTGGCAATCATCGAGATGCTCCTGGGCTTCCTCAGCCAGGGACTGGAGCACCTGGGCCACGGTCACGTGCCGTTGTAGCGCAGGGCTCCGCAAGATGTGGACCCGCCCCCCACCTCCCCGGGGGGCGGGCCCACCTTCAACGGCTCGTAACGGGGCAGGCCGATGTGTGAGGAGAGCCGTCATGGTTGCCAACTGTCTCTCGGAGAGCGAGGAGCGCTACGAGCGCATCTTCGTGGACGGGCCGGCCGGGATCTGGATCGTGGACGGGGACCTGCGGACGCTGGACGTGAATCCCGCTCTCTGCCGGATGCTCGGCTACACCGCCGAGGAACTCGCTGACCTGACGTTCGTCGACGTCACCCACCCGGACGACGTCGACGCCGATCTGGGCCTCTCCCGGCAGCTGATCGCCGGCGAGGTCTCGGCCGACGTCCTCCAGAAGCGCTACATCACCAAGGGTGGAGATCCGATCTGGGTCGACGTCATGGCCACCGCCGTGCGTGACCACAAGGGTGGATTCCGTTACTTCATCGGCATGATGCACGACATCAGCCGACGCCGGGAGGCGGAGACGACGCTCGCCGACCGGGAGCGCCATCTGGCTGACGCCGAGGCGCTGGCTCACGCCGGTTCGTTCACTGCGGACCCGCGATGCGACGAGATCCAGTGGTCCGACGAGCTCTACCGGGTCTTCGGGGTGGAGCCCCGCTCCATCGTCCCGACCCTCGACCTCGTCTTCAGTGTGGTGCACCCGGACGACCTGGGGATGGTGCAGGCCCGCATCGGGGACCTGATGCGGTCGGGCGAACCATTCGACATGGACTACCGCATCACCCGGCTCGACGGCGCGCCGGCGTGGGTGCGGGTTCGCTCCTCGGTGATCATGGGCTCCGCCGGCCCGGAGCGGCTGTTCGGAAGCGTCCAGGACATCACCGAGAGCAAAGGCCTGGAAGAGTCCCTGGCCGCCTACGCCGCCATCGTCCAGTCCTCGGACGGCGCCATCGTCAGCCTCACTCGGGAGTGCGTCATCAAGA
>Ga0299907_10000083_pt1 | contig 33336 bp, 26 predicted proteins | sample RVTome_16_FD_198680 | JGI IMG/M metagenome (GOLD analysis project Ga0299907, IMG submission 198680) | Soil microbial communities from uranium-contaminated site in the Upper Colorado River Basin, Wyoming, United States - RVT152D67 (version 2) ...
CAATGGCCTGACCTCGACCGAGAAGGACATCTGCCGGAGGCTGGCTCGCTCCGGCCTGGCCGCGGTCGCCATCGACTTCTACCGGGACGTGACCGAGGATCCGATCATCTCGTACGGGGAGTTACCCGACGCGAGGGCCGTGACCGACATCGATGAGGTCCGAGCCTTCGTCGCTTCCGAGGACGTCGACTGGGCGGTGTCCGCCGAGGTCGGTCTCTTCGGCCTCGACGTCGGAGGGCGTTTCGCATTGATCACCGCCGCGACCAGACCTTGGGTGAAGTCTCTGGCGCTGGCCTATACCCCCCTGACCGGCGACGAAGAGCGGTCGCATCAGGTGGCCGACTTTCTCTCCAATCTCCCGGTGCCGGTGCTGGCCATGTACGGCACAGACGACGACTTGATCTCCGCGTCGACCGTCGACGAGGCACAACGCCGCAATGATCACGGACAATGGCTGCTCTACGACGGGGCCCGACACGGGTTCCTCGACGTCGAATCCGATGGCTTCGATCAGGCGTCAGCCGACGATGCCATGGCGCGTGTGATCGCGTTCTTCAGGGCCAGCCTCGATCCCGCCGAGGAGATCGCCCTGGGTTAGTGACAGCCACTAGCCCCGGATGTGGGTCACCGCGCCTGAATGCAGATTCCGGCGTCCCTCGACGGTCTCGACGATCAGCGACCCGTCGTCCCCGATGTCCTCGGCGAAGCCCACCCCGGCGGGCTCCCAGGTGATCTCCCGGCCAAGGGTGGAACAGGAGGCTCGATATTCCTGGCGCGGCCATCCCTCCCCATCGATCAGACGCATCAGCTCGGCAGCCCACAACGCGCCGAGCTCGGCGTGATGGTTCTCTCCGGGATCCTCCGGGTACACAGCCCCGATGCCGTCGGGAGGCTCCGGCCACCAGAGATTGACGCCCAGGCCGACCACGAGGCCGGAGTCGCTCCGCTCGACGAGGATCCCGCCCACCTTCTCGGAGCCGACGACGAGGTCGTTGGGCCATTTCAGGCCGACCCCGCTCATGGCGCGGACCGCGGCCACCCCGGCCATCAGCGACACCGGGCGCTCCTCGCCGGGAACCACCATCGCCATCGAAACCGCCAGGGCCCGGGACGCGTTCATCCAAGCCGAACCGGACCGTCCCCGCCCCGCCGTCTGACGCCGAGCGATCACAACGACGGGCAGTTCCTCGAGCCTCGCTCGAGCGAGATCTTGGGTGGATGGTGTCTCATCGACTTGTATCTGCAAATAGGGTGTAGCCATCTCGTTCTCCGGCGAGTCAAAGTGTGAGGTTACGGAGGAGACTTGGGCACTGAAGCGCGCATCGAAAAACTGAGGGAACTCCGTGACGAAGCCCTCCACTCGGGAAGCCAGCGAGCGGTCGCCCGCCAGCACGAGCAGGGAAAGCTGACCGCAAGGGAGCGCATCGAGGTTCTCCTCGACAAGGAGTCGTTCCAGGAGATCGACCAGTTCGTCCGGCACCGGTCGTCCGGGTTCGGGATCGAGGACAAGCGACCTCTCGGCGACGCCGTGGTCACCGGTCATGGGACGGTGGACGGCCGGCCGGTCTTCGTCTTCGCAGAGGACTTCACCGTTTTCGGCGGCTCCCTGAGCAGCGTCGTGGCGGACAAGATCTGCAAGATCCTCGACATGGCGATGTCGAGCGGCGTCCCCGTCGTGGGTCTCAAGGATTCCGGCGGTGCGAGGATCCAAGAGGGCATCGCCTCTCTTGACGGCTACGGGCGGATCTTCGAGCGCAATGTTCGGGCATCCGGGGTGATCCCACAGATCTCCGTGGTGATGGGCCCCAGTGCCGGGGGCGCGGTCTACTCCCCCGCTCTCACCGATTTCGTCTTCCAGATCGACAAGACCAGCCACATGTTCATCACCGGGCCGGAGGTGATCAAGGCGGTCACAGGTGAAGAGGTCACGATGGAGGAGTTGGGCGGGGCCTCCACCCATGCCTCCAAGTCCGGTGTCACCCACTTCGTCTTCCCCACCGGGGGCGACGCCCTCGAGGCGGTCCGCTACCTCCTGTCATACCTCCCCCAGAACAACATGGAGATGCCGCCCCACTTCTCGCCGACAGACCGCGCCGACCGCATCGACGACCGACTCGACGCGGTCATCCCGGACGAGTCGAATCAGCCCTACGACATGGTCGATGTTATCGAGACAGTTCTCGATGGGGAGGAGTTCTTCCAGGTTCACGAGCACTGGGCGCCGAACATCGTCGTCGGCTTCGGGCGTCTCGACGGCCATTCGGTTGGGATCGTCGCCAACCAGCCGGCGGTCCTCGCCGGCACACTCGACATCGCCTCATCGGAGAAGGCGGCGCGATTCGTCCGCTTCTGTGATGCCTTCAACATCCCGCTCATCACATTCGTCGATGTGCCCGGGTTCCTCCCCGGTGTCGACCAGGAGCACGGAGGGATCATCCGCCATGGGGCGAAGCTCCTCTATGCCTACTGCGAGGCCACCGTCCCCCGGATCACGGTCATCACCCGGAAGGCCTACGGCGGGGCCTATCTGGTGATGAATGCCCGGGGGATTCGAGCCGACCTGGTGTTCGCCTGGCCCTCGGCCGAGATCGCGGTGATGGGAGCCCAAGGGGCGGTGAACATCATCCACAGACGGGACATCGCCCAGGCCGAGGACGAGGAATCGAAGCGCTCGGAGCTGATCGCCGACTACGAGGAGAAATTCAACAATCCGTATGTTGCCGCCGAATTGGGTCTGGTCGACGAGGTGATCGAGCCGAGAGAGACCCGGGTCAAGCTGATTCGCGCCCTGCAAATCCTCCGCACCAAGCGGGAAACGCTGCCCCCGAAGAAACACGGGAACGGTCCCCAGTGAATCATCGATTCATTGGGTATCGGGTACCTGGTACCTGGTACTGGGTACGTGGTACTTGGTACCTAGACGATTCATCTCTCGATGCCGGCTATTCGATCATGCAAGGCCATGACGCGGCGCACCAGTCGATCCGAGGCATGAATCAATTCCGGCTGCGGCTGGATGAGGCCCAAGATGGCGGCCAATTCGAGCTGACTGCTGACCTCGGCGAGAGAGCCGGCCGAGATGCGAAGGAAGCGTGCGAGTTCGCGTTCGGTTCCTCGCCCGGCGCCTTCCGCGATATTCGACGAGACACTCACGGCCGCCGAACGCAACTGGGCAGTCATCCCGAAACGCTCGGCGGAAGGCATGTCGGCTGTGACCTCGTAGATGGCTTTCGCCAGCTCGGTCGCCTCTCGCCAGACCTCGAGCCGACGGAAATCATGCATCCACACACCTCTACCGAATCGGACTCGGCAATGGCAGGGCGCTGTTCCAAGTACCGAGTACTCGATACCAAGTACCGGCGTAGCCAATGATCAAGAGCCTTCTCATCGCCAATCGGGGCGAGATCGCGGTTCGAGTCATGCGCACCGCCCGCGACATGGGGATCCGCACCATCGCGATCTACTCCGAGCTCGATCGTGACGCGCTCCACGTCGAGTTGGCGGACGAGGCATGGAATGCCGGGCCTGCCCCCGCAGCCGAGTCCTACCTGAATCAAGACCGGGTCCTTCAGATCGCTCATGAGTCGGGGGCGGAGGCGCTCCACCCCGGATACGGGTTCCTCTCCGAGAATGCCGGCTTCGCCAAGGCGGTCGCCGACGCCGGTGTCATCTGGGTGGGGCCGTCCGCCGAGGCGATTCAGGCTATGGGCGACAAGATCACCTCCCGTCGCAACGCGGAGGCGTTCGGGGTACCGACTGTCCCCGGGATCACCGAACCGGTCACCGACATCGCAGAGGTGGTGGAGCTGGCCAAGGACTTCGGGTACCCGATCGCGATCAAGGCTGCTCACGGTGGAGGCGGCAAGGGCCTACGAGTGGTCCGCTCCGAGGACGAGGTTTCCGACGCCTTCGACGGGGCGAGACGCGAGGCCGAGGCCTACTTCGGGAACCCGGAGGTCTACGTCGAGAAGTATCTGGAGGACACCCGGCACATCGAGGCCCAGATTCTCTTCGACAACAACGGTCACGGGGTGTTCCTCGGAGAGAGGGATTGCTCGGTGCAGCGCCGCCACCAGAAGCTCATCGAGGAGACGCCGTCCCCGGGGTTCTCGGTCAAACAGCGCCGAGCGCTGGGCAAGGCCGCCCTGGCAGCAGGCAAGTCCTGCTCGTATGTGAACGCAGGCACGGTCGAGTTTCTCGCCGACCGCGACGGTGACTTCTATTTCCTCGAGATGAACACCCGGCTACAGGTGGAGCACACGGTGACCGAGATGGTGACCGGCATCGACCTGGTCGAGTGGCAACTGCGGATCGCCTCCGGCGAGGACCTCGACCTGCCCGAGATCGAGCCCAGGGGTCATGCGATCGAATTCAGGATCAACGCCGAGGACCCGTACTCGGGCTACCTGCCGACGCCTGGCCAGATCGTCGAGTGGAGGGAGCCCTCAGGGCCAGGAGTCCGGCTCGACGGGTGGATTCGGCCCGGGACGACAGTTTCGCAGTACTACGACAACCTGATGGCAAAGCTCGTGGTGTGGGGCCCGGACCGTGCGACCGCGATCAATCGCGGCAGGCGTGCTCTCGAGGAGTTCGTGATCAGAGGAGTCTCGACGACGATCCCGGCCCATCTCGCGGTGCTCGACCACCCCGACTTCATTGCCGGCGACCACCACACCAAATGGATGGAGGAGACAATCGTCCTCGGAGGCTCGTCGCCCGATGCACCTCCGAGTCTCCCCGAAGACGAGGCGATGTCGAGAAAGGACATCAAGGTGGAGATCGGTGGCCGCAGGTTCTCTGTCTCCTATTGGGCGCCCGAGTCGACCCCCGATGGGCCGATACGGCGAAGGCCACCGAAGATGTCCTCCTCCGCCGGGTCCGCGGTGGCCGACGGCGTCGTCACTGCCCCGATGCAGGGAACCATCGTCAAAGTCTCGGTGGCGGCCGGGCAACGGGTGAAGGCCGGGGATCCGATCTGTGTCCTCGAGGCGATGAAGATGGAGAACGAGGTCAAGTCACCATCGAACGGCGAGGTGATCGACCTCCGCATCGAGCCAGGAGACACCGTTGCCTCCGGTCAGGTGATCGCCATCGTCAAGTAGGGGTTTGGGTCTTCTTTCTCGTCGAGTGTGCTTGGACCCCCCGTTTTTTAGGGGTATAAGCACACTCGACGCGACTAACGACTCATTCGGCGGCGTCGGTGATCGCCTCTGACATGGAGGGGTGCACCATCAGCGTCTCCACCAGCGTCTTGGACGTCACCTGCGCCTTGACCGCCAAAGCGATGATGCCGATCAGCTCCGAGGCGCGGTGCCCCACGATCGTCCCCCCGAGGACCACTCCGGTGGCCGGATCGGCGGTGACCTTGACGAATCCACGGGTGAAATGCTGGAGGACCGAGCGTGCATTCGAGGCGAAAGGCACCTTCAGGGTCCGCACCTTCCGCCCGAGCGCAGCAGCGTCCACATCCACCAGGCCCACGGACGCGATCTCGGGCTCGGTGAAGATCGCTTCGGCGACCTTCGAGTAATCGAGGGGCGTCTCGGGGAGGTTGAGGGCGTGCCGGGCGATCTTGCGCCCTTGCATGGAGGCCACCGACGACAGGGGCATCTGCCCGGTGACATCCCCCGCTGCATAGATATGAGGCGCCGATGTCCGCTGATACTCGTCGACATCGATGTACCCGGCATCGCTGACCTTGACCCCGGCGGCGTCGAGCCCTAGGCCAGTGCTGGTGGGAACCGAGCCCACGGCGAGCAAGGCATGGGAACCGGCGATCACCCTCCCATCGTCACAGACCACCGACACGCCATCCTCGATGAGGTCGATTCGCTCCGCCCTCGCCCCGATGACCAACCTCACGCCTCGCTCCAGGAACTCCTCCTCGAGGACCGCCGCCACCTCGGAGTCCCGATGGGGAAGGATCTGCTGTCGGGACACGACCAGGGTGACCCTGGCGCCCATGCTCTCGAAGATGTGGACGAATTCGACACCGGTGACACCGGAGCCGATGACGACGATGTGCTCCGGCACCTCAGGCAGGTCGTAGCAATCGCGGGTGCTGAGGACACGATCGCTCTCGATCGGCGCCCAGTCGGGGATGCGCGGGATGGAACCTGTGGACACCATCGCCTTGTCGAATTTGATCGACCGCGTCCCACCATCGGTCTCCACTTCGACCTGGTTGGAGCCGCTGAACCGGGCCGCCCCCGACACCATGTCGACATGCTGGGATCCGAGGAGGTCGACCCAGTTCTGGTGGATGTCGGTGGTGATGACGTCGATGCGCTCCGCCAACACCGCGGGGTCTACCTGCCCGGGATCGGTGACCAGCCCCAACTTGGCCGCGTTGCGGATGGAGGTGTGTCGCAGCGCGCTGGCGGCCATGGTCTTCGAGGGGATGCAGTCCCAGAGGTGGGCGGCGCCACCCACTATCTCCTTTTCGACCAGAGTGACCTGGCCCCCATTGGCCGCGGCCGTCGTCGCGGCCTGGGTTCCGGCGGGACCGCCCCCGACTATCAAGAGATGTGTCCTGTCAGCAGCCATGTCGGGTGTCGACGCTACCCGGGACCCTTGGAACAACGGGAATCATGCCGGCCGATGGGCGCCAAACACGTTCTTCATGCGGCCCGACACCTCTCCCAGGGTCGCACCCGCCCGAAGCGCCTCCTTGATCGGGGGAAGCAGGTTGGCGTCGCCATGCGCCGCCTCCTCCAAGTCATCGAGGCGCGCCGAGGTGGCCGCCTCGTCCCGCTGGGCGCGCCAACTCTCCAACCTCTCCCTCTGCCCGGCCTCGAGGGATGGGTCGACCTCGAGGACCGGGATCTCCGGCTCCTCGCCCAGTTGATACTTGTTGACGCCCACCACGATGGACTCCCCGGCCGACTGGCGTCTCGCCTCCTCGTAAGCGGAATCCTCGATCTGCCCCTGGGGCCACCCTTCTTCGATCGCGGCGACCGCGCCGCCCTTGGCGTCGATTCGATCGATCAGCTCGACGGCGAGAACTTCGAGCTCGTTGGTCAATGCCTCCACGTAGTAGGACCCGGCGAGAGGGTCGACGGTGTCGGCGACGCCCGATTCGCTGGCGATGACCTGCTGGGTCCGGAGGGCCAGCAGCGCCGACTCGTCGGTGGGCAGCCCGATGGCCTCGTCATAAGAGTTGGTGTGCAACGACTGGGTCCCGCCCAGCACGGCGGCCAGCCCCTGCATCGTGGTCCGCACCACGTTGGTCAGTGGCTGTTGCGCAGTAAGCGTCGATCCGGCCGTCTGGGTGTGGAATCTCATCGCCCACGCCTTGGGATTTGCCGCGCCGAAGTCGTCGCGGATGATCCGGGCCCAGATCCGCCGGGCCGCACGGTATTTGGCAGCCTCCTCGAAGAAGTTGCTGTGGCCATTCCAGAAGAACGAGAGCCGGGGCCCGAAGTCGTCGATGTCGAGACCGGCATCGATCGCGGCTGCCACATAGGCCTTGCCGTTGGCGATGGTGAATGCCAGCTCCTGGGCGGCCGTCGCCCCGGCCTCGCGGATGTGGTAACCGCTTATCGAGATCGGGTTCCACTGCGGGATGTTCTCACCGGCGTACGCGAAGGTGTTCGTCACCAGCCGCATTGACGGAGCGGGTGGGTAGATGTACGTCCCTCGGGCGACGTACTCCTTGAGGATGTCGTTCTGGATCGTCCCGCGGAGAGCACTTGCCGGCACACCCTGCTCCTCGGCGACCAACTCGTAGAGGAGGAGCAGGATGGCCGCGGTGCTGTTGATCGTCATCGAGGTCGACACCTCGTCGAGGGGAATCCCGGCGAGGAGCCTCCGCATGTCGTCGAGGGTGTCGATGGCCACCCCCACCTTGCCCACTTCTCCTTTCGCCAGCGGTGCATCGGAGTCCAGACCCATCTGGGTGGGCAGGTCGAAGGCGACACTGAGCCCGGTCTGGCCGGCCGCGAGCAGGTCGTGGAAACGCTTGTTGGTCTCGCCGGCGGTCCCGAAGCCGGCGTATTGGCGCATCGTCCACATCCGGCCCCGGTACATGGTGGGATAGGGGCCTCTGGTGAACGGGTACTCCCCCGGCGCCCCGATCAGGGTCTCGTCGGCAGGCTGGTCGTAGACCTCGGAGATCTCGATGCCGCTGGTGGTGCGCCGAGGTTTAGCCATACGAGGGGTATCCTGACATAGGTAGGAAAGATCGTAGATCGGGAACTAGCCGATCTCCGAAGACGTCCCATTCCCTCGATGGCCAGAAAAGCCCTGATCCACCAGGTCGAGGCGCGAGAACGCAAGGGCCGATGGTCCGCTGCGCTCGCCGTACTCCTCTCCATGTCCCTCCTCCTCTCGGGGTGGGTCGGTCTCTTCGCGTTCTTGGGGGCGAATTCCGCATACGGCACCTTCGAGCAGTTGAAGAGCGAATGGGTGCCGGACACGAGGTCAATGGAACTGACCCTTCCCGACCTGAGCCGGATCAGCCGTATCTACGCCGACACGGGGGAGGTGCTCGACGAGCTTCACGACGGAAGGAACTCCGAGCCGATCCCCTACGACGAGATCCCGGATCTGGTGGTACATGCCGTCCTCGCCGCGGAGGACTCCGACTTCTTCGAGCACAGCGGTGTCGACTTCTCCGCGATCGCGTCGGCAGCGATCGACAACTTCATCTACGACACCACCCGTGGCGGGTCGACCATCACTCAACAGGTGGTGAAGAACGCGTTCGTCGGCAGCGAGATCAGCTTGCAGAGAAAGATCAACGAGGCCTTCGTCGCCGCCGAGGTCGAGCGTCGCTTCAGCAAAGAGCGGATTCTCGAGTTCTATCTCAATTCCGTGTATTTCGGCGCCGGTGCATACGGGGTCAAGACCGCCGCCGAGGAGTTCTACGGCGAGGAGCTCGACCAGCTCCAGGTCCATGAAGCGGCGACGCTGGCCGTCATGGTGCGGAACCCGACTCTCTACAACCCGCGCCGCCAGCCCGAGATCACACTGGAGCGTCGCGACGACGTAATCGACGAGATGGCGGTCGAAGGCTGGATCACCGAGCGCCAGGCCAACCGGGCCAAACGGCGGCCGCTGGGGGTCATCGACTCGCCACTCCGTCGGGGTCAGGCCGACCATGTGGTCGCCGAGGTGAAACGACAGCTGCTCAACGACCCCGAGTTCGCCTTCCTGGGTGACAGCCCGGAGGAGAGGAAGAAAGCAGTCTTCGGGTGCCCCGCCGACGACATCGCCTGCGAGGGCGGCGGCGGACTCCAGGTCTTCACCACCATCGACCTGGACCTGCAGATGAAGGCCAACGACGTGCTCGCCTCGTGGCTGCCTCTCCCTCCCTACGAGGACAACATCGCCGCCTGCCACGCGTTGGCCAACGACGACCCCAGCCTGTTCCAGGTCGACAACCTGGAGACCTTCATCGCCACCTACGCCGAGACCCATTCCTGCTCGCCAACCGGCGCGATGACCATGGTCGACAACGACACCGGGGCGGTGAAGGTGATGGCCTCCGGCCTGCCGTTCGAGTTCAGCCAATTCGACCTCGCCGTCCAGGGGAAGAGGAACCCGGGCTCGTCCTTCAAGCCGTTCGCGCTCGTCGCCGCGCTCGAGCAGGGATACACCATGGGTCACCGCTGGAACGGCGCCAGCCCGGCCGAGATCATCTGCCAGTACCCCTGCGCCCCGGATGGATCCAACGTCTGGCGGCCCGAGAACGCCGGAGGCGGCGGTGCCGGCGTGGTTTCGCTCGCCGAGGCCACCTACCGCTCGATCAACACGGTGTATGCCCAGGTGTCCCAGGCGGTCGGCCCGGAGAACATCGTCGACGTCGCCAAGAGGATGGGTGTCGACCAATCCGCCTTGAACCCGGTCCTCTCCATCCCGCTGGGCAGCTCGGCCGTCACCACCCTGGAGATGGCCTCGGCCTTCTCCAACTTCGCCACCAACGGCCTCCACGCCGACGCTCATGTCATCGAGCGGATCGTCGACAGCGAGGGCACAGTCCTCTACGAGCACGAAGCAGCCAAGGAGCAAGTCTCCGATCCCGCAATTTTCGCCGCGGCGAGACAGGCATTGGTCATCGTGCCGATTTCCGGGACCGCTCCCCGGGCCAACCTCGAGCCGATTCTCGGGCACCCGGTGCCCCAGGGCGGCAAGACCGGGACCCACCAGAGCTACCTGGACGCCTGGTACGTGGGGTTCACCCCCGAGTACTCGACTGCCGTCTGGGTGGGTTACGAAGCGCAGCAGGTTCCCCTCGAGGGTGTCACCATCAACAGCCAGTACTACAGCCAGGTCTTCGGAGGCTCGGTTCCTGCCCCTATCTGGGCGGAGTTCATGGCCTATGTGCATCAGGACCTGCCGGTGACCCAGTTCCCCGACGAGCCCAGGAACATCGACGAGTATCTGGTGCCGCCCACCTCGACCGTGCCGTCAGTGGTCGGGTTGACCGAGGAAGCTGCCAGGCAGAGGTTGGCTGCGGCGTTGCTCAACGTATCCGTGGAACCGGTGGCGTCGCTCGAGCCCGAGGGGACCGTGGTCAGCCAGTCCCATGCCCCCGGCTCGACGGTCACCCAGGGAGGCTTCATCACCATCTTCGTCTCGTCCGGTGAGACCCCGACCGGCCGGGTCCCCGACCTGGTCGGCATGACCGTCGAGGACGCCGTGGAGGCGTTGAGTGCCTTTGAAGAGGAATCCGGGGTGTCGGTGGGTTGGGTGCAGCAGAAAATGCAGACCGAAGACCCCGATCAAATAGGACGTGTGATCAGGACCAACCCCGACGCCGGGACCCGGGTGGAGGGCACCTTCCAGATAGTTCTCTTCGTCGGCGCCAACGACAATGGCAATGGCAATGGCAATGGCAATGGCAACGAGGACGAGGACGACGACTAACTCCGGTTCGGGCCAGCCTCCACCGACATCTCCTGACTGCGGCTCATAGCCCAATCTTTCGCGGCTTGGTTGACACCTCTTGACGATGCTTAGCGATACTTGGTAGACCATGAGAAATGAGAACCGGGTCTTCCGTGGACAGTCAGGGTTTTCGTCCTCCGAATCCTCATGCCGTGTCGTCAGCGGAGGGCCCGGTTCGCCCGTCGGCGAGAGTCCGGCCGACCGTTTCGGTGAAGATCGCCGACTGGCCGGGTGACGTCAGCATCTACGACCCCTACGTCCGACGGTTCTGGGTCGCCGCGATCGGGGCCGGTGCCGTCGCCGAGCTGCTGCGATTGGCCAGATGCGCCGAGCGAGGCGAGTCAGTGCGCCTCCCCCGAAATCTCCCGATCCTCCTCCGGACCGGGCTCGCCAGGGCGACGAGTGCCGGGCTGATGGTGTCACTCCGGGTCCCGGCCGTGCCCCGTGAGATGAGGTGGCGGTTCCCACCGTCGCTCCATTCCGACCACACCAGATGGGTGCGTGAGCTAACCCCGGGCCGAGAGAACGGCCATCAGGAGGAGGGCGGTCCCCTCTCCAACGGCAAACGAGGCGGCGACCCTGACGTCAGGCTCCCCACCCAGGACCAATAGGGCGACTACGGCTGCCAGCAGCCCACCCGACCACGCCATGGCGAGACGGCGAGTCCTCGCCTCCGCCACCAGGATCTGGCCGGCGATCTGAGCGGCGGCTGCGGCCATCACACCACCAGCGGCGAACATGGCGACCGTCGAGCTCGGAGCGAACTCCTGCCCGAAGAGAAGCCGCACCACATCGGGGCCGACGAGCCAGCCCACGGCCGCACCCAGCAGCGCCAGCAGAGTTCCGCCGAAGACCACGCTGCGCGAGATGCGCGCCAACTGGCCGAGGTTCCCCGAGCTGGACAACCCGAACAGGTAGGGAAGAATCCGCCCCTGCAGGTTGAGGATCAACGTCATCGGGGCTCGATAAAGGGTGAAGGTGACAAATACGATCGACACGACTTCGGGGTCGGCACCGAGGATGCCAACCGCGATGGGCGCCGCCCCGAGCAAGATCTGGGAAGAAGCCGCTCCGCCGACATACTCGCCGAGAAATCTCGGTGCGGCAGCGGCCGGGGGGCGATCGTCACCGGAATCGAACCTCCACCAGCGCAGCCCGAGCACGGCGAAACCGCCCAGCACCATCGCCCATCCCAGTGACTCGGCGTTTGCAGCCAGCCGAATCGCGGCCACCCCCGCTGCCAACCGAACCACGGTCTCGACGATCAACAGCCAACCGACGTCGGCAAACCGGCGTCTCCCGGCGAGGACGCCCTTCCCCACGAACAACAGCGAATAGCCGACCATCAGGAGGACTATCTGGTACGCATACTGGATGCTGCCCTCGAAGAAGCGATCCAATGTCACCAGGACGAAACCGGCTCCAAGCACCGAGGAGATCGCCGCCATGGCGATGACGGGCGAGAGATCGTGCGGGATGACCTTGCGGCCCGACGCCACCTCCCGAGTCACATATTGCTCCACGGGGATCAGGAGCACGGTCCCCAAGATGAAGAACAGGGTCCAGAGGACACTTACGGGAGCAAATGCCTCGGTCCCCAGCTCGCGGCCTCCATATACCTGGAAGAGATAGGCACCGAAGGCACCGAGCAGGCCGCCGGTGACCATGAAGGTCGTGCCCGGCGCGCGGAACCCACGGGACTCGGCCTGCACCGCCGGAAGGCTCATCTCGCTCCGTCGCCGCTGAGAACCGTCCAGATACTCTCCCACAGGACCTTCATGTCCATCACAGGAGACATGTTCTTGATGTAATAGAGGTCATAGGTCAGCTTCTCGATGGTGTCAGCCTTGTCATCGGCATACCCGTAGCTGACTTGCGCCCAACCTGTGACACCGGGTCGGACCAGATGACGGTGGTTGTAGAAGGGGATCTCTGCTGCGAACTGTTGCGCAAACGGCACCTGTTCGGCGCGGGGGCCAACCAGCGACATGTCTCCCCGGAGAACATTCCACAGCTGGGGGATCTCATCGAGCCGGGACTTCCGCAGGAATGCACCACCCCGGATGAGACGAGGATCAGACGCGGTGGCGAACCTGGGGCCGTCTTTCTCGGCGTCCTCCGACATCGTCCGGAACTTGTACATCGTGAACGTCCGTCCGCCGAGCCCGGTGCGTTCCTGGCGGAAGATGGCCGGTCCCGACGAGGAGAATCTGATGAACGCCCCGACAAGACCGGCCATCACGAGCCAGACGGGCAGCGTCAGCGAAGTGACGATGACGTCGAAGACTCTCTTGCCGGGCAGCCATGGGGCCACCTCGAGCAAGGGGGCCGAGATCTCCCAACCTTCGCTCAGGTGAACCAGGGGAACCCGGCCGGTGTGATATTCGTAGCGCGAGCTGAAGGGGCGAATTCGATATCCGGCCATGTCACAGGAGGAGAGATACGCCGCGACCTCCGGCGACAGAACCGATCTCAGGTCGACCGCTATGGTCACGTCACGGTCGGGGGGCTCCGGGGTCGCATCGAAATCGGGGCGGAGCACCGAAACGACATCGGTGTTGCCGGAGGCCGCCAGGTCCTCTGCAAGTTCTTTCTCCCCGGTGATCAGGAGCAACCGCTCCGTCCACGGCCGGCGTCGTCGAACGATCCGATGAGCCGTGGAAAGGACCACCCAAACAGCGCCGGTGGAGATGAGAAACAAACGAGAGAAGTAGATCTCCCTCGCAAAGACGAGGGCGGTCGCAGTGATCATGCCGGTCCCCAGCATGATCATGAACATGCGGCCGTAGGTCGGTCGGGGCACGCCCGGGCCCGACATCTGCGCCGTCGCCACCGACATCACAACCATCGCTCCGGTGATCACGCCCAGCACCGGGAGGACTTCGGTGCCGCGTATGGACTCCCAGGGGATCAGCACCCCGAACACCACCTGCGAGGCGAGGGCCATCGCGATCAGGAGCGCGGCCAGATCGGAGAGCCCGACCGAGAGCAGGAATCTGTTCCGCATTGCCTCAGATGGTACGGGTCATAACGGTTCTAGGCGCCTTCCACCATGGATTTTGCCAGCTCGACCAGGGTCCTGACCCCGAACCCGGTAGCCCCCTTGACCTGCTCGCCGCCGGCCTCGGTCGACATCGCCGGGCCGGCGATGTCCACATGCGCCCAATCGCCGTCGCCGGCATACCGGGACAGGAAGAGTGCTGCGGTGATCGTGCCCCCATACCTGGAACCGGTCACGTTCTTGATGTCGGCGATCTCGGAGTCGAGGTCCTTCAGGTAAGGCAGGAACAGGGGAAGCTCCCAAAGGTGCTCTCCTGCCCTACCGGCGGCCGCCAGGAGTCGTCCGTTCACCTCCGGGTCTGGACCGAGCACGGCGCCGATCGACTTGCCGAGGGCCACCGGGGCGGATCCGGTGAGCGTCGCCATGTCCACGAGGAGGTCAGGGTCGAATCGTCGAGCCAGGCCGAGCCCATCAGCGAGGATGAGCCTGCCCTCGGCATCGGTGTTGAGGACCTCGATCGAAGGTCCCGCGGCCGGCCACAGGATGTCACCGGGCCGGGTGGAACCCGAACCCAGGGCATTGTCGGTGAGCGGGATGACCGTCGTCACCGTCACCGCCAATCCGAGCCGGGCGATGGCAAAGGTCGCCGCTGCCACGGCGGCCGCTCCGGCCATGTCGCTCTTCATCGTCTCCATCGACTTGGCCGGCTTGATCGACAATCCGCCGGTGTCGAACATGATCCCTTTCCCCACTAGGCCGAGATGACGCCCGGCGGGCTCGGGTCGATATTGGAGGATGACCAGCCGGGGTGGCCGATCCGACCCGGCTGCGACGCCCAGGAGGCCGCCGAGCTTCTCCTCGGCGATTCGCTCTTCGTCCCAGATCTCGACCGAGACCGGCTCTGGCGCATCCTCGGAGATCCACGAGGCGAATTGGTCCGGTGACTTGTCTGCGGCGGGTCTGTTCACCCAATCACGCACCCGGTTGGTCGCGGCGGCGACTATCTCGACCGCGACGAGCCTCTCCCCTTCGGCGCCGACGATGTGAGCCGTCTCGACCGAAGGGCGCTCCGCGTCGTCGGTCTTGTACTCCCGGAAGCGATAGCCGCCGAGGAGGATGCCCTCGGCCACTGCCCTGATGGCTCCGTCAACGGGGATCATGGCGAGACGAACGATCGTCTCCGGCGTGCTAACGGCTCGAATGGCGGAGCCAGCGGCAGATCGGATCGACTCGAAGGACACCTCGGCTCCCAACCCGACGACGAGAGCTGTCGACCGGTCGTCGAGCGGGACCTTGATCATCTGGCCGGTCTTGGCCTCGAAACGGTTGACCGAGAAATGGGCCTCGTCGATTGAGGCAATGATCGCCTCGGACCCGGGTGCCGGAACCAGGCCCTCCATCATCCCGACGATCACGGTCGACCCGGGTATGGCCAGGTCATCGGGGGCCGCCTTGATCTCCATCGTTACTCCTCTAGCTGGCAAAGGGTCCGAGACCCGCCACGAGTGCCCGTCCCAGGAAGACTCCGCCCAGGGTGGTGAGCACCGCAAGATAGGACAAACCGGTGGCCGCCATCACCCCCGAGTAGGCCGGATAGCGGATCGCGGCGATGACGCCCGCCATGAGCAGGACCGAGACCGTCATGAGAGCCCAATAGGCGAGGACCGCGCCCCCATCCGGGAGGCCGGCTGCTCCGACCACGACGGTGTCCACAGCCAGGCCGATGATGCCGGCGATTGCAAGCCCTCGCAGGACGGGTCTCGGCAGGCGGGGATCGACCAGATACCAATGGCCCAGCAGCATCTCGCCGGTCACTCCGCCCAAGGCGATACCCGACGAGATCGCGGGAAGGGCACCACCGATGCCGGCCGCCTCCACCAGGAAGCAAAGCGCGCCGGCGATCTGGAGCACTCCGGAAAAGGGCCGGTTGCGGGCCCACAGCAATGCGAGAAGGGCTCCGAGCAGACCGGCCCGGGCCCACCACGCACCGTCGCTGAGCACACCGGCGAGCCCGATGAGGGCTGCCACCGACACAGTGACCCAGGTGAACCCGGGGCCTGGAATCCGAGCGATGGCCACGACCCCGGAAACGATGAGCAGACCGCCGCCCCACGCCAGGAGGATGAACGACAGTTCGGCGATGTTGGACAGGTCAGCCGGCACGGGGCGGCATGGTATGCCGAAGACGGTCGTCTGCGGTCAGGAGCCCTGGGAGTAGCGGACCGCACGGGCGGCCGAAATGCCTCCCGCGGTGCCATACAGACCGACGAGACCACCGACGTCGGCCTTGCTTCCTCCATCCTCGCCGGGCACGCCGATGACGAGGTCGAAACGATTGTCGTTATCGAAATCACCCGTCGCGAGTGACGACGCGAACAGGTCGTGGCGCTCGCTGGACCCTGCTATGCCTTTGGTTCTCTGGCTGAAACTTCTGTCCCCCGCGGCCACCAACCCGTTGCCCGCTCCGAATAGGACCGCAACGCGACCCGCACCTTCGGCCCCCGAGGCACCCGCCCCCGGGACTCCGATGGCGACGTCGCCAAAACCGTCGTTGTCGAAATCGGCGACCGCGAGCGCGGACCCGAACCGGTCGTCGGGCTCTGCCCTTCCCATGACCCCGGCAGAATTCTGGTGGAACCGTTGGTCGCCGTTGGCAGTCAATCCCGACGGCGATCCGAAGACCACCCCGATCTCGCCGGAGCCGCCGTTGCCCGAGATCGACTCACCCGGGGCGCCGATCACGAGGTCATCGCGGTTGTCCCCGTCGATGTCCCCTGCGGCCAATGCAGACCCGTAGGCGTCGCCCTGCTCCCCGACGCCCTTGAAGCCGGATGTGTTCTGACTGATCAAGGACGAATTCGAAGGGTTGAGACCACTGGGGCCACCCTCGACCACGACCACGGCGCCGATGTCCCTCTTTTGCCCTTCGTCCTCTCCAGGCACGCCTATGGCCAGATCGTCGCGCCCGTCACCGTCGAAATCACCCGCGGCCAGGGCCGACCCGAACCGGTCACCCGGCTCCGAGGCACCGGGGACTCCGGGCCGGTTCGCATGGAACAAAGTGGAGTTGCCGGGTCGGAGGCCCCCGGGCGAGCCGTAGACGACGAGGACCGCCCCGGCATCATTGACACCACCGAGATCCTCACCTGGTATGCCGATGGCCAGATCGTCGTACCCGTCGTCGTCGAAGTCGCCCGAGATGAGCGACGCCCCGAACAGGTCACCCTCCTCGTTGCTGTTGGGGACGCCACCGGTGTTCTGGGAGAACCTGATGTCGCCGACGGCACGAATCCCCGACCCCGATCCGTAGAGCACTGCTACCGCGCCGGAGTCGATCTTGTTGTCGGAATCCTCACCTTCGATGCCAACACCGACGTCGTCGAAGCCGTCGCCATCGAAGTCACCGACGGCGAGGGCGCTCCCGAACCTGTCGTCATATTGGGAGGAGCCGCCGACCCCGGACGTCGCCTGGGAGAATCTCTGCTGGCCGCCCAAGGTCAAGCCCTGTGAAGCTGAGCCGTAGATGACATGGAACGCGCCGGCGCCGAGATCACCAGGGTTGCCCACCACGACGTCGTCACGGCCATCGTCGTCGAAGTCACCCGCTGCCACCGATGCCCCGAAACAGTCGGAAGGAGCGTTGGTGCCCAGCACCTGTCCCCCGCCCGAGGAGAACCCCGCCGACACGCCCCGGCATGGGTATGAGGGCCTCATCCCGAACACCATCTCGCTGTCACCCGAGAAGACGATGGCGCGCCCACCTTTCTCCCTGACCAGCCGCAGTCTGGCTTGGCGCCGGTCGGAATACCCGTATCCGCTGTAGGTGACCACAGAGAGCGACGAGCCCACCCACATCGGAGACTCCAGGTGCCAGGGTGAGTCGTACCAGACCTTCTTGCTCTCGTTGCCGAGATCGACGACGACCAGCTTGTCGGTCGGCGGGTTGTTCGAGGTGCTGCGTAGGTAGGCGACCTTCCCGCCGGACGGCGCCCAGGCAGGTTCCCGTCCCTTGGGGCCAACCCGGTCCTTTCCCGAGCCGTTCAGCTTGATCGTGTAAACCCCGTTGGGCGTCTCGTAGGCAAGCCGCTTGCCGTTGGGGGACCAGGACGGATTGACCCCCCCGAGGGTGTTGGGCACGGACCGCTCCCCCGTCCCATCCGAGTTCATCACCCAGATCCGACAACAGTTTGCCGAGATCATCGACCCAGCCGTGTCCCGGGAGAAGGCGATCATCTTGTCGTTGGGAGACCAGACCGGGTCGAAGTCGCCTCCGGCCGGGGAGGTCAACATCGTCATCCCCGATCCGTCGATGTCGCTGACGAAGATCGAATACCGACCGAGGTCGCCGTCGCCGGCCGACCGGGTGAAGGCGATGCGCTTCCCGTCGTTGGATATACCGGGACGCCCGACGGCTCCCGTCGAGACGATCGTGCGTTTCGTGCCGTCGGTGTTGGCGACCCGAAGTCGATACACGTAGTCGTTCCCGCCGGGCGTCAGATAGGCGAAATCGGGCTCGGCCGAGACCGGTAGCGCGGCCAGGGTGATCGCTGCTGCCGCCACGGCCACCGACGATCGCCGTCGCCACCGGATCATGTCGGCGGGGCGATGGCGACGCCGGCGAGCATTTCCTCGATTGCCGGGAGTAACTGATTGACCATGGCGTAGGAGCCCAACACCACATAGAGGCAGAACGCCCGGCCGGCATAGGTGAAGAATTCCTGTTTCCCGGCCTGGCCCGGAATGAGCCTCTGCAGCTGCTTGGGGTGAAAACTCGATGGCTCGATGGTCTCGGGAAATGCCTCGACCCTGGGGAACAGCTCGGAGTCGACGGCCTCCTCGCCGAACTCGACCAGAGAGACGAAGACGTCTTGGCTACCGAGTCTCTCGACGACATTCGACCCGTAGTCACCCCGATCGGGTGGAAGGGGGACCGTGGCGGCGTGAATCACCGGATAGGAGACCCCGCCCTCGCCGTCGTCGAGAGAACGCCTCAGGCGGACCTCCCAGCCACCCGGGACCACCACGATCAGGCCGTGGGCCTCGACGATCGGCCGTGCCCGGAGATTGTCCTCGGAGACGACGCGGAAATGGGGCCTAGCCATCGATATCGCCAGGTGAGTGGTAGAGCCGGGGGTCGTTCGGCTCCAAGCCGGCGCTACGAAGATCACGGTCGACCATGCGCTCCCGGTCGGCGTCGGTGCGGTCTCTCGACCTGGAACGGTCCCAGTCCTGGTCGTTCCCGGCGTCGGTGAGGAACTCCTCGAGAGCGACGAAGGTCGATGCGGTTCCCTCGCCGATCACTCCGCCGCCAGCGGGCGCCACCAGGACGAAGTAGGGCGCTCCAGGCACCGAGTAGTCATCCCATGCCTGACTCGACATCAGCACGTCGACCGAGCCTCGCCTCAACCCCGCGGCCCTCGTGGGGCTCTCTTCGTCCGGCCCCAGCGTCACCACCGCGACACGAAATCTGGTTCGCCCGATCACGGTCACCGGGGCATCGAAACCCTCCCAGAAATTGGTGCAAGACGAGCAGCTGGTGCTCAGGAAGGCAAGCAGCGTCGGGTCCTCGCCCAGCCCCGGCGAGACCGAAACGGTGTCTCCCTCCGGAGTCGTGCCGACCACATCCTTGTACTCGCCGGAATCGAGCGAATCGGACGTGAGCGCCCGGACCGCCAGGGTGGTCTCGTGCTGGTGGAGCTCGGGATCGTCGAGCCGGACCCCGAGTCGATCGAGACGCTTGAGCACCTCGGCGTGGCTTCGCAGCAAGCCGACCACCAGCACGCCGAGGAAGATGATCACCAGGGACAACGCGATCACGATCGAGTAGACCGCGGTCACGAGCTCCCCTCCAGGCAAGGAGCGGTCTGATTCGCGGTGAAGTTGTCCGACAGCTGGGTCGAGCCGCAGTTGTCGAACAGCTGATGGGGCGGAACACAGGTCACGACCCGACAGGCCACCGGCCCGATACAGCCGATATGGGTGTTGCATTGCCCGTATCGGAAGACGGCGCAACAAACGTGACGCTGATCGCAGGTCGAGGAGTCGGGGCAGCCACAGGAGCAGCCATGACAGGACGAGGTGCAGAAGTTGCCGCATCCACCGCCGCACTCACAACGAGGATGACAGTCGATGTAGTAGCGCGCCTTCCTCTTCCCGCCCGATCCGAGGCAGTAGCCGGAGTTGGCTGCCTTCCACCAACCTCCGACCACGTGGTTCGGGGGGCAAGTGTTGACCCCCCGATTGACGGTGCAGCAGAAAGCCGAATAGCCGTCGTTACAACCGGGCGCCGGCCCGCATACGGCCGCCATCGCTGTCACTGGTCTCAGGATGTAGTCGAGTGGGGCGACCACCAGGGCTGTCGCGGCGATGGTCAGCCGGGAGAGGAAGCTCCGCCGGGACCAATCTCCTCCTGTCGACCGGCCCAGAGTCGCGCTGAGGACCCGGTTCAATGAGCTCTCCGCGGACTGCTCCTGGCCCCATCCCCGAGGATGAACCATGCCATCAGCGCTCCTACCAGGACCACCAAACAGGCTGCAATGGTCCCGGGTAGGTCGTAGACCGGCCGTTGCGTCGCCGTGAGCGCTCCAGCCGAGCTGGCCGCGACCGCCACGAGATCGACCAGGACATGACCCCAGTACGGAGGAGTGTCGTCTCGTCCCAGGCAGCCGCAGGAGGCGATCGGAACGTCGGATCGCAAGGCAACGATGACCCAGAGGAGAAAGGCGGTGTAGAGCACGGCCTGGCCGGCGAGCACCGGACCGGCGCCAGTGATCAGGGCCAGCGAGCCCAGCAGGACTTCGGTGACGGCCACGCCATAGGTGACGGCCCCAGGAAAGGGAAGGCCGATTGCCTTGATTGCCCGCTTGGTGTCGACGGGCCTCGCCAATTTGGCCGCACCGGTCGCGATGAGCAACACCGAGAAGATCTGACCGGCCAGGACCAACATCGTCTGGAGCGTACCGCCGTCCTGGATTACGTTAGACGAAATCTGAAACCCCATTAACGTCACCGGCATGAACCCAGTGCAGCTCGTCGTCGGGCTCGTCATCGCCTTGGCTGCATCGATCAGGGGCAACTGGTCGCCTTGCGGTGAGTCCCTGCAGGCCCGGCTTCATCCTCTTGGAGAGGGCAGCCGGGGCAATAACTGGGCGATCACGATCACCTCTTTCACCGTCGTCTCCGCGATCGCAGGAGGCTTGAGCACCGGGGTGCTCGGCTTGCTCGGGTCGGTCTCGCCGGTCGAATCGGAGCTGGCGCTGCTCATCACCGGGTTGCTGGGAGTGACGGCCGGCGCCCTCGATCTCTCCCCTCTCCGGCCATGGACTCCCAACCGTCAGGTCAACGAGAACTGGATCGAACGTTATCGGGGGTGGGTCTATGGGGCCGCTTTCGGGGCCCAGCTCGGTCTGGGCTTTGCGGTGTTCGTGATGAGTTGGGGCTATTACGCGATGCTCGGAGCCGCATTCCTCACCGGTTCCTTCGCGACGGGAGCCATTTTGGGCGCCGTCTTCGGCGTGGGCCGGGGGCTGCTGTTGATCCTGTCATTCCGGGTCCGGACCCCGCAGAGACTGGCCTCCTTCCACACCCGTATGGCCCAGCTGAAACGGCCGGTCTTCCTGATCACCGGGCTGACCATGTTCGGGGCCGGCCTGCTGGCCATCCTCTGACCTCCTGCTTCCCGATCCGCCCGGTCGGTCCCTGAACAGACCCAGGGCCGATCGGCCCTCACTCCAGGTTGTCGATCGTGGAGAAGGCCCCGGCGTCGACGATTGCACCCCAGTCCTCACCAGGCGACCCGACCACCAGATCATCAAACCCGTCGGAGTCGAAATCGGCGGCGCCAAATGAAGCACCGAAGGCATCCCCGGCCTCGACCACCTGCGCGTCGGGGAGACCGCCTTGTCTCAGGGAGAAGGAATTGCCGAATTTGAGGAGACCCGGGCCACCGGCGACCACGAGGACGAGGCCCGCATTCTTCGACCCGGAGGCATTCTCACCGGGGACACCCACGGCAAGCCTCATCGGACCGGCGGCCATCCGGAAGACGACGACCGCCGCGCCCAGGCGATCACCGGCCTGTGGTGTGCCCGGCACGCCCTTCTTGCCCTGATAGAGCGCAGTGGACGTGGACAGGTCACGGTTGGACCGGCCTCTGATGACGATCACCCGGCCCGCGTTGTTCTTGCCTCCCAGGTCCTCACCAGGGACCCCGATGACCAACTCAGCACGGCCGTTGCCGGTGAGCTCGCCGAACACGAGGGCGGAGCCGAAATCGTCCCCGGCCTGGGATGACCCCGAGATGCCCGGAGAGCCCTGGTGGATCCAATCGGACCGTTTCGGCCTCAGACCGTTGGCCCCGCCGAAGAACACATGCACCGCTCCCACCGACGACTTGCCTCCCAGCGCCTCACCGACCGACCCCACCGCGAGGTCGTCACGGCCATCTCCGTCGAGGTCACCCGACGCCAGGGAGGCACCGAAGGCATCGCCGACCTCGGAAATGTTGCTGACACCCTTTCTGTCCTGGTGGAGGTTCAGCGAGTCGTTGAGATCGAGCCCCGACGCCGAACCGGGGACCACGATGACCGACCCGGCATCACTTCGCCCCGAAATCGACTTACCCGGCCTGCCGATGGCGAGATCGGCCCTGCCATCTCCATCGAAGTCGCCTGCCGAGAGGGTGGCTCCGAAATTGTCACCTGCCTGAGCGCTCCCCGGGACCCCACCGACTCCCTGACGCAATAAATCGCCCGACGCCTGCAACCCGCCGTTCGATCCCCAGAAGACATGGACCAGCCCGGCATTGCCGGCTCCCGCGAGGTTTTCCCCGGGGACCCCGACAGCTAGGTCGTCAAAGCCGTCACCATCGAAGTCCCCGGCGGCCAGCGCCGACCCGAAGCGGTCCCCGGACTGGGACTTGTTGGCTACGCCGGGGGAGTCCTGATGGAAGAATCTGTTTCCCTCGTCGGTGAGACCACCCGGCGAGCCGTAGATCACGTTGACGATCCCGGCGGTTGGGATCGCGTTCACCCCGTCCCTGGGGGCGCCGGCGGCGATGTCCGGGTGGCCGTCCCCGTCGAAGTCCCCAGTGGCGATAGGAGCGCCGAACCGATCCCCTGTCTCGGCCGGGCCCTCGATGGTGCCGGTGTCCTGGCTCCAGGTCTGCCCGTGGGGGCCGTCGAGATCCGCCTCCACGCCTGACACCGACGGGCTGCGCAGACCGAAGGCACTCCGCAGCCACCATCCCGGGACGTCAACAGACTCTTCGACCCCATTCACCAGCCCGGTGAACCTGACGATCCCCTCCGGGGCCGCCTTTTGGAGCTGGGCGCCGGTGAGGACGTTGAACTCGATCCCCCACGGCCGACCGTCTGCCGCGGCCAGCTCGGCCACGATGAGGCCGGCGGGCACCGATTCCTCCCAGGTCGCAAAGGGGTTCGATACCGCCGGATCGACACCCCAGTGATCGTCGACCGGCACCAGATAGGGGTACTGGTCCACTGAGCCGAACCCCCCGATGTTGCTCTCGGTGGTTCCGCCCGATGAGGAGCTGTAGAAAGTGGTGACCACACCGTCCTCGGTGTACGAGTTGTTGGGATGGGTCAGGATCTCGTCTCTGGTGTGGGCTACCGCCGAGGCCCAGGCCGGGTTTTGCGACTGGGCCCAGCCTGCGTACGCCTGGTCGGCCGTGGTGGCGCGCACATGGCACCAACAGATGTCCTTCCAGGTCTTGGTGAACGCCGGGTTGACCCCATTCCCTCCCCGAATCCCGGGCTCGCGCTGGTGGGCGCGGGCCACGGCGTAGGACCGGGCGGCGACCGCCTGGGCGCGGAGGGCGTGCTTGTGCCACGAGTTGGGCATCTCGGCGATACCGAGGAGATACTCCTGGAGACCCATCGAAAAGGAGATGTGGAAGCGTTGGGCGGTCGCCACGTCTCCGACGGGCCTGATCCGCAACTTACCGTGGCCGAACGCCTTGCCGATGCCGGGGAGCTCGATGCGCGCATTTCCGACCATCGTTATGGTACCCCGGCAGCGACCCGATTTTCCCTGCTTCACCCCATCGATCTCAAAGATGCAAACGCCGGGCTCCTCGACCCGGAAGGTCCAGACCTGGTCCTCCTGGGGCTCGACGGCCTTGGGGCAATTCCCCTGGGAATGACAGATCGAGAGAGTTCCGTTTCGGGCCACGAAATCGACCGAAGTGGTCGATTGCACCGCGCCGAGCCAGAGGGGCTTGTTGTAGACGATCATGGGAGAAGCCGGGGCGACCGCGTCCAGGTCGGCGACGGTGGCGCCGGTGTAGTAGTGACGCAGGATCTTCTTGTACCTGCGACCGTCGATCAGAGCCTGGCCCTGGGCACCGTACTGGCTCATCCCGACCCCATGCCCCCAACCGCCCCCTGAGAAGATGACGTCGTTACCGGCCGCATTCGCAGGCGGCGCCGCCCAGACCATGGAGATGAGCATCGAGGAGAAGACGAGCCCCGAGACCAATCTCAGACGTCGCAGGCGGGCAGGGCTCGAGGAAAATGGCATCCTGTCAGGTATCGACCCGATCGAACGCGTCATTTAGGGAGTCGATGAGGGAGAGCACCTCCTGTGCCGCTTGCTCGATCGAAAGCCTGGTCGTGTCCAACGTCAGATCCGACTCCTCGGGACGCTCGTAAGGGGAGTCGATCCCGGTCATGCCGGTGATCTCCCCTGTGCGCGCCCGTGCATAGAGACCCTTTGGGTCCCTAGCCTCGCAGATTTCCAGCGGGGTATCGACGAACACCTCGAGATATGCCATGCCGGCCCGCTCGTGCCCCGATCTCAGTCCGAGCCGCGCCGATGCGAATGGGGCGATGACGGGGAGCAGCACGACCAGCCCGGCGTCGTTCATGAGTCGCGACACCTCCCCGACACGGCGGACGTTCTCCACACGGTCGGGCTCGCCGAATCCGAGATCGGAATTGAGCCCGTGCCTGACGTTGTCACCGTCGAGGACGTACGCCGCCCTTCCGGCCTCGAGCAACGCCCGCTCGACCTTGGCCGCGATCGTCGACTTGCCACTCCCCGACAACCCGGTGAGGAGGACGGTGACACCCGAGCCCCCGGTGACCCGGGCCCGGTCGGCGGCACTCACGTCGCCGTGGTGCCAGACGACGTTGCTACTCAACTGCCCACGCCGGTGATCATCCCGGCGGCGACCGTGTGATTGGTCCCGTCCTCGACAAGGATGAAGGAGCCGGTGTCGCGATTTCTCCTGTATTCGTCGAAGAACAGCGGGTTGGTAGCCCTGAGCCGAACCCTCCCGATCTCGTTCAGGGACAGCTCGGTCGCGCTCTCGTCACGGTGGAGCGAGTTGACGTCGAGCCGGTATTGGAGATCCTTGATCAATGCCTTGGCCCATCTGGTGGTGTGCTTGATCGAGTACTTGGCGCCAGGTTTGAGGACGGCGCCCTCGGACATCCAGCAGACCATGGCGTCGAGATCCTGTGAGGAATGGGGCTGGTTGTGGGTACGGCAGATCATGTCGCCACGCGAGATGTCGATGTCGTCCTCGAGAGTCAGCGTGACCGACAACGGGGGAGCCGCCTCTTCCAACGGGCCGTCGTAGGTGTCGATCGAGGCGATCCGTGTCTCGAAGCCGCTGGGTAACACCATCACCTCGTCGCCGACCTTGAGCAGGCCCCCGGCGACGGTTCCGGCGTACCCGCGGTAATCCTGGTATTCGAGCCGGTGCGGCCGGATCACATACTGAACCGGGAAACGGACGTCAATGACGTTGTAGTCCGACGCGACATGGATGTCCTCCAGCATGTCCAGCACGGTTCGTCCGCGGTACCACGGCATGTTCTCGGATCGGTCCACCACGTTGTCACCCAAGAGCGCCGAGACCGGCACAAACCTGAGATCGTGGATGTCCAAGCGACGGGCGAATGTCCTGAAGTCGTCGACGACCTCGTTGAAGCGGTCCTCGTCCCAATCGACCAGGTCCATCTTGTTGACGCAAAGCACCAGGTGGGGCACCCCGAGAAGGGAGGCCAGGAAGGAGTGGCGTCTGGTCTGCTCGATGACGCCCGCCCGCGCGTCCACGAGGATCAGGGCGATGTTGGCCGTCGAGGCGCCGGTGACCATGTTCCTCGTGTATTGGATGTGTCCGGGCGTGTCGGCGAGGATGAACTTGCGCTTTGGCGTCGCGAAATACCGATAGGCCACATCGATGGTTATCCCCTGCTCACGCTCGGCGCGGAGCCCGTCGGTGAGAAGGGCGAGATCGACATAGTCGGTGCCCCGGCGCCGGCTGAGGTCCTCGACAGCCTCCAGTTGGTCCTGGAATATCTGCTTGGAGTCGAAGAGGAGGCGCCCGATGAGTGTGCTCTTGCCGTCGTCGACCGATCCGGTGGTGGCTATGCGTACCAGTTCGTCCATCATCAGAAATAGCCCTCCTTCTTCCGGTCTTCCATGGCCGCCTCCGACATGCGGTCGTCGGCCCTGCTCGCCCCTCTTTCGGTGATCCGGGTCACGGCCACCTCGTCGATTATCTCGTTGATCGTCGACGCCTCCGACTCGAAGGCCCCGGTGCAGGTCATGTCTCCGACGGTCCGGAACCTCACCGTGGCCTCGAACACCTTCTCCTGATCGAGAGGGGTGAGATACGGGGACTCGGCCATGAGCATGCCGTCCCTCTCGAAGACCTTGCGCCTGTGGGAGAAGTAGACGGGAGGAAGCTCGATCCCTTCGGCTTCGATGTACTGCCAGACATCCATCTCCGTCCAGTTCGAGATCGGGAAGACACGCATGTGCTGTCCCTTCCGATGGCGGCCGTTGTACAGGCTCCACAGCTCCGGTCGCTGGCTCTTGGGATCCCATTGACCGAACTCGTCGCGAAAGCTGAACACCCGCTCCTTGGCCCGGGCGCGCTCCTCGTCCCTCCGGGCGCCACCGAATACGACATCGAACCGGTTCGACTCGATGCCCCTGAGAAGCGACTCGGTTTGAAGCCGGTTTCGCGATGCCCGCGGCCCGGTCTCCTCGACCACCCGGCCCTCATCGATGGCCTCCTGGACCGAGGCCACCATCAATTGGGCACCGACATCGTGGATAATCCGGTCTCGAAACTCGATCACCTCGGGGAAGTTATGACCTGTGTCGACATGCATTACCGGGAACGGCAGCCGCGCTGGCCAGAATGCCTTCATCGCAAGATGCAGAACGAGAGCAGAATCCTTGCCTCCGGAAAACAGGAGAACCGGCCGTTCCGATTCGGCCACCGCCTCACGGATGATGTGTATCGATTCGGCCTCGAGCCATTGAATGTGGTTGAGCTGGTTGGTTTGCACGGCTCGCAGGATAAAGAGTCGCCGAGGCTTAGTCACCGGCAGCGCCGACCATGACGCCTGATGCCTGGCTGACCGCCGCCGTTCTGGTCCTGGTGTTGATCGGCCTGTGGCGGGAGATCGCCACCCCGCTCATACTCATCTTCAGTGGGCTGGTTGCTCTTCTTCTCCTCGACGTGGTGGAGCCGGAGGAGGCGCTCACCGGGTTCTCCAACCCAGCCCCGTTCTCAGTCGGAGCCCTGTTCGTGGTAGCCGCGGCGGTGTCCAAGACCGGCGCCCTCGACGCGCTCACGGTGCGTCTCATGGGGACCACGGGTCACACCCGCAAGCCGATGTTGAAGCTGCTCACCCCGACCACGCTCTCGTCGGCGATCGTCTCCAACACCCCGATCGTGGCGATGCTGATCCCCCAGATCACGGCATGGAGCCGGCGGATGGGGAGAAGTGCGTCGATGTTCCTCATGCCTCTCTCCTTTGCCGCCCTTCTCGGAGGCATGCTCACCGTCATCGGGACCTCGACCAACCTGGTGGTGGCCGGGCAGATGGATGACGCCGGCCTCGAACCCTTCGCCTTCTTCGAGACCGGGATCGTCGGGTTGCCACTGGCGGTCCTGGGTGTGGGACTTCTCGTGTATCTGGCGCCGCGCATGCTCGGGCGCCGACGACCTGCGGGGGAGGCCGTCGACGAGCCCGCCGATCATTACATGATCGAGATCGAGGTGACCCGAGACGGGCCTATGGACGGCCTGACCGTGGAGCAGGCAGGTCTGCGTCACCTCGATGGCCTGTTCCTGGCCGCAGTGCGACGGACCGACACGACGATCGCACCGGCGACCCCCAAGACGATCCTGCGCGGCGGCAATCGGCTTCAGTTCGTCGGACAGATCGACAAGGTCATCGACCTCCGGGCGAAGGAAGGCCTCGACTTCGTGGAGCTGGGCCACGTCATCGATCTCGAGAGCCCGAATGTGGGCTATTTCTTGGCGGTCCTCGGCGGCGATAGCCCCGCGATCGGCATGACTCTGAAAGAAATCGGGTTTCGGTCCCGGTACCAGGCGGCCGCCATCGGGATCCAACGTGACGGGGTCAGCCTGGGAGGGAAGCTCGGGGAGATCCCTCTCCACATCGGAGACACCCTGATCCTGGTCTCGGACACCGGGTTTCGGGACCGATGGTCGCGAAGGAGGGACTTCCTTCTCATCGATCCCATTGGGCCCGATCGGCCCACTCGCTCCCCGGGGTCGGTGAGGACACTGACGATCCTTGGGGTCTTCATCGCGGCCACGGCCACGGGTCTGGTGCCGATCCTGCAGGCCTCTCTCGCGGCCGCGCTCGCCATGATCGTCATCGGAGTCCTCACCGCCGATGAGGCCAGACGAGCCGTCGACATCGAGGTCGTCGGGGTCATCGCCTCGGCGTTCGGGTTGGCCTCGGCGATAACGGCGTCCGGTCTGGACATCGTGATCTCCGACGGCGTCATCGGGTTGTTCGACGGGCTGGGCCCGACGTGGATCCTCGTCGGGGTGAGCATCCTCGCCATCATCCTGACCGAGCTGGTGACCAATAACGCTGCTGCGCTCCTCGTGTTCCCGATCGCAATCGCCGCGGCTCCCGCCGCCGATCTCGACCCGCGAGGGATGGCGTTGGCAGTGGCGATCGCCGCGTCCGCTTCCTTTCTCACCCCGATCGGTTACCAGACCAACACCATGGTCTACGGACCGGGTGGGTACCGTTTCAGTGACTACGCCCGTCTCGGAGCTCCGCTCACGCTCCTGGTCATCGTGGCCATCGCTCTCATCGTCCCCGCCGTCTACTCGGTCTGAGGGGGCGGCAGCCGTGCCCGGTTCAGCAGACCGACCCAACTGACCCGTCATGTCTAACGTCTCAGCACTGCATCACCCACCCGAGCAATCTCAGGTACATGCTTTGAACAGCCGGATCAGCGCGGTCTGGGCCCAGAAGAGCCTCCATTGGCATCTGGTCGGCCGCTACCTCAAGAAACGATACGAGCGGGCGACTCTCGGATATCTGTGGTCGCTCCTGGAGCCGGCCCTGCTCACCGCCGTCTACTACTTCATCTTCTCCCTGGTGGGTCGTTTCGGAGTCGAGGACTATGCCCTGTTCATCATGGTGGCGATGCTCCCCTGGCTTTGGTTCGCCCAGGCGGCCAACGCCTCCACCGGTGCGCTGACCTCAGAGAGGAGGCTCATCACCACCGTCTACGTCCCCCGTGAGGTCTTCCCCCTCTCGCTGACGACGGCCAAGGGGGTCGATTTCGCGATGAGCCTTCCCGTCATACCCGTCGTCGCTCTGGCCCTCCAGCACCCGCCCAGCTGGTATCTGGCGCTGCTCCCGCTGGCCATGGCGATCCAATGGGTTCTGGTGGCCGGGGTGACCCTCGCCCTCTCCGCGCTGGGGGCGGTCTTCGGTGACGTGGAGCGGGCCATCCGGGTGGCAATGCGGGTCATGTTCTATACCACGCCGGTCGTCTACCCCTTTGACCGCATCGACCACGAGGGATTCGCCACCGCCCTCGAGATCCTCAATCCCATGGTCGGTCTGGTCCGGGTATACCGGGCCGGTTGGTTCCCCGAGAGTTTCCCGGGGTGGTGGGTGGTGGGATGGTCGGCCGCGTCTTCCCTGATCATCCTGGTCATCGGCTGGAAGGTGTTCGCCCGGATGGAACGCCAGGTCCTCAAGGAGCTGTGATGGCCCAGGTAGTCGCCAACCAAGTCGGGATCCGATTCGCGATCAATCGCAAGCAGCATCGCACCGCCAGAGACTTCATCATCAAGGGACGGCGACACAAGACATCGGATCGCTTTTGGGCCCTGCGCCATGTCAGTTTCCAAGTGGATGCCGGTGAGGCGGTGGGCCTCATGGGCGCCAACGGATCGGGAAAGACAACTCTGCTCAAGCTGGTCGGCGGGGTAATGACCCCCGACGAGGGCACCATCGTGACCACAGGCGCGGTCGCCTCGATGCTGTCCCTAGGGGCAGGCTTCTCACCGACCCTCACCGCCACCGAGAACATCTACATGACGGGTGCCATCTACGGCCTGAACCGAAAGCAGATCAACGAGCGCTTCGACGACATCGTCGATTTCGCCGGCGTCGGCGACTTTCTCGACACACCGGTCCGACATTTCTCCTCCGGGATGAGAGTCAGGCTCGGCTTCAGTGTGATTCGCGAGATCGACAGTCCCATCGTGCTGTTAGACGAGGTCCTGGCGGTCGGAGACCGGTCCTTCAGCCACAAGGTCTTCGGCCACATCGAGAACATGCGCGTCAGCGGCAAGACCCTCTTCATCGTCAGCCACCGCGCCAAGAACATCAAGAAGCTCTGCTCGCGGCTGATGGTCCTGGAGAAGGGTCGCCTGGTCCACGACGGTGACGTCAAAGAGGGTGTGAAGCTCTACCGCAGCCAGAAGAACTGACTCAGACGATCGGCGGGCGACCCAACCTGGTCAGCACCCACACCGTCGACCAACGGATCGGGCGCCGCTCGACCGGCGCCCGCCAGCCGCCGGCAAACCCGTGGAAGATCGCCCGCGCTCGAGGCATCGATCTCGATCGAGCCAGCGAGAGGATCAGCCAGGTCGCCGGGTAGATGGGGACGAGCAGTAGAGGGAGATTCCTCCGGGCGAGCAGCACCCGATTCCGCATCGAGATCCGATCGGCATCGGGATGCCGTCCCGTCGTAGTGGGGGGATGGCTGACCACGATCTCCGGCTCGTACCGCACCGACCAGCCGGCATCGATGGCCCTCCAGGCAAAATCGGTCTCCTCGTGGGCATAGAAGAACTCCCCGGGGAAGCCACCGAGAGTCGTAAACGCCTCGCTCCGCACCGCGCTGGCGCCGCCCAGGAACGATGTCACCGCGCCGCCTTGCAATGGGTCGCGGTGGCCCAGCCGGGGGACGTGTCGTCTCTGGGTGATCCCGGTGGCAGGGTCGACGATTCGCATCGAGACCACCGCCAGTCGGGGATCGCCCTCGAAATGAGCGAGCAGACGACCACACACGTCCTCCTCGGCGAGAGCGGCGTCGTCGTCGAGGAACAGGATCACGTCACCGGCCGCCATCCCCGCACCCACGTTGCGGCCCTCGGGGATCCCGACGTTCTCGGGAAGAGTCTCGGTCACGTCCCCGGCGAGGCCCGGATCGGCCCCATTTCCGATCACCACTACCTCGGCGTCACATCCTGTCTGGTCACGGACTGACCGAACCGCAGCCCCCGCCTCGACCGGGCGGTCCCCCATCGTCAGGATGACGGCCGACAGCCTCATTTGATCGGGCCGACCAGGAATCCGACTCCCCAGGAGACATGGATCACGGGCAGGACGATCGGGGTGAGCAGAGCCGCGGCGCCGCCGCGCCCGGCCAGCGAGATCACCGCCAGGAGCAAGAACGCCCCGTAGACGACCGGCACGACCAACGCTGCTCTCGCCTGCCCAAACACGCCCAATACCAGGGACGCCACGAGCCCGAGGACAAAGAGCGGAGGTATCAGCTGACGCCAAGCCAGGTGCTCCGGATGGGCTCGTGTCGTCTCTCGCCTCCACTGCCCGTATTCGAAGTATTGGGAGCCCAGAGAGCCAAGTGAGCCTCTCGGCTCGTATTCAGCCGAGAGCTCAGGTGTGAAGTAGACGATCCTCCCCGACTTGCGGATCCTGCTGTTCAACTCGGCGTCCTGGTTTCTGACGAAGTTCTCGTCGAAACCTCCCACCTCCTCGAGGACCCTTCGTGGAAAGACGCCCAGGTAGACGGTGTCGACCGGACCTGGTTCGCCCCCGGTGCGAAAACGGGAATCACCGGCGCCGAAGACGGAGTTCGTGGCCAGGGCAACGGCTTTCTGCACCCACCCCCGACCCACGGCACGCTGGATCCCGCCGACGTTGGCCGCGCCCGTCTCTGTGATCAACCGGACGGCAGTCGACACGTAGTGACTGGGGAGCAACGACCGGCCATCGCAACGGACCACGATCTCGCCGGATGTGTTCGCGATGCCCTGATTGAGCGAACGCGCGGTGCGACCCTGCGGGTTCGATGACCAGCGGAAGTTGGGCTCCCGCTCCGCGAACCTCTCCAGGAGCGCGATGGTCCCGTCATCGCTGCCACCGTCGACGACGTGAACATCGAGGTCACCAGGGTAGTCCTGGGCGAGGATCGCCTCGAGAGTCGCCTCGAGAGAGCCGACTTCGTTTCTGACCGGGAGAATGACCGAAACTGGCGGCGCCGCCGTCACGGAAGCCTGCTCCAGTCGTCACCGGTCTCGGGCTGGTCTCTCACGCCGCGGCTGGCCTGATGTACGACCTTGCTCCCATCTGCGACAAGACCTCCCGTGGATCCGAACATGACCAGGACCATCCCCGCATTCTCCTCGCCCCGGACTGCCTGGCCGGGGATCGCGACACCCAGGTCCCAGACACCGTCGCCGTCGAAGTCCCCGGCCGAGACCGACTCGCCGAATCGATCACCGGTCTGTTTCGAGCCGGGGATCCCGCTACTGGACTCCGACCAACGCCGATCGCTCGAGGGGGTGAGACCCCCGGCGGACCCATTGACCACTCTGACCTGGCCGGATGCGCTGTTCTCACCCGGGATGCCGATCGCCAGGTCGAAGTGCCCGTCGCCGTCGAAGTCGGCGCCGGCCAGGGCCGAGCCGAAGAGGTCTCCGTTCTCACCGGTGCCGCCCATCCCGTTGGCCCCCTGGGCGAGGAGCTGGGAATCCGAGGATCCCAGGCCGCCGGTCGACCCGTAGAGAATGTTGACCGCGCCGGAATCGTCGGCACCGCCCCGGTTGTCCCCGGGCACGCCGACCGCCAGGTCGGAGTAGGAATCGCCGTCGAAATCCCCGGTGGCCAACGATCCACCGAACCGATCACCCCGGGCGGCCGATCCGGGCACACCCGGCGATGACTGCCACCAGATTTGACTGCCTGCCGACCGCAAGCCCGAGGAATCACCGAAGAGCACTGTCGCCGAGCCCAGGTTACGTCGGCCACCACGGTCGTCGAGAGGAGTCCCGATAGCGAGATCGGTTCGCCCATCGGCATCGAAGTCACCGGTGGCGAGCGCGGACCCGAAACCGTCCTTGAGGCCGGCCGCGCCGGGAATTC
>Ga0299907_10000084_pt1 | contig 33286 bp, 28 predicted proteins | sample RVTome_16_FD_198680 | JGI IMG/M metagenome (GOLD analysis project Ga0299907, IMG submission 198680) | Soil microbial communities from uranium-contaminated site in the Upper Colorado River Basin, Wyoming, United States - RVT152D67 (version 2) ...
TGGTGCGGCCGGCAGAGCAGCAGCAGGTTCTCAGCCGCGGTGGGACCGCCGTCGGCCCAGTGCACGACGTGGTGCGCGTCACACCAGGTCTGCGGCCGGTCGCATCCCGGGAACCGGCACACCCGATCCCGCACGATCACCGCCCGGCGCATCGCGGGCGGCACCACCTTCGTGCGCCGCCCGACGTCGAGGGGCTCGGAGCGCCCGTCCATCACCACCCGCAGCACCGAGGCGTCGCACGCCAGGCGTCGCGCAGTCGTGGCGGGGACCGGACCCACGTGGTCGAGCTCGGCGGGCCCGGAGCCGTCCGCGATCGCCTCGGCGCCCACCCGTGAGCGTGACGTGGGGTCGCTCGCCCGCCACCGTGGGCCGGTCGGCCAGATCCAGCCACCCTCGGCAGACCTCTCCCAGCGCATCGGCCCGGCGCTGGGCGGGGGTCCGGTGGTCGGTCCCACCCGAGCGCGACTCCGCATCGAGCACGGCTCGAAGCGCCGTCAGGAGCGTCTCGCCGGTCTCCGGATCGAGATCGCCGTCCACACGCACCATCCCCAGGAACGAGACCGAGGCGTGCAGGCGCCGCCTGGCCCGGAGCCTCTCCTCGCCGTCCAGGCCCCGGTCGCGTTCACAGGCCTCGCGCCAGGAGGCGGCGATGCGCCGCAGGCCCCCCACGGAGTGGATCCGGGCGGCCTCGAGGAGGGTCGCCTCCGATCCTGAGAACGCCTCCGGGTCGGCGTCCCGGGCGTGCGCGAGCACCCGTGCCGCCGCGAGCGAGACCTCGCCCGACTCGATCCCCCGGCGGGTAAGCGGCATCGCCTCGAGCGCCCGGGCGACCTTGGTGGCGGCTCGGGCCGTGCCCCACGACGCCCGGTGCACCGAGGCGAGCCACGATGCGGCCGACAGGTGCCCGTCGCTTTCGCCGGTCGATCTCCGCCAGGCGCCGCAGGCGCTCCAGCTCGAGCAGCTCGGCCGCCTTGTGCAGCTCCGCGAAGTCCTCCTCGATCCGGGCATCCGGGAGCTCGGGGAGCGCCTCGGCCCGGAACCCCTCGATCGTCGACACGAGCTCGCTCATCCAGCTTTACCCTCGAACATGTGTTCGAGACTAGACCACCGTCGAACGCAAAACAGTGACGACGGTCACACTGGCGGCACGTTCCTCAATGAATGAGCGCCGTGCCTCATCAAGGATGCGCGAGGGGATCCTGACGGACGATCCGGGCGGAGCACGACCCCGACTCCGTGGTCCACGACATCGACGCGGGAACATGGCCGCGACCGTGCAGACCGCGACCGCGCCCGAGCTTCACCGATACCGTCGGGCGACCGCGATGGTCGCGAGGGCGATCACGGCAGCGAGCGAGTTCGGGATGATGAGCGCCAGGTTCGCGATCGCGATCCCGTACGCGAGCCATAGCAGGAACCCGAACACGAGGATCCCGAAATACGGGATCGACAGTTCCTTCGACGATCGCAGGCGCACGATCCGCCGAATCTGAAGCAGTGGCGAGATGGCCATGAGCACGGCCCACGAGCCCGCCAGGATGCCGAGCACGGTCTCCATCATGACCCTCCTTCGGTCAGTCAGGTTCGTGCGCTCTGACATCCACCACGTTCCTGCATCCGCAAGAGGAGCGCCCACGTGGCTCAGTCAGGGTAGCAGCGGCCCCGATCCATCCGCCTCTGATCGGAACGAGCCCGCGCGGATACAGAGCACCCCTGGCCTTGACCGCGCTCGACCTACTGCATACGCTGCACAGAGACGCAATGCCCGCCTAAGGGAAGGGAGGTCGCGCATGCGTCGGAGGCTCGTTCTGCTCACGGCGGTTCTCACCGTCATCCTGGTCGCCTCGGCTCCAACCGCTCAGGCAGGAGCCGTGCTGCCGTACAACTCGCATCCGCGCGGTCACTCGTATCCCGACTGGCTGCGGATGGTTGGGCAGTGGTTCCTCGGCGACTCATCGAACCCGCTGCTCGCCGGCCTTCTGGAGGGCGACTGCGGCGAGTTGATGGACGGGGTTTTCTTCATGGCGGCTCCGATCGACCTGGGCGTCGAGTTCGAGTGCGACGTTCCCGTCGGCACGCCCATCGTGCTGTCGCACGCGGGCTTCTTCACGACCGAAGGCATCGACGGGGACACCGACGAGGAGCTGCAGGCTGCGGCGGAGGCCGGATTCACCTTCACATCGAACTCGCTGACGCTCGACGGCGCCTCGTTGCCACTGCAGGCGATCAACGCCGGCGTGTTCGACGTGATCTCGGAGCCGGGCAGCTTCTACGACGTCATCGTCGGCGTCGGAACCGGCTCGATCCGCACGGCCTTGGTCGGGAACGTCGTCTTCCTGCATCCGCTTCGGCCCGGTGATCACGTGATTGAGAGCGAAGTGACCTTCACGGGGACCGGAGGAGCTTTCAGCGCCACGTACAACATTCACGTCGGCTGAGGTTCGCGAACGCCCATACCGACAGCGTCGCGGCCCGCCTATCGGTGTGACCGGGCCTGTTCGATCTCGTCCAGATGCTCGCGCCGGTGCTCGGCTCGCAGAACGTTGATGTAGCTGCCCGTGCGCTCGTTCGTGGCCAACAGATCATCGGAGAGCCCGGCGACCCGCTCATCGGCCGCGACGGCGGCATCCACCGCGACGTTGGCGGCGATCCTCGGCGGCATCGCCAGGATGAGCGGCTTGGCTGCGTCGTTGATCCAGTCCACCGCCTCCTCGACGTAGCTGCCGGGCCCGTCCGGCGGCGGCCCCTGCCCATCGGCTCCCCAGCGGTCGACCAGCGTCACGATCCGGTGGTCCCAGAACGCCAGATGAGCAAGGACGCCGGCCACAGTCCAGCCGGCTTCCATCGGCCCCGCAAGCTCTTGATCGCTCCACGTGTCGACGATGGTTCGCATGCGAGTCAGCTGGGCCTCGTTCTCCGCAACGTACGATCGATCCGCAGCCATGCATCCTCCCCGCTTTCCAGCCGATATCGTTTCGTTGCTCGAGCCTAGCGAACCCGTGCTCGGTGGTCCGGTGCGTTGCTGTAGGTCGCCCGAGAAGGCGTGTGGCAAAGGTAATCTCGGCCCGTCCAGCTCAAGTTCTAGTCCTGCGAAGCCGATACTCGACGCATGAAGATCCCCTCGCGCTTCCAACTGCTGCTCGTCGTCATCGTCCTCTCCCTCTCCGCCGGTGCGGCGTTCGCCGACGGCGTCGACCCCACCACGCCTCCCGACTCGGAGTGCGAGGTCGAGGGTGTCACGGGTCCCACAGGCCCGACGGGCGTGACCGGTCCCACAGGTCCGACCGGCGTGACCGGTCCGACCGGTCCCACGGGCCCGACAGGCCCCACAGGCCCGACCGGTCCAACGGGCCCCACGGGTTCGGGCGACGAGTGCGAAGAGGATGACGGCGAAGAGGAGGGCGACGACGGCGACGACGAAGGATCCGATGTCGAGCCGGTGACCGACCCCGAGCGTCAGGCCGCCTGTGAGGAAGCCGCCGGCCGCACGGTCGACGACGAGTCGGACGAGAAGCTCATCGGTCTGGACAACGCGATCTCACACGTCCTGGCGAACTGCATCAAGAACCCGCAGGCGCCGGGCCTCGTGAACGCGCTCGAGCATCTGCGAGCGAACCAGGAGCGGCACGAGCTCCACGACGCCCTGAAGGATGCCCGCAAGGCCGCCCGCGAAGCCGCGAAAGAGGCCCGGAAAGCCGCTCATGAGGCGGGCGAACACGGCAACGGCAACGGGCACGGCAACGGCAACGGGCACGGCAACGGCAACGGGCACGGTCACAACTAGCAACGCACGGTTCAGCCCGCGGTGGTCGTGGGCTCGGCTCGCGACAGCTCGCCGCCCCGCAGCCGCACGGCCGCCGTCAGCAGTCCGAGAAGGATCGCGGCGCCCATCACGGGCGTCGAGACCCGCTTGATCACGGCCGTGTCGGCCACCAGTCCCAGCACGAAGCCCACAAGGCCGAGGTTCACGCCCCAGAACACGAGGTCGTCGGCCCATGCCCAGGTCGCGCGCCGCGCCGCCGTCGCCACCAGCAGGAGCCCGAGGATGGCGTTCGTCAGGATCCCGACGAAGGTCGCATGGTCGACAGCCAGGAGCAGTCGCAGAGGCACCAAGTCGAAGTCCTCGATGTAATTCACGATCAGGTAGGCGAGCAACCCGAGGGCGGGAACCAACCACAGCACCGACACGGCCCCGTGGCGGGCGGCGCCTCCCACCGACCAGCCCGCGCCCGCGATCCGCCGCCGGAGCCGTACGAGCACGATCACGACGCCCACGACCTCGCCCAGGAGGTTCAGCCCCAGCAGTGGCTGGACGTCGAGCAGGATCCCGAGGACGAGAGCGATGCCGGCGCCGAAGAACAGGTAGGCCTGCCACGCGCCCAGCCGCGTAAGCCGCTCCGTCCCGTCGAGCAGTTGTTCGTCCAGCGCGACACCGGCGAGGATCAGATATCCGACCACCATCATCGCGGGGTGGGCGCCGGCGATCTCGCTCGAGAGGTCGAACAGCCCCGCATGGGCCAAGCCCAGGACCACACCGAGGAGCCCACCGATCACGAGGTTGACCGACGCGAGGAGCATCGAGAGCCCCGGCACGGTGAGCTCGCGGCCGGCGCGGGCTCCGAACACCCAGACCGCGAACCACACGATCGCGGCCATCATCAGCACACCGGTCACCGGGCGGATCTCCTCGATGTCCGCCCAGAACGCGGCGATGTACAGGACGACCGCGGCGATCGAGCCGTTCCGCAAGGCGCGTGGCATCTCGGCGCCGAAGATCCAGGCCGCCGCCGCGAAGATCGAAAGCGTGATCCAGCCGAGCGTGCCCGAGTGCACGTGCGCCAGGAGGGCGCCGTGCGGGAGGTCCACCAGGTCGGTCCCGTTCAGGATCCCCATCGAGACGGTGAGGACGAAGATCGCCATCGCGGCGGACAGCAGCGGCACGACATCACGTGGAACGGCCCGATCGATCATCGACTTCCCCCCTGTGGTCACGGCGGCCGGAATCCTAGGGCGCGACGATCCATAGTTCCAGTGAGTTCCTCCGATCTGATAATCTGATACGGCTATGAAGGAGATCAGCGCCACGGACGCGTCCCGGGGATTCGCCGAGGTCCTGGACGCGGTCGAGCACCGAGGCGAGTCCTTCCTGATCCGCCGGAACGGCAGAGCGGTTGCCCGGATCGAGCCCGCCACCGGGGCTTCCGGACGTGCCGTGAAGGAACTCCTGGCCGCCTCGCCCGGGGACCCCACGTGGGCCGGCGAGCTGCGAACACTTCGAGCTTCACTGCCCGCCGAGGTGCCGAACTGGGACGAGTGATCCTGGACACATCGGTGCTCGTCGGCGCAGAGCGAGGCCGATCCCGTCTCGACAGGTTGATCGGAGATGACGACGACGTCGCGATCTCGGCCGTGACGGCTGCGGAGCTGTGGGTCGGCGTGGCGCTCGCGGACAGGCGTCGGAAACCCAGGCGAGCGACGTTCGTCGAGCAGGTGCTCGCCACGATCCCCGTCGAGGACTACGACCTCGAGGTCGCGCGGGCACATGCCGACCTGCTCGCCGAGGCGAGGCGCACAGGTCGGCCACGCGGGGCGCACGATCTCCTGATCGCCGCGACCGCGATCGCCCGCGAGCGCACGCTCGTCACGATGGATCGCCGAAGTTTCGAGCACATCGAAGGGCTCGAGGTCCGTACCGCGACACAGAACGGCTGAGCGGCCAGCTGTGGGGTCGGCTCAGTACTCGAATGCGGGGCCGATATAGGGTTATCGCCGGGAGCCGGGGGGAGCCGGGGGAAGATGGATCGCGACGATCCCTCGTACAAGGGCCAGGCTGGTTACAACCCCTTCCTCCTCGCGATTTATGACCCCTTCGTGCTCGGCTTCATGGCCCGTGCGGTCTGGCGCTGCCCCGTCCCGCCGGTCGTCGAACGCTATCGCCGGCACCTTGGACGCAGGCATCTCGACGTCGGCCCCGGCACTGGCTACTTCATCGAGCGAGCCGAACCGCCGGCTGGGACAGAGGTCACCCTGCTCGACCCGAACCCGAACGTGCTTGCCCGCTCCTCCCGCAGGCTGGCGGCGATGCACCCGACCACGATCCAGGCGGACCGCACAAGGCCGTCGCGATCCGGAACGTGGCCGCAGTCCTCGAACCCGACGCGTGTTGTTCGGTGGCACGGTCTTGGGAACCGCCGAACGACACACGCCACAAGCTCGCGCGGTCCTCTGGGCCTTCAATCGGAAAGGCGACTTCGACAACCTCGGGGATACCGCCGACGGGCTCCGCCAGATCCTGGATGAGTCGTTCCAGACGGTCGAGGTCGACGTGATCGGCTCGACCGCACACTTCACGGCAACCGGCCCACGCCAGGCCGGGTAACGGGAACGGCCCAACCGTCCCCTCGCCTACCCTCTGGAGCGATGACGCAGACGGCGTCGACCAAAACGGCTCCTCCTCGGTGGCGCGAGGTCTTCGTGGGCGAGCGAGGCCGCCTCACGACGGGGCTGCTCATCCTCGAGGCCCTGATCGCGGTCGAGATCATGATCGTCGCGGCGATCCTGCCTGCCGTCCAGCGCGACCTCGAGGGCCTGCAGCTCTACGGATGGAACTACGCGGCGCTCACGCTCGCATCGTTCGGAGTGGTGCCGATCGCCGGGCGGATGACCGACCGTCTCGGTCCGCGCTCGGTGCTGGGCGCCGCGATCGGCTTCTACGTGATCGGTCTCGTCCTGGCCGCGTCGGCGCCGTCGATGCTCGTGCTCGTGATCGCACGGTTCGTGCAGGGCGTCGGTGGCGGTGGGTTGTACGTCGTCTCGCTCGCGACCGTCGCGAAGACCTACCCCGAGCGCATCCGACCCAGGGTGATGGCGTTGCTCGCCTCGATGTGGATCCTCCCCGGTCTGCTCGGCCCAGCTGTCGGTGCCGTGCTCGCCGAGACCGTCGGTTGGCGGTGGGCATTCGTGGCCCCGCTGCCGCTGATCGCGCTCGCCGTCGTCTTGGTGATGCCCTCGCTCCGTGACGTGCGTGTGAGGCATCAGGACGAGTCACGACTGCCGGTCGGCGCGTCGCTCGTGCTCATGCTCGGCGCGGGCTCTTTGCTCGCCGGCCTCACGGATCTCTCGTGGTGGAGCATCCCGCTCGTCGTCGCCGGGCTCGCCGTGACGATCCCGGCGCTCGGCAGGATCACCCCTGCCGGAACGCTCACCGCTCGGCGCGGAGTCCCGGCCGCGTCGGCCGCCGCCTTCCTCGCGTCGGCAGCGTTCTTCGCGACCGACGGCTTCGTGACGCTCATGCTCACCGAGACGCGCGGGCTGTCGATCGGCGCGGCCAGCATCGTGCTGACGGCGTCCATGCTCGCCTGGGCCGCCGGCTCGTGGTGGCAGTCGGGCGTGATCGAACGCTTCGGGGCGCGTCGCCTCACAGCGTTCGGCGCGATGCTGATCGCGGCCGGTGCCGTCGGGGTCGCAGTCGGGCTCCTCGAAGTGCCCGTGGTCGTCCCGTACGTCGGGTGGGCGATCGGGAGCCTCGGCATGGGGATCGTGTTCCCGACGATCCCGCTGTCCGTGATGGCCGGGGTCGAGGATGGACGGGAGGCCGGCGAGCTCTCCGCGATGATCCTGATGGACTACCTGGGGGTGGGCATCGGCGCCGGGCTCGGCGGGGCGAGCGTCGCGCTCGCGGACGCCGGGACGATCTCGATCGATGCTGGACTCGCAGGCGCGTTCGGGGTCGGGATCGTCGCCGCGCTGCTGCTGACCCTCGTCGCCCGGCGCCTTCCGGACGCACGCGGCAGGTAAGTCGGCGAGCCGACGCCGATCAGGAGGGCCACTCGGGCTTCGGCGCCGGCTCCTTGCTCAGCAGGTCGTCCAACGACGATTTGCCCTCGTTCTCTGCCTTCGCCATCGCTTCCCCGAGCCGGTCCGGCGTGGCGTCGTCCGCCGCTTCGAGCATCTCCTCCAGCGACTTCCCTGCGCTTCCCTTCAGCCGGATGCGCAGCGCGGCGAGCACCGCCTCGTGTCGCTCCGAGAGCCCCTGGGCAACCTTGATCTCGGTCAGGGCTTCCTCCGCCTTTGCCATGAGCTTCTCGTCGTCCACGAGGACAGTCTGCCACGAGGTTCTCCGAAGCCCTCGCGACGTCAGCCCTCGGCGAGCAACGCGTAGAGCTTCTTCCGCGCCTCGGCCAGGACCTCGGCGGCCTGCTTTTGCTGCGCCTCCGATCCGGTCTTCGCCACCTGCATCGCCGCCGCCGCGAGCTGGAACCCGGAGTCGCGGAGCTGTCCGAACCCCTCGCCGAGCGGACCGAACTCCCACGGCTCCTCGCCGCCGCGCTCCCGGCGCTCCTCGAGCTCGGCCCGGCCGGCGTCGTTGATCGTGTAGACGCGCTTGCCGTCTCGCTCCTCGCTGGCTACGAGCCCTTCGTCCTCCAGCAGCTGCAGCGTGGGGTAGATCGAGCCGGGGCTCGGCCTCCATTGCCCGCCGCTCCGCTCCTCGAGCTCGCGGATCAGGTCGTACCCGTGCATCGGCTTGTCCGACAGCAGCGTGAGCAGCGCCGTTCGAACGTCACCCCGCTTCGCGCGGCGACCGCCGCCCCACGGCGGCCCGCCGAACCAGGCCCGATCCCAGTGGCCTTGACGCCCCTTGAAGGGAGAGTCGTGATGGCGGTGACGGTGTCTCCGCCGAGATCTCTGGTGCATATCCTGCCTCCTCGTGATCTATCTTCAACGTGTCGCGATGTATCGTAACACATCGGAACAAGACGGTCGTTCTCGTGAGGATGCTGAAGACCTTGGCGACCGCGTCATGGCGCTCCCATCGGTGCCATGCAAGCCCGCATGTCGGGACGTGCTGGGGGATAAGGTTGGTGGGTGGCAGAGGAGCCGCTCGCGGAGATCGATCGCACGATAAGTGCGCTCCAGGATCCGACGCGGCGGCGGATCTTGCTCGACTTCTTCGTGCACGATGCCGAATGGACGGTGTCGGAGGTGGCCGAGAACGTCGGTATTCACCGGACCGTCGCCCATAGTCATCTCGAGCGCCTCGCCGCACTCGGATACCTCTCGTTGAGTCAACGCAGGGGGACATCGGGCAAGCCGGCCAAGCTGTACCGGCTTAGCGGACGGCAGATCGAGCTCAGCTTTCCGGTCCGTCGGTTCGCACGATTGGCCGCGGTGCTCGCCGAGGGTCTGGCGGAGACGCGCCACGGAGACCGAATCGCCCGCGACGCCGGGCGACGGTACGGCTCCTCGTTGGTGAGGGAGCCGGCCGACGCCGCCCTTCGCGTGCTCGAGCTTCTCGCCCCGCTCGGCGCCGAATACCGGCTCGTCGCCCCTAACGAGGTTCGGGCGGACAACTGCGTGTTCCGGCAGGCGTGCGCGGAGGCTGACGTCGTGTGCGAACTCCACGCAGGGATCCTCGAAGGTGCCTTCGGCGCAGCTGGCATCGAGCTGGGGGTCGAGGCCTTCCGTGACTACGCCCGGAAGGGATGCGCGTTCCGCCTCTCTTGACCGACCCGCCCATCGAATGGTAAAGAGGCTATAGAGCCTCGATAAGCGCGACTCCGCGGTCAGACCGGGAGGGGAGGAAGCCATGGCAGAACCAACCCTGTACGAACGATTGGGGGGCGTGTTCGCGATCGCTGCGGTCATCGACCATTTCAGCGATGCGGTCGTCCAGAACCCCATCGTCGGCCAATCAGCGAAGAACCCCGAGCTTCGTGAGTGGCATACCAACCAGCTGGACAGGCTGCCAGGGCTGAAGTTCATGCGCACGCTGTGGGTCTGCAACGTCGCCGGTGGACCGCTCTCGTTCACTGCCACGAAGCCAGGAAGCACCCCCCTCGGGCTGGAAGAGGCCCATCGCGAGCTCCGCATCTCCCCCGAGGAGTTTGATGAAGTCGCGGCTGAGCTGGGACGCTCGCTCGATCACTTCGGGGTCCCTCCGCGTGAGAAGGATGAAGTCCTGGCGGCCTTCGCGGCGCACAAGGGGGAAGTGACCGAGGGATCGATGGCGTCGGCCTGAGAGGGCCCGCGCGCTCATCCGTTCCTTTCCGCTACGGCTGCGGCGCTCCCGGCACGCCGACCGGGAGCCGGAACAGCGACGGCGTCGGTGCCGGCGAGAAGATCCCGAAGTTCACGCCGTACAGGCTCTTGTGGTCGCGCTGGCCCTGGCCGAACGCGATGCTCGACGCCCCGTTGATGCCATCGTCCGCGTCGGCGAGCGTCTCGATCCCGTTCTCGCCGAACCTCACGATCGTACTCTGCGCGATCACGCACGCGTAGATCGTGCCGTGCACGTCGACCGTGAGGCCGTCGATGCCGAAGATTGCCGGATCATCGACGATCACCGTCGCCTCTCCGGCGTCGCCGCTGGGCAGGATCGGGATCGAGACGAGCGTGGCGAGGTCCGTGTTGCCCACCACGATCTCGTTGGTGCGGAAGGTGATCCCGTTCGCGCCGATCGGCATGCCTGCGCCGGCTGACCCGTCGCCTACGAGCAGCGGGTCGTCGCTCCAGACTTCAGCAGCGCCGCTCCGGGGGATCCGCCAGACGGCGCCCGTTGAGTCGGCGACGTAGAGGTTGCCCCGCTGGTCGAAGGCGACCCCGTTGGGGAACGCGATCGCCCCGGTTCCGGGCAGGCGCGTGGCCGAGCCGTCGGGCGTGATCCGATAGACGCCCTGCGTCGCCGGGTCGAAGGTCGCGGCCGCCACGTAGACGTTCCCCGGGGCGTCCACGGCCAGGCCGAGCGGACCGAAGCCTCCCAGGCCGAGATCCGCGAGCGTCGTCTGCTCGCCGCTCGGGGTGATCTTCCGGATCTCCGAGACCGGCGCGATCAGGCTGACGAAGATGTTGCCCCGCTTGTCGACGGCGACGCCCTCGGGCAGCTCACCTGCCGCGACGTCGAACGAGACCAGGGTCTCGATCTCTGCTGCCTGCGCGGGAACGCCCTGGAACAACAACGCCGCGACGGCCACGGTGGCAAGAAGGACTCGGAGGCGCATGGGGATCCCTCCTCGGAAGTCGGGGACTCCACCTTGGCAAACCGGCGGAGCTGCGACAACGTCGCAGGTCACGAGCCTCTATGCTCGCCGAGCCCGCACATCGCCGGGGGAAGGATGCCTGAGGACCCGCGAAAGCGCCGGACGGCATAGTTGAGGCCTAGGGCGACGACCCGGCGCCGGCGGGGCTGGACTGCCGTTCCACGGCGTCCAACCGCGACAGCAGCGACACCGCGCCGATCTCCTCGAGGAACCCTCGCGCCTCGGCCGCCACCTCCCGTGTCGCCTCCTCGTCGGGCAGCACGGTCGCCATGTCGATCGCGCAGGAAGCGAGGTCGAGCCGCGCGTCCAGCGCTCGCCACGCGTCGATCGCGCGCACGTACCCGGTCAGCGCGTCCTCGCGCCGGCCTTCCAGGGCAGCCAGGCCCGCCGAGGCGGTGACGCGCACGGCCTCGATCCAGCGCCCGGGCAACCCCGACATGGCCGCCACCGCGCGGCGCACCTTCTCGGGATCGCGCGACCAGACGGCGGCGCGCGCCGCCTCACGGGAGGCGAGCGGGGTGTTCATGCCGCTCGGATCCAGCTCGACGGCCCCGATCGCCTCGTCGTACGCGCGAGCCAGGTCGCCGTCCAACAGGGACACGAGGGAGCGAGCCCTGTGTGACCACGTCCGGCGGGCGACGTGGTCGCTCGCCTCGGCTCGAGGTCCGCTCTCGTCGAGCTCTCGGTTCGCCGCGTCGAAGTCGCCGCGATGGGCCGCCAGAGTCGCGCGGCAGAAAGCGACACCGTCGGCGCTGGTTCGCGTCAGCTCCCGACCCTCCAACCGTCGGAGCGCGTCGTCCGCATCGGCCCACCTGCCGAGCTCGATCGCGGACTCGACGGCATTCGGGAGCGCGATCAGCTCCACACCCTGGACACCTGCGCGACGGGCCGCGTCGGCGGACTCCAGCGAGGCCTGCAGCGAGCCCACCGGATCGTCCTCGCCCAGCGCGATGCCGATCGCCATCAGCGCCTGCGCCCGCACGCGCTGGATCCCCGACTCGTTCGCGAGCTCGAGTACGCCCTTCGAGAGGATCCCTGCCTCGCGATGCCGTCCGAGCTGATACAGCGCGCCGGCCTTCGAGTGGATCGCCTCCGCAAGCACTTCCGGGCGCTCCACGCGTTCCGCCAGCGGGAGCGCGCGCTCTGCGAACTCCAGGGCCAGCTCGTTGGCGCCGCTGCTGGCATGCGCGTCGGCGAGCTTCGTGCAGAGTTGTGCCCGCGTCAGGTCGTCCCCTTCCTCGCCGAGCGCCTCGAGGGCCCGCTCCATCCGCTCGACGGCTTCCGCGATACGCTCCGTCGCCGTGTACACGTGGTACATCGCGGCGACCGTCCTCCCGGCGGCGGCTGCATCCCCGCTCTCCTCGTGGAGCGCGATCGCCTCGTTGAAGAGCTCTTCCGCGCGGGGCAGCTGCAGCGACATCAGGGCCGCCAGACCGCCGGTCTCGAGCAGGGCGGCGCGCTCAGCGCCCTTCGGCGTCACGTCCAGGGCGACCTCGACGTAACCGAGCGCCTGCTCCGGCGAGCCGAGCGACAGCGCTCGCTGTGCGGCCTGCGAGAGCCAATCCCGGGCCCTTGCCGCGAGGGCCTCGGCCTCCGGACCCTCCGACGACGCGCGGAACGCCTCCACGTAGTGCGTGGCCACCACGCCAGCCAGCTCCTCGTCGCCGAGCGCTTCGAGGTGGTGCGCCGTCGCCAGGTGCCGGCGCCGCCGGTCGGCCTTCGAGAGCGTGGAGTACGCGACCTCCCGGATCATGGCCTGCAGGAACGTGTACATCCCACGCTCGGGCGAGCGCGGATCGTGCTCCAGCTCGAAGAACTCCTTGCGAACGAGCTCCCGCAGGCGCGGCTCCAGGGTCTCGCGCGACGCGCCTGCCACCGCCCCGAGCCCTTCGACCGTGAAGCTCTTGCCCAGCACCGACGCGTCCTGCAGCAGCGCTCGGTCCTCTACACCCAGCGAGTCCAGCCGCGAGGCGATCAGCGCGTGCAGGCTGTCGGGGATCTCGAGCGCGCCGACCTCGCCCACCAGCTCGAACGCGTCGCCGCGGGGCTCCAGCACGCCCCGGTCTGCCAGCACCCGCACGGTCTCGACCGCGTAGAGCGGCACGCCCTCCGCGTGCGCGACGATCCGCTCGACGCTCTCGGCCGGCAGGCCGTGCACGAAGCCCTCGACGAGCTGGGCCATCGCAGGGTCCGCCAGCGGTTCCAGGTGCAGGGCCGTGAAGCTCCGCTGGCCCGAGCCCCAGTTCGGCCTGCGCTCCGCGAGCTCGGGCCTCGCGAGGGTGACGATCAGGATCGGATGCGAACGCGACCACTCGAGCATCGACTCGATGAAGTCCATGAGCCCGGCGTCGGCCCACTGCAGGTCCTCGAACACCATCACGGTGGTGCCGTCCTCGGCGATCCGCTCGAAGAACGTGCGCCAGCCGGCGAAGAGCTCCTCGCGGTCGCCCGGTGGTGCCGCCTCGAGCCCGAGCAGGTGGGCCAGGCGAGGCTCGACCCACCGGCGCTCCTCCGGGTCCGCGACGCGCTCGGCGACCGATGCGGAGAGTTTGCGCCGGGAGGTCGCCGCGTCGTCGGTCTCGGCGATCCGCGCGCGCATCCGAACCATCTCGCCGAGCGCCCAGAACGTCACGCCCTCGCCGTAGGCGGGGCAGCGGCCCTGGTGCCAGTAGATCGTCTCCACCAGGCCGTCGATCCACTTCAGGAACTCCCAGGCCAGGCGCGACTTGCCGATCCCGCCGATCCCGGTGACCGAGACCAGCCGGGCCTTGCGCTCGCTGCCCGCCGAGCGCAGGAGCTCCTTGAGCATGCGGAGCTCCTCGGAGCGGCCGACGAACGGCGGCTCGATCGACTCGGGCCGGTTGGCGCCGCCGCGCTCGCCCACGATGCGGAGGGCGCGCCAGGATGCGACGGGCTCCTCGCGACCCTTGAGAGCGAGCTCGCCGACGGGCTCGAACGCGATCGCCTTCGCCGCCGCACGGAAGGTGGGCTCTCCCACGAGCACCGTGCCGGGCTCGGCCATCGACTGCAGCCGCGAGGCCGTGTTCACGAGGTCGCCGGCAACCATGCCCTCGGAGGAGGCGGCGAGGTTCACGGCGGCCTGGCCGGTGAGCACGCCGGCGCGCGCGGTGAGCTCGACGCCCACCTCGGCGCCGAGCGCCTCGACGCCCTCGAGCAGCTCGAGCGCGGCGCGAACGGAGCGCTCGGCGTCGTCCTCGTGGGCGGTGGGGGAGCCCCAGAGCGCCATGACGGCGTCTCCGATGAACTTCTCGACGACCCCGCCGTAGCGCTCGACCGTCTCGCGCGCGACGTCGAAGTACCGCGAGAGGAGGTCGCGGACCTCTTCGGGGTCACGCCCCTCGGCGAGGGCCGTCGACCCGACCAGATCGGCGAACAGGACCGAGACCAGCCGGCGCTCGGTGGAGGTCTGTGCCGGTGTCGCGACCGGAGCGCCCGCGGTCAGCGCCGAGCCGCACTCACCGCAGAACCGGCTGTCTGGCGTGTTCGAAGTCCCGCACGAAGGGCAGACCAGAGCGAGCGAGGCGCCGCACGCCTTGCAGAACTTGCGACCTGCCTCGTTCTCCGTCCCGCAGGTGCCGCAGACCATCCCCGGTGCCTCCGTCGTCGTCGGCGGAAGCGTACTCCGCCCTGTACGGGCACCGGAAGTTCCGCGGAGCGGCAGAATGCTTGCCAGCAGATCCGTACCAGTAATGAATGCCACATGAGAATCGCGACCTGGAACATGGCGAACCGAAAGGGGGCGTGGGACTACCTCTTCGACGTGATCAAGCCTGACTATGCGCTGCTGCAGGAGGCTCAGGTCATCGACGGGCGCCCCGGATATTCCCGCTGGCAGGCGATCGGAGAGAACAGCATCAAGTACGGGGAGGGAGGTCGCTACCGCTGGGGATCAGCAGTGTGGTCACGCGAAAACGAGCTCAGCGAGGTCCCAGTCGGCACCTTCGGTGGCTGGGTGCAAGCCGCTCGTCCGGTCGGGAGAGACCCCTTGCTCCTCATCAGCATCCATGTCGAACTCGACAAGGATGGTCGGTCCATCCCGATGCTGCACCGGATCTTGTCGGACGTGACGCCCCTCCTCGAGCAGACTGGAACTGGGCTCGTCTTGGGAGGTGACCTCAACGCGGACATGGCCTTCGACGAGAAGTACGGCTCCAGGCGCCACGCCATCGCCTTCGAACGGATCGAGGATCTTGGGCTGTGGCACTGCAACCTTCTGATCCCTCCTGGCCGGAGACAGACGTTTCGTCGCCAGGAATCGGTCATGGACGACCACCTGTTCGTCAGCCGGTCCATGACGAGCCACGTCCTTTCTTGCGAGGTCTTGGCGGACGAGGATGCTCCGAGCGACCATTTTCCGGTCGTGCTCGAGCTCGCCGATGAAGGCTGAGTAGTCGCGTCAGCCCTCGGCGAGCAACGCGTAGTGCTTCTTTCGAGCCGCCGGAAGGCTTACGGCACGCAGTCGGTCGGCCCCCGCGGACGACCCAGCGCGAGCAGGAGCCCTCGCGGCTCGCCGAACGTTCGAGGGACTCTCAAACGGGAGATCATCCGCTGCCTGAAGCGCTACGTAGCTAGGGAGGTCTACGAGGTTCTCGCTTGACGAAGCACAGGAGCATCCTGCTGCAACACATTTCTCAGGTTCCCTTCGAGCACCACTGATCGAGCCGCCGGCCCTGGTTCGAACCCTGTTCCGACCTGGCGGCGTCTAGGAGCCGGACCGTGGCCTGGCCGCGGCAAAGAAGGCCGCAGAACCGACGACGTCGACATCCACGGCGCTGAAGGACATCTCCAGGATGCGGCGGAGCCCCTCAGCCGTGTCGTCCAGGTTGTCGAAGGCCCCTTGCTTGTTGGCTGCTCGCAGGAACGCGCGCGCGGACTTCGTGTGGTTGCTCTGGAGACCGAGGACCGTCCCGCCGAAGAGGACCCCCTCCGGGCTGAGGACATCCGCGATGTTCCTCACGGCGACCGCCTTGTTTCCCTCTGGCCCGCGAAGGCAGTGAAGTACGAAGCTGAGTGCCGCGGAGTCGAACGGTCCGTCGACCGGGAGGGGCTTCATGACGTCGGCCTCAACCGTGATCGGATGCCGTTCCTCGAGTCGCTTCGCCACGTAGCGAAGCACGGTCGGATTGGGGTCCAGGAGCGTGATCTCCGTGTCGCGGGGCGGGTCCGCCTTCTCGATGAAGTAGCCGGTCCCAGGCCCAACGTCGAGGTGTCGGTGCCCCATGTGCTGTCGGTATCTGTCGACGCCCGGTGCTACGGGAACCTTCCAAACGGCCTTAGTCATAAACTTCAACACCCACACGTCGTAGATCGCGAGCATCGCCGCGTTGTACCCGGACTGCCCCTTGTAGGACGGATCCGACTTGTCCATGCCGGGCAGCATCCCATAGGTGCACGAAGATGAGGAGAGCGTGAGGACGGTGCTGGCCCGCCTGGATTCGAACCAAAACTCAACTGATCCAGCGACTCGCGGTGCCCATTGGAGCTCGCGTCGCTGCGTTGGCAGCGCCGAGCGCGGTGATGGTGTCGCAGACCGTGAAGGACCTCGTTGCGGGCTCTGGCCTCACCTTCGAGGACTCCGGCGAGCACGAACTGAAGGGCGTCCCGGACTGCTGGCACCTCTACCGGGTGGTGGGTTCATAGGGCAAGGGAGTCCCGCGATCCCTCTTGCTTCATAGGGTTTACTTTGTGCCACGCTCGAGGGTGAAGCGTGTCGTCCGGGGTTGCGCTAGCGTCCGCGTTAACGCGGCGGAGGAGGTCGTCCATGCCAGTCGAGGTATCAAGGACCATCGACCGACCCGTTGGTGTCGTTTGGCGCTTCTGGGCAGTGGACCACGTTCGCAACCACCCGCGCTGGGACTCCGACATGGAGTTGGAGCAGATATCCGACGGCCCGATGGGGTTGGGGACCAGGATCCGTCGGCGAAACGTGCGCTGGGGGACGCCAGTCGAGGGGGAGATGGAAGTCGTGGAATGGGAGCCTGAGCACGCCATCGGGTTCCTCGTACACGACGCGAACATGCAGGCGCATGGTCGTGCCACCTTCGATGCTGAAGGGCCCGACCACACAGTGCTCACGGTCATCACGGATTTCCCGGGGCTCGACGAGTCGAAGGTGGCGTTCGTCACCGACCTGATGGAGCGGAGTGTCGAGAACGTCAAGGCCCTCGTGGAGTCGGAGACGTAGCCACCCTCTGAGGTGTCCGAAGGCCCACGGCCGGTGATCAGGCGGCCTCGGCAGCGGGCTCCGTCTCCACCGGCCACGTCCACGCGTACCAGACGATCAGGAGCAGGAGCGCGCTCTCCGCGACGCTCAGGAACCAGTAGTACGCCCATGTCCCGCCGATCGCCGAGGCCACGATGGAGACGACGTAGAGGATCGGCAACACGATGTTGGCCCAGCGGTTGATGCTCGGCCGCAGGACGAGCGTCAGGAAGACCATCGCGCTCGCGATCGCGATGTAGACCGACACGGCGAACATGAAGACCTGCGTGATCTCCATCCCCGAGATTTCGCCTCCGGTGACCTCCTCGATCTGGCCGGGTCGAAAGAACCCGAAGATGTCCCCGTACGCGAACAGGAACAGGATCGCGATCCACAGGGCGGAGATCTTGAACCGGACATCGATCCTCCGGACGTCGAGGATCCCGGAGTTGGACGTCGACATCGTTGCCCCCTCTGTCTAGGACGCTTCGTCCCTCGGCTCCTCACCGACCGCGCCGTCGGCCTGTTCGCGCAGGAGGTCGATGTGGCCGAGGTGCCGTCCCGTCTCCTCGATCATGTGCACGATGATCCAACGAAGCGAGAACGTTCCGTCCTCGTCGGAGGCGGTCGCGTCGAGTGACGGAGCCGCGGCGATCACCTCGTTGCACCGCGCTGTCTCCTCCGCATAGGAGGCGAGCAATGCCGCCATCGGGACCCCTTCCGCGCGGAAATCGCCGTCGGGATCCTCGTCGGTCGAGTCGAACGGCAGACCTTCCTCCCCGGCGAAGAACTGCCGGAACCATCCGCGCTCGACGTTCTCCAGATGCCGGACGACGCCGTGCAGGGTGAGGCCGCTCGGCATCCGAACCGACGCCAGCGTCTCGTCGGACGCCTCGCGCATCTTCCAAGCGACGAGATCGCGCTGCCGTTGCAAGTAACCCAGCAAGGTGGTGCGTTCGTCCCCGAGGTGGGCAGCCTCGGTGACGCCGTTGCGGACGCCGTTCGTGGCGCCGGAGCCGTCGGACACGCCTGTCACAGCCATGGTCGCAACCTTACCGGCACCATGGAGGGATCCGCTTGGCGCTACGGGTTGCCGAACCACTCCTGGAGCGGGAGCTGGACATCCTGGAGCGAGAAGTCCCCTTCGTCGCGGATCGCGACGGCCGCTTTCACGATCGCATCCACCCCGACCAAGCCCAGCCTCCCGCCGACGCTGATGCGTTGCGCGCCGGCTTCCACGGCGTCGCCAAGCGAGAACTCAGGGCGTGCAAGGACGTTGACCGGTTTCGAGAGAGCCTCGCAGACGGTCCGGATCTCCTCGGGACTGCGGAGCCCCGGCGCGTAGAGCACGTCGGCACCGGCTCGCTCGTAGGCCTGGAGGCGAGCGATGGTGTCGTCCAAATCGGGGTTGTTGCGGATGAGGTTCTCTGCGCGCCCGGTTAAATAGAATGGAAACCCCAGGCCGTGCGCGGCCTCTGCGGCAGCTGCGATCCGTTCGGCGGCATGGGCACGCTCATAGATATGGCCGCCGGGGTCGTAGTCCTCGATGGAACCACCCACCGCGCCCGCTTCTGCGACGCGCGTGATCGCCAGTGCCGCGCTTGCCGGATCGGCGCCGTAGCCGTTCTCGAGATCGACCGAGACCGGAAGATCCGTCGCCTGATCGAGCGCCCTGACGTGGCTGACCACTTCATCGAGGGTGACCTGGCCGTCGAGGCGACCGAGCGTGAAGGCGAACCCGGCACTGGTAGTGGCAAGCGCCTTGAAGCCGAGTGCGGCGAACGTGCGCGCGAACCCCGCGTCCCAGGGATTCGGGATCACGAACGCCTCCCCCGCATGCAGCGCCTGGAACGCCGCCCCCTTCAGCGCCTGGCTCTTCATCAACGCGCACACGATACGGCGTCACCGGAAGAGGTCCACCGACCGAGACAATCCTCGATCGTCGACCACGTCCGCTCGAACGCGTCGGTCAGTTCGGCACGCGTGCGAGGATGGCGCTCGTCGTCCTCCCATTCCGCGTCCTCGAGGGGAAGGTCCGGCACGGTGGTTTGCCTCGACGCGGAACATGTCACGGACCGCGGCGTCGCCCTCGCCGAGGAAGTCGTGGAACGAGTACGCGCGCGAGCCGGCCATGTGAGCGGCGAGCTGCCAGACCGCCCGCTGGAACGGCGCCGTTCGCGAGGAGATCTGCGCGGCGGTCAGCGGCCGGATCGCGTCGCGAGCAGTCGCTGGTAGCTCGCCCAGCCTTCGGCGAACGGCTGCAAGAGCCGGGCTGCGTCCGTCATGGATCCCGCATCGTACGGGCAGGGCAGGCTCGAGCGCTTTGGTACAGGGCGCAGGACACGGCGGGACGGGTTCCTTGGCGCGGTTTCGACGCAGCCGCTAGCTGCATCGCGTCGTCTTGACGCCTGCGCCGCGGCGGTGTCGGCGAGCGTAGCTGGAACCGCTGTATTGGCGAGTAGGGTGCACCCTGATGCGACAGTCTGCGCACTTCTCCGAAGGCCACGTCCCGGTGGCGTTCGTCTTCAGTGCACCTGGCGAGAAGGAGAGCCGTCTAGGCAAGCCCGTCGCCGGTGCGACTGGGGACAACCTTGAGGCGGCGTTAGTCCACCTTCATGCAAGCTGTCCGGGCCTCTTCCTTTCCGAGCATCGGTATGACTACCGAATCACCAACGCTTGGCCGGACACGCTCGCCGTCTCACTGGGTCATGGGGGGTCTGAAGCATTGGACACGCAGATTCAAGACGCTCGCAATGTCCAGCGAGTTCTTCGAGAGCTCGAGGGCTGCGACGTCGTCATTCTGAGCGGCCGAAAGGCCCAGCTGCTTGCCAGGGCCCTCAACAGGTCCGGGAAGACGGTCGTTGATCCTCCCCACGTTGGAAACACGGGCTTGAACGTGAGCTACGAGATAGGAGCCCACTTGGGCCTCGTCACACCGCAAGATCGCCGGGCGCATCGTGTTCAGCTGTGGGCGAACGCTGTGCTGAAAGCGCTCCGGGCGGACTGCTCCTGAGCGAGGGTGGTTCGTCAGGCTCCCCGGCTTAGACTGGTCCCATTCGTTGGGGACGCCGACGCGATCGACGACAACGGAGCTGTTCGACTCCGCACTGTTCGTGGAGAGCATGATTCTGATGAACGAGCGAATCGCTCGGCGCGGCCGTAGCTGAGCTCGGCGCCTTGCCGCTTCCCCTGGGCGACGATTGATCAAGCACTTGCCTCCGCAAAGAGCCGCCACGAGCCGGGAACACCCTTGAGCTCGTGCTCGCCTCGATCCTCGAACTCGATGCCGGAGCCCGCCAGTAGATCCTTGACGGTGCTCGAGACGAGCACCTCACCTGGCTCGGCCCTGCCGGCCACCCGAGCTCCGATGTGGACGGCCAGGCCGCCGAGGTCCGCCCCCCGGACCTCCACCTCACCGGTATGGACGCCCGCACGGATCTGGATCCCGAGCGAGGGAATCGCCTGGCAGATCGCGCGGGCGCACCGTACGGCCCGCGCGGGGCTTTCGAAGGTTGCGAAGAAGCCGTCGCCGGTGGTGGCGATCTCCCGACCGCCGAAACGATCCAGCTCGGCGCGGACGAGGGCGTTATGGTGATCGAGGAGGTCCCTCCACCGCCGATCGCCCATATCGGAAGCTCGCGTCGTCGAATCGACGATGTCGGTGAACAGCACGGTCGTGAGGATCCTGTCGGGATCGGCTCCGGTCCTGACGCCGGTGAGGAACTCCTCGATCTCGTCCAGCGGCGCATCGATGTCTTGTGAGAACACGAGGTGGTCCTCCCCGGGAAGCTCCACGAGCTTGGCGTCGGGGATCAGCGAGACGACCTCCCTCGTGAGCTCGATGGCGACGATCGGGTTGCCGGTCCGGTTCAGGGCCAGCGTGGGGGCTTTGATCGTCGGCAGGATGTCGGTGCAGTCGGATTCCATCGACTGCCGGTAGTAGTGGCCCATCGCACCCGGTCGCACGGAGTAGCGCTGGAGGCGAGCCAGCTGCTGGGAGAAGCGTTCGTCCTGTGCGCGGCTGGGTGCGAGGAACTCCACCCCGCTTTCCCCACGTGACTGTCCTTGAGTCATCATCTCGATCGCTTCGTCGATCGCCTCCATCGCCATCCCCGCGGCTTGTTGATGCTTGGCGGTGACCGACCAGAGCACGAGTGACGCACAGCGCTCGGGGTGGCCGGCGGCGAGCAGCATCGCCACGAGCGTTCCGTCGTTCAGGCCGACGATGGCGGGCCGAGCCGACCCCGCCGCGTCGAGCACGGCGATCGCATCGGCCACCTGGGTCTCGAAATCCGGAAGGCGGTCGAGGGGGACGGGGTCGGAGAGGCCGGTGCCTCGCCGATCGAAGTGGATCAGGCGTCCGAAGGACGCGAGGCGTCGGAGGAACCGGGCGAAGTCCGGGAAGTCCCAGACGATCTCGACATGGTGCACCCACGTGTCCACCAAGAAGATGTCGAGCGGTCCCGACCCGACGGTTTGATAGGCGATATGGACGTCGCCGTTCCGCGCGAAGAGGGTCTTCGGTGCCTCCTGCATGCGCGCGGATTGTAGGAGTTAGACTCCCGCGCTTCACCACGCGCGTTCCTGGAAGGGGGCCGATATGTCCGTCCGGCGCACGTCCGCGGTCGCACTGTTCATCTCCCTGGCTGTGATGCCCTCGGCTCTGGCCGGCGCCGGCCCCGGGACCCTCGACACGACCTTCGGTGGCGACGGCAAGGTGACCACCGAATTCGGCCCGAGCTTCGATGGCGCCACCGCGGTCGCGATCCAGGCCGACGGGAAGATCGTCGCCGTCGGCGGTGCAGGGGGGAGCGCGGGCAGGTTCGCCTTGGCTCGTTACGACACCGACGGGACGCTCGACGCCACCTTCGGCGGTGACGGCAAGGTGAGGACGGACTTCACGAACCGGTCGGACGTCGCCCAGGGAGTCGCGATCCAGGCGGACGGGAAGATCGTCGCCGCCGGCGACATCACCCGGTTCACCCCCAACGGTGTCGTCGGCAGGTTCGCTCTCGCCCGCTACGACACGAACGGGACGCTCGACCCCACCTTCGGTGGCGACGGCAGGGTGACCACGAGCTTCACGGACGGGGAGGACGGCGCCTCCGCGGTGGCGATCCAGGCCGACGGGAAGATCGTGGCCGCGGGATCAGCGAACGGGAGCTGTTTCTGCAGCAGGTTCGCTCTCGCTCGCTACGACGACGACGGGACCCTCGACGCGACCTTCGGCGGCGACGGCAAGGTGACCACCCGATTCGCTCACGGGAGTCAGGCCACCGCGGTGGCGATCCAGGCCGACGGGAAGATCGTGGCCGTGGGCGGGCAGGTGCCCGAGGTCAGCCGGTTCGAGGTCGCCCGCTACGGCACCGACGGCACGCTCGACCCCAGCTTCAGCGGCGACGGCAAGCTCACCACCAACATGGGTCTGGGAGAAGAGTCGGCGACCGGCGTGGCCATCCAGGCGAACGGGAGGATCGTGGTCGCCGGGTACACCGATGTCCCCCATGAGTTCGGCGACACGTTCGGTCCCGGGAAGTTCGCGCTGGCACGCTACCGCGCGGACGGAACGCTCCACGATGCGTTCGGTGGCGACGGGAAGGTGACGACGCGTTTCGGCCACACGACCGCGGCCGCCGAGGGCGTGGCGATCCAGGCCGACGGCAAGATCGTGGCCGTTGGCCACACCGGCGGGGATGGCGGGAGGTTCGCCCTGGTTCGGTACGACCTTGATGGAAGTTTGGACGCCACCTTCGGAGGCGATGGTCGAGTGACCACGAACTTCACCGCCGGGGAGGACTTCGCCTTCGGCGTGGCTGTCCAAGCCGACGGGAGGATCGTGGCCGCGGGTCGTGCCGGGGGGAGCGGCGGCAGGTTCGCGCTGGCCCGATACGTCGGCGGATAGCGTTCGTCGTGCCTCTCGAGTAGATCGCGAGCCAGGAATCAGGGAAGGGCGGCCGTTGGCCGCCCTTCCTCCCCGTCAGATCGGCCCCCCCAGGGACCGTCCGATGGGTGCTTCGCCCTAGAACGTTCCCGAGAAGGAGTCGAAGCTATCTCCCGAAACCGTGATCGTGACCGGCCCCCAGACGACGGTCATCGGCGGGCTGCACTTCGGCTGGAACGTCGCCGTCAGCGTGAGGCTGAAGCTGGCCTTCCCGTTCTGGACCGGGAACGTACCGTCGGCGCTGAAGGTCTCCTTGTTGTCGGCCTGCGGGAATGAACCCCCGCGGTTGAGGCACGCCGCCTGAGCGGAGACCTCCACGTTGATCTGGGTCTCGTTCCCCAGGCCGGCCACCTTGCCGGACGCAGTCACCGTGCTGCCCGACGTGGTCACCTTCGGGGTTCCCACGAAGTGCGGGTTCCCAGCCATTGCGGCGGTCGCCGTGAACGCGACTACCATGCTCGCCGCGATGATGAGCTTCAAACGTCGAAGCATCCCGTCTCCTTTCGCTCGTTGGGGGGAACGACCACCGTAGGCCTGGGCTAGTCCGTTTCGCATCGGCTGAACCGCGACTTCGGCCGTACGCGGTTTCGCCTATCGGGATACGCGTTTCACACACCCAGCAACGACCGTTTGAGGCGCCGGACGGCCGTGGCTGGTGGGTGGCTCCGCCTTCCCCGCGTCGGCTCGACCGTCAGCGCCTCCATGCGCGCCGCGAGGGTGGCGGCGTGGAGACGGGACCTCGCATCGAGCTTGCGGAGGATGTGCTGGACGTGCTTGTCGACCGTCCGGGAGCTGATCGAGAGCCTCGCCGCGATCTCCGCGTTCCGAAGGCCATCGGTCAGACAGCGCAGGACCTCTCGTTCCCGGTCCGTGAGCCTCCGGCCGCGCTCGATCCAGTCGCGGGCTTCCCACCGCGACTGCGCGGTCGCCTCCACGGCCTCCAGGAAGCGGTCGGGGTCGACGAGCGTCTTGCCGTCGGCCGCGGCGCGGACCACCCGGAGCACCTCCTCGATCCCGGCCGTCGCGTCCACGATGCCGGACGCCCCCGCATCGATCCCGGCGACCAGGAAGGCATCGTCGACCAGCTCGTCGGCGAGGAGGATGATCGGTGATCCGTGGCAGGCTCTCGAGATGGACCTGACCAAGCCATGGACCGTCGCGTCAGAGGACTCGGTGACCTCGACGAGGATGACATCCGGATGATTGCGCAGGCAGAACTCGAGCGCCTCGTCCACCGTGAGCGGGCGAGATAAGAGCCGGACGGACGGCTCGGGTGCGAGCGCCTTCGACAAGACATCCGTGAACAGGGGCGTGGTATTCCGCACGATGAGCAGTCCGATCCGGTCTCCGTTCCTGCTCTGCACGGCATCCGTCCTTCGGCGTAGGTTAATGGTCTCCCGAATAGGCCCCATTCGGGGGACGAAGTGTATCCGACGTTGCGCCGAAAAGGTAGTCAGCAAAGGGCGGGGCCTAGACTTCGGCCGTGCAGGTCTGTCCGAACTGTGGACGAGAGAACGCCGACGACGCGCGGTTCTGCAACGCCTGCGCGCACGCTCTGACGGGCTCCGGGGCTCGCTCGCGCGAGGCCCGCAAGACCGTGACCGTGGTCTTCTGCGACGTCAGCGGTTCGACGGCCCTCGGCGAACGCACCGATCCCGAGTCGCTCCGCCGCGTGATGACGCGCTACTTCGAGGCGATGCGCTCCGTTCTCGAAGCCCACGGCGGGACCGTGGAGAAGTTCATCGGGGATGCCGTGATGGCGGTGTTCGGCATCCCGCAGGCCCACGAGGACGATGCGCTCCGCGCCGTGCGGGCTGCCGCTGAGATGCGCACGGCGCTCGCCGCGCTCAACCAGGATCTCCAGCGTGACCACGGTGTGGCGATCGAGATCAGGATCGGGGTCAACACGGGAGAGGTCATCGCGGGCGACCCGGCCGCCGGTCACAACGTCGTGACGGGCGACGCGGTCAACACGGCGGCGCGGCTGGAGCAAACGGCCGGCACGGGCGACATCCTGATCGGCGAAGACACCTACGCGCTCGTCCGCGACGCGGTCGTCGTCGGGGACGTCGATCCGCTCACCGTGAAGGGCAAGGCGGCGCCGCTCCTGGCCTACCGGCTCCTCGAGGTGCGGCCGGGCGCGGAGGGACACGCCCGGCGGCTGGACTCGCCGATGGTCGGGCGCGAGCGGCCACTGCGCCTGCTGCGAGAGACGTTCGAGGGCGTCGCGGCCGACCGAGCGTGCGCGCTCTTCACGGTGCTCGGCGTGGCCGGCATCGGGAAGACCCGGCTCACGCGGGAGTTCCTGCAGGACGTCGGCGCCGACGGCGCCCCCGATCCCGTCGTCGCATCCGGCAGATGCCTACCGTACGGGCGCGGGATCACCTTCTGGCCGATCTCGGAGATGCTCGTGGGCGCCGCCGGGATCGCCGACACCGATGCGCCGGCACGGGTCGTCGAGCGGATCCGCGACGCCCTGAGGGGAGCGCCGGACGCCGATCGCGTGGCGGCTCACCTTGCAGATCTCATCGGGGCCGGCGAGCGCGTCGCCGAGGTCGAGCCCGCCTGGGCCGTCCGGCGACTCTTCGAGTCGCTCGCGTCGTCGGGCCCGCTGGTCGCGTACTTCGACGACATCCATTGGGCCGAGCCGGCTCTCCTCGACGTGATCGAGCACGTGTCGGACTACTCGCGGGACGCGCCGATCCTGCTGCTCTGCACGGCGCGTCCGGAGTTCTTCGACCTGCGCCCCGGGTGGGGCGGGGGCAAGCTGCGCGCGACGGCCGTGAGCCTGGAGCCGCTGAACGAGCGCGAGTCCGAGGAGCTGATGCTGAACCTGCTGAGCCATCCGGCGCTGTCGCCCGAGATCCGGCAACGGATCCGCGAGGCAGCGGAGGGGAATCCGCTCTTCGTCGAGGAGATGCTGCAGATGCTCCTGGACGACGGCTCGATCGTGGAGAAGGAGGGGGAGTGGATCGCGACCGTCGACCTCTCGACGATCCACGTCCCCCCGGCGATCTCGGCGCTCCTGACGGCGCGCCTGGACCGGCTTCCGGGTCCCGAGCGAGAGGCGATCGAGGCGGCGTCGGTCGTCGGCGAGGTGTTCGAGCGCCTGGCCGTCCGTGCCCTGGTGCGGGAACGCTCCGCGGCGGAGGTGGACGAGCTCGTCACCTCGCTGATCCGGAAGGACCTGGTCCAGCCGGCCCCCTCGGACCTCAGTGGCGGCGAGGCCCTCCGGTTCCGGCACCTGCTGATCCGCGACGCGGCGTACGGGGGGATGCCCAAGCAGCGCCGTGCGGAGCTCCACGAGACCTTCGGGGATTGGCTCGAGACCACGTTGGGGGAACGAGCCGCCGAGCTGGACGAGGTCCTCGGCTATCACCTCGAGCAGGCTCACACGTTGCGAGCGGAGCTCGGATCGCACGCGGGCTCGGAGGGGGTGGCCGCGCGAGCCGCCGAGGCCCTGACGCGGGCCGGCTATCGGGCCCGGTCCCGGGGCGACGCCCCGGCGACCGTGCACCTCCTGGCCAGGGCCGCTCGGCTCCGCCCGGTCGATCTAGCGCGCGTCGAGCTGTTGATCGACCTCACGACGGCGGCCGGTGAAGCACTCGAACACGACATCGCCGCATGGTCGGCCGGCGAAGCCGTCGAAGGGGCGACGGCCCTCGGCAGCGAGGCGCTGCTGGCCCGCGCCGAGCTTGCGCGGCTCTGGGTGGGGTTGGCGCGCGAGCAGAGTTCGTGGGAGGAGGCCGCCGCGGCCGCACGTCACGCCCTCGAGGTACTGGAACCGCTCGAGGACCACCGTGGTCTCGCCGAAGCCTGGATGATCCTGGCGTGGCACGCCGGCGGTCAAGGCGCGCGGTACCTCGACGGCATCGCAGCCGCCCGGATCGCGACCGAGCACGCCCGCGAGGGCGGCGATCGCACGACCGAGCTGCAGGCGATGGGGGCGCCGATCGGCTGGCTGATCTGGGGTCCCACGCGGGTCGACGAGATGATCGCTCGATGCGACGAGGTCCAGCCGCTCGTTGAGGACAGTCGCGCCGTACTGGCGGAGATCACCCTCACTCGGGCCACCGCGGAGGCGATGTCCGGGAACGTCGAGCGCAGCAGGGTTCTGGCGGCCCAAGCAGTCGCGACGTTCGAAGATCTGGGGCAGCGGCTCAACATCGCGTTCGCGACGCAGACGGAGTGGCTCGTCGAGTGGCTTGCCGGGGACTTCGCGGCGGTCGAGGAGGCGATGCGCCGAGGGATCGCCATCCTCGAGGAGCGAGGAGAGCACAGCCTGATCGCGCTTCATCGGATGATGCTCGGGCAGGCTATCTGCGCCCAGGGCCGCTTCGACGAGGCGGACGAGATCGCTCGGGAGTGCGAGCGAACTCTCACGGATCCCCTCGAGGTCACGACTCAGCCACTCTGGCGCCGAGTGCGTGCCCTGGTGGCGTCCGAGCGGGGGGATCACGCCGAGGCCGACCGGTTGAGCCGCGAGGCGCTCGAGATCAACGAGACCACCCAGGCGCTCTTCGACTTCGCATGGGCGCAGATCGAGCGCGGGCAGATCCTCCAGCGGGCGGGGCGGGACCAGGAAGCCGTCGAGGCATTCGAGGAGGCTGCCCGGCTCGCGACCTCGAAGGGCGATGTGGTGACGGCCGCACAAGCACGACGCCATATGCTCCGGCCGTGAAGCGGTGCCCGAGCTGCGGAGAGGAGAACACCGACAGGGCTCGGTTCTGTTCGAACTGCGCCACGCCGCTCGGTGAGCCCGAGGCACCGGCGGCCGACACTCGGAAGGTCGTCACGGTCGTGTTCTCCGACGTGACCGGCTCGACGGCGCTCGGGGAACGGCTCGATCCGGAAGCCCTACGAGGAGTCATGGGTCGCTACTTCGACCGAATGGCCGCGGTGATCGAGTCGCATGGCGGTACGGTCGAGAAGTTCATCGGTGATGCGGTGATGGCGGTCTTCGGGATCCCGCGGCTGCACGAGGACGACGCGTTGCGCGCGGTCCGTGCCGCGATCGGGATGCGGGAGGCGCTCGCCGACCTGAACGCAGACCTGGAGCGCCAACATGGCGAGGGCTTGGCCGCGCGGATCGGCGTGAACACCGGTGAGGTCGTGGCGGGCGACCCCTCGGCGGGACAGCGACTCGTGACCGGCGATGCCGTGAACGTCGCCGCCCGGCTGGAGCAAGCCGCCGCGCCCGGCGAGATCCTTGTCGGCGAGCCCACGTTTCGCCTGGTGAGGGACGCCGTCGAGATCGAGCCGGTCGACCCGCTCGCGCTGAAGGGCAAGGAGAACCGGGTCCCGGCGTTCCGGCTGCTCGCCGTCGCGGCCGACACCGCCGGTCACGAGCGCCACCTCGACTCCCCGATGATCGGGCGCGCGAAGGAGCTCTCGCTCCTGGAGCACGCGTTGGAGCGAGCCGTCACCGAACAGACCTCGCACCTGTTCACGCTGATGGGTCCGGCCGGCGTGGGGAAGTCGCGGCTCGTCCACGAGTTCCTGAACGGCGAGGCGGCGGGCGCCACCGTCCTGCGCGGCCGGTGCCTGTCCTACGGCGAGGGGATCACGCTCTACCCGCTCGCGGAGGTGATCCATCGGGCGGCGGCGATCCTTGATACCGATCTGCCGGCGGTGGCCCGGTCCAAGCTCGACGCCGTCCTGGTCGGCGCGCCCGATGCGGAGCGCGTCGCGGGGCTCGTGGGCGGGCTGTTCGGCTGGGCGGAGCCGGGCGCGACGGAGGACGCGTTCTGGGCCGTGCGCAAGCTGCTCGAGCACCTCGCTCGCGAGCGACCGGTCGTGCTCGAGTTCGATGACATCCATTGGGCCGAGCCGACGTTCCTGGATTTGATCGACCACCTGGCGGACTGGACGCGTGAGGCGGCCGTCCTGATCCTGTGCGTGGCTCGGCCCGAGCTGCTGGAGGTCCGCTCAGGGTGGGGTGGAGGGAAGATGAACGCCACCTCGATCCTGCTGGAGCCGCTGCCGGCCGACGAGGCATCGAGGCTCGTGGACAACCTGCTCGGCCGGGCGGACATCCCGCAGGTGGCCCGCGACCGGATCCTCGAGGCCGCCGAGGGCAACCCGCTGTTCGTCGAGGAGATGCTCGCGATGCTGATCGACGACGGACTGCTCCGGTTCGAGCACGGCGCGTGGCACTCGGTGGAGGACCTGGCGGACGTGACGATCCCGCCGACGATCCACCTCCTGCTCGCCGCGCGACTCGACCGCCTCGACTCCGACGAGCGTGGGGTGATGGAGCGGGGCGCCGTCGAGGGAAAGGTCTTCCACTCGGGTGCGGTGACGACCCTCAGCCCGCCGCCCGCCCGTCCCCACGTCCGCTCGCGACTGCTCGCGCTGGCTCGCAAGGAGCTGATCCGGCCCGACCGGGCGGAGTTCGCCGGCGAGGACGCCTTCCGGTTCCGCCACCTGTTGATCCGCGACGCCGCCTACCAGGCGATGCCGAAGGAACAACGGGCCGATCTTCACGAGCGGTTCGCGGGCTGGCTCGCCGAAGCGGCCAGCGAGCGGATGGCCGAGTACGAGGAGATCCTCGCCCATCACCTGGAGCAGGCGTACCGCTACCGGGTCGAGCTGGGCGCCGTCGACGAGTCCACGCGGGAGCTCGCGCGGAGGGCCGGTGGGCACCTGTTTGCGTCCGCGATGCGCGCCGCGGAACGCGAAGACATGACCGTGGCGGTGGCGTTCTTCGAGCGCAGCATCGATCTCCTTGAAGGGACGGAGCGGTTGCGGGCGATGGTGCGACATGCCGAGGTCCTCGAGGAGACGGCTGACTTCCACGGCGCCGTGGACGCCGCGACGCGAGCGATGGAGCTCGCGGATGGGCTCGGGGACCGGGCCGAATACCTGCGCGCGAAGCTGGTGCACATCATGTCGCTCGGCCAGATCGATCCGGCAAGCACGCTCGCCGAGGCCACGACGGAGGTCGAGGCGATCCTCTCCGAGGCGACGGACGAGGACGACCGGGGTCTCGCGGACCAAGCGCGGCTTGCGCTCGCCCGCAACTTCTTCTTCCTTGGGAAGACCTCGCGCACGTTCGAGATCCTCGAGCCGCTGATCGGAAGCGCGTCCCGTTTGCCGAGACGGGACCGCCGCGAGCTGGCCACGGAGATCGGCACGAGCGTGTACTTCGGCGCCACGCCGGTGGACGATGCCCTCGTCGCCGTCGAGCGAGCCAGGGAAATCGAGAGGACCAGACTCTCGGCGGAGGTGTTCGCGCTCCGGATCACGGGGGGCCTGCTCGCGATGGCGGGACGCTTCGAGGAGGCGAACGCGGCGTTCGATCGCTGTCATCAGCTCATCCACGAGCTTGGCGATCCCGTGCGATCCAGGATCTCCACGCAGATCGACGGTGAGGCGCTCCGGCTCGAAGGGCGGTCCGAGGAAGCCGCGCAGGTGTTCCGGGCGACGATCGAGGAGCTCGACCTCATGGGGGAGACGGGCTTCAACTCCACGCTCTGCGCGCTGCTGGCGCACACACTGTGCGACCAGGGACGGTTCGACGACGCGGAGGCGTTCGTCGGGAGGAGTCGAGAGCTCGCGGCCGAGGACGACTTCGCATCGCAGGCCTCGTGGCGGATGGCCCGGGCCCGCGTGCTCGCCGATCGTGGGGACGTAGAGGAGGCACTCCGGCTGGCGGACGAGGCGGTGGCGATCAACGAGGAGACGGACTACCTCTCGTGGCAAGGCGACGGGCTCGAGGTGAAGGGGATGGTCCTCGAGACGGCCGGCCGCGACGACGACGCGCAGGCCGCGTACGGACTGTCGCTCGATCGGTTCGAGCGGAAGGGCAACGTGGTGGCGGCCGATCGCGTTCGGGAACGGATGCGCCGCTAACGCGTGGCTCGCCCAGGTCCTACCCCCACGCGGGCCCTGAAAGGCGATGCGGTGACGAACGGGCGCGAGAGCTCGTCGCCGAGCTCGGAGCCTGAGGTGTGTCGGTGTTGGGATGTACGGTCCGACCAGGCACCAAGTTCCCAATGGCGACCCTAGCAAGTGTCTAGCCCACTAGACAGCTTCGAGTAGATGTGACACGATGACCGGTAGAGACGTTCTGCGGCGCCTTCGGCAGCTTGGCTGTCAGGTCGTCCGTCAGAGGGTTCGCATGTTCGACTGAAATGTGGGAGGTGTCAGACGACGGTTCCCCTCCATGCGGGTGAGGACCTACCAGTAGGCACGATCGGCGCCATCGTGCGGGACCTGGCTCCATGCATCGGAAGAGATTGGTGGAAACGATGACCTACCGGATCCATCTAATGCGGGACCGCAGCGGAGCGTGGATCGCTCGCTGCCCGGACGTGCCCGGGTTCCACACGTACGGTCGGAGCCTTCGGCAGGTCAGGAACAGAGTGCAGGAGGCTCTCAGTCTGTGGGTCGATGATGCGCCGAGTGCAGAGCTGGAGTTTCAGTATCACCTCCCCAAGGATTGGCGTGATGTCGCCAGCGGGTACAAGCGAGCTCGTGCCCGGGCGGCCGACGCGGAAGCACAAGCCCAGGCGCTCGCGACCGCTGCAGCGTTCGAACTCATCGACGGAGGCCAGCTCTCGATGAGGGACGCAGCGGAATTGCTCGGTCTGTCTCATCAGCGGGTTCAGCAGCTCGTCTCCAAACCTCGACGCCGGCTATCCCAACGCGGTCGTCGGGCGTCGGCGCGCTAGGAGGCGCGGGCCTCGATGCTACCGTCGGGACATGGGTGACGTGCTCAAACCACTAAACGCTGCCCAGCGTCAGGCCGCAGAGGCGACGACGGGCCCGGTGGCCATCCTCGCCGGCGCCGGCACCGGTAAGACCACCACGATCACACACCGGATCGCCCATCAGGTGGCGAGCGGCGCCTTCGATGCGTCGCAGATCCTGGCCGTCACGTTCACGACCAAGGCGGCGGGCGAGCTGCAGCAACGGCTCGCGGCGCTCAGCGTCCAGGGCGTCGAGGCGCGCACGTTCCACGCGGCGGCGCTCTCGCAGCTCTCCCGCTCGTGGCTGCGCTACAAGGAGGCGGATCTGCCGAAGGTGCTCGATCACAAGGCGGGCGTGATCTCCTCGCTCGCCAACGCCCTTCCACCGCCGCACAAGTTCCTGCCGCGTCGGGAGCTCGCCGGCGAGATCGAGTGGGCGAAGAACCGGATGATCCCGCCGGACCGATACCTCGCAGAGCTCGGCGAGCACGTGCCGCCGATCCCGGCCGAGCTGATGCTCCGGATCTACGAGGGCTACGAGCGGCGGAAGGCCTCGATGCGGGCGCTCGACTTCGAGGACGTCCTCGCGTTCGCGATCCGCCTATACGACGAGCATCCGGACGCGGCCGAGAAGCTCCGCTCGCGCTTCCACGCGTTCACCGTCGACGAGTTCCAGGACGTGAACCCGCTGCAGGCGGCGCTCCTCGACCGGTGGCTCGGCGAGCGCGACGACCTGTGCGTGGTGGGCGACGATTACCAGACGATCTACACGTTCACGGGCGCCACGCCGGCGTACCTGCTGGGGATCACCCAGCGGTTCCCCCATGCGACCGTCGTGCGCCTTGAGGAGAACTACCGCTCGTCGCCCGAGATCCTGCATGTGGCGAACCGGTTGGCGGGACGGATGGGCGGGTTCGCCAAGAACCTGCGGGCGACACATCCGTCGGGCCCGGAGCCGGTGATGCGCCACCTCGCGAACGAGGCCTCCGAGGTGGAGTCCGTGGTGGCGGCGGTCCGTGGTTTGCATGCGCAGGAGTCGGTGCCCCTCGAGGAGATCGCGGTCCTGTACCGGATCAACGCGCGATCGGAGCAGTTCGAGGAGGCGTTCGCCGCGGCCGCGGTCCCATACCAGGTCCGGGACGGGGCGTTCCTGCGGCGGCCGGGTCCACGGGCCGCGCTCGCCCGCCTACGGCGCATGGCGGGGACCGGGGCGGCCGAGGCCGTCGCGGACGTGACTTCCGCCCTCGGCTACAACCCCGACGCCTCGTCGGACTCCGACGAGGAGATCACGCGCCAGTCCGACCTGGCGCGGCTGCGCTCGCTGGCGGCGGAGTTCGATACCGCGCATCCCGGGGGCGATCCGGTCGCGTTCATCGCGGAGCTCGAGCGGCGT